>Ga0308176_10002922_pt1 | contig 10819 bp, 7 predicted proteins | sample PhyCR2_3_FD_203890 | JGI IMG/M metagenome (GOLD analysis project Ga0308176, IMG submission 203890) | Soil microbial communities from UC Gill Tract Community Farm, Albany, California, United States - DLSLS.C.R2 | ecosystem: Environmental > Terrestrial > Soil > Agricultural land | place: USA... | reverse complement strand
GGTGGGCGAGCTCTACTGGCGGGTGACCGCCCGCGGCCGCTCCGGGCTCGACGGCTATCCGAGCGAGGCGATCCGCCTGGCCATCACCTCGGACCGGCCCGGCTCCCGGGAGACTCCCGCCGCGGGCGTGCTCCAGGCGGGCGGACCTCAGGTGCGGGTGGGAGACCGGCTGTTCGTGGCTCCCACGGCGAAGATCGAGGTCCTGGCGGAGGACGCCGGCGCCAGATCCGCGTCCTGGCGGCCGGTGATCGGCGGCAGGACGGAGAGCGCCTGGCCGGCCTCCTGGAGCCCGGGCGAGCACACGGTGGCGGCGGTGGCCGAGGACGGCTGCGGCGGCCGGGCCACGGTCGCTCCCCTCTCCTTCGTGGTCGACGCCGAGCCCCCCGCCATCCGCTGGGAGGTGGGGGACCGCTCGACGCTGGAGGACCGGCTGGCTCCGGACACCGAGCAGGACCGCCGGCGCCTGCGCGGCCGGCGGAGCGGCGGCCACGCCCCGCTCGAAGCCTGGAGATCGCGGGCCGGCGTCTGGCAGGTGCCGGTCCCCTGGGACATGGAGCCGGGCAGGGAGAAGACGCTGCGGCCGGTCGAGATCGTGAGCGACCACCCGCAGGCCTTCTTCGCCGCCCCCGACACGGCCCTGGCGGCGGACGGCAAGCAGGGGACGCTCGGCGAGAACCGCATCCTCTGGGTGGCCGCCGAGGACGCCGGCTCCGGGGTCGACCGCCTGACCGTCCGCACCCGCGTCGACGGCGACCGCGTGGTGATGGAGGTGGAGGCGCGGGACCTGGTGGGGAACGTCAGCCGGAAGGAGATCTCGCTGCGGAAGCGGTAAAAGCTGGCTAGAAGGCCGGCGGGGACGCCGGCGGTCCCAGGGAGGGTCTATTTCACCTCCCGCGTCGGCACCCACTGCGCCTCGATGGTGTATTCGGTCGAGGGGGTCGGTCCCGGCCGGGGCCTCTCCTCCAGCTTCCAGCGCGCGCCGAGCCGGACCGCCAGGCGGTCGAGCTCGTCGGCCACGGCGGCGGCGCTCGCCGGCCGGACCGCGGGATCGCGCTCCAGGAGATGGAGCACGATCACCTCCAGCTCCTCGGGGAGGTCCCCCTCGACGCGCGGGCGCAACGGCTTCACGGTGCCGAAGAGGGTGCTCTGCACCACGTCCGACACCTCGAGACCGCCGAACGGCTTCACCCCCGCCAGGCACTCGTAGAGCACGACGCCGAGCGCGAAGAGGTCGCCGGTGCGGTCGTGGCCGCTCCCCCGCAAGGCCTCCGGCGGCAGGTAGCCCGGAGTGCCGAAGACGAGGCCGTCCGCCCGGGTGGCGGCGGCGATCAGGTCGGCGATGCCGAAGTCGGTCACCTTGATCGAGCCGTCGCGGCCGAGCAGCACGTTGGCCGGCTTGACGTCGCGGTGCACGACGTCGCGCGCGTGGGCGGTGGCAAGGCCGCGGGCCACGGCGGCGCCGAGCGGGATCACCTCCGCCGGCCGTAGGCGTCCGCGCTGCAGGAGGAGCCGCTCGAGGCTGATCCCGTCCACCAGCTCCATGGCGATGTAGGCCCCCTCGGGGGACTCCGCCACGTCGTAGACCGCCACCACGTTGGCGTGGCTGAAGCGGGCCGCGGTCACCGCCTCGCGCACGAGCTGCTGGACGCGCTGCGCCCGCTTCTCGGGCGGCAGGTCCCCGCCGGTGAGCCGCAACGTCTTCAGGGCCACCGGGCGCTGGAGCTTGGGGTCCCAGCCGCGGAAGACGGCGCCCATGCCGCCGGTCGCCAGCAGCTCGATCACCTGATAGCGGCCGAGGAAGACGTCGTCGAGCGCCCGCCGTTCGTCCAGGCCGCGCCGCAGGGCCTCGAAGCTCCGCCGGAGGTCGTCGATCTCATCCCGTCCGGCGGGCGCCGGCGCCGCTCCGGCCAGCTTCCGCTGCTCGCGGGCGAGCTCGCGGATCGGGCGCACCACGGCGGCCCAGGCCGCCGCGAGGAGGAGGGCGATGAGCAGCAGCGCGGCGCCGAACGCCCGCACCGACTGCCACCGCAGCCGCGCCGCCACCGCCTCCGCCACCCGCGCCGGCTGGCTCGACAGCACCACCCAGCCCGCCACGGGGATCGGCGCATAGGCGCCGAGGACCTCCCCGTCCTTCCCTTGGAACCGGCTGGCGCCGGCCACCCGGCCGGCCAGCGCGGCGTCGACCAGGGCGCGGGGGAAGGGGGCAAGGGAGCGGGCGTCCCCCACCACCACCCGCCGCTCCGGATCGGCCACCGCCAGCTCGGCCTCCCTGCCCAATTCATCAGGGTGCGTCACGTCCTGGAGCGCCACGCCGCCGCAGGCCAGCACCACCGACCCGGCTCCGCCGGGCAGCGGCGCCGCGATGCGGATCACCGGCGGATGCTCGCCCGGCAGGGCTGCCACCGGCCCGGCGCCGGGGAGCCGGAGCGCCGCCGTCACCACCGGGGACATCCCCTTGAGCTGGGCCCGCACCACCTCCTCCTCCTGAGCGTTGACGACCGCCACCGCCTCGACGTTGAGGTCCGACCACGCCTGGAGGCTGCCGGCGAGGAGCTCCTGCGCCGCGGGGGAGCGCGGATCGGCCAGCGCCCGGTTCGCCGCCAGCCCGCGCGCCAGGGTGAGCCGGGCTTCGAGGAACGCCTCCACGCGAGCCGCCGCGGTGCGCGCCGCCAGGGCGTGGGTGTTGAGCACCTGATCGAACAGCGCGTCGCGGTTCACCCCCACCAGGCCGAAATAGGCGATGGCGAGCGGCAGCAGCCCCACGGCGGCGAGCGCCAGGGCCACCCGGGTGAGCAGGCGAGGGCGCGGCAGTCTCACAGCGACGCGGCGGGGAAGCGGTAGCCCGTCCCGCGCTCCGTCAGCACGTAGCGGGGGCGGGAGGGCTCGGGCTCGATCTTCGAGCGGAGCCGGTGGACGTGGACGCGCAGCGTGTCCTCGAACACCTCGTCCGAGGGCCAGAGCCGCCGCAGCAGGAAGTCGGTGGCCACCACGCGGCCGGCGCTGCGCAGGAGGACGTAGAGGAGCTTGGTTTCGGTCGACGTCAGCGCCACCTCGCGGCCGGCCGTCATCGCCCGCTGGTGCGCGAAGTCGATCGACAGCCGGTCGTCCACCTGCACCACCGGCTGCAGGGTATAGGCGAAATCGCCGATGCGGCGGAACACCCGCTCGACCCGCGCCACCATCTCCCGGGGGTTGAACGGCTTGCGGATGTAGTCCTCGGCGAAGCGCTCGATCGCCCGCACCACCGTCTCCTCCTCGTCGACCGAGGTGAGCATGATGATCGGCAGATCGCTCCATTCATGGACCTTGCGGGCGAGCTCCATGCCGTCGAGCCCGGGCAGGAGGATGTCCACCAGCGCCAGATGGGGGAGCCCCTTGCGGCCGAGGGTCTCGAGCGCCTCCTCGGCCGACGGGCAGGCCCAGACGGTGAAGCCGCCGGCCTGCAGCTCGCGGGAGATCAGGCGCAGCAGGTCCGGATCGTCCTCGACGGCGAGGATACGGCGGTCGGAGGTTCCCTTCTGGAGAGGATCGCCGGGCATTGGGGTTCCGTGAGCTCCCCGAAATTGTAGCAGCCTCGCCGCCTTGCCGCGCCGCGGCCTCTCTGGTATGAAAGGAGAAGGATGTCTGCTTCACCCCTGCGCCGGATCCTCTTCGTGGAGGACGACCCGGACATTCAAGTCGTGGCCACCATGGCCCTCGAATCGCTCGGCGGCTTTTCGGTCTTCTCCTGCGCCTCCGGAGCGGAGGCCCTCTCCCGGTTCGGCGAGATCTCCCCCGACCTGGTGCTGCTCGACGTAATGATGCCGGGAATGGACGGCCCGGCCACCCTCGCCGCGCTGCGGCAGCTCCCGTCCGGCGGCGTCCCGGTCGTCTTCATGACCGCGCGCGTCCAGGCGCACGAGATCGCGAGCTACCGGGAGATGGGGGCGGTGGACGTCATCGCCAAGCCCTTCGATCCCATGACTCTCGCGGAGACCGTCCGGACCATCTGGAGCTCTCTGGGCTCCTGAAGGCGGCGCGGCCATGACGGCGCCCCCGGAACGCAACGTCGCCGAGGATCTGCGGCGGTATTTCGCCTACCGGCTGCCGGCGCGGATCTCCGAGGTCGAGGCGGCCCGCGACGCCGCCCGCGACGCCGGCTGGCGGGGGGAGCCCCTGCGCACCTTCCACCGCCTGGCCCACTCGCTCGCCGGCGCCGGCGCCACCTTCGGCTTCCCCGAGGTCAGCGAGGTCTCCCGCCGGCTCGAAAGCCTCCTCAAGGGCGCCCTCGACGCCGGCTCCCCCCCGGAGGCCGCCGAGATCACAGACCTGCTCACCCGCCTGCGCGACCTCGCCGAGCGCCCCCTGGAGCCCGCGGCCGGAGCGCCGCCGGAGCGGGGGCCGGCCGCCGCTGGCGAGGAGGGGCTCCTCTACCTCTGGTCGGGCGACGCCGCGTTCCGCGATTCCCTGGGCTTTCAGCTCCGCCCCTTCGGTTACGAGGTCGAGGCCTTCGCCGGCCTCGTATCCTTGTGCGCGGAAGCCGCAAACCGCACCCCCGCCGCCGTCCTCCTCGATTGGGACGAGCCCGGCCCCGGGGACGCCGGCCGCCTCCTCGGCCTCGGCCCCTTCCACGAGACTCCGAAGCGGATCTTCCTCTCCTCCCGCGGGGACCTCGCGGCCCGCCTGGAGGCGGTGCGCCTGGGCGGCGACGCCTATCTCACCAAGCCGGTGGAGGCCGGCCTGCTGGCCGAGACGGTCGACCGGCTGACCGGCGGCGGCCCGGCGGACCCCTACCGCGTGCTGATCGTCGAGGACGACGCCGAGACGGCCACCCTCTACGCGCGGGCGCTCGAGGAGGCGGGCATGAAGGTGGTCATCGAGAGCAACCCGATGGCGGTGATGGCGCCGCTCTCCCGTCTCCAGCCCGACCTGATCCTGATGGACCTCTACATGCCCGGCTGCACCGGCCCCGAGCTGGCGGCCGTGCTCCGCCAGCAGGAGGGGACCATCGGCACCCCCATCATCTACCTCTCCGCCGAGGAGGGGATCGCCCAGCAGATCGCCGCCATCAACGCCGGCGGCGACGAGTTCCTGACCAAGCCGATCGCCCCCGGGCATCTGGTGGCCGCCGTGAAGGCCCGCGCCCGGCGCGGCCGTCTCCTCGCCAACCGCATCGCCTACGACGGCCTGACCGGCCTGCTCAACCACAGCCACCTCAAGCAGCAGACCGAGGTCGAGATCTCCCGCGCCGACCGCGAGGGGTGGGAGGTGGCGTACGCGATGATCGACGTCGACCGCTTCAAGGCCATCAACGACGCCTTCGGCCACACCAGCGGCGACCGCCTGCTGAAGAGCCTCGCCCGCCTGCTGCACCAGCGCCTCCGCCGCTCCGACGTGCTCGGCCGCTACGGCGGGGACGAGCTCGCCGTGCTCCTCCCCCACACCGACGGCCCCACGGCCCGGCGGGTGCTCGACGAGATCCGCGACAGCTTCTCGCGCCTGCAACTGCTGGCGGGCGGCCGCGAGATGAGCGCCACCCTGAGCTGCGGCGTGGCCGTCTACCCCGCCTGCCGCAACGCCCAGGAGCTGGTGGAGGCCGCCGACGCCGCCCTTTATGAAGCTAAGGGCGGCGGGCGGAACAAAGTTGTGTTAAGGGATTAAGGCCGTTCTCAGGCCGGGGGGTTGCAGATCTTGTCGCAGTGGCTGCCGTCGGGGGCGGTGTAGACGCAGCAGTTGCCCTGGAGCCCGGCGTAGGTGCAGGTCTGCCCGGTCTGGTTCGTGAAGCTGTAGAGGCAAAGGCGGTTGGCGGCGTGGCTCGCCGCCGGGGCGAGCAGCGTCGAGAGGGCGATCAGAGTACCGAGACCAAGCTTGAGAATGCTCTTCGACATCTTTACTTCCTTTCACATCAGATGCGATTCGGGCTACATCGCCGGACCGCAGGCCCCATCCTCAGGACCGCGGCGAATTATATAGATAAACTTCGATATGTCAAATCTCTCTCGTCGATTTTTTTAATGACGAGCGAATCCGCTCCAGGAGCTCACGGTTCGAGGTCTGGGACTTCACCAGCACGGCGGCCACCCGGTCGGCCACCGCCTTGTCCACCTCATGGGCCGAGAAGATCAGCACCGGCGTGGACGGATCGAGGCTGCCGAGGGAGGGGAGCAGCTCCAGCCCCGAGCCGTCGGGCAGGGCGAGATCGAGGATCACCAGATCGAAGCGCTCGCGCGCCAGCCACTCCCGGGCCTCGGCCAGGTTGAGCGCCTGCTCGATGCGGGCGTCGCCGTCGACGATCGCCGCCACCACCCGCTGGAGATCGGGATCGTCCTCCACGTGGAGGATGCGCCCCCGGTCGCCGAACGGGCCCTGGACCGCCCTCTCCACGGCCGCCATCAGACGGTCCTCGTCGATCGGCTTGACCAGCCAGTCGACCACCCCCACGGCGCCGCCATTCAGCTCCGCCGCCCCTTCCTCGGCGCGGACCGAGACCACCACGATCGGCAGCCGGCTCGTCGCCTCCTCCCGCCGCAGCTCGCGGATCAGCGTGACGCCGTCCTGGTCCGGCAGCACGAGGTCGAGCGTCAGGGCTGCGTAGGGGCGTTCGCGCAGGAGCCGCCGGGCCTCCGCCGCGTCGTGGGCCACGTCAGTCTGATACCCCTCCTGCTCCAGCATCAGGCCGAGCAGGCGGGCCACGTCGCGGTCGTCCTCGCAGACCAGGATGCGCGGGCGCTCCCCGGTCTCCAACATGGCGTCGTCCAGCGCGGCCCCCCATTCCGGCAGGTCGCAGAAGAAAGTTGTCGCCACCCCCGGCTCGCTGGTGAAGCCGATCCGCCCGTGATGACGCTCGACGATGGCGCGGGAGATGCTCAGGCCCAGCCCCGTCCCCCCCTTGTCCCGCGTCGAGGAGGAGTCGGCCTGGGCGAATTTCTCGAAGACGCGAGGCACGAGATCCGGCGGGATCCCGCGGCCGTGATCGGTCACCGAGATCCGCACGCCGCCGTCCCCCCGCGCGGCCGCGATCTCGACCGCCCCCCCCCGCGGCGAGAACTTGACGGCGTTCGAGATCAGGTTGGTCATCACCTGTAACAGGCGGTCGGGGTCCCCCCAGACCCGTGCTCCCGCGGCGGCGGCGGCGATCCGCAGCTCGACCCCGTACCCCTCCGCGTAGGCGCGGTTGTCCTCCACCGCCCGCTCGACCAGCGGCGCCAGCTCGATCGTCACGAAGTGGAAGCCCACCTTGCCCGACTCGATCTTCTCGACGTCGAGGATGTCGTTGATCAGGCGCACCAGCCGCTCACAGTTCTTGGCCGCGATCTCGACCAGCGAGCGCGCCTTCTCCGGCAGCTCCCCGGCGACTCCGCCGGCGATCAGGCCGAGCGAGCCGCGGATCGAGGTCAGCGGCGTGCGCAGCTCGTGGCTGACCACGGACACGAAGTCGTTCTTCATCTGCGCGATCCGCTTCTCCTCCTCGACGTCGCGCGCGATGGCGTAGATCAACCCGCGGTCGGGCGCGGCGATCGCCCGCCAGGCGAGCCAGCGGTACTCGCCGGACCGGGTCCGATAGCGGTTCTCGAAGTCCACTGAGGCGCCGCCCAGTCGGAGCCGCTGCCGCTCGGTGTTTGTCGCCGTCCGGTCGTCCGGGTGGACGAGCTCGGCGAACGGCTGCGATTTGAGCTCCTCGACCGTCCAGCCGAGGACCTTCTCCCAGGCCGGATTGAGCTGCTTGAAATAGCCGTCCACCCCGGCGATGCAGAGCATCTCGAGCGAGATGTCGAAGAACCGGTCCCGCTCGGCCTCGGCGTGGGCGCGCTCGTCGATCTCCGCCTGCAGCTTGGCGTTGACGCGGGCGAGCATGCCGGCGCTCTCGTCGGCCTGCCGGAACAGGGAGTACATGCTGCCGAGCAGGCCCGCCAGCACGCAGAGATAGCTGCAATTCTTCGCCAGGTGGGCCGCCTCGGCCGGCGCGTCGAACGGCCGCGTGGAGAAGGGCATGAAGACGACCTGCCCCATCAGACCGATCAGCAGGGAGAGCATCAGCCAGTGCTCGAAGCTCCACTCCCGCCAGCGCCCCCACCGCAGGTGGCGCACGAACGCCAGCAAGAAGAAGAGCGCCGGAAGGAGCTCGGTCGGCCGGTGGAGGGCGAGCTCCGGGAAATAGGCGGACGGCAGGGGGGCAAAGGTGAAGAACGCGAAGCAGGCGAGCGTCACCGCTCCGACCAGCAGATAGACCCGCCGCTCGTCGAGCCGCGCCTCGTTGGGCATCCAGCGCCGCGTCGGCGCGCTCCACCAGAGGAAGACCGCCAGGAAGAGCCGCGAGGCCAGCCAACTCCAGGGCGGGCCTGTCGTCACGAGGTCGGAGGCCTGCACCGCGTGATAGCCGTCGAGAAAGGCGACCCCCAGGAAAGCCGAGCCGATCAGCAGGTAGGTGTCGCTCTTCCGGCTGTGAAAACGGACCAGGGAGATCACCGCCACCCCGAGGGCGAGCATCACGGCCGCCATCTCGTGCAGCGAGTGAATGTAGACGTTGCCCACCCAGCGCAGCCGGTCCACCCATGGCGCCACGGCCAGGCAGCCGAGGACGACCGCCGCGTAGGCGATCGCCCGCCGGGCCACGAGCCCGCTGTCGGTGGTGGGCTTGAGGATCATCGTCTGTCCGAAAGGACAGCTACAGACTTGCCCGCCCGGGCGCCGGAAGTCAAGGCCACTCGTTCCGCTGCACCACAGGGAGCTGCAGCGCCCGCTCGCGGTCGAGGTCGAGCGAGCCGACGTGCAGGGCGAGGGGGGACTGCACCCATTTGTAGATCGAGCGGGTGAAGAGCGCCGCGAAGCGGTCGGCCCAGGCGGCGAGACGCTCGGCCTCGACCTCGGGGAAGACCGCGCGCAGGGCGGCGGCCACCTCGGGGGGCGAGAGCTTCTCTCCCGCGTAGAGATAGAGACAGGCGTCCAGCACCGGGAAGGGCATCAGCTCCCCCTCCGCCGTCTGCTCGGCGGCGAGCTCCGGGCCGGGCTCCGTCTCCAGCGTCTGGCGGATGCCGGCGAAGCCGAAGCGGGCGAGGAACCTTTCGAGCAGAGCCACCACCACCGTCTTCGGCACGTTGGCGATCACCGACAGCGCCCCCTCGAGATCGCCGCCGATGGTCGTGTACCCCACCGCCTTCTCGCTCATGTCGCCGGTCTGAAGGAACAGGGCCCCCGAGCTGTTCGCCCAATTCCACATGCGGCCGGCCCGCAGGCGCGCCTGGATGTTCTGGAGGGTGAGCCCGGTGGGCTCGCCGCCGCCCAGCATCTCGCGCGTGGCCGCCGTCTCGCGGTCGAACGCCTCCTCGACCGGCACCACTCGCAGGGGGACCCCCAGCTCCTGGCAGAGGGTCGCGGCGGCGCCGCGCGTCCCCTCCCCCGAGTAGCGGGTCGGCATGTAGAAAGCCTGGATCAGATCCCCCGCCCGTCCGCCGCCGTCCTGGAGCAGGCAGGCCGCCCGCCAGGCGATCAGCAGGGTGAGCATGGAATCGCGCCCGCCGGAGAGGGCGATCCCCAGGGTACGGAAGGCGCCCGACTTGCGGAAATAGTCGCGCACCCCCAGGGCCAGCGCCTCGATGAGGTCGTCCAGCACCTCCTCGCGCGCCGTGCGCTCCGGGGCCCCCGCCGCCGGCAGGAAGAGGCTCTCCCAGGACGGCACCGGATACGGCAGAGACTCCGGGATCTCGGTGGGATGGTCGCTCCGCAGCACCGGCACGGCGATCTCCTGGCGCTGGAAGTCCTCGCAGTCGCCGCGCCAGGTCGAGGCCTCGCGGCGGGCCCGCACCGTGCGGTCGAGATCGACCACGCAAGCGCTCCAACCCTCGCGGAAGCGGGGGGCCTCCAGCATCGGCCGGCCGTTCTGGAAGACGAAGCCGCCGCCGTCGAACACCAGGCCGTCCTGGGCGCCGATCCAGTTGGCGTAGGCGAGCGTCGTCTGGTTGTCCGCCGAGCGGGTGGCGAGCATCTCCCGGCGGGTCGAGACCACGCCCACCCGAAACGGCGAGGCGGAGACGTTGACCACCACTTCGGCCCCCGAGTAGCAGCGCCGCCGCATCGGCCCGTCCGGGGACCAGACGTCCTCGCAGACCTCGACCGCCAGCAGGCCGAAATCGAAGGCGAAGAGATAGTCGCCGAGCGGCACGCCGCCGGCGTCGAGGGCGAGCCCCGGCGCGCCGCGCGAGAAAGTGCGCGCCTCGTAGAAAACGTTGTAGGTGGGGAGCTTCTCCTTCGGGATGAAGCCGAGGATCTCGCCGCCGTGGACCACCGCGGCGCAGTTGAAGATCTGGCCGCCGACCCCGACCGCCACCCCCACCACGAACACGGTCGGGAGATCGACCGTCTCTTCGGCGAAGCGCTCGATCTCGCTCCGCTGGGCGGCGAGGAAGGCCCGCCACTGGACGAGGTCCTCGGTGGGATATCCGCCCACCACCTGCTCCGTGAAGCACCCGACCGTCACCCCGTCCGCCGCCATCTCGCGCGCCTGCGCCAGGACCCGGCCGACGTTCGAGCGCACCGCTCCGACCGTGGGGTTGACGTTGCCGAGCGCGATCTTGATCAGCCGCATGCGTGCACCTTAACACCAGCCCCCCCGCCCGTAATGCTGGCCGTAAGCTTGACGTGTCATGCTCTTCCCATTGGACATTCCATTCGAGGTGTGAGATGGCGCGAGAGACGGCATTGCGATTCGACCATTTTCAAGAGGACACGTTCCCCGGCGGTCCCGCCAACGGGCAGGAGCCCAAGGACCTGATCGGGCGGAAGGTCGGCACGATCCGCATCCACAAGCTCGTGGGCGAAGGGGGGATGGGGGCCGTCTACGCGG
>Ga0308176_10002921_pt1 | contig 10823 bp, 10 predicted proteins | sample PhyCR2_3_FD_203890 | JGI IMG/M metagenome (GOLD analysis project Ga0308176, IMG submission 203890) | Soil microbial communities from UC Gill Tract Community Farm, Albany, California, United States - DLSLS.C.R2 | ecosystem: Environmental > Terrestrial > Soil > Agricultural land | place: USA... | reverse complement strand
CGGCGCCAGCGCCAAGTCGGGCCAGCTCAGTCCCTCCGGCGGGGTCGAACACCGCGCGGCCTCCTCGGCCGCGACCAGGAACGGCTCGGTGCGCTCGCCGATCGCGGCTCGCAGCGAGGCGGCGGGGAGCACGATGTCGAGCATCGGCCGCAGCGCGGGCTCGGAGTCGTAGTCCGAGTGCGCGCTGATCCTGAAATCGCCGTTCTCTTCCGGGAGCCAGAGCGCGCACCGCTTGCCGCCGAGGATTCGAGCCGCCGCGCGCACGGTCTCGGCGCCGATCGCGCTCGGTGTGGCCGCTTCGGAGATTGCGCCGGTGAACTCGAGCAGGGCCTTGAGGTGGTCGGCCTCGCGCCGCTGGGCTTCGTACAGGCGGGCGTTCTCGAGCGCGACCGATGCCTGGCCGGCCAGCACCTCGAGCAGGCGCACATCGTCCTCGTCGAACTGGTCGACCCCGAGCTTCGAGATCGCGACCACGCCGATCACGCGCGCGCCATAGCAGAGCGGCACGGCGATCTGCGACTCCTCGATCATGTGCGTTCCCGGGATCATCACCGCGAACTCGCACTCGAGCGTGTTCTGCACAAGCAGCGGTTCCGAGGTCTCGGCAACGTGGCCGGTAATGCCCTCGCCGATGCGGGTGCGCGGGAAGTCGACGCGCTCGCCGCTGCGCGAGAGCAGCTCGCCGCGAAACGCGATCGGGACGACCTCGTCGCCCTGGATCACCGAGACGCGGCAGTTGTGGTAATCGATCAGGAGCCGGAGCTCGTCGGCGATCACCTCGCCGATCTGGCGCACGTCGTTCAGCCGGTTCAGCTTCCCGGCGAGGCTCTGCAGCATCTTCAGGTGGGCGATCGAGCGCACGTCGCGACCGCTCGCGGGCTTGACGTCCGGCCGCTGGCTCGACTGCTCGTGAAAGAGCACGATCTGGTTCTTGCCGCGCGCCTTGGCGGTCATCATCGCGGCCTCGGCACACGCCACGAGCTCGCGTGGGTTCATCGCGTGCTCGGGGCCTTGCGAGACGCCGACAGAGATGGTGATCTTCCCCGCCGGTCCGAACTCCACCTCGGCCAGCGTGTCGGTCAGGCGGTTCGCCAGCGCGAACGCCTCGTCCGCGTCGCCGCTCGGCATGATCACGCCGAACTCCTCGCCACCGAGCCGGCAGACGACGTCCGAGCCGCGCAGGGCCGCGCGCAGGAGCTCGGCCAGGTCGGTCAGCACCTGGTCGCCCGAGCCGTGGCCGTAGACGTCGTTGACGCGCTTGAAGTCGTCGATGTCGAGCATCAACACGGCGACGCTCTCCCGCGTGCGGTTCGCCCGGGTGAGCTCGGCCCGCAGTCGCTCGTGGAAGTAGCGGTGGTTGTAGAGGCCGGTCAACGAGTCCGTCTGCGCCTGGTACTCGAGCCGCTCGCGGATCTGGGCGTTGTCGAGCGCCAGGGCGGCCGCGTCGGCGAAGCGGGTCGCCAGCTCGAACTCCTCGTCGCTGAAGCTCGCTTCCTCGCCGAGTCGGTAGATGTTGAGCACGCCCTTGACCAGGTCGCGCGCGATCAGCGGAACCGTGATCAGCGCCTCGGCCTCGTCGGGCGGCGTCCCGGGCACGGTCTTCGTGCGCGGGTCAAGGTGTGCCTGGTTGGTGCGGACGGGCTCGCGGTGGAGAGCGGCCCAACCGGTGATGCCCTCGCCGAAGTCGGAGCGGCTGTTCATGATGTTGTCGGCCCACTTGTCGCGCGCGAGCACGGGGGTCAGCTGCGTCTGCGCCTCGTCGGCCTGGTAGATCGAAAGCGTGTCGTGCGGCACGAGCTCGGCGAGCGTGTCGGCGATTCGCTCGAGCAGGTTGTCGAGGCTGTGCTCGGAGAGGATGTCGTGGAAGACGTCCGCCAGCTGGCGGTACGACTGGATGAGCGTGTCCGGGCGCGGGGCTTCAGAGACGGTGGATTCCCCGTCCGGCGCATGCGCAGGCGCAACAGCCGCAAGGTGATGCCGCACCGCCATAGTTTCCCGTTTCGGCGAGCGCTGGAGATCCCCCGGAAAGGGGAACTTTCAGACGAGCAGGTAGGCGACGATCGAGGCCGCCAGCAGCGCCAGGCCCGCGATTGTCAGCTCGTTTCGAGTGGTGGTCTTTGCCGCTCGCCCGGTCGTCTCGAGGGCTCGAGTGGCCTTCCTCGCGCTGCTCTTGCTCACGCGCGCGCGAGGCGGGCGACGTCCGGCGGGCGCGGCGGCGTGGCGTCGCGTGTGGAGGACGGTCGGTTAAGCCCTTGTAAGAACCTTGTGCCAGGGGCGCCGGGCCCGGTCGTTCTCGCTAGCTTGGCCGCTGATGACCGCAAGCTCGCTCACGTTCGTCGACAACCGGGTGACCATCGTCGTGGCCGCCTTCGTCGCCGCCTGGCTGGTCTCGCGGATCAGCGGCTCGGTGGCCCGCCGCGTCCTGAATTGGCACGAGCAGCGGCACGCCGGCACGGACCCGGGCGAGACCGCCAAGCTGACCGAGGTCAAGCGGCGCGAGACGCTCGTGGCGCTGATCCGGACCGGGATCGGCTACGCCGGCTTCGCCGCGGCCGCCGTGCTCGCCCTGGCGGAGCTGATCGGCGGCGTCGACCGGCTCGCCGCGCTCGCCGGCGCGTCCTTCCTGCTGATCCTCGTCGGCTTCTCGATCCAGCGGGTGCTGACCGACATCATCGCCGGCTTCGCAATGTTCTCGGAGCGCTGGTACGCGGTCGGGGACACGATCGCCGTTCCCACCCTCGAGCTGCAGGGAGTCGTCGAGGACGTCTCGCTCCGGCGGACGAAGCTGCGCACGCTCGACGGCGAGTCGATCCACATCCACAACTCGCAGATCCCCGCCGTCAAGGTGCTGCCGCGCGGCGTCAAGGAGCTCGCGGTCGAGCTGTTCGTCTCCGACCGTGAGCGCGGCGAGGAGCTGATTAGTTTCATTGCCGCGCTGCTGCCCGAAGGCCCGACCACGTTCGTCCGCAAGCCCTGGGTCGACGTTGTCGAGGAGCTCTCGCCGTCCCTCGTCCGGGTCGCGCTGCGCGCCACCACGGCGCCGGGTCGCGAGTGGCTCGTCGAGAGCTTCTTCTCCGACCTGCTGAAGGAGAAGGCCGAGCCCGGCCTGATCGTGCACGGGCCGATCGTGCTCGCAGTCGACGAGACCGCGTCGCGTAGCTTCGCCCGAGCCAGCGCCGCGATGCGCTGGCAGGCGCGCCGCGAAGCGGCCTAAGCAGCCTCCGCTTCCTCGAGCTCCCGCCGCAGCTCTTCCACCTGCGGGAGCACGGCCAGCGCGGGCAGGATCGGCAGCCAGAGGTTGAACAGCCGGTAGACGACCACGCCGAGCAGCGCGCGCACGAACGGGAAGCCGACCCAGGTGAGCGCGAAGGTGAGCGCGATCTCGACGATCCCGGCCCCGCCTGCGGGCAGCGAGCGCCGTGTCAGCACGTAGCCCGTCGCGTAGCCGATGATCAGCGCCGGTACCGACAGCCTCGGGTTGCCGAAGACCTGCAGCGCGCCCCAGAGGCAGGCGATGTCGCCGGCCCAGTAGGCCGCCGTCCCGAGCAGCCCGAGCCCGTGCTCGCGCGGCGGCGCCACGAACATCGAGCGCAGGATCGAGAGCCCGGCGACGGCGTGCGCGAACGCCTGCCGGATCCGCCCGCCACCGCCGGCTCTCGAGTAGCGCGGCGCGCGCTTGGGTGAGGTGACCCAGACGGCGGCGAGCGCACCGGGGATCACGAGCAGCCAGGGGAGCGTCAGGGTCAGCGGCACGTCCGCGCCGCTCACCAGGAGCGCGATGGCGGAGCAGAGCGCAGCCGGCGCGAGCACCGCGTATTCGAGCGCGCCGAGGGCGAGAACGCGCGCGACCGCACCGTCGCGGTCTTCGCCCGCGCTGCGCAGCGCCCAGTAGTCGACCGCGAAGCCGCCGCTCGTGCGCGTGGCCGCGAAGACCCCGAAGCCGCCGATCACCGTCTGCAGCGAGCGCCCGAAGCTCAGGCTCGGGCCATCGTCCACCTTGGAGGTGTCGCGCACCATCAGGACGTAGCCCGCGTAGGCGAGCAGCTCGCCGCCGAGGCAAAGCAGGAGCCAGGCGGGGTGGAGGTGCCGCGCCGCGCGGTCGAGCCGCTCCCCGCCGGCGATGTCGGCGAGCCCCGCGACCGCGCCGAGGGCGAGCACGGCGGGCACCACCAGCACGAGCAGCGGGCGGCGCTCGAGCCAGTCACGCCCGCGACGTAGCGGCCCTGGCCGTGGCGGCGACGACACGCTTCAACCGTAGTCGAGCCCAGCGCCGACCTATGCCTTCGCTAGGGTCACAAGCTCTGAGGTTCGGACTCGGGGCATCCAGGTGGGCGTCGCCCGCTGCCGTGGTCGCCACAGCCGCCGTGTTGGTCTTGATCGTCGGCGCGTGCGCTCCGGCGGCCGAGACCCACTCCTCGGCCGGCTGTACGAGGACGCTCGTGGCGGGTCACGGGAGCCTCGGCCGGTTCGTTGGCCACCTGCGCCCCGGCGCGGTCGGCTGCCTGCGCGGGACGTTCCACCACTCGCTCACGATTCGTCGAGGCGGCATCCGCCTGAGGAGCGCGTCGGGCTCGCGCGCCACGATCGACGGTGTCGTCTATGTCGCAAAGACCGCCCGTGACGTCGTCCTGGCAAGGCTTGTGCTCCGCTCGCACCGCACGCCGAGCGTGCGGATCAACGGCACGCGGATCACGATCGCCGACTCCGAGATCACGAACGGCCACACCGGCATCTGCGTCTCGGTCGGCGGCGGCTTCGAGCGGTGGGGCGTCGCTCATGGCGCGGCCCTGCTCCGGGACCGGATCCACGACTGTGGTCGCCTGCCTGCGACGAATCATGACCACGGCGTCTATGTCGAAGGAGCGGTCGGCACGGTGATCAGAGGCAACCTGATCTACGACAACGCCGATCGGGGGATCCAGTTCTATCCCAACGCGAAGGACTCGATCGCGACCAACAACGTGATCGACGGAAACGGCGAAGGGGTGATCTTCTCGAGCGAGGCAGGGGGCGGCGAGTTCTCCGCCCCGTACGCGTCCAGCGGCAACGTCGTGGCCCGGAACATCATCAGCAACTCCACGCAGCGCCACAACGTCGAGTCCTTTTGGGCGGGGCCGGTCGGGACCGGGAACGTCGCCAAGGAGAACTGTCTCTGGAACGGCGCCCAGGGGAACATCGACCTCTCGGCCGGCGGCTTCCTCGCGATCGCGAACGTCGTCGCCAACCCGGAGTTCGTCAACCGCAGCGATGACGATTTCCGCCTCGCGCCCGGCAGCCCCTGCGCCGGCATGGGCCCTCAGTAGCGGCGGGGGTGGGATTCGAACCCACGAGCGCCTGTTACGGCGCTAGCGGTTTTCAAGACCGCCCCGTTCGACCGCTCCGGCACCCCGCCGGGTCGTGAGCCTAACGCCAGAGCGAGCGCCAGAAGCCCGACCGGCCCAGCGCCCGGCCCAGCAGCTTGTTCTTCGCACGCCGCGTGATGCGCTTCGGATCGCCGGAGCCGAGTGCCTCGGCATCCCCGAGCAACCTGGCGGAGCGATAGAGCGAGCGGCGCAGCCGGCTCACGGCTCGATCCTCGCGGGAGCACCGAACTCCCGCAGCACCTCGGGCACCTCGCCCTGGAAGTTCTCGAGCACGGCCAGTGCCCAGCGGTCGGTGACGGCCGTTCCGTTCAGCGTGTGAACGTACTCGGTGTGGTTGTTCGCTCGGTAGCGGATGCCGAGGCGGCGGGACTGGTAGTCGGTCGTGTTCGAGGCGGAGGTGAGCTCGCGGTAGCGCTGCTGTGACGGGAACCACGCCTCGAGGTCGTAGCGCTTGGCTGCGGCCGCGCTCAGCTCGGTCGCCTCGATGTTGACGACGCGGTAGGGAAGGCCGAGCTCCTGCGCGAGCGACTCCTCGATCGCGAGCAGCCGCTCGTGCTCCTGCCACGAGTCCTCCGGCAGCACGTACGCGAACAGCTCGACCTTGTTGAACTGATGGACGCGGAACATCCCGCGCGTGTCGCGCCCGGCCGCGCCGGCCTCGCGGCGGAAGTTGGTCGAGAAGGCCGTGTAGCGCAGCGGCAGCTCGTCGCGATCGAGGATCTCGCCCATGTGCAGGCCGGCGAGCGCGACCTCGGACGTGCCGGTCAGATAGAGGCCCTCGTCCACCACCTCGTAGATCTCGAAGCGCTCGGCCGGGAAGAAGCCGGTGCCGTACATCGCCTCCTCCCGCACGAGCACCGGTGGGATCACCGGCGAGAACCCGGCTGCCACCGCGCGATCAAGCGCCCAGCGATAGAGCGCCAGCGCGAGGCGCGCGGTGTCGCCGACGATGTAGCCGAAGCGAGAACCGGAGAGGCGCGCGCCGCGCTCCATCTCGAAGCGTCCGAGCTCGAGATGCTCCTTAGGCTCGTCGAGCTGCGGCCGCTCGCCGACCTCGCGCACGATCTCGCCCTCGGAGTCGTCCTGGGCCTCGTCGGCCACCGACTCGTGGGCGGGGTTCGGCACTTTCTGCAGCAGCTCGTCGCGCTCGGCCTCGGCCGCCGACAGCTCCTCCTCGAGCCGGCGCAGGTTCTCCTTGACCGTCTTCAGCTCCGCGACCTGCTCGGGCGTCGGCTTGCCCTTCAGCTTCTGGCGCCCGCGCAGCTCGTCCACCTGCGGCACGAGCTCGCGCCAGCGCTGGTCCGCCGCCAGCAGCTCGTCGAACGCTTCGGCGCCTCCCTTTCGCGCGATCCCGGGCCGCACGCGGCCGGGATCTGTCCGCGCGGCTTTGAGGTCGATCAACCCTGGGTCTGGGTCACGTACGCGACGAGGTCTGCGATCTGTTTCGCCGAGAGCGTCGAGCCGAAGTTGGGCATCGCGTTCGGGTAGCCCTTCTCGATGTAAGCGCCCGGGTTGGCGATCGATTCCTGCGTGAAGTCTGCGAGTGAGCCCTGGTTGGCGGTCTTGGCGTACTCGGTGAGCTTGTCCAGGTCGGGGCCGACGGTGCCGTTCGTGCCGGCCGCCTTGAACGTGTGGCAGCCGCCGCAGCCCTGGCTCTTGAAGAGCGCTTCGCCGGCCTTCGCATCCCCGGCCGCCTGCTGCTTCTCCGCCGCCACCGTGCCTACGACCGTCTCCGCCGTCGGGCTGACGGTTTCGACGCCGCCGCAGCCGGCGAGCACGAAGGCGAGCACGAGAAACGGGGCGAGGCGGCGCATCGGCGCGAGTCTACTCAAGCCGTCCGCGGGTCCTCTCGCTTCTCGTCAGCAGCCAAAGGCCGAGCGCCGCGAAGCCGCCGTAGCCCGCAACGTCGGTGGGCGTGTCGTTGACCAGGAACGAGACGGCGAGCGCGACGAGGTAGGCATCGAGCAGCGCCGAGCGCGGCCGCTGGAGGGCGAGCACGACCAGCCCGACGATCCCGAGCGCGAACAGCAGCGCGCTGTTCCAGGTCGAGGCAATTGACGCTCCTGAGAGGTGAAGGCGGTGGCCGAGGTCGCCGAGCACCGAGCCGGGCCCGGCGCCGACCGCCTTCGTGACATGGCTCGAGCCGCCCGTCGCGGCGTCGATTCCGACCAGCAGCAGGGCGGCGCCGGCCGCGACCGCCGTTGCCGCCGCGGCACGCAGTGCGGGGACGCGGCGCAGGCGCAGCCAGAGGATGAGGAAGCCGGCGAGGTAGACGACGAGGCCGCCACCGTCCGCTCCGATGCGGCTCGCGGTGATTCCGGCGGCAAGTGCCAGCCCGACCACGGGCAGGAAACGCGCGCCGACGAGCGCGCCAAGCACGAGCGCAGGCGGGAGCAACAGCGTCTCGACCTCGTTCGTGACGCCGTAGAAGCGGCCGCCGCCATCCGGGTGCGGGCCGATCACCGCCAGGGCGTTCCACTCGGGCCTGGCCCACATGACCGTGAAGAGGAACCCGAAGAGCACTGCCAGCGCGATCGCGAGCGGGCGTCGCGGCGGGAGCAGCGCGCCGCCGAGCAGTGCGCCCCCGCCGCCCAGGAGCGCCACTCCGACGACGGCCGCGCGCGGCGAGACACCCAGCGCGCTCAGCGCCACCGCGCAGGAAATGCATGCGGAAGGCACGAGGAACGCGGCGCGGCAAAGCGCCGGCGCGCGGGTGAGCAGCGCGGCCAGCGAGATCAGGATCAGCAGCCCGACGAGCACGAGCGTCGCGGCAACGCGCGAGTCGTGCGCCCGCTGGAGGCGGCGGTCGAAGCTCGTCAGCCGGGCGAGCGGGTCGCGAGAGGGCTTGGCGCGAATGGACGGCCGCTCGCCTCGCTCGAGCGCGCGGGCCGACGGCGCGACGTCGGCGATCGAGATCAGCCCGGTCAGCCGGGTCGAGGTGTCGGTCAGCACGCCGCGGTAGCCGGGCCCGGCGACCGCGATCGGGTAGCGGCGCACGTTGTGGTGCTTCCCGGCCGGCGGCAGCGCGACGTAGAACGTGACCCGCGCGCGCGAGCCGGAGAGCTGGATCAGCGTCTTGCCGCCGGGGACGCCGCCGCCGACGATCGCGTTCCCCATCTCGCCGCGCAGCAACGAAGCGAGCGCGCCGCGCCGGCTGACCGTCGCGCCCTCGCCCACGACGAGCAGCCCGTGCGCCGCCCGGGGCGAGCGGAACACCGGCGCCGAGGCGGGCGCGACGATCACGGCTACGCGCTCGGAGGGCGCCGCCATCGCAGGGGCGGCTGCGGCGGTCAGCACGACCCCCAGGGCTACAATCAACGGGAAACCTCTCGCCTTCAAGGGGGCCGATTCTCGATGAAACGCAAGGCTTACGGTCGCGACGCTGGGTTGACGCTGCGCATGCTGCTGACCACCTCGCTGCTGGGGCTGCTCTACGTGCTGTTCGCAGTCGCGCTGTTCTTCGTGCTCGACGCCGGCATCGTCGTGATGGTGGTGATCGTCGGGGCGCTGGCCTTCGTCCAGTACTTCACCTCCGACAAGCTCGCTTTGAAGGCGTCCGGCGCGAAGGTCGTCGAGCCCGACCAGGCGCCCGAGCTGCACGAGATGATCGAGCGCCTCTGCGCGATGGCCGACCTGCGCAAGCCGCGGGTCGCCGTGATCGAGAGCGACGTCCCCAACGCCTTCGCCACCGGCCGCAACCAGAAGCACGCGGCAGTCGCCGTCACGACCGGCCTCTGGAACCGGCTCGAGCCGAAGGAGGTCGAGGGCGTGCTCGCCCACGAGCTCTCGCACATCGCCAACCGCGACGTGCTCGTGATGACCGTGGCCAGCTTCTTCGCCATGATCGCCGCCGTCCTGACGCGCGTCGGTCTCTACAGCGGCATGTTCGGGGGCATGGGCGGCAACCGCGACAACAACAACCAGATTCCGGTCTGGCTGGTCGTGCTCGTCGTCTCGGTGGTCACCTATTTCCTCAGCCAGATCCTGATCCTCGCGATCTCGCGCTACCGCGAGTTCGCCGCCGACCGCGGCTCGGCGCTGATCACCGGCGCGCCCGAGAACCTGATGAGCGCGCTGCAGAAGATCGCCAGCGGGATCACGCAGATCCCGCAGCAGGACCTGCGCCAGGTCGAGGGCATGAACGCCTTCTTCATCATCCCCACCAACTGGCGCAAGCGAGGCGGCGAGCTGTTCATGACGCACCCGCCGCTCGAGAAGCGGCTGGCAGCGCTCGCCGAGATCTCGCGCGAGATGGGCCGGCCGGTCGCCTAGCCCGGGTGGGCCTGCGCGACGTCCTCTTCGGTCGCAAGCAGCTCAAGGACGCGGCGGGCGAGCGGCTCTTCGCGATCTCGACTGCGCGCATCACGCTCGAGACCGAACTCGACCTGAAGTCGGCCGGGGCGGCGGGTGTCTGCTTCAAGTCGCTTTCGGCCGGCGAGTTCGTGCGCGCCGAGAACGAGCTGCAGCAGCTGCTCGACGCGGTCGCGGTCGAGTCGGGCTCGAAGATCTCGCGGCAGACGGACGAGTTCGGGTTCGAGTGGCTGGTCGTGCACGACGGCGACTTCGAGGATCTCGTCACGACGGTGCACCTGATCGCGTCGGAGCTTCAGTCGCGCGGGTTCGGGCCACAGCTCCTGGCTGCGGTCTTCCCGTTCGAGCGCAAGGGCTTCGACGGCGGCCGCGTGTACTGGATCTACGGCTTCAAGCGCGGCGCGTTCTGGCCGTTCGTGCCGAAGGGCGAGGACAAGGAACGCGACAACGCCGAGGAGCTGGAGCTGAAGGCGAAGCTCGAGCAGGAGCTGCCGATCGAGCAGGACCTCTCGCGCTGGTTCGCGGTCTTCGACGCGCCGGTCTAGCGCGGGCTGGCTGTGGACGAACCGGCACCGTTCCGGCACGAACGCGTCACAGACGCGGCGCATGTGCCCGATACGCTCGTAGCGGGCGGCGGGCGGAACCTCACTCCCCACCCAGTGGGTGGGGCGCGCGCGTGAACCTCTTAACGGTCGCTAGGCGGCCGGGAGGTCCGGGATGAGGCCTTCGCCCTCGAACAGCTCGCGCGCTTCCTCGAGCGTCAGATCCGGCGGCGGCACCATCGCCTCGGACGGCGACAGGTCCTCGTCGGGAAGCCGTGTGCCGTTCGTCCGGACCGCCTCGGCCATCCGTTCCAACAGCTCGCCGAAGCGACCCGCGTCGCCGGCCTCCAGCGCCTGCTCGGCTTGCTCGTCGAGATCGTTGAGCCCCTTCGCGACCTCGTCGTCGATCTCGAACTGGCCCTCGCCCATGATCCGGACGATCACTCGGTCAGCTCCTTCTTGCCTTCGCCCGAGCCGAGCTCGGCCTTCATCTGCTCGAGTTCCTTGTCGACCTGCGACTTCGAGGCGATCGCGCCGAGCTCGCGGTCGAGCTGCGTCTGGTCGGAGGTGAAGTCCTCGAGCGCGCCGGACGTCGTGAGCTCGTCGA
>Ga0308176_10002920_pt1 | contig 10823 bp, 9 predicted proteins | sample PhyCR2_3_FD_203890 | JGI IMG/M metagenome (GOLD analysis project Ga0308176, IMG submission 203890) | Soil microbial communities from UC Gill Tract Community Farm, Albany, California, United States - DLSLS.C.R2 | ecosystem: Environmental > Terrestrial > Soil > Agricultural land | place: USA... | reverse complement strand
TACTGCTGTGGGAAATAGGGTCATGACTGCGCCCTGCCCACGTAGGTGCGGGCATGCGTGCCGCCAGTGCTGTGGGCGCGGCGGCACCCCGTGAGCGCCGGGCTGCGCGACCCCTGGCCCCAGCCCAGCACACCTCAGCCCCGCAATTCCGCCAGCACCGCGTCCGTGAACACCGGCCACGCCTCCACCGCCCAGGGCCCGAACGCCCGATCGGTCAGCGCGACTCCGGCAACACCCGCATCAGGGTCGATCCACAGGAACGTACCGGACTGCCCGAAGTGCCCGAACGTCCGCGGCGACGACGAAGACCCCGTCCAGTGCGGGGACTTGGAGTCCCGGATCTCGAACCCCAGCCCCCAGTCGTTGGGGTTCTGGTGCCCGTATCCCGGCAGGACGCCCTTCACCCCGGGATACTGCACGCTCATCGCCGCAGCCACCGTACGAGGATCCAGCAGCCGCGGCGCCTGGATCTCGGCGGCGAACCGCAGCAGATCCTCCACCGTGGACACCCCGTCCTTCGCCGGCGACCCCGCCAGCGACGTCGACGTCATCCCCAGCGGCTCCAGCACCGCCTGCCGCAGATACTCGGCGAACGGAATCTCCGTCGCCTTGGCGACATGATCACCGAGCTGCTCGAACCCCGCGTTGGAGTACAGCCGCCGCTCCCCGGGCGGAGCCATCACCCGGTGCTCGTCGAAGGCCAGCCCGGAGGTGTGCGCGAGCAGATGGCGGACCGTGGCGCCGGGCGGCCCGGCCGGCTCGTCCAGCTCGATCGCGCCCTCCTCGTAGGCGACGAGCACGGCGTAGGCCGCCAGCGGCTTGGTGACCGAGGCGAGGGGGAACCGCTGTCCGGCCGGGCCGTGGGTGCCCATGACGGTGCCGTCCGCGCGGACCACGCCCGCCGCGGCGGTGGGGACCGGCCAGTTCTCGATCGACGCCAGGCTGTTCAACGACATGAGGCCGAGCCTATGCGCTCAGAGCCACAGCTCCAGCAAGGGGTCGGGCTTGGGCCGGAAGCCGAGCGAGGCGTACAGCGGCGCGCCCTCCAGGGACGTGGTGAGCTGCACCCGGTCGGCACCGCGCTCGCGGAACCAGCCGAGGAGCGTGTCCATGCAGGCGCGCGCGTACCCGCGCCGGCGGGCGTCCGGGTCGGTGGCGACGCTGAAGACGTACCCGACGGTGCCGAGCGGGTTGGCCGCCCGTCCGATCCGGTAGTCGAGCGTGCCCGCCACCAGCGCGGCCAGCGCTCCCGGCCGCTCCGGATGGTCCACGACGAAGGCCGCGAAGCCCCCCTCCGGCTCCGCGAGCCTCGCCCGCAGGGTGGGGAGGGACTCGGCGTGCCAGTCGGTGGACCGGTCGGCGTGGCCCATCGAGTCGATCATGACCTGGCGCAGCCGCAGAACTTCCGCGGCGTCCTCGGGCTCGGCCCGGCGTACGAGACTCATGCCGGGCACGCTAACCACCGCACCCCTGACCCGTCGCGCCGTTTTCCCCACACCCCTTTCTCGCCGGAGTCGCTTGCCTGGAGTGCACTCCAAGGCCATAGCGTTGGGGGCATGACGGTGATGCAGACCACGCCAGCGGCCGCCGAGCAAGCAACCCCCGCCGACATCTGCTCCGCCCCACCCCGGTGCCACCCCCGCCCCGAAGGCCAGGACGGCTACACGATCAGCGAGGTCGTCGCCTTCACCGGTCTGACCGCGCACACGCTGCGCTGGTACGAGCGGATCGGCCTGATGCCGCACGTCGACCGTTCGCACACCGGTCAGCGCCGCTACAGCAACCGGGACCTGGACTGGCTCGAGTTCGTGAACAAGCTCCGGCTGACCGGCATGCCGGTGGCCGACATGGTCCGGTACGCGGAGCTGGTTCGGGAGGGCGAGAGTACCTACGCCGAGCGCCAGGAACTGCTCGAGTCGACCCGCCGGGACGTCCTGGCCCGGATCGCGGAACTGCACGACACCCTGGCGGTGCTGAACCGGAAGATCAGCTTCTACGCCACGGAGCGCTGACCCGCCGGCCGTGCGGCACCGCTACAGCTCGGCCAGCAACTCGGCCTTCTTCGAGGAGAACTCCTCGTCGGTGACCAGGCCCGCCTGGTGCAGTTCCCCGAGATGCCGGATGCGCTCGGCGATGTCGGCCGGGTCCCGCCGGGGCGGGGCCGGTGCCACTGGTACCGGCCCCCGGGTACACAGCGCCGCGAGGACGGCGGCGGCGAACGGCAGGGATTCGTGCACCGGCCCGTAGCCCAGACCGAAGACGACGGCCGCCGGATCCTGGTCGGGCTGTGCGGGACGGGTGGAGTCGCCTTCGCGGGGTACCAGGCGCAGATGCCCCTCGAAGACCTCCGGCGAGCGCCACTCCACTCCGCTGAGGTCGGCGACCGGCCAACTCTGGTCCCCGGCCTTCCACTTCGCCGAGGACGCACCCGTCCAGGACCAGCGGAACTGCACGGAGGTCCCGTCGAAGGACGCCTTCCCGTCGTACGCCTTGAACTGCAGCGGGGCCTCGGGGGCGGCCACCAGCCAACGCTCGGCGGGCTCCGGCCCGGACTCGGTCAGCAGCGGTTTCAGCTCGTCGGCGTAGTACTCGGCGAGGGTCGCCCGCTCGGCCGGCAGCACCAGCCGGTACGGGTCGGAGCCCTCCCGCAGTTGCCCGGCCGCCGCGTCCATCAGCGGATCGGCGCCGGGGCGCGGCCGCAGCCGCAGTACGACGGAGCCGCGCTTGCCGGGAGTGAGGGTCACCTCCTCGACCGCGGCCAGCGGAATGCGCCGCTCGCCCAGCGCCTGGAAGAGCCTGGGTGTCCGAATCCCCCGTTCGTAGCGGATGAGCACGGAGTCGGACTCGAACTCCCAGACGGCATGAAAACCCGCCAGTACGTCACCCATGCGGCTCATCGTATGCGGCACGTGCTCCTCCGTCGCCACCCGCGCAGACCGCACTTCCTGCTGTTTCTACGCGCGTCCGGCCGTCGTCGTGCGGGGCAGATCCGCCCGGCAGACATCGTCTTCCCGTGCGCACGTCACGGCGTCGAACGCGCCGACGCCGACGTGCGCGAGATTGCGCAGGCTGTCCGTGCCCGGCTGGAAGTAGCCGCTGTGGCCCTGCGCGTCATGGGCCGAGAGAACCCGCGCGCCGAACGCCGAGGACACCGGGTCGGCCCCGTGGCCCAGCCCGCCGAGCTCCAGATACGGCACGTCCTGCACCCAGTCGCTGGCGTCGCGCATCGCCCACACCCGGGCCGAGGTGCCCAGGCGGGAGGCGGTCGCGGCGCGCATCCCGGGGCTCGCGGCCACCGCCAGGTCGGACACCCGGCCCGGCATGCCGTGCGCGGCGACCCCGCAGACCACGGAGCCGTAGCTGTGACAGAACATCGACACCGGCGCCCGGCCGGGCAGGCCGCGCAGCAGCGCGTTCAGACGGACGGCGCCCTCCTCGGCGCGCAGTCCGGTGGCCGCGTCCACGCCGAGTCCGTCCGGTGCGGTGTAGTCGGCCCAGGCGATCACGGCCGTGCGCGTCGAGGGGCTCTCCGCCCGCTCGGCCGCGTAGAGGGCCTTGGCCATGCCGACCGGGGCGCTGTACCTGCGGTACGTCCGCTGGAAGGTGAGCAGGTCGGTGTCGACACCGGGGACGACGACGGAGACCCGGTCGGCCTTGGCGAGGCTGCCGAACACCTCCGCGACCCGGCCCGAGCCCGCGGGGTCGAAGGCGAGGATGTGCCGACCGGGACGCATGAGCGCCTCGTAGCGATCCATCCGCTGGGCCGCGTCCTGCTGTCCGGCCCTGCTGATCCGGTTGTCGCGCATGCGCTCGCGCTCGACCTCACGCGCCTGGCCCAGCGCGACGCGGTTGGCGCGGTAGCGCAGCTTGGCGGGGGCGCCGTTCATGTTGCCGACCGCCAGTGAGTAGCGGTGGGCCAGCCGGTCGCGCTCGTGCGGGGTGAGCGAGGCGAAGAACCGGGTGAGCCGCCCGGGGGCCGCCTCGGGGTCCGGCAGGTGCAGGCCGCGCAGCGTGCCGTGCTCCCACTTGTCGAGCGAGAGCTGCAGTGCGGTCGCCTCCCGGTGGGTGCGCAGTGCGGTCCAGCCGGTGGTCGCGAGCATCACGAACACCACGGACAGCGCGAGCATGGCGCGCCAGACGTTGAGAGGCGGGGAGGTGTCGAAGGAAGTCACTGGGAGGACACACTAGGAGAACGACAGGGTCTCGGGGTAACCGAGTGACGGGTATCACGTTTCGGTAAACGTCGAACGCTCCCGTAACGTCCTCAGCCGGCGCGCCAGTTGCCGGTCAGCGCCGAGCCCAACTGGTCCAGGTACGACGCGGTCAGACGCCGGATCGCCTCCAGGCTGAAGTCGTCACCCGTGCACCACTGCCGCTCGGTGACCCTCATCACCCCGCCGAACACGGCCACGGCGAGCCGCGGCCGCGGGTCGGTTTCCACGTCGACGCCCTCCCGTTCGGCGAGCAGCCGCGCGATCGTCTCCTCGGTGGCCACGGAGCGCCGCAGATGGGCGGCGAGCAGCGCGGGCGTCGACTCGATGGTCCGGTACATGCGCAGGTACAGCTCCACCGGGACGGCCGACTCGACGGTCTCCTGTATCGCCTCCCAGCCCTCCAGGACCGCCTGCCGCAACGCCTCCATCGGCGCCTCGTGCGCCGGCCTCGCCCGTACGGACTCCACGAAGAGTGCCTCCGTCATCTCCTGGACGGCGAAGGCCACCTCCTCCTTGCCGGCGAAGTAACGGAAGAAGGTGCGCTGCGAGACGTCGACGGCCTCGGCGATCTCGTCCACGGTGGTGTGCTCGTAGCCCTGCGTGGTGAACAGTTCGAGAGCGGCCCGCAGCAGCGCCTCCCGAGTGCGCCGCTTCTTGCGGTCGCGCAGCGTCTCCATCGGCCTCTCCCGGTGAAATGTCCTTCCAGCTCAGGCTATGCGCTGGTGTCGTGTCAGTTACCGACTTGTGAATTGGTTTGTCAACTGTCAGTGACTGACACTAGCCTCGAAGGTATGACTAGTCAGACCACCATCGACACGACGGGACCGGGGGACCGGGCATCGACCGACCCGTCGGGGCCGACCCCGGCCGCGGGGCTGCGCGGCCACCCATGGCTCACCCTCATCACCGTCGCCGTAGGGGTCATGATGGTGGCCCTCGACGGCACCATCGTGGCCATCGCCAACCCGGCCATCCAGAAGGACCTCGGCGCGAGCTTCGCCGACGTCCAGTGGATCACCAACGGCTACTTCCTCGCCCTCGCGGTCTGCCTGATCACCGCGGGCAAGCTGGGTGACCGCTTCGGCCACCGGCAGACCTTCCTGATCGGCGTGACCGGCTTCGCCGCCGCCTCGGGCGCCATCGGCCTGTCGAACAGCATCGCCGCGGTCGTCACCTTCCGCGTCTTCCAGGGCCTGTTCGGCGCACTGCTGATGCCGGCCGCGCTCGGCCTGCTGCGGGCCACCTTCCCGGCCGAGAAGCTGAACATGGCGATCGGCATCTGGGGCATGGTCATCGGTGCCTCCACCGCGGGCGGCCCGATCCTCGGCGGCGTCCTCGTCGAGCACGTCAACTGGCAGTCGGTGTTCTTCATCAACGTGCCGGTCGGCGTCCTCGCCCTGTTGCTGGGCCTGCTGATCCTGCTGGACCACCGCGCCGAGAACGCGCCGCGCTCCTTCGACCTGCCGGGCATCGTGCTGCTGTCCGGCGCGATGTTCTGCCTGGTGTGGGCGCTCATCAAGGCTCCGACCTGGGGCTGGGGCGACGTCAAGACCTGGGGCTTCATCGGCGCCTCGGCGCTGCTGTTCGTCCTGTTCGCGGTCTGGGAGACGAGGGTCGCCGAGCCGCTGATCCCGCTGGGCATGTTCCGCTCGATCCCGCTGTCCGCGGGCGTCGTTCTGATGGTCCTGATGGCGATCGCCTTCATGGGCGGCCTGTTCTTCGTGACGTTCTACCTCCAGAACGTCCACGGCATGAGCCCGATCGACGCGGGCCTGCACCTGCTTCCGCTGACCGGCATGATGATCGTCGGCTCCCCACTGGCGGGCGCCGCGATCACCAAGCTGGGCCCGCGCATCCCGCTGGCCGGCGGCATGGCGGCCACCGCGATCGCCATGTACGGCATGTCGACGCTGAAGGCCGACACCGGCAGCGGTCTGATGTCGATCTGGTTCGCCCTGCTGGGCTTCGGCCTCGCGCCGGTCATGGTCGGCGCCACCGAGGTGATCGTGGGCAACGCGCCCATGGAGCTGTCCGGTGTGGCGGGCGGCCTGCAGCAGGCGGCCATGCAGATCGGCGGCAGCCTCGGTACGGCGGTGCTGGGTGCCGTGATGGCCTCCAGGGTCGACAGCGAGCTGCCGGGCAACTGGACCGGCGCCGGGCTGCCGAAGATGACCCCGGAGCAGCTGGACCAGGCGTCCGAGGCGGTCCAGGTGGGCGTGGCGCCGGTGGCCAAGGGCATGCCGGAGGCTCTCGTCGCGAAGATCACCACGGTCGCCCACGACACCTTCATCTCCGGCATGAGTCTCGCCTCCCTGGTCGCGGCGGGCGTGGCGGCGGTCGCGGTGCTGGTCGCGTTCCTCACCAAGCGGGGCGAGAACGCGGAGGCGGGCGCGGGAGTCGGTCACATCTGACCGCGCGTTTCATGCCTGTTCCTGGCGGAGTTCGCTCATCAGGGTGACTCCGCTCAAGATCCCTCGCTCCGGGCGCGCGCCGCAGGTCACAGTGGGTCAGGTCCTCCGCAGGGCATGCGGGGGCCGCCGGGCCGCGGCGCGCGCTGCCGGAGGGGGGCAGCGCGCCCAGGTCTGTCCGGGGAAAACCGGGGTACCCGCCCAGTGAGGCCGAACTGTCCATGACCACCAGGGAGTTGATGATGGCTGGCTTCGGGCACGGAACGCGCGGGTACCCCCGGTCACGCGGCCGTTCGTGGCAACGGACCGGGCCGGACCGCGCGACGCTCGGGATCATCGGAACCGTCTGCGCGGTCGCCGGATTCTTCGCACTGGGCATCATCCTGGGCCCGGTGGCGATGTTCTGCGGCTGGCAGTCCATGGGCCGCAAATGGTCCACCGACCGCAACATCCCGGCCGTGGTCGCCCTGGTCCTGGGCGCGATCGACACCTTGCTGTCCCTCATCGCTCTGGCAGGAGCAGCCACTTGGGGCCACGGCCTCCTCTGATCCCGACCCCGCCCCCAACGCCCGCAGTTCCAGGCCCCAGGCCCCGGAGCTGCGGGCACATTCGCGTCCACGCATCTCCGGACAACGAACCCCGGGTAGCCGCGGGCATGCGGGCCGCCGGCGACGGCGCCCGCCCGGCAGCGGCGACCACGCCCCGGTAGCCGCGGGCACCAGCCCGGGTAGCCGCGGGCATGCGTGCCTCCCCTCAGTGCCTTGAGTGCCTGGGGGACCCCCAGGGCGGCACGGGTGGGCGGTGGGGGCCCCGCTCGAGTGAAGCCGAGAGTGGAGGAGGCGCCCCGCAAGCGCGGGCAAGCGAAACACCCGCACGCCCCTCTCGGCACAGGGCAACCAGACCCCGGCTCAGCCAAGCCCAACCGCCCGCGGCCGAACCGCGCCACAGCCCCTGCCGAACCCGGCGGAGCCGAACCTCACCGCCGCTGCCCCTCCCGCTCCCCGGCCAGCCGAGCCACCTCCGCCCGCAGCAGCCGAACCTCCTCCGCAAGAGCGGCGATCGCCTCGGTCTGCCGCCGCTCCTCCACGTCGTCCTTCTCGAACCGCGAGATGAACCACGCCGCGATGTTCGCCGTCACCACACCCAGCAACGCGATCCCGGACAGCATCAGCCCGACCGCGATCATCCGCCCCAGCCCGGTGGTCGGCGCGTGATCCCCGTACCCCACCGTCGTCATCGTCGTGAAGGACCACCACACGGCGTCACCCAGCGTCCGGATGTTCCCGTCCGGCGACTCCCGCTCCACCGACAGCACCGCCAGCGACCCGAACATCAGCAGCCCGATCACCGACCCCACGACATACGTCGTCAGCCGGATCTGCGGAGCCATCCGCGCCCGCCGCCCCACCAGCAGCAGCGTCGACACCAGCCGCAGCAGCCTGAGCGGCTGCAGTACCGGCAGCACCACCGCGCACAGATCGGGCCAGTGCCGGCGTACGAACTCCCTTCGCCGGGGCGCGAGCGCCAGCCGCATGAGGTAGTCCACGGCGAAGGCGCCCCACACCACCCACTCCACCCCCGTGCACAGGGCCGTCAGCGAGTGCCCCGCCGAACCGTTCACGATGGGCGCGGCGTACGCGACGGCGAAGGCCACGGCCAGCGCCAGCAGGGGCCGCTGGGTGAGCCGCTCCCACCGCGCCTGCGCCGCATTCGTCTCCATGCCCGCATCGTAAAGAAGACGTAAGGGCGGCGGAGACTCCAACTCCGCCGCCCTCATGCCCAGAGCCCTGTCACAGGCCGCCCAGCGCTACGCGTCGCCGCCCGCCGCCCCCGGGTCCGCCGCCGACACGTCCAGCAGCTGGTACCGGTCGATGGCCTGCTTCAGCACGGACCGGTCGACCTTGCCCTCCCGGGCCAGCTCGGTCAGTACCCCCACCACGATCGACTGCGCGTCGATGTGGAAGAACCGCCGCGCCGCGCCGCGGGTGTCGGCGAAGCCGAAGCCGTCCGCGCCGAGGGACTGGTACGTCCCCGGCACCCAGCGCGCGATCTGGTCCGGCACCGACCGCATCCAGTCGGACACGGCCACGAACGGCCCCTCGGCGCCGCTGAGCTTCCGCGTCACGTACGGCACCCGCTGCTCCTCCTCCGGGTGCAGCAGGTTGTGCTGCTCGCAGGCCACGGCCTCGCGCCGCAGCTCGTTCCACGAGGTCGCCGACCACACGTCCGCCTTGACGTTCCACTCCTCGGCGAGGAGCCGCTGGGCCTCCAGCGCCCACGGCACCGCGACACCGGACGCCATGACCTGCGCCGGGATCGAGCCGCCGGTGCCCTCGCTGAGCTTGTACACGCCCTTGACGATGCCCTCGACGTCCACGTTCGCCGGCTCGGCCGGGTGCCGGATGGGCTCGTTGTAGACGGTGAGGTAGTAGAAGACGTCCTCGCCGTGCGGGTGCTCGGCGTCGCTGCCGTACATCCGGCGCAGGCCGTCCTGCACGATGTGCGCGATCTCGTAGGCGTAGGCCGGGTCGTAGGCCACGCACGCCGGGTTGGTCGAGGCGAGGAGCTGCGAGTGGCCGTCCGCGTGCTGCAGACCCTCACCGGTCAGGGTCGTACGCCCCGCGGTCGCACCCAGTACGAATCCGCGCGCAAGCTGGTCGGCCATCTGCCAGAACTGGTCGCCGGTGCGCTGGAAACCGAACATCGAGTAGAAGACGTACACCGGGATCAGCGGCTCGCCGTGCGTGGCGTAGGCGGAGCCGGCCGCGATCAGCGAGGCCGTGCAGCCCGCCTCGGAGATGCCGTCGTGCAGCATCTGGCCGGTCGGCGACTCCTTGTACGCGAGCAGCAGATCGCGGTCGACCGCCTCGTACTGCTGGCCGAGCGGGTTGTAGATCTTCGCGCTCGGGAAGAAGGAGTCCATGCCGAACGTGCGGTACTCGTCCGGCGCGATCAGCACGAACCGCCTGCCGATCTCCTTGTCCCGCATGAGGTCCTTCAGCAGCCGCACGAACGCCATGGTCGTGGCGATGGACTGCTGACCGGTGCCCTTCTTCACGGTCGCGTACGCCTTGTCGTCCGGCAGCGCCAGCGGCTTCGAGCGCAGGACCCGGGTCGGCACGTACCCGCCGCACTGCCGGCGCCGGTCGTGCATGTACTGGAGCTCCTCGGAGTTCCGCCCGGGGTGGTAGTACGGCGGCGCGCCGGACTCCAGCTCCTTGTCGGCGATCGGCAGGTGCAGCCGGTCGCGGAAGCGCTTGAGGTCGTCGACCGTCAGCTTCTTCATCTGGTGCGTGGCGTTGCGGCCCTCGAAGTTCGGGCCCAGCGTCCACCCCTTGACCGTCTTGGCCAGGATGACCGTCGGCTGGCCCTTGTGCTCCACGGCCGCCTTGAACGCCGCGTAGATCTTCCGGTGGTCGTGACCGCCGCGGCCCAGCATCAGGATCTGGTGGTCGCTCATGTTCTCGACCATCGCGCGCAGCCGGTGGTCGTCACCGAAGAAGTGGTCGCGGATGTACGCGCCGGTCTCGGTCGCGTACGTCTGGAACTGGCCGTCCGGCGTGGTGTTCATCCTGTTGACCAGCACGCCGTCCCGGTCCTGCGCGAGCAGCGGGTCCCAGGAGCGGTCCCAGATCAGCTTGATCACGTTCCAGCCGGCCCCCCGGAAGACCGACTCCAGCTCCTGGATGATCTTCCCGTTGCCGCGCACCGGGCCGTCCAGGCGCTGCAGGTTGCAGTTGACCACGAAGGTCAGGTTGTCCAGGCCCTCGCGCGCGGCGATGCTCAGCTGGCCGAGCGACTCCGGCTCGTCCATCTCGCCGTCGCCGAGGAACGCCCACACGTGCGACTTGGAGGTGTCGGCGATGCCGCGCGCCTCCATGTAGCGGTTCATCCGAGCCTGGTAGATCGCGCCGAGCGGGCCGAGGCCCATGGAGACGGTGGGGAACTCCCAGAAGTCCGGCATGGAGCGCGGGTGCGGGTAGCTGGACAGGCCGTCGGGGTACTTCGACTTCTCCTGCCGGAAGCCGTCCAGCTGCTTCTCGGTGAGGCGGTCGAGCAGGTACGCGCGCGCGTAGATGCCAGGGGAGGCGTGGCCCTGGAAGAAGACCTGGTCGCCGCCGTCTCCCTCGTCCTTGCCGCGGAAGAAGTGGTTGAAGCCCACGTCGTACAGCGAGGCGGAGGAGGCGAAGGTGGCGATGTG
>Ga0308176_10002919_pt1 | contig 10826 bp, 10 predicted proteins | sample PhyCR2_3_FD_203890 | JGI IMG/M metagenome (GOLD analysis project Ga0308176, IMG submission 203890) | Soil microbial communities from UC Gill Tract Community Farm, Albany, California, United States - DLSLS.C.R2 | ecosystem: Environmental > Terrestrial > Soil > Agricultural land | place: USA... | reverse complement strand
GCCGGATCCCGTCGTCCGCCACGAGATCCCGGCGCTGGGGCTGGCGGCGTTCGCGCTGGCCAAGATGATCGCGAAGGAGAAGGTCGAGACCTGGGTCCGCGAGCCCTTCGTCGAGGAGACGCCGCATGGACGGCGGCCGAAGGGCACGCGCCTGCGCTACGCGGTCGGCGAGCTGCTGACCTGCACCCGCTGCGTCGGCGCCTGGAGCTCCCTCGGGCTCGTCGCCCTGCGCGTCACCCGCCCGCGCGAGGCGAAGGTCGTCACGGCCGTGCTGGCGACCTCGGCACTCAACGACTTCCTGCAGACCGGGTTCAACTGGGCCTGCGCGGCGGCCAACGCGGCCGAGCGTCACAGCGACTGACGGATGACGGGGCGCTTGGCGGCGCCCGCCTCGTCGAGACGCCGGACCGGTGTCGTGTGCGGCGCGGTGCGCGCGACCTCCGGGTCGCCGGCGGCCTCCTCGAGGATCGCTGCGATCGCGTCGGCGAACGCGTCGAGGGTCTCCTTCGTCTCGGTCTCCGTCGGCTCGATCAGCAACGCCTCGTCGACCAGCAGCGGGAAGTAGACCGTCGGCGGGTGGAAGCCGTGGTCCAGCAGCCGCTTGGCGAGGTCGAGCGTCTTGATGCCCAGCTCGCGCTTCATCGGCGAGCCGCTCAGGACGAACTCGTGCATGCACAGCTTCCCGAACGCCAGCGGCAGGCGCTCCGCGAGCGGGCCGAGCCGCGCCAGCAGGTAGTTGGCGTTGAGCACCGCTGTCTCCGAGGCGTCCTTGAGGCCCTCGGCGCCGAGCGACCGGATGTAGGCGTACGAGCGCACGAAGCAGCCGTAGTTGCCCTGGAAGCCGCGCAGGCGCCCGATCGACTTCTCGCTGGTGTCGCGCAGGTCGAAGCGGCCGTCCTCGCGCACGATCCGCGGGTTCATCAGGTAGGGCACCATGCGGTCCGACACGGCGATCGGGCCGCTGCCCGGGCCGCCGCCGCCGTGGGGCTGGGTGAACGACTTGTGCAGGTTGAAGTGCACGATGTCGAAGCCCATGTCGCCCGGGCGCGTCAGGCCCATGATCGCGTTGAGGTTCGCGCCGTCGTAGTAGAGCGTCGCGCCCACGCCGTGGACGATCTCGGCGATCTCGGCGATGTTCGGGTCGAAGACCCCGAGCGTGTTCGGGTTCGTGAGCATCAGGCACGCGACGTCCTGGTCGGCCTTCGCGCGCAGGTCGTCGAGGTCCACCCCGCCGTCGGGATTGGTCCCGACCTTCACGACGGTATAGCCGGCCATCGTCACGGTCGCCGGGTTGGTCCCATGGGCGGTGTCCGGTGTCAGGACCTTGTGGCGCGTGTCGCCGCGGTCGGAGTGGAACGCCTTCGTCAGCAGCACGCCGGCCAGCTCGCCGTGCGAGCCGGCGCTGGGCTGCAGCGAGACGTGCGGCAGGCCCGCGATCTCGCTCAGCGCGCGCTCGAGGTTCCACATCAGCTCCAGCGCGCCCTGGGCGTGCGCAGGGCTCTGCAGCGGGTGCAGGCGGGCGTGGCCCGGGAGCGCCGCGACGCGCTCGTGCAGGCGCGGGTTGTGCTTCATCGTGCATGAGCCGAGCGGGTAGAAGCCCGAGTCCAGGTCGAAGTTCTTCTTCGACAGGTTCACGTAGTGGCGCACGATCTCCGGCTCGGAGATCTCCGGCAGGCGCGCCGGCTCGCTGCGCCGGAAGCGGTCGGGCAGCAGGCCGTCGACCTGCGGGACGTCGAGCTCCGGGCACACGAACGCGCGGCGCCCCGGAGCGCCCTTCTCGAAGATCGTCTCCACGGCGCTCACGCGTGCACCGCTTCCCGCTCCGCCGCCACGGCGGCGCCGAGCACCTCGGTCAGGCGGTCGATGTCCGCCCGCGAGCGCTGCTCGGTGATCGCGACCAGCAGCACGTCGTCGTCCAAAGCCAGGCCGGGGTTGACGCCCTGCTCCTGGCAGCGGGCGACGACCTTGCCGGCGGGCGCGCTGAGCTTCAGCGCGAACTCGCGCACGACCGGCTGGGAGTGCAGCGCCTCGACGCCGTCGAGCGCGGTCAGCGCCTCGCGGGCGTAGTGGGTGCGCTGGAGCAACAGCTCGGCGAGCTCGACCAGCCCGTGGCGGCCCAGCCAGCTCAGGTACACGACGCCCGCAAGCGCGTTGAGCGCCTGCGCGGTGCAGATGTTGCTGGTGGCCTTCTCGCGGCGGATGTGCTGCTCGCGCGTCTGCAGGGTGAGCACGAACCCGCGCCTGCCGTCGACGTCGGTGGTCTCGCCGGCGATGCGCCCGGGCATGCGGCGCAGGTAGGCCTCGGTGGCGGCGAAGAACCCGAACGACGGGCCGCCGAAGTCGAGGCGGTTGCCGAGCGGCTGGCCCTCGCCGACGCAGACGTCGACGCCGCACTCGCCGGGCGGCTTGAGGATGCCCAGCGCGATCGGGTCGTAGGCGCCGACGACGACCGCGTCGGGCGCGGCCTCCTTCGCCGCGGCGGCGAGCGCCTCGACGTCCTCGACGGCGCCCAGGAAGTTCGGCTGCTGGACGAACGCCGCGCACGTGTCCTCCCCGATCGCGGCGGCCCAGGCGGCGGGGTCGGTCAGCCCGTCGGCGAGCGGGACCTCGACGACCTCGGCACCGAAGCCGCGCGCGTAGGTGCGCAGCGTGTCGAGCGAGTGCGGGTGCAGGCCGGCGCTGGCGACGAAGCGCGAGCGCCCGTTGGCCAGCCGCGCGAGGTAGCCGGCGCTGGCGACGGCGCTGGGGCCCTCGTAGACGCTGGCGTTGGACACCGGCAGCGCGGTCAGCTCGCTGATCGCGGTCTGGTACTCGAACATCACCTGCAGCGAGCCCTGCGAGACCTCCGGCTGGTAGGGCGTGTACGGCGTCAGGAACTCGCTGCGCCCCAGCAGCATGTCGATGATCGCCGGGACGTAGTGGTCGTACATCCCGGCCCCGAGGAACGTGATCTCGTCCTCGGCGCTCGTGTTCCTGGCGGCGAGCTCGCGCAGGTGGGCGTAGACGTCCTGCTCGGCCATGCCGGCCGGCAGGTCCAGCGGCCGGCCGAGCCGGACGGCCGCGGGGATCTGGCGGTCGAAGAGCTCCTCGATCGACCCGACGCCGATGGCGTCGAGCATCGCGCGGAGATCCTCGGGGGTCGTGGTCGTGTAACGGCTCAAGAAAGCTGCGAGGTGTACGTGGCTGCGTCGGTGAGGTTGTCGCGCTCCGACGGGTCGGAGAGCTTCACCTTCACCATCCACCCCTCACCATAGGGATCCTCGTTGATCTTCTCGGGCGTGTCGGCCAGCGCCCCGTTGACCTCGACGATCTCGCCGCTCATCGGCGCGATCACGTCCGAGACCGCCTTGACGGACTCGACCTCCGCGTAGGGCTCGCCCGCGGTGATCGTGCTGCCGACCTCGGGCGGGTCGAAGAACACCACCTCGCCGAGTGCGTCCTGGGCGAACCACGTGATCCCGAGCGTGGCCGTCTCACCGTCGATCCGGGCCCAGTCGTGCTCCGGGTGGTAGAGGAGATCCTCTGGATAGGAAGCGTCTGCCATGGCGGGGCAGATTACTTCGAATACAGCGGCTTCTTCGCCACGACCGCGGGACGCTCCTTGCCGCGCACGTCGATCGCGAACTCGTGGCCCTCGACGGCGGCGTCCGTGGGCAGGTAGGCCATGCCGATCCCGATGTCCAGGCACGGGCTCAGCGTGCCGCTGGTGACCTCGCCGCCACCGACGACGGGGTTGCCCTGGCGGGCGATCCCGGGGCCGGTCAGCTTGAACGGCACGAGCTTCTCGGCGGTGCCGCTCTCGCGCGCGGCGCGGATCGCCTCGGCGCCGACGAAGCCCGTGTCCTCCTTGCAGCACCAGCCCAGGCCGGCCTCGATCGGGCCGCGCGACTCCATCAGGTCGTTGCCGTACAGGTGAAAGCAGACCTCGAGGCGCAGGGTGTCGCGGGCGGCGAGCCCCGCGGGCGTGGCCCCGCGGGCGACCAGGTCGTCCCACAGCGCGGGCGCATGCGCCGGGTCGCACAGGATCTCGACCCCGTCCTCGCCGGTGTAGCCCGTGCCGCACACGATCGCGGTCCTCCCGTTGAGCGCGCGCGGCTCGGCGGTCATCCGCTTGGGCAGCGGCGCGTCGGCGATCGCCTGGACGAGCCCGCGCGCGTCCGGGCCCTGGACGGCGAGCATCGCGTAGGAGTCGGCGCTGTCGGCGACGTCGACGTCGAACTCGCCCGCCTGCTCGGTGAACCACGCGAGGTCCTTCTCGTGGTTGGCGGCGTTCGTGACCGTCAGGTAGCGCCCGGAGCCGAAGTTGTAGGTGAAGAGGTCGTCCAGGACGCCGCCGTCGGAGCGGCACAGCACCGAGTACTGCGCGCCGCCCGGCGAGATCTTCGAGACGTCGTTGGACAGGATCCGCTGCAGGAACGCCTCCGCATCGGGGCCGCTCGTCTCGATCTCGCCCATGTGGCTGACGTCGAAGATCCCGGCGCCCGTGCGCACGGCGACGTGCTCGGCCCTGATGCCCTCGTATTGGACCGGCATCTCCCAGCCGGCGAACGGGACCAGCTTGGCCCCGGCGGCGACGTGATTGTCATAGAGCGGTGTGCGCCTCATCGAGGCGCGAGGCTACCGCTCAGCAGTCCTGGGTGGGCTTCGTCGGGTAGACGTGCACCAGGAGGTCGCGCAGCAGCTCGTCCATGTCGTCCTGGCTGGCGGTCTCCAGGTGGTCCAGATGGGCTTCGAGCTGCTCGGTGGTGATCTCGGGCATCGCTTGCTTCCTTGCGGGGCGGGGTCTCACCGAGATGATCGACCGTTCCGACGCCGCTGTATATCCCCCTTTCTGGGGATATTCGCCTCGTCCATCCGGAGGATGCGGCTAGCGCAGGAAGGGCGGGATGTCGATGTCGTCGTCGCTGATCTCCAGCGACTCACGCTCGACGCGCGGGGAGCGGTCGCGGGAGGCCGCCGAGCGGCGCGTCTCCTCGCGGGCCGAGCGCGGGCGCGCCCGGCCGTGATCGAAGCCCGTGGCGATGACCGTCACGCGGACCTCGTCGCCCAGGCTCTCGTCGAGGACCGACCCGAAGATGATGTTCGCGTTGGAGTCCGCGGCGCCCTGGACGATCTCGGCCGCCTCGTTGACCTCGAACAGGCCGAGGTCGCGGCCGCCGGTGATGTTCAGCAGCACGCCGGTGGCGCCCTCGACGGACTCTTCGAGCAGCGGGCTGGAGATCGCGAGCTTGGCGGCCTCGGCGGCGCGGTTCTCGCCGCCCTGCTGGCCGATGCCCATGAGGGCCGAGCCGGCGTCGGTCATGATCGTCCGCACGTCGGCGAAGTCGAGGTTGATCAGGCCCGGGATCGTGATCAGGTCGGTGATGCCCTGGACGCCCTGGCGCAGGACGTTGTCGGCCTCGCGGAAGGCCTCGAGGATCGTGGTGCGCCGCTCGACGATCGACAGCAGCTTCTCGTTGGGGATCACGATCAGCGTGTCGACGACCTCGCGCAGGCGCTGGATGCCCTCCTCGGCCTGGCGCGCGCGCTGCGTGCCCTCGAAGTCGAACGGGCGCGTGACGACGCCGACGGTCAGCGCGCCGATCTCGTTCTTGGCGATCTCGGCCATGACGGGTGCCGCGCCGGTGCCCGTGCCGCCGCCCTCGCCGGCCGTGACGAAGACCATGTCGGCGCCCTTCAGCGCCTCCTTGATGTCGTCGCGCGACTCCGCCGCCGCGCCGAAGCCGACCTCCGGGTTCGCGCCGGCGCCGAGGCCCTTGGTGAGCTCGTGGCCGATGTTCAGCTTGATGTCGGCGTCGCACATCTGCAGCGCCTGGGCGTCGGTGTTGGCGGCGATGAACTCGACGCCGCGCAGCCCCGCGTCGACCATACGGTTGACCGCGTTGGTTCCGCCGCCGCCGATGCCGACGACCTTGATGACTGCCAGATAGCTGCCAGATTCCATGAGAAGAAGTTCCGTCCGACCCTAGAGTTAGCGTTGAGAGTTTTCAGAGACCCTCTGCGCTCGGACCGCAAAGCACGGTAAATGCGGGATTCGCAGGCTGTCAACGGGAATCCTCATCCGCAACGTTCGTTGCAGATTCGGGAACCCTCGACCCGTGCGCGAGATCTTAGGGGCTGAGCAGCCTCAACCTCCAGTTGAGGGTTGGCCGGTGCTCGGGGCAGCCAGTCCGCCGGCCGCGGTGCGCTCCGGGATGCGCACGTCGAGGTACAGCGCGCCGGCGGCCTCGGGATCCTCGAGCACTCTCGTGATCGCCGCCCACTTGGCCGCCAGCCGGTCCGTCGTGCCGAAGTAGAGCATCGGGCCGCGGCTGAGCCGGGCGCTCAGCCCGTGGCTGCCGGTCCAGGCGTTCGCGACCCGGCCGCGCAGCGCCGGCGGCGCCGCGGCGAGCATCTCGACGGCGGCGTTGGCCTTCGGGTCGGTCAGGCGGTCGCCGCCCGGCACGGTGCTCATCTGGACGGTCGCGATCTCCCCCGGCTGCACGGAGCGCAGCAGGTGGCCGTCGCCGGAGACCGGGACGCGCTTGCCGTCGGCGACGATCACCGCGACGGGGTTGTGCTCGGTGACCGTGATGTCGAGCTCGTGCGGGAAGTGGGTGGTCACGTGGATGGCCTTGACCTGCGGGTATGCCGCGACGGCGTTGTGCAGGTCGCCTTCGCTGACGTGCAGCGTGGTCATGTCGCGGGCGGCGTCCTCGAGCACCGCGCGGATGCGGCTCGCGTCGGGCCCCGAGACGCCCGTGACGGTCACGTCGTCGACGGCGACCAGCGTGGAGTCGCGCAGCCAGAACCAGCCGAGCGCGGCGACCGCGACGACGGCCGCGGCGATGGCGAGGACGCGTGGCGAGCGGACGGCAGGCACTCAGTCGCGGACTTCGCCGTCCGCGACGAGCATCCTGCCCAGGCCGTCGACGTCGCCGGCTCCCATGACCAGGCACACGTCGCCGGCAGCGAGCTCGCGGGCCAGCACGTCACGCGCCGCCTCGAACGACGCGGGATGCGCGTCGGCGTCGATCAGCCCGGATCCGACCCCCGGGAAGTCCTCCTGGCGCTCACGCGCCGGGTAGACGGGCAGCACGAGCGAGCGGTCGGCGGCGGCGAGCGCGTCGCCGAACGCGCCAGCCAGCTCACGCGTGCGTGAGAAGAGGTGCGGCTGGAAGACGGCGATCACGCGCCGCGGGCCCTGCGAGCGCGCCGCCGCGATCGTCGCGGCCACCTCGGTCGGGTGGTGGGCGTAGTCGTCGACCACGCGCGCGCCCGACGCCGTCGTCCCCAGCTCCTCGAAGCGCCGCTTGGCGCCGGTGAAGGCGCTCAGCGCCTCACGCGAGCGCTGCGGGTCGGCGCCGGCGAGGTCGCAGGCCGCCAGCGCCGCGGCGGCGTTGCGCCGGTTGTGCTCGCCCGGCACCCGCAACGCCGGGCTCGCGGCCTCGTCGAACGGGAACACGATCGCGTGCCGGCTGCGGGCCAGGAAGGCGCGGAACGCCTCCTCGAGCTCCTCCTGCGAGCGGTAGGTGTGGTGGTGGTCGAGCTCGATGTTCGTGACGACCGCGATCTCGGGCTCCAGCGCCAGGAACGAGCGGTCGGACTCGTCGGCCTCGACGACCAGCCACTCGCCGTCGCTCCAGCCGGCGTTGGCGCCGAGGTCGCGCACCTCTCCGCCGATGATCCACGAGGGGTCGAGGCCGCTCGCCCGCAACGCGACGGCGATCATCGCCGCCGTCGTGGTCTTGCCGTGCGCGCCCGCGACCGCGATCACGCGCCGCGTCGCAGCGATCTCGCCGAGCAGCTCGGCGCGCGGCCGGTCGGGAAGCCCGCGCTCCCGCGCCGCCACGCGCTCAGGGTTGCCGGCCGCGATCGCGGTCGAGTGCACGACCTCGACGTCGTCGCCGGGCGGGACGTTCTCGGCGCGATGGCCGACGATCGGCTCGATGCCCGTCTGCTCGAGCAGGCGCTGCGCGTAGGGCGACCAGGACTGATCGGAGCCGGTCACCGTCGCGCCCAGGGCGTGCGCGGCCAGCGCATAGGCGCTCATCCCCGCGCCCCCGAGACCGATCAGGTGCAGGCGGCGGTCCGCCCACTGACCGTGCCCGGGCGAATGCGCCGGATTTGGGTAGGGGTCGCGCGGAGCCACGCCGCCATCATGCATCACCCGCCCAACCGCCCCACCACCTGGCGCGCCCTTCCCACGGCGACGATCGTCGTCGCTGCGCTCGCCCTCGGGGCGGTCACCGCCCGCGCGCAGCCGCGACAAGCTCACCCGCAATCGCCTGCGCAGCATCAGGTCGCGCCAGCCCAGCCGACGCCCGGCCCATAGCCCTCAGCCGGCCCGGGTCCCCGAGCAACTCCCCCACCTCGCGCGCCAGCCGCTCCGCGGTCAGCTGCGCGTCTGGCACCACGACCGCCGCGCCAGCGCCGCGCATCCACTCGGCGTTGGCGCTCTGGTGGTCGGCGGCCGCGTGGGGATACGGCACGAGGATCGCCGGGCGACCGTGCGCGGCGATCTCGAAGATCGAGCCGCCGGCGCGCGCGACACACAGGTCGCATGCCGCCAGCGCGTCCCCGAACGGGGTGATGTACTCGCGCAGGTCGTAGCGCGGCGACGGCACGCGGTCGCGCAGTGCCGCGTAGTCGCGCGCGCCACACGCGTGCAGGACATGGAAGGCCGCGCCTGCGAACGCCTCGATCGCCGCCTCGTTGATCGACCGCGCCCCCAGCGAGCCCCCGAAGACGAGCACGCAGGTGTCGTCCTCGGCCAGGCCGAAGCGCTCACGCGCGGCGCGCCGGTCGGTCACAGGCGGGGGCACCGGACGGCCCGTGACGCGATAGCGGCTGCCGGTGAGGCCCGCGATGGGGAACGCCAGGCAGACGCGGCGGGCGAAGCGCGCCAGCGCGCGGTTCGTCAAGCCCAGGTGGCTGTCGGCCTCGGTCAGGACGACCGGGATCCGCGCGAGCACCGCCGCGGCGCCGACGGGCCCGGCGATGTAGCCGCCGCCGCCCATCACGACGTCCGGGCGCTCGGCGCGCAGCATCCGCCGAGCCGCGACGAGCGCCGCGGCCGCCTTGGCAACCGCGCGGGCGGCCTTGAGCGGGTTGCTGCGGCTGATGCCCTCGACCTTCAGCGGCCGCAGCTCGTAGCCGGCCGCCGGGACCAGCTCGGCCTCGGCGCGCTGGCCGCCCGCGAAGACGACCTCGTGCCCCTCAGCCCGCAGCGCGTCGGCGACCGCCAGCGCGGGCACCACGTGCCCCGCCGTTCCGCCGGCTGCGATGAGCGCCTTCACGATCGCGGGATCCTGACACGACCTTGAGCTGCGAGCCGCGCGTCGCCGCGATGTTCAGCAGCAGGCCCACCGACGCGAGCAGGACGATGAGGTTCGTCGAGCCGTAGGAGATGAACGGCAGCGGCACGCCGGTCAGGGGCGCCAGGCCCAGCACCGCGAAGGCGTTCAGCGATGCCTGGCAGAGGACCAGCGAGGTGAGGCCGGCCGCCAGCAGCTTCGCGTGGGTGCCGACCGCGCGCTGCGCGATCCGCAGGCCGGCGAACGCGAACATGCCGTACAGCGTGAGCACGGTCACCACGCCGGCCACGCCGAGCTCCTCGCCGATGATCGCCAGGATGAAGTCGGTGTGCGCCTCGGGCAGGAAGAAGAGCTTTTGGGTGGAGTCGCCGGGGCCCTTGCCGAACAGCCCGCCCGAGCCGAGCGCGATCTGGCCCTGCACCGACTGGAAGCCGCTCGTGCCCGCGTGCGCCCACGGGTCCAGGAACGCGGTCAGCCGCGCGCGCCGGTAGGGCGCGCTGATCGCGTACAGCGCCACGAGCACGAAGCCGGCGCCGAACACGATCCCGAGGTAACGGACCGGCATGCCTGCCGCGACGAGGATCGCCGCCGTCGTGAAGGCGATCACGAGCGCGGTGCCGAGGTCGGGCTGCGAGGCGATCAGGATGCATGCGAAGCCCACCATCACGCCGATCGGGGCCAGCTGCTTGGGCCGCGAGACGATCTTCGGCCGCTGGGCGATCACGCCCGCCGCATAGAGGACGAGTGCCAGCTTCATCAGCTCCGAGGGCTGGAATTGCAGCGGCCCGGCGCCGAGCCAGCGCCGCGCGCCGTTGATCGAGACGCCGAAGCCCGGCAGCTTGACGAGCACGAGCAGGCCGAACGACACCGCCAGCAGCGGGGCGGCGAAGCGCGCGATCGCCGCCAGGCCGCGGCGCGCCAGGACGTGCAGCGCGCCGAACCCGATCGCGCCGTAGATCACGTAGCGCACGAGGTAGGTCGTGCCGTCGCCCTGCCCCTGGAGGACGGTCTTGGCGCTTGATGCGCTGTAGACCATCACCGCGCCCGCGGCGAGCAGGCACAGCGTGACGGTCAGGAGCAGGTTGTACTCGAGCGGGTACTGGCGGGGGGGCTTGCGCCTGGCGGCGGGGGCGGCGGCCCGGGGCATGTCCGGACCACCTTCGACGTCATTGCACCAATTCCTTGAAGGCCCGTCCGCGGTGCTCGTAGTTGTCGAACTGGTCGTAGCTCTCGCACGCCGGCGACAGGAGGACGACGTCCCCCGGGCGCGCGGCTGCCCGCGCCCGCGCCACCGCGGCCGCCAGGTCTCCGCACTCGATCCCGGCCCGGATCTGCGCGCCGATCGCGGGGCCGTCGGTCCCGATGAGGTAGACGCCCGCGCACCGCGCGGCCGGCTCGCGCAGCGGCGTGAAGTCCTGGCCCTTGCCCCCGCCGCCGAGGATCAGGTGCACCGGCTCGCCCGCGAAGCTCGCGAGCGCCACCAGCGTCGAGTCGACGTTCGTCGCCTTCGAGTCGTTGACGTACAGCACG
>Ga0308176_10002917_pt1 | contig 10829 bp, 6 predicted proteins | sample PhyCR2_3_FD_203890 | JGI IMG/M metagenome (GOLD analysis project Ga0308176, IMG submission 203890) | Soil microbial communities from UC Gill Tract Community Farm, Albany, California, United States - DLSLS.C.R2 | ecosystem: Environmental > Terrestrial > Soil > Agricultural land | place: USA... | reverse complement strand
ACCGCCTCCGCTTCGCTCCCGCCCGCTGGCTGAGCAGTAAATTCTACGGCGGCCTCACCCTCTTCACCCCCCTCACCGGCGTCTTCCTCAACCGCGCCACCCGCGTCGGCCGACGCTTCCACATCAACCACCCCGGCCTGGTCTACATCCACCCCGACGCAGTCATCGGCGACCGCGTCGGCATCATGCACGAAGTCACCCTCGGCCAGGGCATGAACGGCGGCGTCCCCCGCGTCGGCAACGACGTCTTCATCGGCGCCGGCGCCAAGGTCCTCGGCAACGTAACCATCGGCGACGGCTCCCAGGTCGCCGCCAACAGCCTCGTCATCGCCGACGTTCCGCCGGGCATGCTCGCCATGGGCGTGCCCGCAAAGAACTACCCGCTTGCGCAGACCAAGCCGTCGAAAACACCCGCCTCCAGCGCCGCGTAATCCGCCACCCACCGCACGTCCGCCACGCCGTCCCTCGTCGCGACGGCCGCCGTGCCCCGAGCGTATTCGAACGTTTGGCCGTGCGCGCCGATCGCTTCTCCCTCGTAAGCCGTGAACGCCGTCCCCTCGAAGGCGATCGCGAACTCGTCCAACCGTTGCCGCAAGCCCGAGCCGGTGAGCTTCACGTACGCTTCCTTGCACGCCCACAACTGCCGCAACGCCGTACCCCGATCCGCCTGCCGGTTCACCCAATCGATTTCGATGGCCGCGAGGTATCGATCGATCCCCGCCAGCCCCGCAACGTCGCCGGCCTCAAAATCAACTCCCACCGGCTGCGTGGCCATCGCAATGACGGCGTTCTCCCCCGAGCTCGCCATGCTGAACTCGATCGAGAGCCCCGGGATCGACACGAACGGCTTGCACCACCGGCCCGTCTGTATCCGCAATTCCGCCGGCTCAATTCCGCAGTACGCGCCCAGCACGCGCCTCACCGCCGAACGGCGCACCACGAAGCGCCGCCGCGCCGCCGCGTCGAGAAACCCCTCCCCGCGGCGCCGCTCATCTGCTGAGAGTAGCCGCCAATGCCCCACCATGTCCGAATTCGCCGCGTCCAGTCGGATCGGCCAAAGGTCCACGTCGTCAGCCATGGCCGCCCGCCCCCCCGGCCACCGGCGAGAACGTCACCGGCATCGAGCTGATTCCGCGGAACAACATGCTCGGCTCGCGCCGCACCGGCCCCGCCAGTTCGAGATTCTTGAGCCGCCGCAGCACGATCGGGATTACCACCTGTGCTTCCAGCCGCGCCAGCGGCGCCCCCGCGCAGTAGTGAATGCCGTAGCCGAACGCCAGGTGCCGGTTGGGGCTGCGGGCGGGGTCGAATCGGTCGGGGTCGCGGAACTGAACCGGGTCGAAATTCGCCCCCACGATCGAGAGGAACACCATCTGCCCCTTGGGGATCCGTTTGCCGCCGAGCACCGTGTCCTGCTTCGCGGCACGGTACATGAACTGCGCCGGACAGACGTACCGCAGGATCTCCTCGACGGCCGGCGTCGCCAGCCGCGGCCCCTCGCCGAGCAGCGCGCGTGCCGGGGAATTTTCAATGACCAACAGAATCGCGCCCGCCAGCACCTGCACCGTGCTCGCATGCCCCGCAAACGCCAGCAGGATCGCGGTCGCAACCAGCTCGTCGTCCGAAAGGCTGTCGGCGTTGTCCCGCGCCGCAATCAAGGCGGACAGCAGGTCGCCGCCGGGGTTTGCCCGCTTGAGCGCCGCCAGCCGCCGGAAGTACGCCCCGAACTCCCGCAGCGCGCCCGCCACCTCACGCGCCACCCGCAGCGACATTCCCGGCGTGAACGACGGCAGCAACGCCGCCGACCACTCCTTGATCCGCCCGTGGTCCTCGCGGGGGACGCCGAGCATTTCCGCGATCACCACGATCGGCAGCGGGTAGGCCAGGTCGCCCACAACGTCCATCCGCCCCGCCGCACCGACGCGGTCCAGCAACTCTTCGGCGACCCGCCCGATCAGCGGCGCCATCGCCGCGACCGCCCGCGGCGTGAACGCCTTGTTCACCAGCGCCCGCAGCCGCGTGTGTGCCGGCGGATCGAGCTGGAGCATCCACTTGCTGTAGGTATCCGCCAGCTCATCCGCCTCGCCGCCGCGCACGAAGAACTGTTGATAACGGTCCCAGTGCGCGACGGCGGCGCTCAACCCCTCATCCTGCAACGCCGCCATCACCTCGGCATAACCCGTCACCACCCACACCCCTACCGCCTCGCTCCAGTGCACGGGCTCGGCCTCGCGCAGCCGCCGTACGAACGGGCGCGGGTCCTGGACGTATTGCGGCAGGAGCGGATTGAACTGTGCTTTCGACTCCGCCCCCACGCCGGTGGCCTTCGCGATCATGACCTGGCCCCCACCGCCGCCGCGCCGGCCGTCGAAGCATCGAGATACTCTGCCAGTTCCGCCACGCTCGGGTAGTCCCAGAACAACGTCGCCGGAAGGTCCAGCCCCAGGGCCTCGGAGATTTCCCCCGCCAACCCCACGGCCACGGCCGAACTCAACCCGTAACGCACCAGCGGCTGCGCGGGGTCGATTGCCCCGGCGACCACTCCCAGCCGCTCGGCCACCTTCTTCATCAGCCAGTCGCGCCTGTCCCCCACTTGCTCCGGCGCGCACGCCGCCGAACACGTCGGCGTGTTCTCCCGCTCGACCTGCCGCTGATTTTCCCACGAGGCCAGCGCGTCCAGCTCTCCACGCAGGAACAGCTCGCAGCACAGCCGCCGCTGCGCCTTGCCGCTGGGCGTCTGGGGCAGTCCGCCCGGCGGCAACAGCACCACCGCGGACAGCTCGATCCCGTGCTCCTCCGCGACGGCGGAACAAACCGCGTCAACAATCGGCTGCGGGTCGCATTGGCGGCTGGTCCGCTGCACTTCGCACGCAATCGCCGCGCGCTCCCGGCCGTCCCGCTCGTAGGAGAACGCCGCGGAACACCCCGGCCGCAGCGCGGGGTGCGACGCCTCGGCGGTGCGCTCCACGTCCTGCGGGACGTGCTTCACGCCGCGGAGGACGATCAGTTCCTTCAGCCGCCCGGTGATGAAAAGCTCCCCCTCGGCGAGGAACCCCAGGTCGCCGGTGCGGAGGTAGGTTCTGTATGGGTCGCCGGCGAGCGTTGCGTCGAAAGCGCTTTCGCCGCCGCCCCAATAGCCCCGCGCGACCGAACCGCCGCGCAACCAGACCTCACCGATGGTGTTGTCGGCGGACGGCCTTCGCGAGTGCGGATCGACGACGATCACCTCGATGCCGCCGCGGGACGTCCCGCAGGAAACCGCCGGCCTCCCCGCCGCCGCCCCGATCCGGCCGGCCTTGCCGCGCTCGGCGCCGCTGACCATCAGGGTCGCCTCGGCCAGCCCGTAGCACGGGTGAAACGCCGAGCGTCGGAAGCCGTACGGCTCGAACTTGGCCGCAAAGGCGTCCATCGTCTCGGCGCGGATCATTTCCGCGCCGCTGGCGGCCAGGCGCCAACTGTCCAGCGCCAGTCCTTCGCACTCGCCCGCCGTCACCGCCCGGGCGCATAGCGCGTATGCGAAGTCGGGCGCGCCGGTGGTGCTGCCGCGGTAGTCGCTGAACGCCCGCAGCCAACGCGCCGGCCGGGTGAGGAACGACTGCGGGCTCATCAGGACCTGGTGATACCCCGCGTACAACGGCTGCAGAATCCCGCCGATCAGGCCCATGTCGTGGTACGGCGGCAGCCACAGCACGCCGACGCTCTCGGCCGTGTGGCCGAAGTTCGTTCGGATCGCCTCCGAGTTGTCCAGCAGGTTCGCGTGGGTCAGCACGACGCCGCGCGGCGCCCGCGTCGAGCCGGAGGTGTATTGCAGGAAGGCGACCGATTCGCCCTTCACGCTCGGGTCCTTCCACGATTCGGCCGATTCGTCCGCGATCTCATCGACGCAGACGACCTCGATCGACGCGCCGACCGACACCGCCCAATTCCCTGCCGACGTCGCCTGCGCCCGCGTCGTCAGGACCGCTCGAGGCGCGCAATCCGCCACGATCCCCGCCGCCCGCTGTCCGGCCCGGTCGCGCCGGCCGCCCCTCGGGGGCTGCGTCGGCACCGCGATCACACCCGCACACATACATCCGAGCAGCGCCGCGATAAAGTCCAGCCCCGGCGGGCACGTCACCAGCACCCGGTCGCCCGCCGCGTAGCGCCCCTGAAGCGCCGCGGCAATCGCCAGCGACCGCCGCTCCAGTTCCCCGTACGTCCACACCCGCGCGCCCTCCCCGTCGTCGGCGAGAAAGCGGAACGCCGGTCGCCCGCCATCGCCCTGCGCCCGCGCGCGTAACAACCGCACCCAGTCCTTTGGATATTCCAAGCTGCTCACAAATCTGAGAATCGGCACAAGATGCGCGCGTCATTGGTGAATTTGCCGACCGCGACATGAACTGGCCGTCACGCGCAATTATCGGACGCCGCGAGCCGGCGACGACGAAGCCTCTTTCAGAATCCGTGACACGCGTTGTGACGCGGCTCCCCGCCTCATACCATCGCCACGATGTCCACCCCCACTTTCCAGGACTTCCTCGCCCTGCTCGACAAGCAAGGCGAGCTCGCCCGCGTCCGCGCCACCGTCTCGCCGGTCCTGGAAATTTCCGAAATCGCCGACCGCCAATCCAAGTCGCCGGCGCCCCACGGGCACAAGGAGCTGGACCGCAACCCATCGTCGAACCTCGGCGGCCGCGCGCTGCTGTTCGAATCCGTCCAGGGCTCCGACATCCCCGTCGCCATCAACACCTTCGGCTCCTACCACCGCGTCAACCTCGCCCTCGGGACCGATAACCTCGAATCACTGGCCGCCCGCGTCCAGCAGCTCGTGAAGCCCGAAATCCCGACCACGCTCCTGGAGAAAATGAAAAAACTCCCCGACCTCCTGAAGCTCGGCACCTTCCCACCCAAGTCCGCCCGCACCGGCATCTGCCAGCAAGTCATCCACGAAGGCGACGCCGCCGACCTCACCAAACTCCCCCTCATCCAGTGCTGGCCCCTCGACGGCGACCTGACATCCGGACAAGTGTACGACCCAGCCGCGGCTCAACGAGCCGCCGACCAGCACCCCGGAACAGGCCGCTACATCACCTTCGCAGGAATCCACACCAAAAACCCCGAAACCGGCGACCGCAACATCGGCATGTACCGCGTGCAGCTCTTCGGATCGCGCCTCGCCGCCATGCACTGGCACATGCACCACGACGGCGCCCGCCACTTCCGCCTCTACCAGCGCCGCAACGAGAAAATGCCCCTGGCCATCGTCCTCGGCGGCGAGAGCGTCCTCCCCTACGCCGCCACCGCCCCCCTGCCGCCCGGCATCGAAGAGCTCCTCTTCGCCGGCTTCCTCAACAACGGCGGCATCGAGCTGGTCAAGTGCCGCACGATCGACCTCGAAGTCCCCGCCAACGCCGAGATCGTCATCGAAGGCTACGTCGATCCCCACGAGAAGCTCATGGAAGGCCCCTTCGGCGACCACACGGGATTCTACTCCCTGGCCGACGAGTACCCCGCCTTCCACGTCACCGCGATCACGCACCGCAAAAACCCCGTGTACCCCACGACGATCGTCGGCAAGCCGCCGATGGAAGACTACTTCCTCGGCAAGGCCACCGAGCGCGTCTTCCTCCCCCTGCTGCGCATGCTCATCCCCGACGTCCTCGACTACTCCCTGCCGATGGCCGGCGCCTTCCACAACTGTGCGTTCGTGAAGATCAAAAAGGAATACCCCTTCCAGGCCCGCCGCGTGATGCATGCGATCTGGGGCGCAGGCCAGATGGCCTTCACCAAGTTCATCGTCGTGGTGGACGAGCACGTGAACCTCCACGACCAGGAGGACGTCCTCTTCCACCTGTTCTCGAACTGCGACCCCGCCCGCGACACGGAGATCGTCCACGGCCCGGTGGACATCCTCGACCACGCCTCCCCCGACACCGGCGCCGGCAGCAAAATCGGCTTCGACGCCACCGTGAAGCTCCCGGCCGAGGGCAAGGTGCGCCCGTGGCCGAAGGAGCTGGAGATGGACCAGAAGACCAGGGACCTGGTTACACGGCGGTGGAAGGAATATGGGTTCTGACGAGGGCTGCCCGACCCGCCGTCGTGCTAGACTATGCGCCCATGGATCGCCGCACCTTCATCCGCTCGACGCTGGGCGCGGCCTTGGCCGCGTCGCTCCCCGCCGCCGGGCCACGCCGCGCGCCGCGCATCCTCCTCCGCAACGCGTGGCAAAGCATCAACATCGGTGACATCGCACACCCGCTGGGCATGCTCGCAATGCTGGAGAAGTTCGTCCCCGCCGCCGAGGTCCACCTGTGGCCGAGCAACGTCGAGAACGGGGCCGCCGAGCTGCTGACGAAGCGCTTCCCCAGGCTCGCGATCCTCAGCGGCAAGGCGGCCATCGAAGCGGCGATCAAAGAGTGCGACTTCTTCCTCCACGGCTCCAGCTCCGGGTTCGCGGCGCAAGCGGACGTCGCGCGCTGGCGCAAAGAGACCGGCAAACCCTACGGCGTCTTCGGCATCTCCTTCCTCGACCCCAAGCCGGCCGCCGTTGAGCTGCTCAGCGCTGCCAGGTTCGCCTACTTCCGCGATTCCGTTTCCCTCAAGCTTGCCAAAGACAGCGGCTGCACCTGCCCTGTGACGGCGTTCGGGCCCGATTCGGCCTTCGGGACTGACGCGCGCAACGACGCCGCCGCCGCGGCGTTCCTCTCCGCCAATGGCTTGGAGGAGGGCAAGTTCGTTTGCTGCATCCCGCGCTACCGCTGGACGCCGTTCTGGACCGTAAAGAACGGCCGACCGTTTGACGAGGCCAAGCACAAGCGAAACGAGGAGATGAAGGAACACGACCACGCGCCGCTCCGCGCCGCGATTGCCGCCGTAGTTCGCGAGGCAGGCATGAAGGTCCTGGTCTGCTGCGAGGACGTGACGCAGATCAAGCTCGGGAAGGAAGTGCTCGTCGATCCCCTTCCGGCGGACGTGAAAGCGAACGTCGTTTGGCGCGACCGCTTCTGGCTGACCGACGAGGCGATGAGCACGTATGCTCGCTCGGCCGGCCTGTTCGGCAACGAAATGCACAGCCCGATCCTGTGCATCGCCGCCGGCGTCCCCGCCGTCGTCTGCCGTTTCCCCGAGCAGACCACCAAGGGCTTCATGTGGCGGGACATCGGCCTCGGCGAGTGGCTGTTCAACCTCGACGACGAGGCGGAGGTCGCGCGCATCGTCCCGACGGTGCTGTCGATCGCCGGGAACCCGGCCGCCGCCAGAGATAAAGCCGCCAAGGCCAGGGACCTGGTGCGCCGGCTCGAGCGAGAGCAGATGGTTGTGCTGAAGGAAAATCTGCCGGCATAGCCGGCTCGCGAACATGAAATGCGACGTCTGCCACCTCACCGCGACCGTTCACTACACGCTCGTCGAGCATAACCACGCGTCCGAATCGCATCTGTGCGAGCTGTGCGCGTCGCGCAACCTCGCAATCGCCGAAGCGCGCAAGCATGCGCAACGGCTCGCCCCCAAGCCGCCTCCGCCGCCGCTGGCCAAGACCGCCCCCAAATCCCCCGCCATTCCGCTCCCGTACCAGACGCGTGTTTCGAAACCGCCCTCGCCCCCCGAGGCGCGCTGGTTCGCTACCGGCCCCGGCCGCCTCCGCTGCGCCGCCTGCAATGCCGAGCTGACCGACAGCACGCACACGCTCGAACGCCGCACAAAGTGCTGTCCCGCGTGTCAAACACCGTGCCTGCTTTTCACCTGGAACGACACCTACGTCCAGATCGTTCCCGGCAGCGCACCGCCGGCCGTACAGGAGTTCGTCGCCTTCCTCCAAAGTCTCCCCGACGACGAAGCATTCCTCATCCTCCTGTCCTATCTGAAGGAGCTGCTGGCGGACTTACCCGAGTTCTGAATGTCATCCAGATCACCGGGGCCATTTCTTTCATAACAATCGGTGACAACTCAACTTCGCCACCGCGGTTTTGTTTGACCCGGCCCCACCGACTTCGTAAGCTAAGAATCTGACAAGCGGCCGCACCCCGCCATAGGGACTGACGTACCGCAGAAGGTCGGGAACACATCGCCCATCGCACGCGCAGAGCGAGCATCGACATCCAAGGTAGTCCACGTAAACGCCGGGAGCGCCATGCCGTCAAGTTCGTCCATCTCCTGCCCGTATTGCCTGCACGCGATGGAACTCAAGGGCGCCAAGCCCGGCCGCTTCACCCCCAAGTGCCCGCAGTGCAAGCGCGCGTTCCTGCTGGCGATCCCCGACGACCCCGCCCGCGCGCCCGTCATTACCGCCTTTGAATCCCAGCTCCGCGCGAAGGAACCCGTCGAGACGCGAGCCGCGGCCCCCGCCGAAACCGCCCCGCCGCAGAAGCAGACCAAACCCCGCTCCAACGGCGACGACGAGCTGCCGGCCGCCATTGCCGCGGCGCTCGCGTTGGACGATCAGACGATCGCCGCGCCACCCACCGGCCCCCGCCCGCAACTGACCAAGCCCGCCGCCCCGCGCATGCCGCCGGTCGGCGCGGTCTTCGTCAACGCACCCGAAGACTCCCCCGGCCTCGGCGACCTCGACGCCACCATCGAAGCGCATCTCGCCCGGGCCTCCGCGAACGGTGACGGCAACGGCGATCACGCGTCCTCCGCCCCCACCCTCGCCGCCCCCGCCGACGACCCCGACGCTACCGCCGAAGCGCCCCCCCCGCGGGAGCACGGCGTGGACGATTTCCAACCCCCCGCCCCCAAGCGCGGCGTCAACGTCGCCGAGAGCATGCAGCGCATGCTCGGCGGCTACCAGATCATGCAGAAGCTCGGCGAAGGCGGCATGGGCTCGGTCTTCCTCGCCCGCCAGCTCTCGCTGGATCGCCCCGTCGCCGTCAAAGTCCTCAAGCCCCAGCTCGCCAAAGACCCGCACTTCCTCGCCCGCTTCACGCGCGAGGCCTACGCCGCCGCCCAGCTCGTCCACCACAACGTGGTCCAGATCCACGACATCGGGGCCGAGGACGAGACGCACTACTTCTCGATGGAATTCGTCCGCGGCCAGTCCCTCAACGACCTTCTCAAGCGCGACGGCAAGCTCGACCCCGAGGTCGCGGTGGGCTTCGTCCTCCAGGCCGCCCGCGGGCTCAAATTCGCCCACGACCACGGCATGATCCACCGCGACGTCAAGCCCGACAACCTGCTGATCAACGAGGAAGGCATCATTAAAGTCGCCGACCTCGGCCTGGTCAAAACCGCCGGGTTTGATCAGACGCAGCCCGCCCCGGCCCCCGCGGCCGCCCCGACCCAGGCCGCGGCGTCTAGGGCCCAGCAGGCGGCCGCTTCGTCCGCGACCGATACGCACACCCAGGTGAAGGTGGCGATGGGCACGCCGTCCTACATGCCCCCCGAGCAGGCCGCCGACGCCGCCAACGTGGACGCCCGCGCCGACATCTACTCCCTCGGCTGCACCCTCTACGCCTTGCTGGTTGGCTACCCGCCTTTCCAGGCCGCCAGCGTCGCGGAGATGATCCGCAAGCATAAGCAGCAGGCCCCACCCACCCCCGACGTTCTCAACCCGCGCGTCCCGCCGCAGCTCTCGGCCATCGTCCTGAAAATGCTGGCCAAGACCCCCGACGAGCGCTACCGCAACCTCGCCGAGGTGATCCACGCGCTGGAGGAATTCCTCGGCATCTCCACCGCCGCCGCCTTCTCCCCGCGCGAGGAATCGGTCCAGGAGCTGGAAACCAACGCCGCCGCCTTCAACTCCGTCGGCTTGGCCAAAGCCAAGCCCCTGCTGATTTCCCTCTTCTTCCTCCTGTGCGCGATCGGCGCCGGCGCCTTCGCTTTCGTCCCCGGCTACGGTCTCCAGGCCGTCGCCACCCTCGCCTTCGCCGCCTTCACCTCCGCCTGGTACTTCGTGATCAGCGGCATCGGCGACAAGGCCTACCTCTTCCGCCGCGTGCGCTCCGCCGCCTGGAACAGCACCTGGCGCGACTGGATTGATTGGGTCATCGCCGCCGGCTTGCTCGTCGCCACCCTCGTCGTCTTCAACTCGCTGTTACCGTGGCTCATCGCCTTCGGCGGCGCCTTTATCGCCGCGTTCCTCTTCTACTTCTGCATCGACCGCACCATCGCCGACAAGCGAAAGAAGCCCCTGGAAAACGCCCACCAGCTCCTCACGCACATGCGGCTCCGCGGCCTGGAAGAAAACGCCATCCGCCACTTCGCCTACAAGTACGCCGGCCCCGCCGGCGAGGAGTTCTACGAAGCCCTCTTCGGCTACGAGGCCCTGCTCGCCGCCCGCAAGCACTGGTCCAAGGGCACGATGGAGGAAAAGCGCCGCAAATTCCGCCCCTGGCGCGACCCGGTCATCCGCCGCCTCGACAAGCGCCTGCGCATCATCCAGGAGCTGAAGGACCGCCGCATCCTCCAGGCCGTTCAGGAAAAAGCCCTCAAGGCCGACGGCCTGCTCGACATCAAGGCCCGCCAGCAGGCGCGCCGCATGGCCGAGGTCATGATCATGCAGGCCGCCGAGCTGCGCGACGAGGCCTCCGAAAAAGCCGCCGCCTTCGGCAAAGCCGCCCTGGGCACCGACCAGGAGCAGGCCGCCATTCCCCGCCAGAAACAAGCATTCCTCTTCACCAAGGAGGAGGAAGACGCCGCCTCCGACCGCGCCCGCCGCCGCCCGCACGTCCGCCACTCCTACCTCGAGCGCCGCTTCGGCGGCCCCCACGACATCCTCTTCGGCGACTCCATGCGCCTGGTCCTGGGCGCCCTGATGCTCATCGGCTTCCTCACCTGGTGCTACCAGAACAAGATGCTCGTCGGCCAGGAATTCGCCGAGCACCTCAAGCACAAGGTGGACCAGAAGTGGGACA
>Ga0308176_10002916_pt1 | contig 10830 bp, 8 predicted proteins | sample PhyCR2_3_FD_203890 | JGI IMG/M metagenome (GOLD analysis project Ga0308176, IMG submission 203890) | Soil microbial communities from UC Gill Tract Community Farm, Albany, California, United States - DLSLS.C.R2 | ecosystem: Environmental > Terrestrial > Soil > Agricultural land | place: USA... | reverse complement strand
GAGGAGCTCGCCTCCGACAAGCGGTTCCTGAAGCGGCTCGACCTCGCCGCTGCGGACCTCGACGAGTACCTCACCGGCGCGCGCTGGTTCCAGAAGCGCCTCGCGGCCGGGGAGGGCTCGGCGCCGCGAATGGTGGCCTACTTCTCGCCGGAGTTCGGCATCACGTCGGTGCTGCCGCAGTACTCCGGGGGCCTCGGCATCCTCGCCGGCGACCACCTCAAGACGGCGAGCGACCTCGGGGTGCCGCTGACCGGTGTCGGCCTGCTGTACCGGCACGGCTACTTCCGTCAGATGCTGTCCCGCGAGGGCTGGCAGCAGGAGACCTACCCGGTCCTCGATCCCGACGGCCTGCCGATCAGCCAGCTGCGCGAGGCCGACGGCACCCCGGTGCACGTGCACGTCGAGGTCCCCGGAGACAGCCTGCTCGTCGCCCGCGTCTGGGTCGCCAACGTCGGGCGGGTGCCGCTGCTGCTGCTCGACTCCGACGTCGAGGACAACCCCGGTCACCTGCGCGACGCCACCGACCGCCTGTACGGCGGCACCACCGAGCACCGCCTCCTCCAGGAGCTGCTGCTCGGCGTGGGCGGCGTCCGCGCGCTGCGCGCCTGGTCGCGCGTGACCGGTGCAGAGGCCCCGGAGGTGTTCCACACCAACGAGGGGCACGCCGGGTTCCTCGGCCTCGAGCGGATCCGCGAGCTCTCCGCCGAAGCGCACGGGCCGGAGCTGGACTTCGACACCGCCCTCCAGGTGACCCGCGCGGGCACGATCTTCACCACGCACACGCCCGTGCCGGCCGGCATCGACCGGTTCCCCCGTGACCTGATCGAGCAGTACTTCTCTGCCAACAGCCCGGTGGCCGGCGTGCCGGTCGACCGCATCCTCGAGCTCGGCGCCGAGGACTTCCACGGCGGCGACCCGGGTGTGTTCAACATGGCGGTGATGGGCTTCCGGCTGGCCCAGCGCGCCAACGGCGTCTCGCTCCTGCACGGCGACGTCAGCCGGCACATGTTCAACGGCCTCTGGCCGGCCTTCGACTCCGACGAGGTGCCGATCACCTCGATCACCAACGGCGTGCACGCCCCCACCTGGGTCGCCCGCGAGGTGTTCGACCTGGCGGCCCGCCAGGGTGCGGACGTCGAGTCGGCGGACGTCTGGCAGGTGGTCGACAAGGTGCCCTCCGCCGAGCTGTGGGCCACCAAGCGGGCGATGCGGGTCCGGCTCGTCGAGGACGCGCGGGCACGGATGCGCCGCTCGTGGCAGCGGCGCGGCGCGAGCAAGGCCGAGCTCGGCTGGATCGACAGCGCGCTGGACCCCGATGTCCTGACGATCGGGTTCGCGAGGAGGGTGCCGTCGTACAAGCGGCTGACCCTGATGCTGCGCGACCCCGAGCGCCTCAAGCGGCTGCTGCTCGACCCGGAGCGTCCGGTGCAGCTGGTCATCGCCGGCAAGGCCCACCCGGCCGACGACGGCGGCAAGAAGCTGATCCAGGAGATCGTCCGGTTCGCCGACGACCCCGAGGTCCGGCACCGCATCGTCTTCCTGCCCAACTACGACATCGCGATGGCGCAGCCGCTCTACCCCGGGTGCGACGTCTGGCTGAACAACCCGCTGCGGCCCTACGAGGCGTGCGGCACCTCGGGCATGAAGGCCGCGCTCAACGGCGGGCTGAACCTGTCCATCCTCGACGGCTGGTGGGACGAGTGGTACGACGGCGACAACGGCTGGGCGATCCCGTCCGCCGACGGCGTCGACGACCCCGACCACCGCGACGACATCGAGGCCGGTGCGCTGTACGACCTGATCGAGAAGGACGTGGCGCCGCGGTTCTACGACCTCGACAGCGAGGGACTGCCGGTCCGGTGGATCGAGATGGTCCGGCACACGCTGAAGTCGCTCGGCCCCAAGGTGCTGGCCAGCCGGATGGTGCGCGACTACGTCGAGCGCCTCTACGAGCCGGCGACCGTCGCCTCGCGCGAGATCAACGACTCCTACGAGGGTGCCGCCGAGCTGGCGCAGTGGAAGTCCCGGACGATCGCCGGGTGGCACGACGTCCGGATCGACCACGTCGAGACCGAGGGCGTCACCGATGCGCCGGAGATCGGCGGGGCGTTCGACCTGCGGGTGTTCGTGTCGCTGGGCTCGCTGTCCCCCGACGACGTGGACGTGCAGGTCGTGCTCGGTCGCGTGCGCGGGGAGGACCAGCTGGTCGACACCACCGTCGAGTCGCTGCGGCACACCGAGTCCTACGAGGGCGGCCGGCACCGGTTCGACGCACGCGTCTCCCTGTCCCGCACGGGGCCGTTCGGCTACACGGTGCGGGTGCTGCCGAAGCACTCCGGACTGGCGTCGCCGGCCGAGCTCGGCCTGGTGCGGCTGGCCCAGTAGGGGTCAGCTCTCCCGGATCAGCACCAGGGAGCGCGCCTCCAGCGTGATCGTCTGGCCGGCCTCGACGCGCTTGCCCACGGGCAGGCCGTCGTCGGTGGAGAGCACCACCTCGCCGTGGGGGACCCACTCGTTGACCGGCAGTTGGACGTCGGCAGCGTCGGCGGAGCCGTTGAGCCAGAGCAGGAACGAGCTGTCCCGCTGCTGCTCGCCCCGCGGGCCGGGCGCGCGCAGCGGATCACCGGAGACGAACATCCCGAGCACCCGCTGCGCGGGGTCCTGCCAGTCGTCGGTGGTCATCTCGCGGCCGGCCGGATGCACCCAGGCGAGGTCCTTCGGGCCGCCCTCGATCGCCGGCTGGCCCTCGAACCAGTGCCGCTGCCGCAGCGCGGGGTGCTCGCGCCGGATCCGCAGCGCCGCCCGGGTCAGCTCGTAGAGGTCGAGCCACGCGTCGTCGGGTCGCCAGTCCACCCACGAGGTCGCGTTGTCCTGCACGTAGGCGTTGTTGTTGCCGCGCTGGGTGCGACCGCGCTCGTCGCCGGCGCTGATCATCGGCACGCCGTTGGACAGGCAGAGCGTCGCCATCAGGTTCGCCGCCTGCCGGTGCCGGAGCGCCAGGATGTCGGCCTCGTCGGTCTCACCCTCGACCCCGCAGTTCCACGAGCGGTTGTTGTCGCTCCCGTCGCGGTTCTCCTCCCCGTTGGCATCGTTGTGCTTCTGGTCGTAGGAGACCAGGTCGCGCAGGGTGAAGCCGTCGTGGGCGGTCACGAAGTTGACCGAGTTGTACGGCGACCTCCCGTCGTCGGCGTAGAGGTCCGAGGAACCCGCCAGTCGTGTCGCCACGGTCTGGATCCCGTCGCCCTGCCCCCGCCAGAAGTCCCGGATCGTGTCCCGGTACTGGTCGTTCCACTCCACCCACGGAGGCGGGAACTCGCCGAGGCGGTAGCCGTCCATCGACGCGTCCCACGGCTCGGCGACCAGCTTGACGTGCCGGAGCACGGGATCCTGACCGATCGTGGTGAGCAGGGCGCCGCCCATGTCGACGTAGTGGCCGGTGCGGGTGATCGCCGAGAGCAGGTCGAAGCGGAAGCCGTCGACATGCATGTCGGTGACCCAGTAGCGCAGCGAGTCCAGCACGAGGCGGAGCGCGTGCGGCTCGTAGGCGGCGACCGTGTTGCCGCAGCCGGTCACGTCCCAGTAGGTGTCGACGTAGCCGCCGGAGGCGTCGGGGTGCACGCGCTGGTAGTAGCCACGGTCGTCCAGCCCGCGGAAGGAGTACGTCGGCCCCTCCGCGCCGGCCTCCGCGGTGTGGTTGTAGACGACGTCGAGGATCACCTCGATGCCGGCGGCGTGCAGGTCCTTGACCATCTGCTTGAACTCGGTCACCTGCTGGCCGCGGTCTCCGGCGGACGAGTAGGCGTGGTGCGGGGCGAAGAACCCGATCGTGTTGTAGCCCCAGTAGTTGGTCAGCCCGCGCTCGGCGAGGAACGGCTCGGAGACGAACTCGAAGCTCGGCATCAGCTCGACGGCGGTGACGCCGAGGTCGCGCAGGTAGTCGGTGACGACCGGGTGTCCCAGCCCCGCGAAGGTGCCGCGCAGGTGCTCCGGGATGCGGTCGTGGCACTGGGTGAAGCCCTTGACGTGCAGCTCGTAGATCACCGTGTCCAGCCAGGCGTGCCCCGGCGGTCGGTCGTCGGCCCAGTCGAAGTCGTCGTGCACGACCACGCCGGTCGCCATGGCGCCGCCGGAGTCCAGCGTGCTCGGACGATCGGGGTCGGAGTCGTCGTACCCGAAGACTGCGGGGCCGGGCACCACCCCCCCGCTGACCGCGCGCGCGTAGGGGTCCAGCAGCAGCTTGTGCGGGTTGAAGCGCCGGCCCTGCGCCGGGTCCCACGGCCCGTCGGCGCGGTAGCCGTAGCGGGTGCCGACCGCAACCCCCGGGACGGCTCCGTGCCAGACGCCGAGGGTGTGCTCGGTGAGCAGGTGGCGGGCCTCGGTGCCGCCCTCCTCCAGGAGGCAGACGGTCATCGCCGTCGCCTCGGGGGAGTAGACGGCGAAGTTCGTCGACTCCGGGGACCAGGTCGCGCCGAGCGGCCAGTGGCGTCCGGGCCAGACGGGCATCGCCTCGCCCCGGTGGGTCCACTGTCCGGGAGTCACGCCGCTCATTGTGGCCGATAGAGTCCTGACGATCCGATGTCACCCTGCCGGGAGGAGTAGACCGATGAGCGAGTTCGTCCGTCTGGAGGTCGAGGACGGGGTGGCCACGCTGCGCCTGGACCGACCGAAGATGAACGCCCTGAACGCCCAGGTGCAGGAGGAGATCCGTGCCGCCGCGGCCGAGGCGTCCGGTCGGGACGACGTGAAGGCGGTCGTGGTGTACGGCGGCGAGAAGGTCTTCGCCGCCGGGGCGGACATCAAGGAGATGGCCGACATGTCCTACACCGACATGGTCCAGCGCTCCGGTGCGCTCAGCTCGGCGTTCTCGGCCGTGGCCCGCATCCCCAAGCCGGTCGTCGCCGCCGTCACCGGCTACGCCCTCGGCGGCGGTTGCGAGCTGGCGCTCTGCGCCGACTACCGGATCGCGGCGGAGGACGCCACCCTCGGGCAGCCGGAGATCCTGCTCGGCATCATCCCCGGCGCCGGTGGCACCCAGCGGTTGTCGCGGCTGGTCGGGCCGAGCAGGGCGAAGGACATCATCTTCAGCGGCCGGTTCGTGAAGGCCGACGAGGCGCTGGCGATCGGCCTGGTCGACCGGGTGGTGCCCGCGGAGAAGGTGTTAGACGAGGCCCTCGCCTGGGCGGGACAGTTCCGGAAGGCTGCGTCGTACGCCGTCCGCGCCGCCAAGGAGGCGATTGACCACGGCCTGGAGGTCGACCTGGACACCGGCCTGGAGATCGAGCGCGCCCAGTTCGCCGCGCTGTTCGCGACCCGCGACCGTACCCTCGGGATGCAGTCGTTCGTTGAGCACGGTCCCGGGAAGGCGCAGTTCGAAGGGCGCTGACCACTGATCTGCACGAGGGCCTGATGACGACGGTTTCCAACAAGGCGACGAGCCCCCAGAACGGCAAGGAGCGAAGCGTGGCCACCAAGGGCACGGGTGACGGCGACGCGCCGTTCCCGGACCGCAAGAAGGAGCACGCCGCCCAGATCGCCGCATTCCGCGCCAAGGTCGCGCTCGCCATCAGGGTGATCTTCCTGGTCTTCGCGATCGTGCTCGCGATCGGGGCGCTGCTGGTCGCCTTCCGCGACAACGTCAGCGGCAGCAACGGCCTGGTGCGCTTCATCAAGGACTTCGCCGACGCGATCGACGGACCGTTCTCGCGCGGCAACGGCGTCTTCCACTTCACCGGCAAGGGCCACGACGCCGCGGCCTCCGCGGTCACCAAGAACGCGCTGGTCAACTGGGGGATCGCCGCCGTGATCTACCTGGTCATCGGGCGGTTGCTCAGCCGGGTCGTCGGCGGGCGCAGCTGAGGACAACGGGCCCGAGGTCGCTGCGCGACACGGGCCCACAGCCCTTGCAGGGGGTGGGGCGCTCCACTAGGTTCCGATCGTCGGTTACCGGGAAGTAACGGGAGGGTCGCCGACATCGGAACGGGTGGGCGCTGACGCCTGCCCCTGGGAAGGGAACACATGAAGAAGACCAGTCTGCTGGCTGCGGGTGCGCTCGCCGCCAGCTCGATCGTCGCGTTCGGCGGGCCCGCGAACGCGGAGTCGGGACCGCTCGACTACGACTGCACGATCACGCACATGAGCGTCGTCAACGACACGGACGCCCCGCCGGAGATGCTCGTGGGAAGTACGCCGGTTCCGGTCCACCTCACCTCGACAGCCACGGTGCCGTCCACGGTGATGTCCCTCATCGCTCTGCTGTATCCAGGAGCCACGAGCGTCGTAGGAACCGGTTCCGCCGTCGGAGTCCTCGAGGGCCCGGCCCCGTTCCCGACACAGACGCTCACCACCCCGTTGGACATTCCGTCGACTGCCCTGACGGACACCGGCGACCTCGTGCTGAAGACGGTGGGAACTAGCGGCGACTTCGCTCCTCCGCTTCCTGGTCTGTACGCGATCAAGGCGGGCAACTTCAGCGCCAACCTCGTGTTCGGTGCACTCAGCGGGGTGATCGGCTCTCCGCTACCGGTGAGCTGCACCCCACCGACCGGCGCTGACACCACCATCGACACGATCAAGGGCGTGGTGCCCACCACGACCGCCCTGTCCGCCCTGCCGACGAGCGAGGACTACGGCCAGAAGACCACTGCCACGGCGACGGTGACCTCGTCCAACCCGCTCCCGGTGGGCGGCCCGGCCGGGAACGTCGTGTTCAAGGTCGGTAGCAGGAGCGTCACCGTGCCGCTGCAGGCGGACGGCACCGCAACGGCGATCCTGCCGAAGCTGGCGGCCGGGAAGACCTACGACGTCAAGGCGAGCTACCAGTCGGCGGCCGACTCGTTCTACCAGTCGACGTCGAGCGATGCGCAGGACCTCAAGGTCGTCAAGGACGGCACCCGGACGTCGGTTGCTGCCCCGACCATCAAGCGTCGGCACGCCGAGGTCGCGACCATCAAGGTCCGGTCGACGCACGGCGCGACTGTCGTCGGCAAGGTCAGGGCGACCCTCAAGAAGGGCACCAGGACGCTGAAGGCCAGGACCGTCTCGCTGCGCAGCGGGGCCGTCAAGGTGAACTTCGGCAAGCTCCGCAAGAAGGGGAACTACACCGTGGTCGCGAAGTACCTGGGCAACCAGAACTTCAAGGCCGCCACGGGCAAGGACGCCTTCAAGGTGCGGTGACCTCCGCCGACCAGCGTTGCTCCGGTGGCCCCGGCTCCGGCCGGGGCCACCGGTGTTTCCACCCCGATCTCGCGGCCAGCCTGTGACCGAACCCACCCGGACGCGGTGTTCAGGCCCTCCTGACTCGTGGGTAATCTCAGGGGGCACTCATCTTCTGACCCAGGAGGCGGCCCTCGGGCCGATACAGCATGAACATTGTCGTCTGTGTGAAGCACGTGCCGGACGCGACTGCGGACCGGCAGTTCGAGTCCGACAACACCGTGGACCGTGATGGCGTTCCAGGGCTGATGTCGGAGCTCGACGAGTACGCCGTGGAGCAGTCGCTGCAGCTGAAGGAGAAGCGCGCCGGGGATGGTGGTGGCGAGGAGGTGACCGTCACCGCCCTGACCGTCGGGCCCGAAGGTGCTGCGGAGGGGTTGAAGAAGGCGCTGCAGATGGGTGCCGACGCCGGGGTGCACGTGACCGACGCCGCGATCGCCGGGTCCGACGCCGTCGCCACGGCGAAGGTGCTGGCCGGCGCGATCCGCAAGATCGGCCAGTCACAGGGCGGGGCAGATCTGGTGGTGTGCGGGATGGCGTCGACCGATGGTGCGATGAGCGTGGTGCCGGCGATGCTGGCCGAGCTGCTGGACCTGCCGCAGGTGACCTTCGGGTCGGTGGTGGAGTCGCAGGGCAACGAGTTCCGGATCAAGCGGGACGGCGAGAACGCCACCGAGGTGATCGGCGCGACCGCGCCGCTGGTGCTGAGCGTGACCGACCAGTCCGGCGAGGCCCGCTACCCGTCGTTCAAGGGGATCATGGCGGCGAAGAAGAAGCCGGTGGAGACCTGGGGCCTGTCCGACATCGGCGTGGACGCCGGTGAGGTCGGCGCGGACGCCGCGTGGACGGCCGTGACCTCGACCGAGGCCCGTCCGCCGCGCAGCAAGGGTGAGGTCGTCACCGACGAGGACGGGTCGGGCGCCACGGCGCTGGTCGAGTTCCTCGCCTCGAAGAAGTTCATCTGAGGAGCGAAAGCGTCTATGTCTGAAGTCCTGGTTCTGGTCGACCATGTCGACGGTGCGGTCCGCAAGCCGACCTACGAGCTGCTGACGATCGCCAAGCGTCTCGGTGAGCCCTCCGCGGTCTTCATCGGCGGTGCCGAGGCGGCCGACGCCGCGGTGGAGGCGGTGAAGAAGTATGGCGCCGAGAAGGTCTACGTCGTCGACGACACCGAGATCAAGGGATACCTGGTCGCCCCGAAGGCCGAGGTGCTCGCCCAGCTGGTGGAGCAGGCCCGGGAGTCGGGTGGGCCGGTCGCGGTGCTGGTCCCGGCCTCGGTCGACGGTCGCGAGATCGCCGGCCGGCTGGCGATCAAGACCGGCTCCGGGCTGATCACCGACGCCACCGACGTCCAAGCCGGTGAGGCCGATGGAGACAGTCCGGTGACCACTCAATCCGTGTTCGCGGGCAACTACACGGTGACTGCGAAGGTGACCAAGGGCACCCCGATCATCGCGGTCAAGCCCAACGCGGCTGCGCCGGAGGAGGCTGCCGGCGCCGGTGCGGTCGAGCAGTTCGCCCCGACGATCTCGGAGGCGGCGAAGAAGGCGAAGATCGTCGCCTCCCAGCCCCGGCAGGCCTCCGGCCGGCCCGAGCTGACCGAGGCCGCGATCGTGGTCGCCGGCGGTCGCGGCACGGGCGGCAACTTCGACCCGGTCGAGGGCCTGGCCGACTCGCTCGGCGCGGCCGTGGGCGCGTCGCGTGCCGCGGTCGACTCCGGCTGGAAGCCGCACGCCTTCCAGATCGGCCAGACCGGCAAGGTGGTCTCCCCGCAGCTCTACATCGCCAACGGCATCTCCGGTGCGATCCAGCACCGCGCCGGCATGCAGACGTCGAAGACCATCGTCGCGGTCAACAAGGACGAGGAGGCCCCGATCTTCGAGCTCGTCGACTTCGGTGTCGTCGGCGACCTGCACAAGGTGCTGCCCGCCGCGACCGAGGAGATCAACAAGCGCAAGGGCTGAGAGCCTGACCGAGTGAGGGTCCCGCGACCGTCACGGTCACGGGGCCTTCGTCGTTCCGGGCGCGGGGACGAGCAGCGCGCCGGCCGTCGTCTCCCGCTGGAAGCGGGCGAACCGGCGCGCCGACCAGCGGCGTCGAATGACGAGGAGCTCGAACATCTCTGCCGACGACACGGTGAACAGCACGTCGGTGACGTCGCGCAGGGTCAGGCCCGGGCGAACGTCGCCGGTGGCCATGAGGGCGCGGGCGTTGTCCCGCATCCGCGCCAGGCGGCTGCGCTCCATCTCGTCCCAGATCGACCTCGCCCTCGGGTCACTCGCTGCCGCCTCACGGATGAGGAGCACCAACGGCGCCCCGCGCGGTGCCACCTCGCGGGCGAGCTCCGCCCAGCCGGCGACGAGCTCGTGCCCGGTGGACACTCCGCGGAGGCGGTTGGAGCGTTCCTCCGCGGGCTCCTGGCCGCTGCCCTCCAGGGCCTGGCGGAACAGGGCGCGGACGATGCCGGGCTTGCCCCCGAAGCTCTTGTAGAGCGTCTCGGGCGAGACGCCGGCCGCGGCGGCGATCGCGGCCATCGTGGTCGCCGCGTAGCCGTCGCGCAGCATCAGCTCACGCGCTGCGTCGAGGGCGTCCCGGCGGCGCCGTGCGGCGGCGGCACGACGGTTGCTGGCGTCGTACTCCCGGGTCTTGACTTGGCGCGTCACGCGGGCTCACACTCCTTTTGGGTACAACTCACTGTATCCAAATCCGGCAGGAGCCGTCATGGAGCAATCCCTCTTCCTGGCCCGGGTCCTCGAGGCCACCAACGCCCATGACGTGGAGCGGATCGTCGGCTGCTTCGCGCCTGACTACGTCAACGAGACGCCGTGCCATCCCGCCCGCGGGTTCAACGGGAACGAACAGGTACGCCGCAACTGGACCGCGATCCTCGAGGCCGTCCCGGACCTCCTCTCCACGGTCGTCGACGAGGTGGTCGTCGGTGACCAGGTCTGGAGCGAGTGGGAGATGCGTGGCACTCGCCGCGATGGGGCCCCGCACCTGATGCGCGGCGTCATGGTCTTCGAGGTGGACGGCGTCGTGGCCCGACGCTGCCGGTTCTACCTCGAGCCGGTGTTGGACGACGGGATGTCCGCCGACGACGCCGTCGCGAGGCTGGCGGGGAGCCCCTCATGATCCTGGTTGCCGGTGGCACCGGACGGCTCGGCGCGCAGGTCGTCGCCTCCTTGCTGGCCGGCGGTCACGAGGTGCGCGTGCTGTCCCGAGGTGTGCGACCGGTTCCGCCCGAGACCACCGGCGCCGAGATCGTCACCGGCTCGCTGACTGACGAGGGAGCCGTGGCCAGGGCCGTGACAGGTGCAGACACCGTCGTTTCGGCGGTGACCGGCTTCCCGTTCAGCTCGCCGGCTCGCGTCGACGCAGCGGGCAACGAGCTGCTGGTGCGCGCCGCGGAACGGGCCGGGGCCGACGTCGTCCTCGTGTCCGTGGCTGGTGCCTCACCGGGCAGCCCGATGGGTCTCTTCCGTGCCAAGCACCTGGCGGAGCAGGCGCTCGCGCGCGCCGGCGTTCGCGGGACGGTCGTCCGCCCCGAGGCGTTCGCCGACCTCTGGATCGAGCTGCTGGCCGCCACGGCGGCCCGCTCCCACCGGCCGCTGGTCTTCG
>Ga0308176_10002915_pt1 | contig 10831 bp, 10 predicted proteins | sample PhyCR2_3_FD_203890 | JGI IMG/M metagenome (GOLD analysis project Ga0308176, IMG submission 203890) | Soil microbial communities from UC Gill Tract Community Farm, Albany, California, United States - DLSLS.C.R2 | ecosystem: Environmental > Terrestrial > Soil > Agricultural land | place: USA... | reverse complement strand
CGGCGGCTTCGGCCAGGCATGGCCGTATTTAACCTGGATAAGTCCGCCCGTGATTCGATTCGGACCGAGTGCTTGCTCCACCGCAACCGCCATACTCGCGGCGGCTTTGCCGGCTCCGACCACAAACACTCTCTCGAACCCCTTCAGCTCCAGAGTGACAATGCTTTGTACTTGTAGACGTTGCGTGCGCTGGTTGAAAGAAATGCTCCTTCCGACCGCCTCCCGTGCGTCCGCAGCTTTCAACCCTGCCCGAAAGATGGCGATGGCATCACGCCGCAGTTTAAGCCTGGATCGTTTCATTCATCGCCGTCGCGCTATGGAGCTCAGAAGATCGGCAGTTGAAGAATGCGTCGAATTACTGCCGGGATATCCTCGTCGATCACTTCGACGCGGTAATCGGCGCGGCTGTACAGCGGCCTGCGGTCTTCGAACAGCTTGGAAAGCCGCTCCGGGTCGCGTGCAAGAGGACGCGTTTGGTCGCCGTCCAGCCGGCATCGAACGACGTGGAGCGGGCAATCGATCCACACCGTCACGCCATTATTTTCCAGCAGTTCCCAGTTACGCGGCTGGACGAAAGCTCCGCCGCCGAGTGCGAACACACTCGGGGATCCGGCTTCAACCGCCCGTACGCATCTTCCAATCATCGCGGTTTCGAGGTCTCGGAAGGCTTGTTCGCCTCGTTCGAGGAAGATCCGAGCAATGGAGGTCTGCTCTTCTCGCTCGATTTCGGCATCTATGTCAACGAACTGCCATCCGAGTTCCTCCGCCAGCGCAGCACCGATCGCGGACTTGCCGGTCCCCATGAAACCGACCAGATAAAGGCCTGGCGTGCGCTTGAGCTTGAGTGTCATGAGCCCGCGCTACCAATCTGCGCCATCATCCGCCGCAGCCGTTTTTCCAAGATGCCCGGCATCAAACGGCCCAACCATATCGCAAACCAGTATATCGCCGGAACCACTACAGTCCTGCTCCGCTTCTCAATGCCTCGGAGAATGGCACGTGCACACTCCTCCGATGAAATGGTGAAGCGATTACCATCGGCTGAAACGATCTGTGGAGCGGCGCCGTAAAGGCTGTGCTGCTGAAATTCTGTTCGCACGTGCCCCGGATAAACTCCCATCACGTCGATTCCGTTCGCGCTCAGTTCCACTCGCAGGCAATCAGTCAATGCTGTCACGGCGTATTTCGCTGCGCTATAGAGCGACATCCATGGCAGGATCACCTGGCCGCCAACAGATCCTACATTCACGACCAGCGAACCTGGAGGCATGTGCGGGACCGTCAACTGACACAAGTGGAGAGCCGCGAAAAAATCGATCTCGAACACACGACGCGCCACTTCTTCAGGCATGCTAACCGTGCTGCCGTAAGCACCGGCGCCAGCGTTGTTGATCAAAACATCCACGTGACCGAAAGCGGATATACACGCGGCAACGGCGGATAAGCGTTGCTCCGCGTCTTCCAGATTGGCCACGATGGCAACATCTTTCGCCGTCGCGACCGTCGCGAGCGTCGCAGCGGAGCGACCTACCAATGCCACTCTGGCGCCCCGTTCACGAAGCATGGGCACCAGTGCCGCGCCGATTCCGCTACTCGCGCCTGTCAATAAAACGGTCTTATTTTGGAGGTCCAACGTGTGGCTTGGCATCAGATCACGTCGGCAGAAGTCGTGCAGCCGATAATAGCAGTATGGCGGAGCCACTCCTTCCCATCTTTCCGTTGCCCCTGGTGCTCCTCCCGTCTACGCCTTTGCCGTTGCATATCTTCGAAGAGCGCTATAAAGAGATGATCGGGCTTGTCCTGGCACAGCATGATGAATTTGGCATGGTTCTGGCGAAGGAAGAGGGAATTGTCAACATAGGTTGCAGCGCAACAATCGAAAATGTCCTCCAGCGCTACCCGGACGGTCGCATGGACATCTTGGCCATGGGCCGGCGACGTTTCATCATTCAGTCAATTGACGATGAGAAGGACTACCTGCGCGCTTCCGTGCAGTTCTTCAATGATGAGGAGGCCGATGTAGTGCCCCCGCCTTTGCGCCAGGAAGCGATTGCCGAATATGAGAAGCTGCGTGCCATTTCTCATCAGGCCGTCGCTGCCGAGCCACGGCTTGACGACCCGCAGCTCAGCTTTCAGCTTGGCCAATTTATCGAAGATCTGAATTCGCGGCAGGCGCTGCTCGCGATGCGCTCAGAAACGGAGAGACTGGCGTTCCTGGTGCGAGCGCTACCCGAGTACATCGTCCGCCGGGAGCAGATCACGCTTGCAAAGCGCGTTGCTCCGCAAAACGGCCATGCCAAAACCTACAAAGAGAAAGCTTAGGCATGCGCAGCAGGCAGTTTCTCATCTTCGATGCCGACGATACTCTTTGGGAGAACAACATCTATTTCGAACACGCATTCGATAAATTCTGCGAATACCTTGCGCATTCTTCTATGACGCCTGCCCAAGTCCGCGCGGTGCTCGATGAGATCGAAATAGTGAACGCAAAAATTCACGGCTACGGCTCCAGGAACTTCGCGAGAAACTTGGGCGAGTGCTTCCGTCATCTCGCTGAGCGCGAGATTTCTGAGCAGGATCTCGACGTAGTTCGGCAGTTCGCGTATGACATTCTCGATCAACCACCGCTCTTAATCGAAGGCGTTGAAGAAACCCTGGCTCACCTCGCCGGGCGTCACGAGCTGACCATCTTTACTAAGGGCGATCCGGACGAACAACGGATGAAGATCGAACGCTCAAGCCTCGCAAGCTTCTTTCAGCACATCGCAATCGTAAAAGAAAAACACGAGACCGCTTATCGTGCTCTTGCTGTCGATCGCGGATGGAGGGCCGAGCACACTTGGATGATCGGCAATTCACCCAAATCGGATATCAACCCGGCGCTCGCTGCAGGTCTGAATGCTGTTTACGTTCCTCATCCACGCACTTGGAGTCTGGAGCACGAGGATGTCCCCGAAACCCACGCGCGTCTGCTCCGGGTTGAAAAAATCAGCGAATTGCGACATCACTTCTGATGCTACGCTTACCGCGGGAGTACGCTGGCGGAGTCGGTCACAAATCGAAGCAGGACCGACGGAAAGATACCGAGCACCAACGTTCCCAGTGCTGAGACCCAGATTGTCACGCGCGTACCGGGCGCGGGCGACGTAAGATTCTCCATTGATTCACCCGGTTCGTGCATGTACATTGCGACGATGATCTTCAGGTAATAGAATGCTGCAACAGCGCTGTTTGCCAGCCCCAAAATTGTCAGCCAGACCAGGTGAGAACTAAGCGCGGCGCGGAAAACATAGAATTTCGCGAAGAAACCGCCAGTCAGCGGAACACCGATTAGCGAGAACACAAAAATCGCAAGCATCGCCGCTTCTGCCGGCCTTCGCTTCGCCAGCCCCGAAAGGTCCTCTATCCGCACGTAGCGCTCGTGCTTGGAAGATACATGGCTGATAACGGCGAAAGCGCCTACGTTCATCAGGGCGTACGACGCCAGATAAAACATCACGGCCGCCACACCCAACTGCGAATCGGCCGTGAAAGCAACCAGAATGTATCCGGCATGCGCGATCGAGCTGTAGGCAAGCAACCGTTTTACATTCGATTGCGTGAGAGCCGCAAAATTGCCGATGATCATGGTCAACAGCGATATCGACCAGATCAACGGAACCCAACGCGGACTCAGCGTTCCGAATGCCGTCGTGAACACCCGAAGAAACACAGCAAACGCGGCAGCCTTTGGAGCTGCCGACATAAACGCAGTCACCGGACTCGAAGCCCCCTGATACACGTCCGGTGCCCACATCTGAAACGGAGCGGCCGACACTTTGAATGCCAAGCCTACGAAGATCAGAGCGCAAGCAATGCCGATGAGCACCGGAGCAGGACCCTGCCCGTGGCTCGACAAAACCCGATGGATTTCATTCAGGTTCGTGCTTCCAGTAAGGCCATACGTCCACGCCACGCCATAGAGCAGAAATGCCGTGGCAAACGACCCAAGCAAGAAGTACTTCAAGGCCGACTCGTTATTACGGCGATCGTCACGCAAGTACCCAGCCAACACATAGGTCGCAATCGACGAGATCTCCAAGCCGAGAAACAGCATGAACAAATCGTTCGCCGTGGACAGCATGCACTGGCCAATAAGTGAAAACAGGAGCAGCGAATAATACTCGCCCGACTCCGCTTGTTCCCTTCTCAAATAACCAAAGGACGTAAGCACGCAAAGCGCACCAATGGCCAACACCAATCCCCGGAAAAAGGTACCGTACGCGTCTACGGTAATCGAATTTTGGAACGCCTGGCCTGGGGTTGAGTACGCATAGATGTTGGCGGCAAAAGCGAACGCAATCCCAAGGAGCGAGATGCGCCCGAGAATCGGTTTCTGGCGCTCGCTGGTAATCGCCTCCAGCACCATCAGCAGCACTCCGAAAACACAAAGAATGATTTCGGGCAGAATGCGGATGTACTCAGAAGAAGTCGGAAGGAAATTACCGACCATCGCCGGTCTCCTTCCAGGCAGCGTGCACCACAGACGCATTGCTCAAGACGTTTGCAGGGGACGTCCGCTGCTGCACCCTGATTTCGAGGTTCATTTTCGATTGTTCAAGAAGGTGTTGGTTTGCCGCTGTGATGGGCGGCATGAATGATTGCGTATACGTGCCCAGCCAGACCATGATGATGACCAGCGGTACGACGGGTGCCCACTCCGCGGTCCTAAGATCCGTCACAACGCCCACGTCGTGACCCGGCTTTCCCAGGAATGTGCGCTGATACAGCCACAGCATGTAAACTGCGGAGAGAATTACGCCCACCGCCGCCCACGCGGCCCAAGTAAAGTTGGTGAACGCTGCGCCTTGCAGCACCAGGTATTCACCCACGAAGTTGCTAAGAGTCGGCAGTCCGATACTGGCCAGCATCGCAATCATAAACGCTGCCGCCAGGCCCGGTGCCAGCGTCGCTACTCCGCCGAAATCTCGAATCTCCATCGAACCGCGGCGGTGCTCCAAATACCCCGCAAGAATAAACAGCGCACCGGTAGAGACTCCGTGCGCAACCATCTGATACACGGCGCCGTCTGCACCCTGTTGTTGAAAGCTGAAAATTCCAAGAACAACAAAACCGAGATGGCTCAGCGATGAGTAAGCGATCACCTTTTTTATGTTCGGCTGTACAAACGCGATCAACGCGCCGTAGATGATGCCGGTGATGGCCAGCACGACAATCCAATCAGCGCATTGCCGCGCCCCATTCGGAAACAGCGGGAGACAGTAACGCAAAAGCCCGTAGGCGCCCATCTTTGACATAACCGCCGCGAGCAGAAACGTCGCAGGTGCGGGCGCCTCCGTATAGGTAACCGGCAGCCAGGTGTGTAACGGGAAGATCGGTACCTTTACCGCGAAGGCCGCAAAAAATCCGAGAAACAGCAGCAGTTGTTCGTGCGTGGTAAGCGTCAATGTTCCACTCGTGAGTGCAGCAACAATCTGCGTGTAATCAAACGTGCCGGCCCGGTTCGCCAGGTAGATGATGCTGGCCAGCATCATCACTGAGCCAGACATCGTGTAAACGAAAAACTTGACGGCTGCGTATCCACGCCTTGCACCGCCCCACCCGCCGACCATCAAATACATCGGCACTAGTGCCACTTCCCAGAACACGTAAAAGACAAACAGGTCAAGCGCGGAGAATACGCCGATCAGGCCGAACTCAAACAGCAGCAGCAGAGCATAAAACGTCGTCGTCCGTTCGCTCACCAATCTCTGCGAGATCCAGATCCCAACCGGCAACAATACCGTCGTCAGCAGAACTAGCCAGATATTGATCCCATCTACGCCAACGTGGAAATGTATATTGGCGCCCTCCACCCACATCACGTCGATCACGGAGGTCGGCTGTGCCGGCGTCTTCGACACAGGTCCAATCAATCCCAAAGACGATAAGAAAGCCGCGAGTGAAAAGAAGAGAGCGACAGCCCAGGCGCCGTTTGATTTTCGCGGCAGGAGTAAAATAATGAAGAATCCGGCTAGCGGCAGCAGCAGGGTCAGCAGCAGAACGCTCATCGCGCGCCCCCTGTCAGACCCAAAACAATCAAGATGAACAGCGAACCGGCCATCACCCAGGTCGCATAATTGCGGATGGTGCCTGATTGCATCTGCCGCAGAATCCCGCCAACTCCGCGGAAGCGCCTGCCTCCACCGTCAACGGCGCCGTCAATCACCTTGCTATCCACGCCCTTCCATAGAACGGATCGGGAAAACTGTTCCAACGGCCGCACAATCACAGCTCCGTAGAGCTCATCGACGTAATATTTGTGCGTAGTCAGTTGATACAGCGGACCGGAACTCGTGGCAGCTGCGTCAGCAAGAGCCGGTTTCGCAACGTACATAAGGTAAGCAAGCAGAATACCCACAGCGCCCGTTGCTGCCGAAACCAAAGCGAGAGTGGTATTCTCCGCCTCCGCGTGTGGAAACATCGGGGCAAGCCAGTTAGGAACGCTCAGAAAACCCCCGGCGGCAGATAATGCGGCCAGAACAATCAGTGGCAGCGTCATCACAATCGGCGACTCATGCGGGTGATGATGGCCCCGATACTGCCCGAAGAAGGCCAGAAAGAACGCGCGGAACACATAAAACGCAGTCATTCCGGCCGTGATAACACCAACCCAATACATCCACGGTGCATGTTGGTGCGCCGCCAGCAGGATAGCGTCTTTGCTGTAAAAACCCGAAAATGGGGGGATACCTGATATTGCAAGACTCGCGATCAAAAGCGTCCAGCAGGTGATCGGCATGAACTTTCGCAACCCACCCATGTGACGCAGGTCCTGCTCGCCGCTCAACCCATGGATCACGCTGCCCGCACCTAGGAATAAGAGCGCCTTAAAGAAGGCATGTGTCATCAGGTGAAAGATACCGGTCGAGTAAGCACCAACTCCAAGGCCCAGGAACATGTACCCGAGCTGCGAAACTGTTGAATAAGCAAATACCTTCTTGATATCGTTCTGCGTCAGGCCAATGGTCGCCGCGAATACCGCCGTGAAAATTCCGATCAAAGCGACAACGTTCAGAGCGATCGGCGTGTGGTTGTAAAGAAAGGACGCGCGCGCGATCATATAAACGCCCGCGGTTACCATCGTTGCGGCGTGAATCAGCGCAGAAACTGGAGTAGGGCCGGCCATAGCGTCCGGCAGCCATACGTATAGCGGAAACTGTGCCGATTTACCCGTTGCGCCCACAAAGAGCAGCAGGGTGATCACCGTCAGCACACCCAACCCCGCTTCGACAGGCAGAGAACTCATAGCCGTCGCCAGTTGACCGAAGTCCAAGGTGTGGAAATGGACAACCAGCAGCAACATGCCAAGCAGGAAACCGAAGTCCCCAATCCGATTTACTACAAAAGCCTTGGTCCCCGCGTTGTTTGCGAAGTCCTCCAGGTAATAAAATCCGATCAACAGATAACTGCAAAGCCCGACACCCTCCCACCCCACAAACAGCAACAGGAAATTGGAAGCCAGCACCAACAGCAGCATGAAGAACATGAACAGGTTCAGATAACTGAAGAACCGGTAATAACCCTGTTCATGCTCCATGTATCCGATCGCATAAGTGTGAATCAGAAGGCCGACGCCGGTAACGATCAGCAGCATCACTGCCGTTAGCCGGTCGATCGTCAAATCGAATCCAATGCGCAACGCGCCGCTTTGGATCCAGGTGAAGTACGTATCAGTGTGACTGTTGGAAATAGGGTAAAGCGATGACACCAGCCAAAGAACGTACGCGAATGAAGCAGCAACGGAACCGATGGCAATGGCGTTTATGACCGGCTTTGTCAAACGTCGGCCGAACAGTCCATTGAGGAGGAATCCGACAAGCGGAAACAGCGGGATGAGCCAGAGATTCATGTGATTTTGCGGGCTACAGTTTCATCGAGTCAACTTCATCGACCTGCAGCGTGGCGCGGTTTCTCAAGACAGTGAGGATGATGGCCAAACCGACAGCAGCTTCCGCTGCGGCAACCACCATTACAAAGAACGCGAAGATCTGACCATCTACCTGCTTCAGCTGATAGGAAAACGTAACAAACGTAAGATTCACCGCGTTCAGCATCAACTCAATGGACATAAACACGGTAATGATGCTCTTGCGGTAAACGAACCCCGCTACACCCAGCGCGAAAAGAATCACGCTTAGTATCAGATACCAGGAAAGGGGAACGTGGTGCATGGTGATCTAGTCGATCTCCTTTCGCGCAAGCACAACGGCGCCGACGATCGCGATCAGGATCAAAACAGATGTCATTTCGAACGGAAGCAGATACTCGGTGAACAAGGCAACTCCGATTTGGCGCGCCGTACCTTGGGCGAAGTTGCCAAATTCAACCAATCGCGACGGCGGCAGGTAAGCAACTATGAGAAACGACATCACTGCGACGAACGCCATAATCAGCGGCAAACCCGCGATCTGCGCGAACCACGATTTGCGGCTTGCCTTTTCCGAACCGGCATTCAACAGCATGATCACAAATACGAACAACACCATCACCGCACCGGCGTAAACAATCAATTGCGCGGCGGCGAGGAATTCGGCGCCCAGCAGCCAATAAAGAACAGCGAGCGAGCCCATGACACCGATTAGCGACAGCGCGCTCGAAATCGGATGCTTCTGCAGCACAAGGCTCAGCCCGCAGACGATCGCGATGACCGCGAAGATGATGAACAGGATCGTATCCATAGCGCGTTTTCTTTTGATTAAGTCAACGACTGCTGGAGGCCACCAGAAACCCGGTTATCAGCAAGTTAGCCAGCGCGCACGGGAAAAGAAAGCCCCACGCGAAGCGCATCAACTGGTCGTAGCGGAAGCGTGGTAGCGTGCCGCGTACCCAAATAAATACGAACAGCAGAAACCCCACCTTGCTCACAAACCAGAAGGCCGGGATCAGAATCGTGTTCAGCACCGGAACGAAGAATAGCGCGGCCGCAATCAGTGCGACTACGCCAACCACCGGAAGCGTGATGTTGTCCCACTTCCGCGCAGGGTGCAGCCCGTGATAGAAGGCGAGCGCGGCCGCCCCGAGAAGAATGATCACGGGCACGAAATTCGAGGCAGGCGCGGGGAATAACGGTTGCCAACCACCCAGATATAACAACGTCGCAATGCAGCAGACCGTCGTCATGTTCGCGTATTCGGCCATAAAGAACGCAGCGAACTTCATGCTGCTGTATTCGGTGTGATAACCCGCCACCAGTTCGTTCTCCGCTTCGGGCAGATCGAACGGGATGCGATTCGTTTCGGCGAAAGCCGCGATCAGATAGATGATGAATCCGAAGATCTGCGGCCACGGTCCCTGGAACACGCTCCAGCGCGGAAGAAAGCCGAGCGAGTAGCCCCCTTGCCCGTTCACCATCTCGCGAAAGCTTAGAGTGTTCAGCAGCAGCAGAGGCGCCACAATCGCGAGCGCCATCGGCAGCTCATAGCTGATCATTTGCGCCGAACTGCGCAATCCCCCGAGCAAGGCATATTTGTTGTTCGAGGCCCAGCCGCCGAGCGCAATCCCATAAACGCCGACGGATGTGATTGCGAGTACAAACAGAACACCGATATTCAGATCGGTAATCTGCATTTGAGTTCGCACACCAAAGATTGAGATCTCCGGTCCAAACGGCACAACAGCGATGGAGAGAAGGCAGAGTGTGATCGCGATACCCGGCGCCAGCAGGTAAAAGAACCGGTTCACATGCGACGGCATCAGGTCTTCTTTCGTCAGAAGCTTCAGCGTGTCCGCCAAGGGTTGCAGCAGACCATGAGGCCCCGCGCGGCGAGGCCCAACCCGAAGCTGAATATGCGAAAGAACTTTTCGCTCAATCCACTGCAGATAGGCGAGAGTCGTCATGAACACGCCCATGACAATCGCGATTTTAATCAGACTTATAACGATAAACGCCATGGTCGCCTTTTAGCGCTCGACCGTTACGGCTTCTGTCATCTCGTTGAGGGGTGTGCCATAAAGGCTACCCGGCCATTCAACGACGGAATTCAGCATTTCACAGTACCGGCTGAGAGTGCCAGAGTGGAAGAGGTTGTTGTGCGCCGACTGAACAAGGTTCGGATCGGATGTGGACTGTACGGCGCCATCTACTGGACCGGTTATCGCGGCACCACCGCTTTCGATAATGATCGCGGGAACATCATAGCCGCGAACCGTCGTACGAATCTCCTGAAATACGGTTTCAGCCTTCCACATTCCGATGTTCTGCTTCATCTCCTTCGCAAGAAGGCCGATGATCTCGAGATCGGGTTTCGGTCCCATCACCTTTGCGCCTCGCTTCAGCCGTTGCACTTCGCCGCAGACGTTCGTCACTGTCCCATCTTTTTCATACGCGGATGCGGCCGGAAGAATCACATCGGCGATCTTTGCCGTCTCCGTTAAAAAGAGATCCTGCACAACCACAAATGCATTGCGCGCAGCCAGTGAGCGGCGGGAGAGTGGGTTGGCGCCCACTACCCAGAGAACATCCAGCTCAGGCGCATCCAGAATCTCGTCGTATGTAAGCCCAGGTCCAAAACCCGCATCTTGCGCGCTGCGATACCCAGGAAGCAGATCGGGCAGGACACCCATGTCCGCCGCACCGCGTGAATTCGAGTAGTCCACCAGGCAAACGTACTTAACCGGCTTGCCCAGGGAATCTCCAAACGCGACCAGCTTCCGAACGGCATCACCCTTGATCGAGTCACCGAACAGGATCACCAGTTCCGGTTCCGCCGCCAGCTTCTCCCGGAGCGATTCAAGTGCCTCAAACTCCTGCCCCGCTTCCGCGCGCACAATCTGTTTTGCGTATTGGTCT
>Ga0308176_10002912_pt1 | contig 10832 bp, 5 predicted proteins | sample PhyCR2_3_FD_203890 | JGI IMG/M metagenome (GOLD analysis project Ga0308176, IMG submission 203890) | Soil microbial communities from UC Gill Tract Community Farm, Albany, California, United States - DLSLS.C.R2 | ecosystem: Environmental > Terrestrial > Soil > Agricultural land | place: USA... | reverse complement strand
TCTCCGGGAAACGGCGCCAAACGAGCGCAGCGAGCTGATCGTGGTGCAGAACTGGACCCGCGAGCTGCAGGAGCGCAGTCGGAAGTGAGCCAGCGTGGCGCCGATGCGGCCGCAGGGCTGACCCTCAAGGCGTCCGGCCGTTCCCCAACGCCTGCTCATCTTCCCGGCAGCGAATAGAACCCGCCGAGAATGGCGCCGTAGATCAGGTGGCCCAGCACGATCGAGACCGGCGTCTGATACCCGTAGTTGAGCGCGAAGAATCCCGGCGGCTCGAGCTGCCGCGTCACGGTGGGCCCCTTGTACTCGCTGGCCATGCGCGGATGCACCGCCGGAAGCAACGGCGCGATGACGGTGAGCACGAAGAGGGCCTGCAACAGCCCCAGCGCCGCTCCGGCCCACCAGGTGGCCCGCCCCCAGGACTGAAACGCGGCGACGTAGCCCAGCGAAAAGACCCAGCCGTTGAGCAGGTGCACGCCGAAGCCGATGGCGCGGGCACGGTCGCGGCTGGACGTGAACATGGCTCCGAGCATGTAGGGGAGATTCATCCGGGTGAGCCGTACGCCCTGACTTCCGGCCATCACCGTCGTCAACGCCACCGTCGCCACGAACCCCCACAGCAGCCAGCTCCCCCAATTCATACCCGGGCCTCCTGAGTTCCCGCCTGGGCCGCTTTGGGCGGCACCCGCCGCTTGACCGGTGTTTCTCCCGCCATCCGTTGGGCCAGCGAGAGGGCCGCGCTGATCAGGCCGACGTGGGTGAACGCCTGAGGAAAGTTGCCTAGGACGGCGCCGGTCTCGGGGTCGATCTCTTCGCCGAAGAGGCCCACGTCGTTGCCGTAGTCGCACAGCCGCTCGAACAGCTCGCGCGCCTCGTCCACGGTACCGCCTCCCATCGCCAGGTACTCGGCGGCCCAGAAGCAGCACACGCCGAACGCGCCCTCGCCCGGCGAGTCGTCGGTCCGGTAGCGGTAGAGCAGCGGCCCCGCGCCCAGGCGCTCGCGGATGCGCCGGTAGGTGCCGCGCATGCGGTCCGACCCGGGTGCCTCGAAGCCGTACCAGGACAGCAGCAGCAGGTTGGCGTCGACCTCGCTGCCGTCGAGCGTCGAGACGTAGCTCTCGAGCGCCGGGTTCCAGGCTCGACTCTCGACCTGGCGGCGGATCGCGTCCCGATGCTCCCGGAACCGCGCTGCCGGCGCCCGCCGGAGGTGGCCCTGATCGTGGAGCTGCAGCAGCCGGTCGAGCGCAGCCCAGCAGAGCACCCGCGAGTGGGTGTGGTCGGCCCGGCCCGAGCGTGGCTCCCAGATGCCCTCGTCCGGCTGGTCCCAATGCCGGCACACATACTCGCCCAGCTCGCGCAGCAGGCCCTCCGTGGCGCGGTCGAGCGTGCCGCCCTCCTTGATGAAGTGGGTGACGGCATCGATCACTTCGCCGTAGACGTCGAGCTGGTGCTGGTCCTTGGCCGCGTTCCCGATCCGGACCGGCCGGGAGCCGCGGTAGCCGGACAGCCAGTCCAGCAGCCGCTCCGGCGGCGGCGTATTGCCGTGCACGTCGTAGAGCACCCGCAGCTCGGGCTGAGTCAGGCGGGTGGCCTGCAGCAGCCAGTCGACGAAGGCATGGGCCTCGTCGGGATAGCCGATGCCGAACAGCGCGCGAACGGTGAGCGACGCGTCGCGCAGCCAGCAGAACCGATAGTCCCAGTTGAGCGAGCCGCCGATCCGCTCGGGCAATGACGTGGTGGGGGCCGCGACCACGGCGCCCGACGGCGCGTACACCATGAGCTTGAGCGCCAGCGCGCTCCGGACCACCGCCTCGCGGCGGGGCCCGTCATAGCGGAGCTGGGAAGCCCAGCGGCGCCACCAGCTCACGGTACGGTCCAGGCAAACGCGCGACCATTCCCCCACCGGCGGGTACACCGCCGGGGCCTCGCTCGCGAAGGTGAGCGACGCGTGGGCGGACTCGCCGGCCCGGAGCCGGACGCCGGCTCGGGCCCCGCCGTCCAGCTGGACGGCGAGCGGCAGATCGGTGTTGAGCGCGAGCAGGCCCTCGGCGGTCTGGACCCGCATGCCGAGCCGGCCGGCCGGCTGGAGCTGGGCCGACCGGAGGCCGTATTCCGGACGAGGGGCGAACACCATTTCGAGCTCGACCTGCCCGCGCTCGCACCGGATCAGCCTGAGGATCTCGCGCTCGGGCAGCAGGAACCGATGCTTCTCATCCTCATCGGCGACCGGCATGAGATCGGTGAGCACCAGCGTACCGGAGGCGGTCTCGAAGCGGGTTTCCAGGACGTTGGTGTCGTCGAGGTAGTGCCGTTCGGCATGGAAGGGCTCGACGGGCGATACCTGCCAGCGCCCGGCGGAGGGATCGAGGATGGCACCGAACAGGGACGGGCTGTCGCACCGAGGCCAGCACAGCCAGTCGATCGATCCGTCCCGGCCGACCAGCGCGGTGGAGCGGCTATCGCCGATCAGGGCGTAGTCGTCGATGGCGCTCGGGGTCTGCATGCTGCGTAACTTAGCCGCACCAGGCCGGACCCTGGTCCGGACGACCGCCGGCGGACGGTGTGAGACGGGATGGGATGGGATGGGATGGGACGGGATGCGAGGTGATGGGGAAACCCGCACACCCTAAGGAGCGACGTCAGGCGCGTCAACGGGCAGTTTCGGCCTATTTCTGCGCTGCCGGTTCACGGTTCGCGTCCGGATTGACTCCATCGCGCCCACACAGCCTAGACCAAACCGTGCGCGCGACGCATCTTCCAGTACCCCTCACCAACGGTCTCATGCCCGAACTGCTCGGCCGGCTCCAGTCCGCCCTCGCGGACCGCTATCGCCTGGAGCGCGAAGTCGGCGCCGGCGGAATGGCCACCGTATACCTCGCGCAGGACGTCCGCCACGCCCGGCGGGTGGCGCTCAAGGTGCTCCGGCCCGAGCTGGCCGCCGTCATCGGCGCCGAGCGGTTCCTGGCCGAGATCCAGCTCACCGCCAATCTTCAGCATCCGCACATCCTGCCGCTGTTCGATTCGGGGGAAGCCGACAGCTACCTGTTCTACGTGATGCCGTTCGTCGAGGGCGAGACCCTGCGCGACCGGCTCACCCGCGAGAAGCAGCTCGCCGTGCCCGAGGCGATCCGGATCGCGGAAGAGGTGGCGGGCGCGCTCGACTATGCGCACCGGCACGGCGTGGTCCACCGCGACATCAAACCCGAGAACATTCTGCTCCACGACGGCTCGGCCCTGGTGGCGGATTTCGGCATCGCGCTGGCCGCCAGCAAGGCGGGCGGGGCCCGGATGACCGAGACCGGCATGAGCCTGGGCACGCCGCACTACATGAGCCCCGAGCAGGCGATGGGCGAGCGGGAGATCACCGCCCGCTCCGACGTCTACGCGCTCGGCTGCGTGCTGTACGAAATGCTGACCGGCGAGCCGCCGTTTACCGGCGCTACGGCACAGGCGGTGGTGGCTCGGGTCGTGACCGAAGCGCCGCGTCCCCTCCACGCCCAACGCCACACCATTCCGGCCCACGTCGAGGCCGCGGTGCTCACGGCGCTCGAGAAGCTCCCGGCGGACCGCTTCCCTTCCGCCGCCGACTTCGCCACCGCGCTCCGGAACAAGAGTTACGCGACGACGACCGCGGTGCCGTCGGTCGAGGCGCCCCACCGCAAGCCCGCGGCGCGCCGGGATCCCAAACTCATGCTGGCGCTCGTCGCGGCCGCCGTCGCGACCGCGGCCGCGCTCTGGGGCTGGCTCCGCCCGGCGGCGCGGGAGCCGCTCACACAGTTCAGCCTCGCGCTTCGCAAGAGCGAGGAGCTGCAGCCGCCGCCGACCGCGGGCGGCGGCCGCATCGCGATCTCGCCCGACGGACGCCAGATGGTGTTCATGGGGCCGGGCCAGGGATCGGTCCAGCTCTGGCTCCGCAGGCTCGACCAGCTCTCCTCGACACCGATTGCCGGAACCGAAGGCGGGTACAGTCCATTCTTTTCGCCGGACGGCCGCCGAGTAGGGTTCATCGTCAACGGCTCGATTCTCCGCGTCGCCTCCCTCGACGGGACGCCGACCGTGACGCTGGTGGACACCGCCAATACCACCAGCGCCGACTGGAGCAGCGACGACTGGATCTACGTCGAGGGCGGCCCTGGCATCCTCCGCGTCCGGCCCACCGGCGGCCCGGTCGAGGCGGTGTATTCCGTCTCGACCGCGCGTCACGAAATCGGCGCCGAATTTCTCAACGCGCTGCCGGATGGCGGCCTGCTCTACCGGCTGCGCTTTGGGGGCCGGGGCCAGGAAGACTTCCAGATCGCGGCGATGAAGGTGCCCAACGGCCAACCCAAGATTCTGACCCGCGGGGTGTTCGCCCGGTACGCACCAAGCGGCCACCTGCTGGTAGTCACGGCCGATGGGAAGCTGATCGCGATTCCCTTCAACGCGTCGAAGCTCGAGGTCACCGGACCGCCCATCGCGCTGCTCGAGGGCGTCGGGGTTCGGGCCGGCGGATTCAGCGTCGACGTGGCACTGTCGCCCAGCGGCACCCTGGCGTACACCACCGGCGGCGCAATCGGCGCGCGGCGAGCGGTATGGGTGACGCGCGAGGGTGGGGCCACGCTGGTGGACCCGAGCTGGGACCCGCAAGGCACTATCGAGGCCTTCGCGCTGTCGCCCGACGAGAAGACCGTCGCCGTGGCGCTTTCGCGGAACGGGAAGCGCGATGTCTGGGTCAAGGCACTGCCGAGCGGACCGTTCTCCCGGATCACCTTCAGCGACACCGGCAGCACGCGGCCCGTCTGGACCCCGGACGGCCGCTCGCTGCTCTACATCAACGACCGTGCGGGGTCGGGCGTGGGTTCGATCTACCAGCACCGCGCGGATGGAACCGGGAATGCGACGCTGGTGTTCCGCGGCACGGTGGATTGGGGCCAGATCGTGCCCTCACGCGACGGGCGCTGGCTGCTGTTCCGGAGTGCCCAGACCACGGGGACGGTCGGAATTTTCGGCCTGCGGCAGGGCGACACGAGTGTGACGCCGCTGGTGAACTCCGGGGGGAACAACATGTTCCCCGCGCTGTCATCGGACCAGCACTGGCTGGCCTATGCCTCGGACGAGTCGGGGTCGATGGAGATCTATGTGCGGCCGTTCCCCGAGACCAGCTCGGCCAAGTGGCAGGTCTCGACCGCCGGCGGGACCATGCCGGTCTGGAGCAAGGGTGGCCGGCAGCTCTATTATCTCAACGGGAAGAACGAGCTGGTGGCGGCCGACATCCGGCCGGGCGCGACCTTCGCGGTGGGGGAGCAGCGGCCGCTATTCTCGTTCGCGCCGTACGTGCGGCCAGGGCCCATTCCGGGCTACGACGTGACCGCGGACGACAAGCGGTTCCTCATGCTGCGCGAGGGTGAGACGGCGCAGGAGAGCGAGTTCATCGTGGCGGTGCACTGGCTCGACGAGCTCAAGCGGAAGGGCGCGCGATAGGGCCGCGACGGCGCGACCGGGGATGACCGCCCCGCCGGTCGCCGAATCACGGCTCGACATCGCCGCGATCCAGCAGCGCACGGTGCGGCTGTTGTTTCTCACGCAGGCCATTGCCGGTGTGGGCGTCGCGCTCGGCGGCTCGGTGGGCGCGCTGCTCGCCGCCGAGCTTGCCGGCGTGGGGCTCTCGGGTGTGGCTCAGAGCGCCACCGTCGTGGGCGCCGCGCTCTTCGCGGTGCCGGCTGCCACCATCGTAGAGCGCCGCGGGCGGCGGCCGAGCCTGGCCGCAGGGTACGCTCTCGCCGCCCTGGGTGCATTGCTGGTGGTGACAGCGGCGATGCGCCACTCGATCGCGCTGCTCTTTGCCGGCCTGTTCCTGTTCGGCTGTGCCTCGGCCGCCGGCTATCAGGCGCGCTACGCCGCGGTTGACCTGGCGACGGCCGCGCTCCGCGGACGACACCTCTCGCTGGTCGTATGGGCGACGACGGTGGGCGCGGTGATCGGCCCCAGCCTGGCCAGCCCGGCAAGCACGGTGCTGGCGCCGTACGGCGTTCCCGCCCTGGCCGGCCCGTTCGTCCTCTCCGCCCTTCTGTTCGCCACTGCAACCGTGGTGCTGCTGGCGTGGCTCCGGCCCGACCCGGCCGAGGTGGCGCGCGCGCGCGCCGGGGACACCGAGGCGCCTTCGCGTGCGGCAGCCCGAACCGGCGTCCGCGCGGCGCTGCCGATCGTGCTCTCGCGGCCGGCCGCTCGGCTCGGCGTCGCGGCGATGGCGATCGGGCACGTGGTCATGGTAGGCGTCATGGCTATGACGCCGGTGCACATCCGCGACGCCGGACACGACGCGGCGCACACGCTCCGGCTGGTGGGCCTGGTGCTGAGCGCGCACATCGCCGGGATGTACGCGGCCGCACCGGTGTTCGGCTGGCTCACCGACCGTCTGGGTCGTCAGCCGGTGGTCGGCATCGGGATCGTGCTGCTGGTTCTCGCCTGTACAGTGGCGGGCACGGCGGGTCAGGACCCGAGTCGGCTTGCCGGCGGGCTCACGCTGGTCGGCCTCGGCTGGTCGGCGACGATGGTGGCGGGTTCGACCCTGCTCAGCGAAGGCGTGCCCGCGGAGCTGCGTGCCTCGGCGCAGGGACTGTCCGATCTCACGATGGGGCTGGCGGGCGCGGCGGCGGGGGCGCTGTCGGGACTGGTGGTCCAGAGCTGGGGCTACTCGACCCTGACGCTGCTTGCGGCGCTCGCGACCGCTCCGCTCGCCGCACTGATGGCGGCCCGGCGGTGAGCCGCCGTATGGAGGCCGCCCTCGCCCTGACGGGCGATCCGCCGACTGCCACCCTGGCCCGCGTCTCGCGCCGGCTGATTCCGCTTCTGCTTCTGCTCTATATCCTCAACTTCCTCGATCGTGTCAACGTCGGGTTCGCCGCGCTCGAGATGAACCGCGACCTGGGCTTCGGCCCGGAGGTGTACGGCTTCGGTGCCGGCGTGTTCTTCCTCGGCTACTGCCTGTTCGAGGTGCCCAGCAACCTGGTGCTGTACCGGACCGGAGCGCGGCTCTGGATTGCCCGCATCATGGTAACCTGGGGACTCACCGCGTCGGCCATGATGCTGGTGCACACCGCCTCGAGCTTCTACGCGCTCAGGTTCCTGCTGGGCGTGGCGGAGGCGGGATTCTTTCCCGGCATCATCTTCTATCTCACCTATTGGTACCCGACGCCGGAGCGGGCGCGCGCCTACGCCTGGTTTCTGGCAGCGATTCCGGTGTGCGGGGTTATCGGCGGACCGATCTCGGGCGCGCTTCTCGGGCTCGACGGCCGGTTGGGCCTCCAGGGCTGGCAGTGGCTGTTCCTGCTCGAGGGTATTCCTTCGGTGCTGGCAGGCCTCGCGGTGCTCCGCTTCCTGCCCGACCGGCCCCGCAACGCTGGCTGGCTCCGGCCTGAGGAGCGCGCCTGGCTCGAAGCACGGCTGAACGCGGAGCGAGGTCAGAGCGACGCGGTCCACGGCGGCGGGCATTCCACGGATGCCTCCCACGGCGCCGCATCTCATGCCGCGAGCCTGCGCCAAGCCCTGGCCGATCCGATGGTGTGGTGGCTCGGGCTGACTTACTTCCTGCTCATCGTCCCGCTGTACGGCTATGCCCTGTGGCTGCCGCAACTGGTCAAGGCCAGCGGCGACTTCACCAACTTCGAGATCGGCGTCATCACCGCGATCCCGTACGCACTGGCGGCGGTGGGCATGGTGCTGGTAGGGCGCCGCTCCGACCGCACTGGCGAGCGCTATGTCTACCTCGTCCTCCCGGCGCTCGCAGGCGCGGTCGGGTTCCTGGCGGTCACCCGGGTAGCAAGTCCCGGGCTGCTGGTCGCGGCCTTGTCGTTGACGGCGTTCGGCGTGCTCGGATGGCTGGGTCCGTTCTGGGCGCTGCCGACCGCGTTCCTCCGGGAGGAGGCCGCCGCCGGCGGAATCGCGCTGATCAATTCAATGGGAGCGTTCGGCGGGTTCGTGGGGCCATATCTGATCGGTCGGGTGAAGCAGAGCACCGGGGAGTTTACGCCCGGGCTCCTGTTGCTCGCGGGGTCGCTCCTGGCCGCGGCCGCGCTGGCCGGAGGACTTCGAAGGGCGGCCCGACCTACCTCAACACCATGATGCGGCCGACGGAGGGCACCCCGTCTCCATTCACGATGAACAACAGGTAGGGTCCGGGCGGAGCCACGTTTCGCCGACCGGGCAGGGTCACGCTCAGGCGCCCCGATGACGCGGTAAAGTTGAGCGGCAGCAGGCGCTGCGCCTGGTCGAACGCGTGGGTCACCGATCCCGTCCGGATCAGCGTCACCTTGGTGATGCTCGCGGCATCGGCCGTGCTCAGATCGATCGCCTGCCCATAGCCCACCGCGCTCGGGGTCGCCCCGGTGATCGCCGGCCGCGAGCCCTTGAACAGATAGGGCGGCGAGTACACCTCGTAGTTGAGGTTATCGGGCGTATTGCCGCCGTCGCCGCCGCCCGCGTGCAGCACCCGGCCATCGGGCAGCAGCAGCGCGGTCGAGTGATAGCCGCGGAGCAGCGGCGCCGCCGCCGCGAGCTGGGTCCACTGGCCGCTGCCGGGATTCCACATCTCCGCGGCGTTCACCGCACCCGCGGGATTGGAGCGGTCACCGTCGCTGGTCCCGCCGGTCACCAGCACGCTGCCCGTCGGCAGCAGGGTGGCATTGAGGTTCCAGCGGGCGTAGGCCATCGATCCGGTGTAGGCCCACTGCGGGTTCCCGCTGTTCAGATCGATGATCTCCGCGGTACTGGTCGGCGGCGTACCACCGCCCACGTAGAGGATCTTGCCCGGCGCATACATCACCGCCGACCCGTACGCACGAGTGCCGGAGTTGAGCCTGGGCCCGTTGGACCAGAGGCCCGTGCCGCCCACATCGAGCCAGCGCGACTGCTTATCCTGCCCCGCGTAGAAGACCCGGCCGTCGGGCGCGACGAAAGTGCGAGGATAGTCCGGCAACGATAGGCTCGCGCCGGTGAGCCGGCGCCAGGCGGTGCCGTTCCAGACCTCAGGCACGGCGGCGATGGCGCCGGTCTCGTCGGTGCCGGCCAGTACCAGCACGTCGCCGTTGGCCAGCGTGGTCGCCGTCGGATACCAACGACCTTGCGCCATGGGCGGCCCCACTTCCCAGGTGGCGGTGACCGGATCGAAGGTGTTGGAGTTGGGCAGGCCGTGGTTGTTGGTGATGTGCCCGCCAACGACGAACAAACGCCCGTCGGCCAGGAACGCGTGCCCGGCGCAGAACAGGAGCGACGGGCTGGACGCGGCGGTGAACTTGCCCGAAGCGGGATCCCACACCTGCGGAACGCCGTTGTGGCCCCAGCTCAGGACCCGGCCATCCGTCAGCAGATGAAGGTGGAGCTGGACCACGGGCGAGGACTTGAGCGAGGACCACTGGCCCTCCACCGCCGAGCGAGACTGCGCCGTCACCGTCACGCTCGACGTGCCCGGCTGGTTCTCGCTGGTCGCGGTGATCACGGCCAGGCCCGCGGCGACACTGGTGACCTTCCCGCTCCCGGAAACCGTCGCCACCTTCGGATCGCTGGTGGACCAGGTGACCGCGCGTCCGCTCAGCGGCTGGCCGTTCTTGTCCTCGGGCGTTGCGGTGAGCTGCACCGTGCTCCCCGCGGCGACGGTGGGCGCGTCAGGCTGGACCTCGACCGAGGCCACCGGCTCCGGGAGCGCGATGACCGTGACGCCGGCGGTGCCGCTCTTTCCTTCGCTCGTCGCGGTGATCGTGGCGCTCCCCGCCCCCACCGCGGTGACGAGGCCGCTGTCCGACACGGTCGCCACCTGGGTATCGTCGCTGGTCCACGTGACGACGCGGCCGGTGAGCGGCTCGCCGCCTCCATTCCTGGTAGCCGCCGCGAGCTGCGCGGTCTCGCCTACCGCGACGCTGGTCGAGTCGGGCGTCACCTCGACCGACCCGACGGGGTCCGGCGGCAACGCCAGCGGCGCGGCCCTGATCTCGATGCCGATGATGCCGGCGGGTGCGAGCGACCAACTCGCGTCGATCGTGGGATCCCCCACCGCCCGCTCGGCCTGAAGCGCGGCAGGCGGTGGGCCGCCGGACGCGAGCTCGGCGGTCTCGATGAAGCCTGAGCCGGGTGTCACGCCGGTCGTGCTCCGGCGAACGCCGAAGACTCCATACGCCACGTCCTCGGAATCGGCAAAGGCATCGAGCGTGACGCTGCGCCCCGTGAGGCTGTCACCGCGGGCGGTGGCAGTCTGCACGATGGCCCTGCTGCCGTTGGTCCCAGAGCTGTCGACGCCGGCCCACTGCGCCACGATCCACTGGCAGGCGGCCTGGGCCGTTGGGAACGTGATCGTGAGCGGGCCCCTTCCGGGAGAGGAGCTCATCGCGCGGAAGACGCTGAGGCGTTTGTGCGGCTCGGCGACACTGTCGAACGCGACTGTCGCCACCTGGGTCCATGCCGCCATGCCGCCGCCCGAGACGGTGGGACTCGCCGAGGCGCGATTCGTGTTGTGCCCCATCACGGCGACGGTGACCAGGGCGTTGGCCGCGGGCGTAATGCTCTCGGTGGTGCAGACTTGCTGATCAGCCATAATGCTGCCGGAGGCCAGCAGCGTGTGGGCGATCTTGGAGCTGTCCACGCCCGGCACGGGTACCGGAATGGGGGTGACCGGAAGATCGACTTCGTGCGGTTCGGTCGGGCGTTCGACGCACGTCACCGTCGCCGCGACCAGCACGAGCACGGCGATTCCGGGGAGACGGCGGGCCTTGACGCTCGCGAACGCCACTGCTCGTCGTGAGCGTCGAGCTGCCACCCGAAACCGGGCCGATTTCCCCGGGCCGTGCGACTTGTGAGGTGATGTGATG
>Ga0308176_10002911_pt1 | contig 10833 bp, 10 predicted proteins | sample PhyCR2_3_FD_203890 | JGI IMG/M metagenome (GOLD analysis project Ga0308176, IMG submission 203890) | Soil microbial communities from UC Gill Tract Community Farm, Albany, California, United States - DLSLS.C.R2 | ecosystem: Environmental > Terrestrial > Soil > Agricultural land | place: USA... | reverse complement strand
CGCCTTCGCGGGTGAGCAGCAACGCCCGACCGAGGTCAAGAAGGGCATGCTGCGCCGCCTTGCCTCGTGAGCAAGTGGGGGGCGTGTTCGGGCCAGGGTCGCAGGAGCCTCCCTGGCCTGGCGGGATAACCAGAAGAGTGACCCACGCCCCGCTGCCCCGGACCTCGCGCCCTGGCAACGGACCCCAGCTGCGGTTCAGGCTCAGCGGATCGGGCCGCCCGTCAAGACCCCATCGGGGATTTCAGAAGAGCCCTTCTAGTGCTAGGAGATACGCTGATGCAGATCGACAAGGCCCAGATCATCGAGTTCCTGAAGAACCGCGGTGACCAGGACAAGGCCGAGCAAGCCCAGTCCGAGCTCCCCGACCAGGTTGACACCGACCAGCACGCCGACCTGCTCGGCAAGTTCGGCGTGGACCCGAAGGATCTGCTCGGAGGCGCCGGCGGCCTCGCCGGCAAGATCGGCCTCTGAGGCCACAGGTGACGTCGGGCCCGTCCCTGCGACGGGGCCGACGGCACCGGCAGCAGGTGCAGGTCTCGCGCAGCGCCGTACGACGTGGTGGCATGCCGTAGCGGGGATCCGGTGCGGTCACGGCGTGTCGTGGCTGCGAAGGCGATGCCCCCAGTGGCGCCGTCGAGCTGGAACCCAGTGTGTCACTTGGTGCCGGCGTGTTTCCGGACGCCCAGCCCAGGAGCGCGGTTGATCCGGCGGGGGCCCTCGGCGCCCTCTGGCTTCGGCTCATGGAGCTTTCGCGCGTCTTCCCGCTGGCCGGTCACCGAGGCCACGACACGAGGGGCCGCTTCATGTGCGCAGTAACGCCACCGGCACAGATCCGCCTGCCCAACAGCGTGCACGCGCCGGCGACCGCGCGAGCCTTTCTGCGTGCCGCCGCCTGCTCGACGCACCATGCCCAGGTGCTCGACGAAGCCGAGCTCCTGGTGAGCGAGCTGGCGACCAACGCCGTCCTGCACGGCGCGCCCCCGATCACCGTGCGCGTCGAGTGCGACGGCAGCGACGGCTTGCGCGTGTCGGTCACCGACGGAGACCCTGGACCCCCACAGCCGCAGGAAGCAGGTCCCGAGGACGGGTCCGGACGCGGCATCCGGCTGGTCGACGTGATCAGCGACCGCTGGGGGGTCCACCCGCGACCCGGCGACGGCAAGGAGGTGTGGTTCCAGCTTCGCAGCTGAACCCTGGCCAGCCGGGTCCGAGGCCTCGCGCCCATCAAAGCCGTTTCAGCACAGGCCTTTCCACGGGCCGGCCGAGCTACGCCGGCGCGTCCCGGACCCGGCCGACCGCACCGCGACCGACCGTGCCAGCGCCTGGCCCTCCATCGGGGCGCCGCGGGACACGTGACCGCAGTCGCCGGACGGGCGAGGCGGCCCGGGGGATTCGCACGTCGCCGTACGACGCGCCGCCCCTGGGCACCTGCGCGAGCGCGAGCCACACGCACACTGACCGCTCGACCAACCATGGCAGCGCCCACAGGGGCGCCGACCGCGGATAGGCGGCCGCACCACCGGCCCGGCGGCGTCCGGCCTCGGCCAGGACCACGACAGCAACGGCCCCGCCCAGCAGCGAGCCCGGGGCCCGCACCGCCGCGCACACCGCGACGGGGAGGCAGGCCAGCTCGACCAGCAGGCGCCCCGGCTGGGCGAGGTCGTCGTAGGCCTGGCGGACTCGCTGCGAGCGGAAGTGCCGGACATCGGGGGGCACCCGACCGACGAACACCCCCGGCAGGTCCACCACCCGGCCGCCGGCACAGCGCACCGTGCGGGTCAGCTCCAGGTTCTCGAAGAGCACGTCCCCGTCGTAGCCGCCCATGTCCATGAAGCAGGTTCGACGGACACCGAAGGTTCCGGGATGGTCGTGCGTGAGGGCTCGGTTGAGCAGCGCGCGCCCGGTGTCCCAGCGGGCGTGCCACGGCCAGCTCGTGAACACGTTCTGGGGCCGCACGAGCTCGCCGTGGTCCAGCCCCGCGACCACGCCGCGCAGCGACGACTCGTCGTAGCGCACGTCGTCGTCGGCGATCACCACCCGCTCGTGCCGCGCCCGCCGGATCCCGGTGACGACGCCGGCGACCTTGCCGTTGCGTCCCGGCCACGGGTCGGGCGGCAGGTGCCGCACGTGGCCGGACCAGAGCTCGTGGTGATGCGCGAAGGTGGCGGCGGCCGAGCCGTCCACGACCGTGACGTCCGCCAGTCGGGAGAGCTGGCGCAGGTACTCCGTCAGCGGGCCGGAGCTGTGCCGGCTGACCTCGGGAGACCATCGCAGCGGGAGCACGTACTCCACGTCGAGAGACATGGGCTGCTTTTACCCGCCAGCAGAGACAAACTCACTTCCAGGCGCCGCTGTCCCCGGGCCGGGGACACGCGCGGCACCCCGGGCTTGAGTGACGACCGACCGATCGGCCCAGCCCGGCCTCTGCCAGGGGTCGGCGCGGCTCAACGCCGGGCCGGCCTCCCGTCGGCCGGGACCGGGTCGCGGCCGGTGGGGCCGCCGGGTCGGCAGCGCAGCAACCGGGCCAGGGTCAGCCGCAGCCCGCGAACGGTCCCCTGGCTCCGCAGCGCCTCCAAGGAGTACGTCGAGCAGGACGGGGTCATCCGGCGACAGGGGTGGGCCCGGCGGGCGCTGACACGGGACCGGTACAGCTCAACGGCGGCGACCGCCCCTTGGGCCCGTAGCGCCGCGCTGGTTCCTCCACCGAGCCGCGTGCCGGTCGACGAGCCCGCGCTCACTCCCGTCGACGGTCAACCGGGATTTCCTGGAGCGCCCACGAGTTGCCGTCCGGGTCATTGAAATAGGCGTACTTGACGCCTCCCATGTCGTTCACCTCGGAGACATCGACGCCCTTGCTCGCGAGCTGCGCGCGGGCTTCTTCGACGTCGTCGACGACCAGGTGCAGGTTGAGCACGGGCGGAGCACCGGGGGGACTGATTCCGACGCCGACGACGATCGAGCACGCTGAGCCCGGCGGGGTCAGCTGCACGACCCGCAGGCCGTTGCCGGGCTCGACGTCGTGGTCGAGGGTGAACCCCAGCTGGTCGACGTAGAACTCCTTGCTTCGATTCACGTCCGTCGTGGGAAGCGGGACGAGCTCCAACCGCATGTCCATCGCCGTGGCTCCTTGGTGTGGCTCGTTGTCATGAAGGGTGTGCCGTTCCGACCGGGCCGGCCTTGCTGCTCCCAGGCGGTGGGCTCGACGGCGCACCAGCATCGCATGCCGACCCCACCGGTGGTTGCCAACCGGTGGAACATCGCCTGCACCCGCGCACCTTCTTCCGACCTACGGACTAGTCGCCCAGCGCGTCGATCTCCGCCCAGGTTCGCGGCCCCACGATGCCGTCGACCGTCAGGCCGCGATCGCCCTGGAAGCGCCTGACCGCTGCCTCCATGCCAGCGCCGAAGACGCCGTCGACGCCGTCAGTGTCGTAGCCACCCAACGTCAGCCGCTTCTGCGCCCGTCGGACGGGATTTCCGGTGGAGCCCCTGCGGATCGTGGGGTTGCTCATGTCGGCTTCGTCGATGTTCAGCCAGGTGATCTCGCCGACGATGCCGTCGACCGCGATCCCCCGGGCGCTTTGGAAGGCCTTCACCGCTGACTCGGTTTGCGAGCCGAAGTGACCGTCGATGGCACCCGGGTCGTAGCCCAGCCCCTGAAGGGCCTGCTGCAGCTGCCGTACCGCCTCACCGCTCGAGCCCGGCTTGAGAGTGGGTTCCGCCATGATCCCTCCTTGAGCCAGATTCCCCACACCGGAGTTACGGTCCGGTGGCCCTTCGCGCCGCGCCCTACCGCGGCCCCTTCATGTTAGGCCCGGCGGACCGCGACCGGCCCAGTGTGACGACGGGCCCGCCTCGGGCTCCCGAGCGCTCGTTGGCCCCTGCCGCTGCTGGGCAAGGGGACTGACGACGGCGGGAAACGCTCAGCCGACGGTCAGGCGGACGGTGAAGCCGGTGGGCGTCCAGGCGGTGGCGACGTCGACACACAGGCGGCGGGTCATCCAGAGCCCGGCACCCCCTTCGAGCAGCTGGAGGGGGTCGGGTGGGGCGTACCCGGCGAGGGGGTCGGCGATGCCGGTGCCGTGGTCGGTGATGTCGCACACCACGTGGGTGGGGGTCAGCCACAGGGCCACCTCGACCGGTGGCCGGCCGTGGCGTAGGCCGTTCGCGGCGACCTCGTCGACGGCCAGAACGGCGTCATCGGCCGCCTGGGCGCCCGCCGGTGCCGCGTCGAGCTTCGCCCGAAGCCAACGCCGCAGCTCGGGTAGCTCACCGGGCTGGGTGAGGCTGACGGTGCTCACCGCGCCCGCTGGTGGGTCCAGCGGCCGCCGAAGGCCCATCAACAGCCGGGCCGGCTCGATGAAGGCTCCATTCAGCGTCCTCACTCCGTCCGCCCGCAGCCACGGATGGGTGAGCCATGCCGTGTCCAGCAGCGGTCCGGGCAGGGCGCGGGTGTCGTAGGCGCACACACTCCACAGCGGCAGCGGCGCCAGAGCGTGGTTGCAGACCGCCTCGAAGCGGCGCCACTCGTCGTGGCCCTGGGGCCGGGTGTCGAAGCCGACCTCACCGAGCAGGCGCACCCGCCGCTGGCCGGCAGACACCCGGCCGGTGACGAGGTCGTGGTAGAACGCCACCGCGTCCACCGCCTTGCGGTAGACCGCGGCCCGCGGCAGCACCAGGACCCGAGGGTCCTCCCCGAGGGCGGCGGCGAGGGCCGTGTTGTTGTCCTCGGTACACACCAGGACGGCGCCCTCCCCCACCTGCAGCCCCTCACGCAGCCACGGCACCGCCGCATCGAGCAGGGCCCCGCTCGAGGGGAAGAAGAGCGCCTCGTGGGTGTACGGCGTCACCGCGGCCTACCTGAGGACGACACCACCGCGACCTTCCCCGCCGACGATCTCGATCACGCGCCCGACGAGGCCATGCGCGCCGGTGAGGACCAGGGTGCCGCCGCGGCCGCGCCACTGCGCGGTCCCCCGCAGCAACGCGCGGAACCCCGCCACGTCCATGAAGTCCAGCTCGGCGAGGTCGACCTCGATCGTCTCCGTCCGCACGCCGTCGGCGGCGGCATCCTGCCCGGCGCGCCGGAGCACGGCCTCGACGAGGCCGCCGCAGTCGAGGTCCAGCGCGCCGGTCAGATGCACGCCGTGGGGGAACCGGAAGATGGTGACGCAGGGGCCGTGCAGGGCGTGCCGGTGGGCGTCGATCACGGCCGGCAGGAACGGCACGGGCTCGTCCCCCAAGGCGGTGCCGGCCTGCAGCTGGCACAGCAGCGTGACCGGCCGGGTGGCGCACAGATGCTCCATCTCCTGCTCGACCCGGCGGTACCCGGCCTCGCCGAGGTAGCCCAGGGCCGCCTCGGCGTGCGCGGCCAGGCGCAGTCCCGGGCAGCCGGTCTCGAGCATCCGGTCGACGAGGGCGGCCTGCCCCTGCGCGGGGTAGAACCCCGGCGGGTCCAAGGTGGTCAGCGACCCGTCCCGGGCGGCACCGCTGGTGTCCACGCCGCGCAGAGCCAGCGGGACCTGCCAGGTGTGGTCGTCAGCGTCCGCCATCAGCACCACGCGCTCGCCACGCTGCAGCCCAGTTCCCACGAACTCGGCCAGCCTCTCGTCGCGCGTGGCCGGGGTGCAGTACACCAGGGCCACGTGGCCCTGCCGCTCCTGCCCAGGCTGCGCCAGGCCGTTCATCCCTCCACGATAGGCCTTGGCGCGGTGACCGGCACCGGATGTGTCGGGGCTTCCGGGCGCGCTCCGCCAGGCCCGCAGACCGTCGCCGACGCCACGGCAAAGTCGCCACCTGCTAGGGCCCTCCGCCGCCCGGCTGGATGCTCTACTTGCGGGATGGCTTGTTCCTCATCGACCTTCACGACGACCAGCTCACACCGCGGTTGTTGCCACCATCGCGGATGCCCGACGTGCTCGGGCTGCTGGGTCTGCCGACCCCGCTGACGTCCCCCGGACCGGGTGCCAGGACCCGTCCGCACCTCGCCAGGCGAACCGGGGCACTGCCCCAGGACCCGCCACCCGGCGGCACCCTCTCGTCGCGACGCCTGCGCCTTGGTCAGGCATGCCGCCAGCCTGCTGGCGGGACGATGGACAGCGCGGTGACCCAGGCGTTGAATCGGCTGGCAGGAGTGAGGTGCCGAGCGGGTTCTCCGGAGGAGACGTCATGATCATCGACTGCGCCCACTACCGCGACGGGCGGCGGCAGAGCGAGGCCGCCATGAGCCTGGAGGTCGCGGCGGAGAAGTGTCGGGAAGACGGCTTCGTCTGGTTGGGCATGTTCGAGCCCAGCCCGGCCGAGCTGGACCAGGTCCGCCGGTGCTTCGGCCTGCACGAGCTCGCGGTCAAGGACGCCGAGACCTTCCACCTGCGCCCGAAAGTCGAGCAGTACGAGAGCTCCGTCCAGCTCGTCATCCTGCGTACCGCGCGGTACGACGACGCCCGCGAGGAGGTGGACTTCGGCGAGATCAGCATCTTCGTGGCTCCGTCGTTCGTCATCACCGTCCGGCAGGGTGTGGCCAGTGAGCTGCACTCCGCCCGGCATCGGCTCGAGGAGCATCCTGAGCTGCTGCGGCTCGGGCCGGCCTCCACGCTGTGGGCCATCCTCGACCAGGTGGTCGAGAGCTACGCCCCGGTCGTCGCCGAGCTGGAGCGGGACATCGAGCAGGTCGAGGGCACCGTCTTCGCCGGCGAGGTGGCGCCCACCGAGCGCATCTACTTCCTTCGGCGCGAGGTCACCAACTTCCACCGGGCGGTCCACCCCCTCCTGGCCGTCCTCAGTGCCGTCGAGCGGACCGCTCGCGACAGTGACCTGCTGCCCTACCTGCGGGACGTCCGTGACCACCTGCTGCTGGTGAACGAGGAGGTCTCCGCCCAGCGAGACCTGCTGGCCACGATCCTGGAGGCCAACATGGCCGTCATCACGGTCGAGCAGACGCAGGTGACGGTGCGCCAGAGCGCGAACATGGAGCGGCTGACCATCCTCGCCACGGTCTTCCTCCCGCTGACGTTCGTGACGGGCTTCTTCGGTCAGAACTTCGGCTGGCTGCTCGGGCACATCAGTGGCTTCACGGCATTCCTCGTCTACGGCATCGGCGGCCTGCTCGTTCCCCTGGCCCTGCTCTTCTACTGGCTCAGGGCATCCCGGCGGGAGGAGCTGAACGCGGTGGGTGCAACGCCGGTCCCGCGCACCGAGTGAGGGACGGCTGACGTCGATCGCGTGAGCGGCATCGGTCAGGCGCGGCCAGCCGGAGGCGCACCGCGACAGCCGCGCTGGAAGGGGCCGGTCCGCCGTCCCACCGGTGGCTTGCCTCAGGTCGTCCCGCCGGCAGCCGGTGCGCCCGCGGTGCGGGTCGGGTCGATGAGGCCGAACACCTCTCCCTGGGGGGCCCGGATGACTGCCATCCGCCCGAAGGGGCTGTCGTCGGCGGGCATGAGCACGGACGCGCCGAGGTCGGTGCCGGTGGCGATCGAGCCGTCGGTGTCGTCGGTCTGGAACCAGGTCAGCCAGTGGGCCGGGGCGTCGCCCGGCATCTGCGTGTCGTCGCTCATGCCGCCGACGGCGTCGCCGCCACCGGGCAGGCTGAAGGTCGAGTAGGTGAAGCCCTGGCCGTCACCGATCTCGGTGAACGTCCAACCGAAGACGCCGGCGTAGAAGGCCTGCGCCTGCTGGTAGCCACGGGTGTGCAGCTCGTTCCAGCAGTAGGCCCCGTCCTCGTTGAAGACCCCCGCCCCGGTGTGGGCCCTGGCCTGCCAGACCCCGAAGGGCGCACCGGTGGGGTCGGCCGCGACGAACATCCGCCCGACGTCCAGGACGTCGAACGGTGGCATCAGCGTCTGGCCTCCTTGGGCGGCGACCCTGGCCGCGATGTCGTCGGCGGAGTCCGCGGCGAAGTAGGTCGTCCACGCCGACGGCATGGACATCCCCTGCGGTTTGGGGCCGATGCCCGCGGCCGGCTTGCCCTGCTTCATGGCCATGAGGTACCCGCCGGCCTCCTCGGGGCTGTCGTAGATCTCCCAGCCGAACAGCCCGGCATAGAACTCACGGGCCTTCGTCGTGTCGTCGACCTGGCAGTCGATCCAGCAGGGGGTGCCTTGCGGCCACGCGTCGTCTCGGGTCGGCATCTCTCGGTCTCCATGGTCTGTGGTCTCCCGGGCCGCAGCCGCGGCCCGCACCCGTCAGCCAACCACGGGCCGCCTGACGGCGGAAGACGCATTGGCTGTTGCGGGTTCGGCCGTCTGCGCGTGCGTCGACAGCAGCCGGTACGCCGAGGCGGCGGGTTCGGCGGCGGGGGGGAAGGTGGCACCGAGGTGGGGGACGACGGACCCGAGGTGGGGGCTCTCTGAGCCCTGGGATGTCTGTCGACGACCAGGGCGCTGCGCCAAGGTCGGTGACAGAGCTCATCGCCCCAACGACCCCGCACCGGAGACCCTCATGCAGACCGAGACCGCGCCCCGTCCCACCGCACGAAGGAGCGCCGACCCCGCCCACCACCATCCACGGGTCCAGCGTGTCCGCGGCGGGTGGGTGTGGTCGTGCTCCTGCGGCAGCCGTACCTGCCGGACCACCGCACCGCCCTCGTCCTGGCGCAGGACCCTCGTCGAGGCGCTCCGGCACTCCACCCAGCTGGCTGCCTGACGCGCGGGTCCGGGCCCGGCTCGACGGGGCTGAGCCGGCACGCACACAATGGGCGCCATGCCCGCGCCCCGCACCGAGCCCGGTGGCGACCTCGTCGTCGGCCCGGGCCCCGGCATCCCGCAGGGTCTGGTGCTGCCCGCCGCCGACCTGGTCGAGCGGTTCTCCCGTTCCTCCGGGCCCGGCGGCCAGGGCGTCAACACGACCGACAGCCGGGCCGAGCTGCGCTTCGACGTGGTTGCCTCGATCGGGCTGGCCGGCCTCACCGAGGCCCAACAGGAGCGGGTGCGCTCCCGCCTGCAGCCACGGATGGTCGGGAGCGAGGTCATCGTCGTGGCGTCCGAGCACCGCTCGCAGCGCCAGAACCGGGTCGCCGCCCGGATGCGGCTCGCTGCGCTGCTTCGTGAGGCGCTGGCACCCCCGCCCCCGGTGCGACGCCGGACCAAGCCCTCCCGCGGGTCGCAGCAGCGACGGCTGACCGCCAAGAAGCAGCGCGGCGCCACCAAGGCCGGGCGTGGTCGGGTGCGCGGCGAGCCCTGATCTCCACGCGGGAGGCGTGTGGCGGCGCGGCCGGCTCAGCCGGCGGTGACGGTGATGCTGTGCCAGCCGCTGGCCCCGTCGGGTGCCGGCGGCGCCTCCCGCTCGGTCTGCAGCGCTCCGGTGCCGTCCACGGCGCGGGCCGTGAGGGTGTGGTTGCCCTTGGGCGCGTCCCACTCCAGGACCCACTGCCGCCAGGCGTCGATGCTCGGCTCGGCGGCGAGCCGGGCCTGCTGCCACGGGCCGTCGTCGACCCTGACCTCGACCGCCCGGACGCCCCGGTGCTGGGCCCAGGCCACCCCGGCCACCGCGACCCTGCCGGCCTTGACCTGGTCGCCGCTGGCCGGCACGTCGATCCGCGAGGCCGTCTTGATCGGCCCGCGCTCGGACCAGCCCCGCGGCGTCCAGTACGCCACGTCGGCGGCGAACGTCGTCACCTTGAGGTCCACGACCCACTTGGTCGCGGAGACGTAGCCGTAGAGCCCGGGCACGACCATGCGGACGGGGAAACCGTGCTCGACCGGCAGCGGCTCGCCGTTCATGGCCACGGCCAGCAGCGCGTTGCGGTCGTCGGTGAGCGCCTCGATCGGCGTACCGGCGGTGAAGCCGTCGACGCTCCTCGAGAGCACCATGTCGGCTCCGGGCTGTGGTCCGGCCAGGGCCAGCAGCTCGCGGATCGGCCACCCGGTCCAGACGGCGTTGCCGGCGAGGTCGCCGCCGACCTCGTTCGAGACGCAGGTGAGGGTGACCAGCGCCTGCTGCATCGGCTTGGACACCAAGGTGTCCCAGTCGATCTCGACCTCCTGGTCGACGAGGCCGTGCACCCGCAGGCGCCATCCCCGGGTATCCATCTGGGGCACCACGAGCGCCGTGTCGATCCGGTAGAAGTCGCGGTTGGGCACGACGTACGGGGTGATGCCGGGCACGGCGAGCGAGGCAGCAGGCGGGACCACCACCGGGGTCGGCACCGGGGGGACGGTGACGTCCGCGCGGGCCTGCGCCACCGCGCTGGCCCGACCCCCGAGCCCCTGGCCGATCGCGGCGCTCGTCGCGGCCACGGCGGCGATCCCGGCCCCACTGAGCAGCAGCCGGCGCCGGTCGAAGCCGTCGCGGCTCTCCTGGGCGCGCGCGCCCAGCGCCAGCAGGGTGGTCAGCGCCCAGAGACCCACGAGCGTGCCGACCACCGTCGGGAGGACGTCGAGCGGGCGGGCCCCCGGACGGCTCAGCACCGCCGCCGCGCCCAGCGCACCGACCACGGCAAACGCGACGAGCCCCGCCGTACGGCGCCGCGCGGCGAGGACACCCACCCCGGCGCAGACCACCACGAGGACGAGCGCCATCCCGGCGAACAAGGCCTGCTTGTCGTTGGTGCCGAACGTGCTGACGGCAAAGTTCTTCAGCCACAACGGCGTCCGGTCGACGAAGGCCCCGCCGACCGCGATCACCGGCGACGGCTGGCCGGCGGAGACGCTGATCCGCGACAGGGCGCCAGCCAGGAGCGTGGCGACGCCGAGGGTCAGGGCACCGGCGAGCACGCCACTCACGGCGGCACGCACGGTTGGTCTCACGCGGCCAGCCTGCCACGACTGCCTGTGCATCCCGCGCGGCCCGGGATTACGGGTTCCTGACGCCGCCGAGCGCCTCGCGCAGGTCGGGGCC
>Ga0308176_10002910_pt1 | contig 10833 bp, 9 predicted proteins | sample PhyCR2_3_FD_203890 | JGI IMG/M metagenome (GOLD analysis project Ga0308176, IMG submission 203890) | Soil microbial communities from UC Gill Tract Community Farm, Albany, California, United States - DLSLS.C.R2 | ecosystem: Environmental > Terrestrial > Soil > Agricultural land | place: USA... | reverse complement strand
TTCCAGTCGGGCGGGCCGCAGCGCGCGATCGACACGTCCGACCCGATGCTCATCGAGTCGGCCCCGTCCGGTACCAGGGCAAGGATCCGGGCCACGAACACGGTGTCGTTCCGGACCGTCGCGCCGAGGCACGCCACCCGCTCCTGCTTGGCCGCCACACTTTCCTCCCACATGGCGCGCAAGCCGAGTCCCGCCTCGCGGCTGAACTGAAAGCTCGGCTGCGGGCGGGAGGCGTCGCTCCGCACGGTTGAGTCGCGGGGCTGGCCGTCGGCCGACAGGGTATCGGCCTGCGCGGCCGCGCGGCCGGCCCCGGCGAGGAGGATCAGCATCGCCACGGCCAGCCGAAAGGTCGGCGTCAGTACTTCGTGCTCGGCAGGATGAGCACGCGCGAGCCGTCGATCTCGCAATGGGCCTGGTCCCGAGCGTAGAGCAGGCAGAAGGTGCCGTCGCTTTTCCAGCGCTGCCACCACATGAGCATGATGCCGCGGTCCGCGCCGGAGAACACGGCATAGGGTTGCTGGTCGGGCCGGAGGGCGACGTGGGTGTGCACCGTACCCTGCCAGGTGGGCGGCCCGCAGGTGTCGAGGGAGGACTGCGCCGAGACCGCCAGCGAATCCGCGCCCGCGGCGAGCGGCTGGATCCGGGTGATCCGGAGCGTATCGCCCTCCACGCTGCTCGCGAGGCACGCTACCAGCTCGGTGTGCGCGGCCTCGCTGGCGCTCCACAGCGCCCGCATGCCGGCGGCCGCCTCGTTGCTCACGACTATGGCGTCGGGGCCATCGGCATGGAAGGCCGCCAGGGGAAGGGTAAGGAGCGCGAGCGCCGCACGCAGGGTCACGGAGCCTCGCCCAGTGCCACACCCCAGGGAAGCTGCCCCACGGGAATCTTCCTGATTACCGTGAGCCGCTCCGCGTCCACCACGGTCACGTCGTTGGACGGCCCGTTGGCGGTGTAGATCTTCTTGCCGTCCGGCGTGACCGCGATACCCCACGGCCGTTGCCCCACCGGCACGGTAGCCAGCACCGAGTCGGTGGCCACGTCGATCACCGAGATCGTGCCGCCGCGCCCGTTCGACACGTAGATCCGCTTCCCGTCGGGCGACGGCACCGAGCCCATCGTCTTGGAGCCCTTGGGCATGGGGAGGATGGAGATCTTCTTCCGCGCCTTGGCGTCGATGACCCACACCGTCCCATCGATCTCGGAGGTGACGTAGGCCCGTGCGCCGTCGGGCGTGAAGGCAACCGACCGGGGCCGCTTGCCCACCTCGATCTCGCCCAGCTTCTTCCCCGACTGGCTGTCGAGAATGGTCACGTTGTGGTCGGTCTCGCCGGTCACCCACACTTCCTTGCCGTCGGGTGAAACGCGGACCCCCTCGGGCTCCTTCCCTACGGTCACGGTCGCCCGGATCTTCCCGCTGGCCACGTCGACCAGCGAGGCCTGACCGGCATCCTCGTTCGACGCGATCAGCGTCCCGCCGTCCTTGCTGATGTCGAACGTCTCGGGATCCGAGCCGCCCGGCAGCACCCGGCTCACCTTGCGCGCCGCCGCATCGACCTCGGCGATGCCGTCCTTGCTCTTGTCGGACTTGAGTTTCTCGCACTCCGCGTCGGGCATGGTGGGCGGACACCGGGGGCTCCCGCTCAGCGCCACGAACACGGTCTTGCCGTCGGGGCTGACCTTGACGCCCCGGGGCCTGGTGCCCACCGGGATCGTGGCGACCACGCTGTCGGTTCGCGTGTCGATGATCGAGAGCTCCTGCGATCCCTCGTTGGTCACATAGGCCAGCAATGCCTTGCCGCCGGACCGGGCCGAAGCGCTGTCGCCTGCGGCGGTGGCCGTAGAATCGGGGGTGGCCGGCGGCGTTTTGCGTCCGCCACACGCGGCGGCGAGCGCGGTGAGCGCGGCCGCCGGCAGCAGCCGGCCGGCGCGGAGAACGAGAGGATTACTTGGCATCGAAAGTGGCCTTGTCTCGGTTGCGGGCCTGGTCCAGGCCTTGAGCTCGATCCAGCCCGAGAGCGCCGGTGAAATCGGCGCCGTCCAGGTTGGCCTTATCCAGCTTGGCTCCGGTCAGGTCCGCGTGGGTAAAATCGGTGTCGACAAGATCGGCGTTGCTCAAGGTAGCGCCGTTGAGCTTGGCCTTGGCCAGCGTCGCATGCGACAGGTCGGCCTTGTACAGGTTGGTGTTCGACAGGTCGGCGCCGCTGAGGTCGGCGCCCACGAAGGTCGCCCTCATGACGCCCATCGACTGGTTGCTTGGGTCGGCGCCCATGTTGGCGTCGCGCATGATCGCACCGACCAGCTTGGCGCTCCGGAGATAGCCGATCACCCGGGTTCCGGACAGGTTGGCCCCGTTGAGATTGGCCCCCTCGATGATGGTCGCGAACAGGCTCGCACCCTGGAGGTTGGCCCGCTCCAGATTGGCGCGCCGGAGCACGGTTCCGTCGAGGTTGGCCTTGGGGGCGTCCGCCCCGGCCAGGCTCGCGTCGGTGAGATCGCACGAGAACAGGTTGGCGCCCGCGAGCTTGCTGTTGGCCAGCGAGGCGCCGGTCAGATTGGCCCGCTTGAAATCCACGCCGGTGAGGTCGAGGCCGCTGAGATCGGTCTTGGACAGGTCCGGAGGCGAGCTTTGGGTGCCGGCTGCCAGCTTGGCCTTCAATTCCGCCACGCTGAGGCGTGTCGCGGGCGAATCGGCCGGCTGGGCACGGAGAGCCCCGATCGACGCAGCGGCGGCTGGAGCCCCCGGCGCGAGTACAAAGGCCACTAGCACGGCCGCAAAGCCGGCAGGGAACCTCAGTGGAATCGCGTGCAAGGTCCGCATCGCTCGCCCGGGTTGGGGGTGCCCGTCGACCAGCCCTTCGTCAACTTAGGGGTACCATGCCCGCTTGGCCAACGTTGGCCGGAACGACAACGGGACCGCGGCGCCGCCGCGATCCCGTTCAAGCCTGTGCTGCGGTGCTCAGCCTTCCTTCTTCACCGCTGGTCGGCCGGGGGCGAGCTTGGCGTCGCTCCGGCCTTTCACGTAGAGATAGATGTCGTTGATCTTGCTCATGTCCAGGCCCAGCGCGCACCAGGCCGGCATGCCCTTGGCGGGGCGGCCGGCGCAGACCGTCTGCACGAACAGCTCTTTGGTGTTGATGGGCCCATCGGGCTTGAGCGAGAGGATCAGATGCGGGGCGAAGGACGTCCCCAACGCGTCCTCACCGTGGCAGCGGGCGCAGTTCAGATTGAACTGCTTCCACCCGTCGTAGGTGGCCTGGTCCACGGTGTCGCGAGGCGCCTGGTGATACGCGTCGCGGAGCTCCTGGGCAGCGGCGCGCGTCGTCACGACCGAACTGGCCAGAAGGGCGAGGGCCCCGGACACGATTCGGCGGAGGACGGCGGTGAGGGGCGTGCGCATGCTCGCAGACGTTCCTTTCGGGTGCAGGGAAGACTCCTAACCGCAGCCGGTCGCGCCGTGAGGCGCGACCGGTCATTGGAATTCAGGATGGTGGAGCGTGATCGTTATGTCACTGCCACTATGCCACCGTCAAGCCGAAGCCGGGATCAGCCCGGACCGGCCTTCTTGGCCGTATCCGCGGCGGACTTCTCCTCCGCCTCCGTGACGATGGGGATCGTCGGCACGTTGTACTGCTTGAGGATCGCGTCGATGTCCGCCTTGCGGCGCGTCAGGACGGCCTGGAGGCTGTCTCGGAAGTCCTTGTCGCGGCGGCGGACGGCGATGCCCATGTTGTACTGGAACGGGATGTCACTCAGCGAGTCGCGCGCGGGAAGCGGGGTGAGCGTCAGCGGCGCGTTCAACTGCTTGGTGAAGTATCCGGCCAGCGGGCCCCAGGCGATGGCGATGTCCACGTCCTTGTTCGCCACCCCTTTGATGATGTCCTCCGGCCGCTCCTTGTCGCTGAAGAACGTGAAATAGCCCGTCAGGTTGCCCACCACGCCGTACCGGCTCAGCGCCATGGCCGGCGGCGAGTTCTCGGCGTCCGAGGTGTACATGTTGACGCCGATCTTGGCCTTCTTGAGGCGAGGGTCGGCCAGCGACTTGACGTCCTCGAACCCGCTGCCCTGGCGGGCCACGAAGTAGTAGCCCGACCGGAAGTAGGGCTTGGTCACCCCGGCCATGTCGAGCCCGGTCGGGGCCTCCAGCGCCATGTCGCAGTACATCCCATTCAGGATCCGGAAGTACCCGCGCCGGGTGGGGTACCACACGTAGTCCAGCTTGGACTTGAGCTCGGAGGCGATCAGCTGGGCGATCTTGTTCTCGAATCCCTCGCCCTTGTCATTGGAGGAGGGCATGTTGTCGGGGTCGGCGCACACCCGGATGAGCCCGTCCTCGCGCGGCGCGGGGCGTTGGGCCAGGGCCGGGGTGGCGACCATCAGGCCGGCGGCGGTCAAGAGCAGCAGGCGTCGGTACATCGTATCGTCCTTTCCAGGTCTCACCGAAAGACCACGGCGCCGGAGCTGACCGCGCCCCGGCGCCGTGCCCATTTCGTAATCTACCCCCCTGGAGGCCGGAGGCTACTCCCCTCCGGCCGCCCCGGGGCCCTGCGGTGTTACTTGGCCATCGGCATGTTCTTGAGCCCGAAGACGGTCATGACGCCGCCCTGGGTCGAGAACTGGCCCGCGTCGCCGAAGGCGCCGAGCGCGCCGAGACCGGCGGTCGGATCTTCAGCGCCGATGCCCGCGGCCACGCCGATACCAGCCCAGCCGCCGATGCCCGAGTACACGGCCAGGTACTGATTGCCGTCGGGACCGGTGTAGGTCATCGGGTTGCCGATGATGCCCGAGGGCGTCTTGAACTGCCAGAGGACCTTACCGGTCTTCTGATCGACGCCCTTGAGCCAGCCTTCCATCGTGCCGTAGAAGACCAGGCCGCCGGCCGTGGTGAGCGCGCCACCGTAGGCCGCCAGGTTCTCCTTGATCTCCCACTTCACGTTGCCCGCCATCGGATCCCAGGCGATGAACCGGCCGCGATGGCCGCCGGGGCCCGGGAACATCCGCACGATCGCGCCGACGTACGGCTGACCGGCGGTGTACTTCACCTCGACGCCTTCATAGTCCATGCAGATGTGGTTTGCCGGGACGTAGAAGAGGCCGGTGATCGGCGAGTACGCGGAGGGCTGCTGGTCCTTGAAGCCGATGGCGGCCGGGCAGATGCCCTCGCCATTCTTCTTCGAGGAGGTGCCGTACTTCGGATCCTTGACCGGCACGCCGGTGGCCACGACGCCCTCGACCGGGGTGCCCGTGCCGCCGTTCTTGGCCCAGTTGATCGGGCCGTAGGCGTTGCCGACCAGGACCTTACCGTTGGTGCGGTCGACGGTGTAGGCGATACCGTTGCGGTCGAAGTGGGCGAGCAGCTTCTTGCCGCCGTTCTCGAACAGCACGTTCTCGTTCACGCCGTCGTAATCCCACTCGTCGTGCGGGGTCATCTGGTAGGCCCAGACCACCGTGCCGTCATCCGGCTTCCGCGCGAACATGGTCATCGACCACTTGTTGTCGCCCGGCCGCTGGTCAGGATTCCAGGTGCCCGGGTTGCCGACGCTGTAGTAGAAGTTGTCGAGGTCGGGATCGTAGCTGTACCAGCCCCACGTGGTCCCGCCGCCGCGCTTCCATTCATCGCCCTGCCAGGTCGAGACGCCGAGATCCTTGCCCTTGTGCGACGGATAGTTCGCGTTCGCGTCGCCCTTGATGAGGACTTCGTCGTCCGGGCCGGTGCTGTAGCCGGTCCACAGGTGCTCGCCGGTGTTGGCGTCGACGGCCGTGACCCGGCCGCGCACGCCGAACTCACCACCGGAGATGCCCATGACAACGATTTCCTTGCCCGACTTGGTCTTGATGTAGATCGGGGCGTTGGTCATCGTGGCGCCCTGCTTGTAGCCGGTGGCCTCGACGCCCGCGTTCGAATGATCGGGGTGCTTGGCCTTCCACAGCTCCTTGCCGGTCTTGGCGTCGAGGGCGATCAACTCACCCTGCAGCGCCTGGATGTAGATCTTCCCGCTCGGGCTGTAGGCGGTGCCGCGGTTGACCAGGTCGCAGCAGGCGATTGGAATCGCATCCGGCGACTGGTTGGGCACGTACTTCCAGATCTGCGGCGCGCCGGCCTTCGAGAGATCGAGCGCGTACACGATGTTCGGGAAGGACGTGTTGATGTACATCACGTTGCCGACGACGAGCGGATTGCCCTCGTGACCGCGCAGCGTGCCGGTCGAGAACGACCAGACGGGCCGCAGCTCGCCGACGTTGGCCGTCGTGATCTGCTTGAGCGGACTGAAGCGCTGCAAGCTGTAATCACGGCCGGTCATCGTCCATTCGCCCTCCTTGCCGTTCAGGGTCCATGCCCCCGAACGCGCGGCCTGGGCGCTGGCGGACGCAGCGAAGGCCAAACTCAGCCCCGCCACGACGCCACCGGACAGCACCTTCTGCGTAAAACGGTTCATAACTGACCTCAGGATGAAGGGTGGTTCTACTGCTCTACTGCATTTCGTTGCCGCGTGCTGGCTGACTGGTGTTGCCGCGACGCGTGTTGCTGATCGCGTACTGCCGAACTCGTGCTGCGAGTGCCGGGGGCGGCTGAGGCGGCGACTGGGCTCGAGTCCCGCTCGTGACTGCCGGCCGGCGCGACCTACATCATGCAGGACGGCCGGGGCGGCGACGGCGGACCTCGTTCGGCCATCGCATGGTCCCCGCGCTCGCTGCGGGAAAGGGTTCGCCCTGAAGTACGCCTCGAGACGCCGCCGCCGATGGCGGAGCGGACCACGGTGTCAGGGCACCGGGCTGAACTCAGGCACGAGGCAACACTGGAAGAAGACTGGGACCGACCGAAGGGAAACTGCGACGAGAACCGACCAGGCGAGCACCGCCACCGTACCGTGCCCGACCACGGCGAGCCGTGCGCATGGCAGGGCCGCGCCGTAGTCGGGGAGGAATACCACATCGTGCCAACGGTGGAAGCGAACGGGAACAAGCCCATCTCACCCCTCAGCGTTTCCGCTGAACCACGTTGTGCTCGTTAAAGAACTTCAGTTGGGGAGGCGGCACAGATTCCTGCCGCCCGGATGCTACTGGTTGCCTGTCCGGGGAAACTCGGGTGCTTCCCACGACAGCCGGACGCGATCCTGATGGTACTCAACATCACTCAAGTCGCCGACTGCGGAAGGCTTAGAGGGGCCAGTATACATCGTGCAAAATGAACTGTCAATCACGGAATGGGGCCACTTTCGGACCGCCAGACCCGGGCCCCGGCGGGGGCGAATCGACCCTGGAAAACCAGTCCCTCCGGCCCGACCAGCGCGGATGCCCTCGCGGCGATGGCCCGGGCCTCGGATTCGCTCCCGCTCAGGCCGTACACCGCCGGTCCCCAGGAGCTCTGGCCCACCCCGGCAGCACCCCATTCGGCCAGGCGGCGAACCAGCATTTCCGACGCTCCCGGCGCGAACACCCCGCCCTGAGCTGGCGCGAACCACGCGCCGGTGATCCGCTGCACCTCGGTGAGCGCGGCACCGAAGCCGGCCAGGTCGGCCTCCACCAGGGCGGGCAGGAGCTGCATCAGCACCAGATGCGCCACCTGCTCCACCTCGCGCTCGGCGGGTGGCGGAAGGTGCTCGAACGCCGCCGCTTCGGCCTCGCCGCTCAAGCCGGGCGCTCCCTGCGGTACCGCCACCACGCAGCGCCATTCGGGTGGAAGGGGAAAGCGAGCCAGGAGCGGCGCGATCGAGTCCGCTCCTTCCCGCCTCCCGCCCTCCACGATGAAACCGCCCAGGGCGAATGTCCAGGTTCCGATGGCCGATCGGCGCCCTCGGCCGACCGCCTGCGCCAGCCCGACCGCATCCGCCGGGACCCCGTGCAGCTCGGCCAGCGCTCGGGCGACCGCCAGCGCGAGCTGGGTGCCCGAGCCCAGGCCGCTGTGCGGAGGGATCGCGCGATGCACGGTGAGATGCCCACCGCCCTCGAGCCCATGGTGGGCCAGGAACCGCTGCCCGAACGCCAGCGCGCGGTCGGCGTCGGGCCCCTCGGCCGTCAGACGATCGGCCCCGCCGGCCTCGATGAGCAGCGAGGGCGCGGGGACCCCGGCGCCGAGGCCCCCGAACCGCCGCCCCAGCGCCCCGCGCAGGTCTAGCACGCCGAAGTGGAGCCGAGCCGGGGCCTCGACGAACACGCTAGCGCGATCGGACATACTCGGAGAGCATCGCCATGGCCTCGGCCTCGCGAGGCCCGGCGGTCTTGTCCACGATCACCTGGAGCCGGGCGAACTCGGCCCCAATCTCCTCGGCCGGAATCAGGTGAGTGCGGGTGGCGAGGATGGCGGCCTCGAGGACCGCGTGGCGCGCCCGGTTGAACCCGAGGAACTCGCGCCGGCGGCCATGGTGCACCACCCGGGTCTCGATCCGGGACCGGGGCGGGGTATCGTCGATCGCCACCACCTCGAGCTCGCGCCAGGAGCAGGCCGCCTCGAGGACGGCCCCGCGCACGACGGTGGCCGGCGTCCACGGATACTGGGGACTCGAGATGGCGCCCTGGGCGAACAGCATGACGTCGTCGGTCAGGTTGACGACGGCTACCCGGGTCTCGCGGACGTTGCGGAAGGTGGTGGTCTCGAGGAATGGCTTGATGACGATCGACGTCTCGCCCCATTCCACGCCCATGGGCGCGAAGTTGATGCTGCCGTCCGGCGCCATGGTGGTCAGAATGGATTCGATGATCACCGCACTAGATCCACCGGCGGCGGCGCCGACGCCAGGGTACTGGGCTCGGGGCCCCCGGGCACCAGCACGCAGTCGGCCGCCACCGGCACCGGCCGGGGCTCATCCGACACCCCGTGGAGGAAGTGGTCCACCAGCCGGTACCCGTGCTCGGTCAGCACCGACTCGGGATGAAATTGGACTCCGTACACCGGGTAGCGGGTGTGCTGGACCGCCATGATCTCGCCGTCCTCGGCCGTCGCCGTCACCTCGAGGCCGGCCGGCACCGACGCGGGCGCGATCACCAGGGAGTGATAGCGTGTCGCCTGGAAGGGCGTGGGCAGGCCACGGAAAATGCCGGCGCCGTGATGGTGGATCAGCGAGGTCTTGCCGTGCATCGGCCGTCCCGCGCGCACGATCTCGCCGCCGTAGGCCGCGCCGATGCACTGGTGGCCCAGGCACACCCCCAGAATGGGCGTGGTGGCGCCCAGCCGCCGCACCACTTCGGTGGAGATGCCCGCCTCCGTGGGCGAGCAGGGGCCGGGTGAGATGATGATGTGCGAGGGCGCCATGGCCGCAACCTCGTCCACGGTGACAGCGTCGTGCCGGTGCACCACCGGCACTTCCCCGAGCTCGCGGACGTAGCGCGCCAGGTTGTAGACGAAGGAATCGTAGTTGTCGAGCAGCAGGATCATGAGCCGGCCAACGCGGCGATGAGCGCCCGTGCCTTGTCCAGAGTCTCCCGGTATTCGAGCTCGGGATCGGAGTCGGCCACGATGCCGCCCCCGGCCTGGAAGTATACGTGGCCCCGGAGCGCCGAATAGGTTCGGATGACGATGCTCGTGTCCATGGCGCCGGTGGTCGAGAGATAGCCGATCGACCCGCAGTACACCCCGCGGCGCGTCGGCTCGAGCTCGGCGATGATCTCCATGGCGCGCACCTTGGGCGCGCCGGTAATCGAGCCGCCCGGAAACGCGGCCCGCAGTAGGTCGATCGCGCCCGCCGAGCCGTCTAGCTCCCCCACGACGGTCGAGACCAGATGGTGCACCGTCGGGTGCTGCTCCAGCGCGAAAAGCTCGGGCACCCGCACCGTTCCCGGCCGGCACACCCGCGAGAGATCGTTCCGCAGCAGATCCACGATCATCACGTTCTCGGCCCGGTCCTTGTCGCTCTCCGCGAGCGCCCGGCCCAGCGCGGCATCGTGCATGGGGCCGAGCCCCCGCGGCCGCGTCCCCTTGATCGGCCGGGTCTCCACGTGGCGCCCGTTCTCGTCCAGTCGGAGAAACCGCTCGGGCGAAGCGCTCATCACCTGGAGATTGCCGTAATCGAGGTAGGCGGCGAACGCGGCCGGGTTGGCGCGGCGGAGCCGGGCGTACACGTCGAAGGCCGGTTCGGTGAGCGGCGCCTCGAATCGCTGCGACAGGTTGGCCTGGAAGATGTCGCCCGCCACGATGTAGTCGCGCACGCGCGTCACCGCGTCGAGGTAGCCCCGATGGGTGAACGTCGAACGGAGCCCGATCGGCTCGGCGCCCTCCACCCCGAGCACCGGATAGGATGGCGCGCCGTCGGCTCCGGCCTGAGCCGCGGGGGCGGAGGGGCGTCGCGCCGGCCCGCCGAGCCGCTCCCGTACCATCGCTAGGCGCTCCCTCGCCCGGGCCTCCCGCGCCGTGCCGGTCTCCGGCAGGCCGGTGGAAATGATCCAGGCGGTGCCCACCCGATGGTCCCACGCGATCACCCAGTCATACAGCCCCAGTATGACGTCGGGAATGGACAGGTCGTCGTACCGGGCAGCCGGCAGGCGCTCGAGCACCGCGCCGTAGTCGTAGCCGATGTAGCCTGCCGCGCCGCCCTGGAACGGCGGCAGCCCGGGCACCGGCGCCGTACCGTGCGGTGCCAGCAGGTCGCGGATCGCGAACAAGGGATCGGTGTCGGTCGGCGTCCACTCGAGGCCGCGGCCGCCGACCTCGGTCCGGCGTCCCTTGCTTCTGACCGTGCGGGCGGGGTCGGCGGTGAGAAACGAGTACCGCGCCAGCTGGTGGGCGTCCGCCGCGTGCTGGGCGCCGGGCGGACTATCCAGAAACACGAGCCCGGGAAGGTCGAGGAACCGGGACACCAGCTCGATCGGGTCGCCGGTTTCGCCCAGGTTGTCGACCAGCGG
>Ga0308176_10002908_pt1 | contig 10836 bp, 7 predicted proteins | sample PhyCR2_3_FD_203890 | JGI IMG/M metagenome (GOLD analysis project Ga0308176, IMG submission 203890) | Soil microbial communities from UC Gill Tract Community Farm, Albany, California, United States - DLSLS.C.R2 | ecosystem: Environmental > Terrestrial > Soil > Agricultural land | place: USA... | reverse complement strand
AGGGACGCCGCAACGCTCGAACGCGGCCTCGTTGATCAGCTCCAGCGCCCCGTCGGGCAGCAGCCCGAATTCCGCCGCCAGCCGCTCGACCTCCACCCGCTCCCATGACCCCTTCGCCGCCAACCGCCGCAGGAAGGACGAGTGGACGGTATCCAGACCGGCGACCGGAGGAGGTCCGGCCGGCTCGGCGGCCGCCGGCTTCGGCGCCGGTGGGGGTGCGGGCTCCTCGGCGGCGGCGAAGATCCCTTCGAGCAGACCGGCGACGTCCTCGCTCTCCGCGAGCTTGGCCTGGACCTTCTTCGGGTCGAGCCGGATGCCGTCCGGCCGTGGCGCGGGAGGGATCGGGAAACCGGCCGGCCCCGGCCCCGCCGGGCGCACGGTCACCGGCTCAGCCGCCGGAGGTGCCTCGGCGCTGACCAGCGCGTGAACATCGGAGTAGACAGACTGCGCCTCCAGGCCGAGCAGCGGATAGACCCGGGCGAGCAGCTTCAGCTCCTCGGCGCTGACGTGGCCGTCCGCCCCCGCCACGGTGACCAGGAACTGACCGATCTCCCGGCGCTGCGCCTCGGCCAGCGGCTCGATCTTCTTCTTCAGGCCGTTGAGCCCGGGAGGTACAGCGATCAGCCACCGGAGGTGCGCCTTGAGCCGCGCCCGGCCGGCCGGGGAGAGGTGCAGGGAGCTTTCGAGATGCGCGAGCAGATGGCGCTCCTCGCCGGCGCTGACCTCGCCGTCCGCGGCCGACACGGCCACGGCCAGTTGCAGGAGGACGGCCGCCGCGTGATACGAGGCGTCCGGCTCCGCCTCCTCGCCGGGAAGGCGGAACAGCACCGCCCTGCCGCTCCCCAGGGGAGGCCCGCCGAAGCGGACGTCCGGCTCCAGCCCGTAACCTTGCTGGGCCAGAAAGAGCGCGAGCATCTCCGCTTCCCGTTTGGCGATCTTCGCCGGGCCCTGGCAGGGCCAGTGCTCCAGGAGATCCGCGGCGTCCACCACGGCCGCGCCGCCGCCGCCCAGACGCTCCTCGATCCAGGCCACGAAACGCCGCCCCTCCTCGCTCTGCCGTGCCCGCGCCAGCTCCGGCGGCAGCAGCGACAGGGCCGCGGGACTCTGGGCATCGCCCATGCGCCCCACCCAGCGGCTGTAGACGTCGAGATCCTGAAGCGTCCTGTCCACGATCTCCCGCAGCTTGCGCACGGGGCCCGCGAGGACGGACACGTCCGGAAGGCTGTTCAGCGAGAGTGAGACCGATCCCAGAAACGACGAGCTGGCCGGACGATATTCGGCCTTGATCGGCGTCTTGTTCGGCGTGACCTTGAGGCCGCCGGCGGGGAACGCTTCCGCGTAGCGGATCTTGAACAGCTCCTCGAATTCCGAGGGACACCGATGAGCCGGCGTCCGCAGGTGGATCTCCGGCGAGCAGGCCGCCCAGGAGTAGGCCCACTCGGGAGGCACCGGCTTGCCTTCCGCCGCGAAGGCGCCGAGCGCGATCTTGAGCGTGAGTGGGATTTCCCAGCTCCGGATCCGCGGCGGCTGCAAGGTCGCCGGATCGATCGGGCGGTGCAGGAGGCGGGCGACCGAGAGGAAGGAGCCCGCGTAGCTGTGGAACGATCGGTTGGCGCCATAGATCCCGAGGAGGCGCTCGACCTCGGCGAGCAGGCCGTCGACCTCGGACTTGGCCTGCTCGGAGGTCTGGGCATCCACCAGGACACGCCGCTCTACGCCATAGAAGAACAGGAAGACATAGCCGATCGCCGCCGACGGATCCTTCCGGCCCGAGGAGAGCCAGTGGAGGTAGGACGCGCGGCTCGCCGGATCGATCGTCGAGTAGGACGGCCAGTAGTGCATCAGCCGCCCCTCGTGATCCGGCCGCGACCAGCTCACCGTGCAGCGGGGATCGACGAGGGCCGGCTCTACGTTGCCCCGGTAGTCGCCGCCGCTCACCGGCCGCAATCCGGAGCCGCAATAGATCATGCCGCCAACCTGGCGACCCGCCACCGTGGCGCTCTGGCCGGCGGGCGCCCAGAAGCGGTCCCCCTCGCATTTGGGGGAAGGACGCGAGGGGGGCGGCGCGGGCTTCGGCGCGGGGGCCTGAGAAAGCCGGGCCGGTGGCGGCGGGGAGGGCTGTGCCGTTACGGGCTTTGAAGCTGGCTTGACGGGCGCCTCGACGGGCATCGGCTTGGACGGCTGGACCGGCGGCGGGCTCGGGAGCCATTGTGGACCCAGAGCCGGCCGGGGCGGCTCAGGAGAGGACAGGGTAGAAAATTCCTCTCGCCGATACGTTCGACGGCTCGCGTTGATAATTGCCACAAAAACGACAACGAGCAGAAACGTAAAAATCCATCCCATCGAATCGATTCCCAAACCGCCGCGTCAGCCGACGGTATCTGAGACACCTCCTGGCTGGAGAAAGGGTAAATCGATCCTATACCAGAGATCCCAAGCTGTCGATCAACAGCGTAACAGCTCTTCAAAACCCCACCCGGAACTCCGCCCCTCCGCCCTCCGCGGGACCCAGGCTGAAGCCGAAGCCGTGGGCGGAGAGGATCTCCTGCACGAGGGTGAGCCCGAGCCCGCGGCCGTTCCGCTTGGTCGAGAAGAACGGGGTGAAGAGGAGCGCTCGGACCTCCTCCGGGATCCCCGGGCCGGAATCGCGGACGGTGAGGGAATCGTGGTCCAGGCGGACGGCGATCGTGCCGTCCTCGCCGATCGACTCCATCGCGTTCTGGAGCACGTTCACCAGCACCTGCTCGATCTGGTTGCGGTCGAGGTCGACCGGCGGCGGCGGCCCGGAGCGCTCCCAGTCGAGACGGATGCGGCGGCGGTCGAAGTCCGGGCGCATCAGCAGGAGGATCTCGTCCACCAGCCGCGCGAGATCGGTCGGCCGGCGGTCCGGCGGCGGGAGGCGGACCACTTCGGCGAAGCCGTTCATGAAGGCGCGCAGGTTCTCCAGACGCGTGATCGCCACCGCGATCGCCTGGAGGTAGTCCTCCCGGTCCTCCTCCCCGAGTTGGCCCGCGTAGCCGCGGAAGGAGTCGAGGAGCGAGCCGACCGCCCCCACGGAGTTGTTGATCTCGTGGGACATCATGCGGATCAGCTTGCCGTAGGCCGCCTTCTCCGAGGCCCGCAGCTCCTCGGTCAGCTCCTCCAGCAGCAGAAAGCCGCGCGGGAAGCCGCGGTCATAGAATTCCGCCCGCGTCGCCTTCAGCCGCCGCCCCCCCTGGAGCGCCAGCACCTCCGAGCCCCCCTCCGGGATCGCAGCCAGCGCCTGCCCCACGCCTGAGCCCAGATCTCCCAATGCCTTCCCCTTCGCCTCCTCCCCCGCGGCCTGGAGCAGCGCCCCGGCGGCGGGGTTGAGCGACGAGATCCGGCCGTCGAAGTCCAGGGTCACGATGCCGGCCGGCGAGGCGGCGAGGATCTTCTCCAGGAAGTAGTGCTGCTCCTGGAGCTTCAGCCGCTCCTCGCGCAGGCGGTCGATCATCTGGTTGTAGATGCGGATCAGGGCGTCCATCTCCGGCTGCCCCACCTCGCGGAACTGCGAGGTGAAGTCGCGCTCACCGATCAGCTCCGCCCCAGTGCGGATGAGGTCGAGCGGCACGAAGAAGGCCCGCACCAGCATCACCCCCAGCACGATCGAGAGCACGAACAGCCCCTCGACCGCCGCCAGCCAGAGCCGGTTCTCGCGCAGAACGAAGACGGAGATCACCGCCAGGACCCCGTGGATCAGGACCAGATAGAGGATGATCTTGGCGCGCAGGCTCATCGGGGAGAGATTTCTTCCCTGAAACAATGTTTTTTGCCGTCAAACAATAGGAAAACCGAAGAAACAATGTCTGGATGCTTCAAACATTGTTCCATGGCTTCAAACAATGTCCGGTGGAAAAAAACAATGTTTGGGACCAAGAAACAATGTTGGAAGCGTCCAACATTGTTTCAGGGGAATTCCAGCCCGTATTTCTCGAACCGGCGGTAGAGAGCGGCCCGGGAGAGCCCCAGCGCCTCGGCCACCCGGGTGACGTTCCCCTCATAGTGGCGCATGCACTTGACGATCATCGCCTTCTCCATCTCGTCGAGCGTCATGGTGCCGGGGCTCGGCAGCGCCGTGCCCCCGCGCGCCTCCCGCTCCTCCAGGCCGGAGAGGGCCACGAGGTCCCGCGCGTCGAGCCGGTCGCCGTCGATCACCAGCACGGCCCGCTCGAGCGTCTGCTTGAGCTGGCGGATGTTGCCCGGCCACGGCTGGTCCTGAAGCCAGGCGAGCGCGCGGTCGGTCAGCGCGACCGGCGGCCGGCGGTAGGCGCGGGCCGAGAGGCCGAGGAAATGGCGGGCCAGCAACGGGATGTCCCCCCGGCGCTCGCGCAGAGCGGGGAGCCGCATGGCGATCAGGTTCAGCCGGTAGAGGAGGTCCTCGCGGAACTGCCCCCGCTCCACCAGCCCCGCGAGGTCGCGGTTGGTGGCCGAGACCACCCGCGTGTCCACCGTGCGCGTGACGCTCGATCCCAGCACCTCGTAGGAGCGGTCCTGAAGCACGCGCAGCAGCTTCACCTGCGCCGCCGGATCGACCTCGCCGATCTCGTCGAGGAAGATGGTCCCCCGGTCGGCCATCTCGAAACGCCCCTTGCGGTCGGCCCGGGCGTCGGTGAAGGCCCCCTTGACGTGGCCGAACATCTCGCTCTCGAAGAGGGTCGAGGAGATGCCGCCCAGGTTCACCTTGACGAACGGCCCCTCCTTGCGCCGGCTGTTGCGGTGGATCGCCTCGGCCACCAGCTCCTTGCCGGTGCCGCTCTCACCGGTGATCAGTACCGAGGCGTCGGTGGGCGCCACGCGGCCGATCAGCTCCAGGAGCTTGAGGAACCGGGGCTCGGCGCCGATCAGGCCGCGGAAGTCGAAGCGCCGGTCGAGCTCCTCGCGGCTCGCCGGCGCCCCCTTGCCGTCATCCCCCTGCCGGGCCAGCGACAGCGCGGTCTCCACCGCCTGCAGGAGCTGGGCGTTCGACCACGGCTTGGTGACGAAGTCCGCCGCGCCCGCCTTCATCCCCTCGACCGCCAGCGCGATCGAGCCCCAGGCGGTGATCAGGATCACCGGCAGCCGCGGGCGCAGCCGCCGGATGCCCGCCAGCAGCTCCAGCCCCTCTTCGCCCGAGGTGGCGCGGGAGAAGTTCATGTCCTGGAGCACGAGGTCGAAATCCTGCCCGCGCAGCAGCTCCAGGGCCTCCTCCGGCGTCCGGGCCCCGCGCGCGGGGTGGCCGTGGCGCTTGAGGAGGAGGCTTAAGGAAGCGGTGACCGACGGGTCGTCGTCGACGATCAGGATCATGGATCACTCATAGCGTAACGCCTCGGCCGGCTGTACTCGCGACGCCAGCGCGCTGGGATAGAGGGCGCAGAGCACGGAGAGCAGATACATCGCCGCCATCGCGGCCAGCAGGCCCGCCGTGAGCACCCGGTTCGACAGCACGCCGATCAGATGGAGGATCGGGACCTGGATCACCAGCAGGGTCCCGATCAGGACGCCCAGGCTGGTGAGCACGATCTGCTCCAGCAGCACCTGCCGGTGCACCGCGGCGCGCGACGCCCCGGCGGCCCGGCGCAGGCCGATCTCGCGGGTGCGCTGGAGGAGATTCTGCCACAGCACCCCGATCAGCCCGAGGCCGACCATCAGCAGGAGGAAGAAGGCCACCGTGCCGGCCACGATGAGCGGCGTCAGGAAGAAGAGGAACGAGGTGGCCCGCACCTGCGGCAGCGGACGTACCTCGAACGACCAGTCCGGAGCCACCTGCTGCATGCGCTTGACCAGCGCCTCCTCGAACGCCGCGGGCGTGCCCGGCCGCACCCGGATCAGCAGGTTGCGCAGCGGCCCGCCGTCCGGATGGTCCAGCGACGCGAAGCGGAAGATGAAATTGCCGTTCGGCATCAGCTCACCCCCCTTGCGGAAATCGCGCACCACGCCGACGACGCGGAACGGGCGCTCCCCCGGGCGGGGATCGAAAAGGTTCTTGCCCACGGGATCGGCCGCGCCATAGACCGTGCGGGCCAGATCCTGGTCGATCACCACCGGAGCCCAGGCCTGCGACGCGTCGGCCTCCTCGAACCAGCGGCCGGCCACCAGATCCAACCCCGTCGCCTTGTCGAAGCCCACGGTCACCACGTCGGCGTCCATGTCCACTTTCCGGCCGTTGACGTCATAGGTGCTGGACATCCCCCCCTGATCGAAGGGGACGACCCACGAGCCGGCCACGGCCTCCACGGGCGCCATGGCTCTCACCTCCTGCAACAGCCGCGCGTAGACCGCCTGCTGAGCGGCGAAATCGCCGCTCGGATTGGCGCCGGCCTCGCTCCGCCCTAAGCCGACGTGGACGTTCCACGCGTTCTTCCACTCGAAACCGAGCGGGAGCCGGTAGTTGTCGAGGAAGAACAGCCCCAGCGTCGCCACCACGAACACCACCAGGAAAGAGACGCAGATCTCGAGGATCATCAGCGCGTTCGAGCGCTTGCGGTTCCACACCAGCTTGAGCAGATGACGGGTCATGCCGACCTCCCGCGAAGGGCCTGGACCGGGTGGAGCTTAGACATCCGCCAGGCGGGATAGACGCCCGAGAAGAGGCCGAAGAAGACGGCGATCGCCAGGCCGTAGAAGAAAATTCGGAAGTTGAGCTGAAATTGCGTGTGCGGGATGAGACCGCTCACGTTGAACGCCCGCAGGACCCCCAGGGCGAGCCCGAGGCCAATGGCGGCGCCGATCAGCGTCAGCACCACGTTTTCGATCAGGAACTGCCCCACCAGCGTGCGCGAGGAGGCGCCGAACGCCCGGCGCACGCCGATCTCCGACGCCCGGTCGAGGATGCGGCTCAAATTGATGTTCACCAGGTTGATCGTGGGCAGCAGCATGAAGCCCAGCATCAGCGCGAGCAGCGCCGCCCGCAGCCGGGCCCCGGGGTTTTCCTCCAGCCGTCCACCGGGCAGGAAGAGGCGGGCGGCCCCCTCGAACAGCGTGTCGGCGCCGGCGTACAGCCTCTTGAATGTCTTGGGATCGGGGAGATGCTTTTCCGCCTCGCGCAGGCGGGACTGGAATTCCGCCTTGATCTGCGGCAGGTCGGCGTGGTTGCGGGCGAGGATCAAGGCATAGAAACCGCCCAGCCACTCCTCCTTGTAGGCGCTAGTCTTGGCGGTGGTGACCGGCACCCAGAGGTCGGCCGAGGAGGCATAGCGGAGCACCGGCACGTCGCGCACCACCCCCACCACCTTGAAGCGCTGGCCGTCCGCTTCGATCGTTTTTCCCACCGCCGGCTGGCCGCCGAAGAAGCGCTCCCGCGTCGTCTCGTTGATCACGGCCACGAAGCGGCCGGCCTCGTCATCCGCGGCGGTGTACGGACCCCCTTCCAGGAAATCGAAATCGAGCACCCGCCAGAATTCGCCGTCCGCGCGGCGCATCGCCGACTCGATCTTGCGGCCGTTCAGATATGAAATCGCCGTCTGGGCCTCCGTCACGAAGGCGATCCGCTCGACGCTCGGGAGCTTCGTCATCGGCCGCACCCAGCGGTCGAGGAAGGCGTAGCCGGGCTGCGTGGTCTCGGTGTCGTCCGGCCCCTGCATGGTCAACCGGTAGACGCCCAGCATGCGATCAGCGTGGACCTCCGGCGTCCGCGCCGCGAACACGTAATCGAGCAGGGCCGTCGCCACCAGCAGCACCATCAGCGTGACGCCGATGCCGAACAGGCTGATGAACGTAAAGAATTTCCGCCGGCTCAGCACCTTGAGCGCGATCTTCAAATAGTTTTTGATCATCGCGGTATCCTCCGATGTCCTTACTGGACCTGCCGGCCATCGAACAGGCGGACGACGCGATGGGTCTTGTCGGCCATGCGCGGATCGTGGGTGACCATCACGATCGTGGTCCCCTCCTTCTGATTCAGATCCTCCAGGATGCCCATGATCTCGTCCCCCATCTGGCTGTCGAGATTCCCCGTGGGCTCGTCCGCCAGGAGCAGACCGGGCCGGCCCACGATGGCGCGGGCGATCGCCACCCGCTGCTGCTGGCCGCCCGAGAGCTGGGTGGGAAAGTGATGCGTCCGGGAGCTCAAGGCCACGCGGTCGATCGCCGCCAGCGCCGCTTTCCGGCGCTCCCTGTTCGACATCCGGCGATAGAGCAGCGGGATCTCCACGTTGTCCACCACCGAGAGGTCGGGCACCAGGTGGAACTGCTGGAAGATGAAGCCGATCCGCTCGTTGCGGACGCGCGAGAGAGCGCGGTCGCCAAAGCGGTCGATCGCCTGGCCGTCGAGCGCCACGCTCCCCGCGCTCGGCTCGTCGAGCAGCCCCATCAGATTGAGCAGCGTGCTCTTGCCGCACCCCGAGGGGCCCATCACCGAAATGAATTCCCCTTTCCCGATCTCCAGGTTGATGTTGTCGAGCGCCGTGGTCTCGACGCGGTCCGTGCGGTACAGCTTGCTGACCTGCTGCAGATGGATCATCGGAATGCCTCCGTTCATTTCAGATCGACCTTCTCCAGATGCGTGTAATCCTTCATCTCCGACACGATCACCACCTCACCCGGCGCCAGACCGTCGAGGACCTCGTAAAACTCGTCGCCGGTGAGGCCCAGACGGACGCGGCGGCGCACGGCGTGATCCCCCTGGACGACGAACACCTCCTCCGTCTGCCCCCCCTGCGCGAACGGCCCCTTGGGGACGCGCAGGGCGTTCGCCCGCACGTCGGTGACCACCAGCACGTCCACGCGCAGGGCGTTGCGCAGCCTGGCATTGCGCGGATCGGCGAGGTCCACCTTGAATTTCACCGCGCCGTTCTCGATGGTGGGATCGATCGAGGCGAGGCGGCCGTCGAGCGTCTGATCGTCGAGCTTCACCCGCACCGGCTGGCCGGGGTGGAGGCTCGACGAGTGGACGTCCGATACCGTCCCCTCGACGCGGAACGAATCGAGGTCCGCGATGCGGGCGATCACGTCGCCGCGCCGGACGGTGGTCCCTTCCTGCGGCACGACCCAGGTGAGCACGCCCGAGCGGTCCGAGCGGGTGGTGGCGAGGTCGAGCAGGCGCTGGGCGTCGTCGCGCTCCTTGCGCAGGGTGGCGAGGTCGAGCTCGACCCCCTGGAGTTGGGCCGCGGTCGAGCGGCGGGCCTCCTCGACGGACTCCTGGAGATGCGCGAGCTGGATCCGCGCCTTCTTCGCCTCCACCTCGGACGCCTTGAACGTGGTCTCCGAGACGAGCCCCTCGGCGCGCAGCTTCTGGTTCTGCTCGGCGCGATAGCCGCTCGCCTCGACGTCGAGCTTCTGCGCCTCGATCTGGCCGCGCAGATCGTTGAGGCTCTTCTCCAGCGTGATCCGGAGCTGCTGCTGCTCGTTGGCCTTCTTGGCGAGCTGGTCCTCGATCTTGCCGAGGTCGAGCCGGGCGGCCGACGTATCGAGCGCGAGGATCGGATCTCCCGCCTTCACCAGATCGCCCGGCCGCTTGAGCACCTTCTCCACCCGCGCCTCGACCGGGCTTGAGATCACCCCTTCAAACGCCGGCACCACCGTGCCCGAGGCCTCGACGATCCCCTCGACCGGCCCCCGGTCCACCGTCCCCGTCCGGACCTGCTCCCGCGCCACGGAAGGCCGCAGCCACCCCGGCAGCAGGATCAGCACCGCCACGCAAAGCCCCAGCGCGCCCAACCCCACAGCCGCCCGGCGCCCCAGGCGGCGATATCGATCTCCGGCATCCAGCTCACGGTCCATGTCGGTAGCTCCTCCGGTCGGGAGGCCGGAAGGGCAAGGGGTGTGCCAGAGGGTAAGTTGTTGATCTGGTTGGGATTGGGGTTAGGCGGAGAGGATTGAGACCGTCCGGGGGTGGACGGGGGTGTTCGGAAATGGACGCCCGGGCATCAAGGCCCGGGCGTCCTTTGGCTCACGCCCGTTCCGGAATCATCCACATCCCCCCCTTGGACCGCAGCGAGGTCCCGACTTTGGGATCCACGAAGAAGCCGGGCGCGCGGCGCGGACGGAAGCGCTGGGCCACCATGGCGAGGATGAGCTGCATCTCCATCATCGCGAGGTTGCGGCCGATGCACATCCGCGGGCCGGTGCCGAAGGGGAGATAAGAGTGGCGAGGCCGGGCGGCCACGGCGGCGGGCTCGAAGCGCTCCGGATGGAAGGCCTCGGGTACCTCCCAGATGTCTGGATGCCGGTGGGTGGAGTATACGGAGATGAGGATCTGCGCGCCGGCCGGGATCGGGTAGCCGCCGACCTCGTCCGCCTCGCGGGCCGTGCGGTTGATGAACCAGAACGGGGGATAGAGCCGCATCGACTCCTGCGCCACCTGCGAGGTGTAGGTGAGCCGGGTCAGCTCCTCGAAGGTGGGCGTCCGGCCGCCGAGCACCGTGGCGAGCTCCTCGCGGAAGGTCTCGTCCACGGCCGGGTGCTCGTCGAGCAGGTGCCAGGTCCAGGTCAGGGCGTCGGCCGTGGCCTCGTAGCCGCCGAACATGGTGACCATCACCTCGTCGCGGATCTCCCGGTCGGTCATCCCCTCCCCGGTCTCCTCGTCCCGCGCCGCCAGCAGCATGCCGAGCAGATCGTCCATGTCCTGGCCGCTCTTCCGGCGCTCCGCGATGATGCGGTAGACCATCTCCTCCAGCGTGGCGACCGCCTCCCGCGTGGCCTTCTGGTGCGGCAGGGGGAACCGCTCGGGCAGGAAATAGGTGGCCATCCGGATCGTGATCTGCTCCAGCGCGGTGCTGAAGCAGTGGGACATGATCTCGAGCTCGCGGGCGTCGATGCTCAGGCTGAACATGGTCTTGACGATGATGCCGAGGGTCATGGACATCATCTCCTGGCTGATGTCGAACGGCTGTCCGGCCT
>Ga0308176_10002907_pt1 | contig 10837 bp, 11 predicted proteins | sample PhyCR2_3_FD_203890 | JGI IMG/M metagenome (GOLD analysis project Ga0308176, IMG submission 203890) | Soil microbial communities from UC Gill Tract Community Farm, Albany, California, United States - DLSLS.C.R2 | ecosystem: Environmental > Terrestrial > Soil > Agricultural land | place: USA... | reverse complement strand
GGTCGGCGTTCGTGAACGTGAGCATGCCGCAGTCGGTGTGCCCGATCACGACGGCCTCCTTCGTCCCGAGCAAGTGGTGGGAGATGACGAGGGAGCGGATCGTCTCGTCGTTGACGAGTCCGCCCGTTCCGGATCACGTGCGCGTCCCCTTCTTCGAGCCCGAGGAAGCGCGCCGGGTCGAGGCGTGCGTCCATGCACGTCACGACCGCGAGCTTCCTGCCCGGCGGCATCGGCAGCCCGCCCTTGGCGAATTCGGCTGCGTAGCGCTCGTTTGCGTGCGTGACCTCGTCGACGACGGACATCTTGCCCTCCACCTCCCGGCTCGAAGCTTTACCGACTAAAGCGTGAAGCTATCCAAACTGAAGCGGTCTGGGCAAGAAGTACGCTGACCCCGCCATGGCGACGGACTTCGACAACCTGGTTGCGGATCTCGAGCGCTCGTACGAGGAGCTGCAGGCGCGGATGTCCGATCCGGCCGTCTACAACGACCACCGCGAGGCGGCCGCCGTCGGCCGGCGCCTTAAGGAGCTCGAGCAGCCGTACAAGCTCGCGCAGGAGTGGAAATCTGCGCGGGACGACCTCGCAGCCGCGCGCGAGGACGCCGACCTGCGCGAGCTCGCGCCCGAGCTCGAGGAACGCACCGGCGGGCTGCAGGAGGAGCTGCGTCTGGCGCTGGTGCCGAAGGACCCGGCGGACAGCAAGGACGTGATCGTCGAGGTGCGCCAGGGCGTCGGCGGCGACGAGGCGGCGCTCTGGGCCGGCGACGTCTACCGGATGCTCGCGCGCTACGCCGAACGGCGCGGCTTCAAGGTCGAGGAGCTCGCGGCGAGCCCATCGGACGGCGGCGGCTACAAGGAGGCCACGTTCGCGGTCAAGGGTGACGGCGCCTACTCCGTCTTCAAGTGGGAAGGCGGCACGCACCGCGTGCAGCGCGTTCCCGAGACCGAGAGCGCCGGCCGCATCCACACCTCCACGGCGACCGTCGCCGTGATGCCCGAGGCCGAGGACGTCGAGGTCGACATCAACCAGAACGACCTCAAGATCGACGTCTACCGCTCGACCGGCCCCGGCGGCCAGTCGGTCAACACGACCGATTCGGCCGTCCGGATCACGCACCTTCCCACCGGCGTGGTCGTCTCGATGCAGGACGAGAAGTCGCAGCTGCAGAACCGCGAGAAGGCGATGCGCGTCTTGCGCGCGCGCCTGTACGACCTCGAGCTCGAGCGCCGGCGGGCCGAGCTCGACGCCACCCGCAACGCGCAGATCGGCTCGGGGCAGCGCGCGGAGAAGATCCGCACCTACAACTTCCCCGAGAACCGGCTCACCGACCACCGGATCAAGCTGACCGTGCACCAGCTCGACCGGATCCTGCAGGGCGAGCTCGACGACTTCACCGAAGCGCTGACGACCGACGACCGCCGGCACGCGCTCGGCGAGTGACCGCGCGGGAGGCTCTGGCCGAGGCCGAGCGGAGGCTCGCCGCAGCCGGCCTCGATACCCCGCGCGTCGACGCGGAGTGGCTCGTCGCGCATCTTCTCGGCACGACGCGTTCCGGCGTGGTCGCGCGACTCGACGACGAGATAGAAGGGCTCGAGCCGCTACTCGCGCGCCGTGAGGAGCGCGAGCCGCTCGCGTACGTCCTCGGCGAGTGGGGCTTCCGGCGGTTGACGTTGAAGACGGACGCCCGGGCACTCGTGCCGCGGCCGGAGACCGAGACGCTCGTCGAGCGCGCGCTCGCGCTCGCGTCGGGATTCGACCGGCCGCGGATCCTCGATGTCGGCGTGGGGTCGGGCGCGATTGCGCTCGCCCTCAAGGACGAGCGGCCGGACGCGCAGGTGACCGGCGTCGACGTCTCGCCCGGCGCGCTTGCGCTGGCGCGCGAGAACGCCGAGCGGCTCGGTCTCGAGGTCGAGTTGCGCCGGGGCGACGGAGCCGCCCTCGCAGGCGAGGGCTGGGACGTCGTCGTCGCCAATCCACCGTATGTCGAGAGGCTCGAAGACATGCAGCACGAGCTGCGCTGGGAGCCGGATGTCGCTCTCCGCGGCAGCGGCGAGCACGCGCGGCTCGCGCAGGCCGCCAACGCGTGCTTCGTCGTCTTCGAGGTCGGAGACGGGCTGGCGGGCGACGTCGCGGCGATGCTCGGGCGCCTCGGGTACGCCGACGTCGCGATCACCGCCGATCTGACGGGCCGCGCTAGGGTCGTCGAGGGGAGGTTGCCGTGATCGAGATCTTCACCACGCCCAACGGGTTGACCCTCTCGTACGAGCGGCGCGGGAGCGGACCGCTCCTCGTCTGCCACCCGGGCGGCCCCGGCGGCTCGGCCGCCGAGTTCCGCGACTTCGCCGGTCTCGACGACACGTTCGAGCTCGTGCTGCTCAGCCCGCGCGGTTCGCTCGGCTCGGATCCGGCCGACGAAGCTGCTCGACGCCGAGATGCTCTCGGGTTCTCGCACGGCAGATCGGGCGCGAGCTCTTCGGGGACTTCGGCCAGTACGAGCCGCTCCACTACTTCAACACGGTCGAGTTCCCGACCTTCGACCTCCGCGCCGAGCTGCGCTCGATCGCGGCCCCGACGCTGGTCGTCGTCGGCGACGACGACATGATCGCCGGCCCGGTCTGCGCTGCGGCGATGGTGCGCGAGTTGCCCGACGCCCGTCCGGTGACGATTGCCGACGCCGGGCACTTCGTCTACGTCGAGCAGCCCGAGGCGTTCCGCGCCGCCCTGACCGACTTCCTCCTGTGACCAAGGACGCGGTAGGCGCGCTCCGCGCGGGTCGCGCCGTGATCCTCCCGACCGACACGGTGTACGGGCTTTGCGCGCTGCCCGAGCACGAGGACGTCCTCTACGAGCTGAAGGGTCGCGACCGCTCGAAGCCGGTCGCGCTGCTCGCCGCCGACGTGGACGCTCTCCTCGAAGCGGTCCCGGGGCTCGACCCAGCGGTGCTCGAGCGGTACTTCCCGGGGCCGTACACCCTCGTGATCGGGAAGGTCGGCGTCCGCGTCCCGAACCTGCCGCCCGAGGCCGCCGTTGTCGTCAGCGCGGTGGGCGTCGTTGCCGCGTCGAGCGCGAACCTCTCGGGCGGCCCCGACCCGCGTCGTGTCGCCGACATCCCCGAGGAGATTCGCGCCGCTTGCGGAGCCGTTGTCGACGTGGGCGAGCTGCCCGGCATCCCCTCCACGGTGATCGACCTCAACGGCGGTGAGCCGCGCGTCCTGCGGCAGGGCGCCGGCCCCCTCCCCGAGTAGCATCCACCTGTGGCCACGACCCAGGCGACGTTCCAGGAGCTGAAGCAGGCGGGTCTCGACTCGATCGACCCCGAGGTTGCGCGGCTCATCGGCGACGAGCTCGATCGCCAGCGCGGGCAGATCGAGCTGATCGCCTCCGAGAACTTCACGTGGCCCGCCGTGCTCGAGGCCGTCGGCTCGGTGCCGACCAACAAGTACGCGGAGGGTTATCCCGGCCGCCGCTACTACGGCGGCTGCGAAGTGATCGACGAGATCGAGCAGCTCGCGATCGACCGCGCGAAAGAGCTGTTCAGGGCCGCGCACGCGAACGTCCAGCCGCACGCGGGCGCACAGACGAACATGGCCGTTTACGCCGCCGTGATGGAGCCGGGCGACACGCTGATGGCCCTCGCGCTCAACCAGGGCGGCCACCTCACGCACGGGCACAAGGTCAATTTCTCGGGCCGCCTCTACAACGTCGCGCACTACGAGGTCTCCCGCGACACGATGACCGTGGACTACGACGATGTGCTCGCGAAGGCAAAGGAGGCCCGGCCCAGGGTGATCGTCTGCGGTGGGTCTGCGTATCCACGCTCGGTCGAAACCGACAGATTCCGCGCGATCGCCGACGAGGTGGGGGCGATCCTCGTCTGCGACATGGCGCACTTCGCCGGGCTCGTCGCTGCGGGTCTCCACCCGAACCCGGTCGAGCACTGCGACTTCGTGACCTCGACGACCCACAAGACGCTCGCCGGCCCGCGCGCCGGCTTCATCCTCTGCCGCGAGGAGCACGCGAAGGCGCTCGACTCCGCCGTGATGCCGGGGATGCAGGGTGGCCCGCTCGAGCACACCATCGCGGCGAAGGCCACGTGCTTCCGGATCGCGATGACCGATGCCTTCCGCGAGTATCAGGCGCAGATCCGCCGCAACGCCGACGCACTCGCCGAGACGCTGCTCGAGGGCGGGCTCTCGCTCGTCACCGGGGGCACCGACACGCATCTCCTCCTCGTCGACCTGAGCGCCTCGGAGTGGACCGGCAAGGCGGCGGAGGAGCGGCTCGGCGACATCGCCGTCACCGTCAACCGCAACACGATCCCGTTCGACGAGCGCTCGCCGTTCGTCACCTCCGGAATCCGGCTCGGCTCGCCCGCGATGACGATGCGCGGCTTCGACGAGGACGACTTCCACGAGGTGGGGCGGACCATCTGCGAAGCCCTGACCGAGTCGCCCGACCTCGAGGGATTGCGCGACCGGGTCTCAGCGCTCTGCGCGAAGCGGCTCCTCTACGAGGGCTTTCGCGGCTACACGACCTACGTCGCTTGACGGAACCGCGCCTCACCGTCGTCGAGCACCCGCTCGTCCAGCACAAGCTGAGCTACCTCCGCGACAAGGACACGCCCACCGTCCACTTCCGCAAGCTCGCGAACGAGATCACGCTCCTGCTCACGTACGAGGCGACGAAGGACATGGCGACCGAGCCGGCGGAGATCGACACCCCGCTCGAGCGGATGACGGCGCAGCGCATCTCCGGCAAGAAGGTCGCCGTCTGCCCGGTGCTGCGGGCCGGGGTCGGCATGCTCGACGGCGTCCTCTCGCTCGTGTCGAGCGCGCGCGTCGGCTTCGTCGGGATGTACCGGGACGAGGAGACGCTCGAGCCCGTCCAGTACTACCTCAAGCTTCCCGACGACCTGTCCCAGCGGGACGCGATCGTCCTCGACCCGATGCTCGCGACCGGCCATTCGAGCTGCGCCGCGATCGCGGCGGTCAAGGAGGCGGGGTCGCAGTCGGTGACGCTGGTCTGCATCGTCGCGGCGCCGCCGGGGGTCGAGGAGGTGCACCGGCAGCATCCGGACGTCCACATCGTCTGCGCGGCCGTCGACCGGGCCCTGAACGAGCGCGGCTTCATCGTCCCGGGTCTCGGCGACGCCGGCGACCGCCTCTACGGCACGAAATAACGGCGCTCGTCGGGAACCATCAGGCGTAAGGACGCTCGCGCAGGGAAGTTTCCTCTCGCCCGATGAGGCTCCGGCGTAGGTCGTACGCGTCTACTGGCAGTGCACGACAAGCGACCCGTCAGAGCGGTGCCTTAGCAAGAGCGCGGGCGCATGGCCGGAGTAGTTCGAAACCCAGCCATGGGCGGGCTGTCCGGCAGCAGGCACGCGCCCCTTCGTCGTCATGCGAGCGTTTTTGCAGATGACGGAAGCGCCCGACTGTGCCTTCGTAAGGGTGACTATCGTCGGCGACCTGAACGTCAGCGTCGTCGGCTCAGAACTACGTGAGCGGAGAGCGAAGACGCTGCCCGTGGCGCCTCCGGCGACCAGAATCGCAACGACCACGATCAGGAATCTCCGTTGCCTCATCCGCCGCTTGGCCTCCGCCATGAGCGGGTCGAGTGAGAACGGGAGGCTGGAAGCGCTAGCCGTCATAGGACCATTATTGCTAGCACTAGACGCAAGCGTCAAGAGTGCCGCTCAGGGGTCATTCCGGAACACTGGCCCAGGCGAGCGTCCTGCTCTTTGATCGAGGCGCTATTGGCCGAAGACGGCGTCGACGTTCGGCAGGTCGACGAAGCGGCTGAAGGTGCCCTCGTTTGCGATCTCCTCCGCGGCTGCGAGGAATCCTGCCCACGCGGTGCGCGCGAGCGTGCCGCCCACGCTGATCCTCCGAACACCGAGCTCGGCTGCTTCCACGGCCGTGATGAATGGCCTGTTGGCCAGCAGGTTCACGGTTTTCGGCGCGATCGCTGCGACGACGGCCGACACGTGTTCGGCGGTCTCGATCCCCGGCGCGTAGAGGCAGTCCGCTCCGGCCTCGGCGTACGCCTGCAACCTGCGGATCGTCTCCTCGAGGTCCGGCCGGCCCACCACGAAGCCCTCGGAGCGGCCGGTGAGGAGGACTCCAGTGCCGCTCTCGTCGATCGCACGCCGGGCCGCGCGAATCCGCTCGACGGCGAGGTCGAAGGGATAGAGCGGCTCGCCGGGATTGCCTGTCGAGTCCTCGATCGAGAGGCCGGCGATGCCGGTCGCCGCGGCGAGCTTCACGTTCACCGCGACCCCGTCCGGATCGTCGGAGAACCCGTGCTCGAAGTCGGCGTTCACCGGGACGCCGACGGCCTCGGCGATCTGGCGGAGATACTCCAGCGCCTCGTCGCGCCGGACGCCATTGTCCGGACGGGCCAACGTCCAGGCGAAGCCGGCACTGGTTGTCGCCAGCGCCTTGAACCCCATCCTTTCGAGCGCGACCGCGCTGCCGACGTCCCAGGGATTCGGCATCACGAAGCATCCCTCGCGGTGCAGCTCGTGGAAGGCCTCGACCTTGTCGCTCTGCGGTGTCACGCTCGGAATAATCGCCTTTCGGCCGCGAGGCGGGAAGACCACTCGAGGCGGTCGGCGCCAGCGAAGCGCAGGTAGGCGCCGAGCGCGTCGCGCATCGCCTCGACGAACCCGTCGGCGCGACGCGGCGCGAAGCCCTCCTCCCACCAGACGCCAAGCACCTCGACGCAGCCCTGCTCGCGGTCGATCCGGGGCTCGATCCGGCCGACGAACCGGTCGCCGAAGAGGATCGGGAGCACGTAGTAGCCCCAGCGGCGTCTCTCGGGCTTGAAGAAGCCCTCCCAGACGAAGTCGAAGCCGAACAGGCGCTCGAGGAGGGCGGTGTCCCACAGCAGCGAGTCGAACGGGGCGATGAACGCGACGGAGGACGGCGGCTCCGGCGGCGACTCGAGCTGCGCGAGCTCCTCGGCGACCACGAACCGCTCGCCGCGCAGGCCCTCGACCTCGACGGGCACGAGCGAGCCGAGCTCGACGAGCTCCCTGTGGAGCTCCCTGCGTACCTCCGGGTCGGCGATGCGGGCGAACGTACCGCCGGCGCCGCCCGCGCCGAGCAGGCCGTGGGCGCGGTGACGCGAGAGCTGCTTGTGCCGTAGCTGCTCCCGCTCGGGCATCTCCTGTGCGAGGAGCTCGGCCGGTAGCAGCCGCTCGATCACGTCGTAGTAGCGGACGTTGCCCTCGCGCCGCGCGAGCCCAATGTCGCCGGCGACTGTGTACGCCTCGAGGACCGAACGCACCGCGTTCTCCGGCACTCCGAACCAGTTCTTCGTGCGGCCGCTCTCGTGCGCGAAGTCGGCGGAGGACAGCGGCCCGTCGGCTCGTAGGCGCTCGAGCACCCGTTCGGCGACGGCGGCGTTCTCCTTCAGCGCCGCGGCGTGGAACCGCGGCCCTTTGCGGCCCGCGTTCACGCGATACCACGGGAACTCGCTCGCCGGGATGAAGGACAGCGCCTTGTTGGTCGTCTCGAAGATCTCGCGGCGCTCGTAGAGCGCCTCGCACCAGGCGGGCTCGTAGCCGGCGACGCGCGCGTGCAGCATGAGGTCGTGGTTCCGGCCGGCCACGGCGATCGGGTCGAACTGGATTGAGCCGAGCTTCCGGATCACCTGCAGCACCGCGTCAGGGCCTCCCGCGAGGGACCGTGCGGGCGCGAGGAAGTGCCGCGCGACGAGGAAGCGGCGCGCCGCCTCGGGGGCGACCCTGACCGGAGGTTCGGTCAGGACAGCTGCTCGAGCCCGTCCGCGACCCAGGCCCGCAGCTCGTCGGACTGGACGAACGCAGCGTCGTCGGCCCTGGCGCGTGCGAACACGTCCTCCGGCGACGCGCCTGCCCGCAGCCCGGAGTAGAGGTAGATCAGGGCGGACGAGCGAGGCCCTGTCCGGCAGGTCACGAGCGTCGGCCTCGGCAGTCCGTCGAGCGCCTCGATCTGCCTGCGCGCCAACTCGAGGTCGAGCTGAGTGGGCGGGTCGGAGACCACGTTCGCCGACACGGGAACGGCGCGCTCGACGTCCGTGTACGACATGCCGCCCTCCATGGAGGCGAACTCCTCGCCGCAGAGATAGAGCCAGGACGCGGCTCCCTTCTCGCGCGCGAAGGCCTCGGGATCCGCGATCAACCCGCGGTTGTTCAGCAGGTCGGTCGGAGTCTCGAAGGCGGTCATGCGGCGATCCTACTCCGGTCCCGCCGTATCGTCTGGCGGCGGATGCCGACTTCACCACTCGAGCTCACGCGCGTCCAGATCCTCGCCTTCCGGCGTCGCGCCGGGGCGCTCGACGAGCGGCTCCCGCCCGGCGCGCGCTCCCTGCGGCAGGCGGCCTGGGCCGGGCTGACGGACAGCGTTCCGCGGGCCGCCCTGCTCTCGATCCACGCGCGGGTGGAGGGGGCGCATCCGGCGAGCTGGGAGGATCGCTCGCTCGTCCAGCTCTGGGGGCCGCGCCACAGCGTGTACGTCGTGCCGGCCCGCGATCGCGGGGTCTTCACCCTGGGCAGGCTTCCCGACGCTGCGCGTCGCCGCCAGCGAGCCGAGGACATGGCGGCACGAATGCACAACTATCTCGCCGGGCGGAGGCTGAAGGACAACGACCTGCAGAAAGCACTCGGCGTCGGCAATGCGGTCAAGTACGCGGCGCCGACGGGGACCGTGCTGCTTCGCTGGGACGGCGCGCGGACACCGATGATCTGGACGGTGCCGCGGCCCGAGATCGAGCCTCGGGAGGCGCGCAGCGAGCTCGCCCGCCGGTACCTGCACGTGTTCGGGCCGGCGACACCGGAGGCGTTCGCCACCTGGGCCGGCGTCGGTGGCGGCGAGGCCCGCGCGACATTCGCAGCCTTGAGCAAGGCGCTCACAGCGGTGCAGACGCCGATCGGCCCCGGCTGGATCCTCGCCCGCGACGAGCCGAGCTTCCGCGAGCCGCCGGGGCCGCCCGCCGCCGCCCGCCTCCTGCCGAGCGGCGACGCGTATTTCCTCCACTGGGGAGCGGGACGCGAGCTCCTCGTCCCCGAGGCAACGCAGCGCGCCGAGCTCTGGACCTCCCGCGTCTGGCCGGGAGCCGTGCTCGTCGCCGGCGAGATCGTCGGGACGTGGCGGCGAGCTCAGGCCGACGTGAGCGTCCAAGCCTGGCGCAAGCTCACTCGCGCGGAGCGCGACGTGGTCGAGGCGGAGGCGCAGTCGCTGCCGCTGCCGGGGATCGAGCGCGAGATCGCCGTCAGCTTCACAGCGTGAGCACGGAGGCGGGCGCGTCCCGGCGGCGAAGTACGCTGACGTCGTGCTTGCGGCGAGCAGCCCGCACCTCAGCGTCCTCGACGAGCTCGGCGATCATCTCCAGGTCCTCTGGGGAGCGCTCGTCGCCTTCGCCATCGTCGTCCTGCTGACGCCTGCGGTCGGAGGGATGGCGCGCCGGCTTGGCGTGGTCGACATCCCCGGCGGGAGGCGTGTGAATCAGCTTCCGGTGCCTCGCCTCGGGGGGATCGGGCTCTTCCTCGGGATCCTCGTGCCGGCTCTCGCGTTCCTCCACGTCGGCCACCAGACGCGCGGGCTGCTGCTCGGCGCCGCGATCGCAGTCACCGTCGGCATCGTCGACGACTTCCGCGGTCTTCCGTGGTACGCGAAGCTCTCGGGTCAGGTCCTCGCCGCGGCCGTGGCGACCGGCTTCGGCATCTGGGTGAACCGGTTCACGTTCCCCTTCGTCGGCGTCCACACCCTGCCGCCGTCGGTCGGGATCCCGCTGACGATCATCTGGATCGTCGCGATCATGAACATGTTCAACTTCCTCGACGGCCTGGATGGTCTCGCCGCCGGGGTGGCCGCGATCGCCGGGCTGACGTTCAGCGTGATCGCGCTCTCGCTCGGGAAGTTCGACGCCGCCGTTCTCTCGGCGATCGTCTTCGGTGCCTGTGTCGGCTTTCTCCGCCACAACTTCTATCCGGCGCGGATCATCATGGGCGACTCCGGCGCGCTGCTGCTCGGCTACGTGCTCGCGACCATCGCGGTGCAGGGCCTCTTGAAGACCGCCGCGACCGTGGCTCTGTTCTTCCCGCTGCTCGTCCTCGCCGTCCCGATCGTCGACACGACCTTCGTCGTGGTGCGACGGCTCAAGCACGGGGAGCCCGTGTTCGAGGCCGATCAGGCGCACCTGCACCATCGCTTCCTGCGTCGCGGCTTCTCGCAACGGCGCGCCGCCCTGACCATCTGGGCCTGGTGCATCACGCTTGCCGCGGCCGCGTTCGCAACCCGCTTCGTCCCGTTCCGGGCCCACGGTGTCTGGCATCCCTGGTGGACGCTGCTCGCCGCGTCGATAGGGCTCGCCGCCGTCCTCTTCTCGGTCTACGTGGTCTACGTGCTCGAGATCGTCAAGCTCGGCAACCGCATCCAGAGGCGGCGCAGGCGGGACGACCCACTGCGGAAAACCGCCTGACCTAGTCCGAGGGTCTAAGTGACCTAGGTCCTGGGACCCATTGACGAGAGTCAACGAGTGTGCCAGCCTACGTGCCTCGAATGGGGTACCCCGAACGGGAGTAGGTGGAAGGAGGTTCGCGCCAATGGACGTTCGTCTAGCCGCCTGGGGCAGCTAGCCCTGGCGACGTCTGCGGTGTGATGCCTGCGACGGAGCCGCCGCAGCACGGCGGCCGTCAGCCCGGTGGCTCCGAGCAGGTTTCCCACACGAACGCCGGCGCGACATCGCCTTGAGCCGCATCCTGGCGCCCTTTGCGAGCCGCGACTTCAGGCTGCTCTGGACGGCGAGCACGATCTCGCTGCTCGGAGACGGGATCTGGTTCGTCGCGATCAGC
>Ga0308176_10002906_pt1 | contig 10838 bp, 9 predicted proteins | sample PhyCR2_3_FD_203890 | JGI IMG/M metagenome (GOLD analysis project Ga0308176, IMG submission 203890) | Soil microbial communities from UC Gill Tract Community Farm, Albany, California, United States - DLSLS.C.R2 | ecosystem: Environmental > Terrestrial > Soil > Agricultural land | place: USA... | reverse complement strand
CCACACGCTCATTGGGCAGAAGTCGCCCAATGAGCGTCGCAGCGCCGCGGATGGCGGCGGCCGACCGGCGGAGGCACCTGATCGAAACGGCGATTCGCCTCTTCACCGAGGGCAGCTACCACGGCACGACCACGGCGGAGATCGCCCGCGCCGCGGGAGTCTCGGAGCCGATCCTGTACCGGCACTTCGCCTCGAAACGCGACCTGTACCTCGCCGCGCTCGAGCATGTCTGGGCGAAAACGCGCGAGGAGTGGGAGCGGAAGCTCGACCAGGCGCCCGACGCGTGCGCCGCCATCGAAGCGATCGGCAAGGGGCACGTCTCTCTGCGGTCGCCGAAGTTCCAGCTCACAGAGCTCTGGGTGCAGGCGCTGAGCGAGGCATCTGAGGATCCCGCGCTACGGCGCCACCTGCGCAAGCACATGCGCGAGGTGCACGATTTCGTCGCGGACCTGGTCCGGCGTGGTCAGAACGAGGGAGCGCTCGCAGCGGATCGCGACCCGGACGCGGAGGCCTGGATCATGCTCGCCGGAGGCATCCTCGGCATGGTCGGCCGCCGGGTGGGGCTCCTGGACGACAACGAGCTGCAGGCAATCCGTACAGCCCGCTTGTCGTGGCTCCGCGCCTGACTTAGCCCTTCTCTTCCCGTGCCGCGCACCGACATGCGCGGAGCGCGGCACACCGCGCGAGCGGAAAGCACAGCCGAGCGCACGCGCGCGAAGCGCGCCTGCGCCGGCGAAGCGGGCGAAGCGCAATGAAAAGGCCCCGGCTGCGGCTCCGGGGCCTTCTCGAGAGGCGCGCCAATCCTGACGGGACTTAGAAAGCGGATCTGCGGCCCACCCGCTTCCGTTCCTCTGCCGGGATCTCCGGCGCGCCCCCTGCGAACCTCGGCCTGGCGTCCGGCCTGGTTGCAAGGTGCGCTCACTATAGGAGCGCTTGGCGCGCTCGTCAAGTAGCTCGGTCAAGTGATTCTGCATTTCGCATGGTTGACCGGCTTTTTGCGATGAATACGCTCGATCGAGGGATAGCTGAGGCGCCCAACTTGCGCTTCAGTGAAGTATGCGCTTGACTAAGCGCGCCGAGAATATGCCGATGAGAGAGACAGCCAGCCGCACCGCTCGCCGTACCAGCCCTGAGGGACTTCGCCTGGGCGAGCGGCTCCGCCAGCTCCGCGTCGCGGCGGGGCTGACGCAGACCGAGCTCGCCGGCGACCGCTTCTCGAAGGAGTACGTCTCCCAGATCGAGCGCGGCAAGACCCGCCCGACCAAGGGCACGATCGAATGGCTCGCCGACCGCCTGGCAGTCGATGCCGGTTTCCTCGCGAACGGCGTCGCGACCGACGAGCGCACCCGGCTCGAAGGAGCCCTCTCGCGTGCGGAGGCGCTGTACGAGGCGCAGCAGGACACGGAGGCCGCGGAAGCGTTCGAGCCGCTGGTCGCTGCTGCCCGCGCGACCGGGCTGCCGGAGCTGCAGGTGCGTGCGCTGTGCGGCAGCGGTCTCGCCAAGATGCGAACCGGTGAGCACCGCGCCGCGGTCGAGCTCCTCAACGAGGCACGCTCGATCACCGAGGCCGAGTCGTTCTCCGACGTCGAGCGGGCAGACGTGCTGTTCTGGCTCGGGTGCTGCCGCTACCAGCTCACGAGCGTGCAGACTGCGCTCGCGCTGTTCAACGAGGCGCTCGGGCTCGCCGAGCGTTCCGGACTTCCCTGCGACGCGCTCAAGGCCAACATCCTGTCGTGGCGCTCGCGCTGCTGGCAGCGCCAGCGGGATTTCGAAGCTGCGCGGGACGACGTCGAGCGCGCGCTCGAGCTCTCGCAAGGCGTCGAAGATCTCCGCACCATCGGCGCCGCCTACTTCCAGGCCTCGCTCATCGCCGACCGCGAGGGCCACTGGGTGCTGGCGCGCAACTACGCGGAGCGGGCCCGCGAGGCCTACTCGCAGCTCGCCGACCGCGTCCACGTCAGCCAGCTCACAAACAACCTCGGCGGCCTGAACTTCCTGCTCGGCAACACCGACCAGGCCGTGAAGCTGCTCAAGGAGTCGTTCGCCATCGCGCTCGATCTGGGGCGGGACGCCGACGCCGGTCGCGCCGTCTCGTCGCTCGCGCAGATCCACCTCCGCATCGGCAGTGTGGAGCAGGCCGAGGACCAGGCGCGTCAGGCGCTCGACCTTCTCGACGGACGCGTCGACTACATCGACGAGATCGGGAGCGCTCAGCTCGTGCTCGGGCGCGCGCTGCTCGAACAGGAACGACTCGACGAGGCAGAGGCGGCGTTCGCCGCTGCCGAGACGAGCTTCGGCGAGCTCGGATCAGGTAGCCACCGCGCGGCCGCGTGGGTCGCACGTGGCGATCTGGCAACTCGACGGGGAGATCACGAACGGGCGGCCGAGCTGTACCGGACGGCTGCTGAAGCGCTCCAGGACGTCCGCTTCTAGAAGAGGAAGGAGGTGACGACTTGACCAAATCAAGGCTCATCTACCTCTTGCTCATCGCATCGCTCTTTGCCTACCTCCTTGCCGGCTACGGCTTCTTCGGCGGTTTCGGCATGTGCGACGGCGGCGGCCTCTAGTCGACCTGGGAGCACTCGCGCGACCCGCGCCTGCGTTTCCCAGGTCGCCAACGGTGGCATGACGCCCTCGTGGGCGCACGTCTAGAGCGCGCGCGGCGCGCTCTCACCGTCGGGCGGGTCGCACACCAAAGCGGACTGCGGCGAGTTCTTGGCGAGATCGGCGTGTCCGGTCGGCGCGACGCTACGCGGGAAGGCGCGCAGTCGTTTCGCCACGGCCTCGAGGAGCTCGGCACGACCTTCATCAAGCTCGGGCAGCTTCTCTCGTCGCGGCCGGACCTCCTGCCGGACATCTACATCGACGAGCTCGGCCACCTCGTGGACTCAGTCCCGCCGGTGCCCTTCGCGGAGATCGAGGCAGTCCTCCGGGAGGACTTCGGCGGGGACGCGTTCGTCAGCCTCGACCCCGAGCCGCTCGCGACAGCCTCGATCGCGCAGACCCACCGCGGCCTGCTCGCCACGGGGCAGGAGGTCGTCGCCAAGGTGAGGCGGCCCGGTGTCGTCGAGCAGGTCGACCTCGACCTCGCAGTGCTGCGCTCGACCGTTCGCCTTGCGGTTCGCCACTCGGAGACCGCGCGGAGGGTGCAGCTCGAGGAGCTCGCCGACGAGCTCGAGCTCCACCTTCGCGGGGAGCTCGACTTCGTCGAGGAGGCACACAACGCCGAGCTCGTGCGTCGGCTCGTGGAGCGGTTCGACGGGCTCGTCGTGCCGCGCGTGATCCGGCCGTACGTGACCGAACACGCGCTCGTCCTGGAGCTGATCGCGGGCCGCAGGGTCGTGGCGGGGCATGGGCTCGAGCCGGAGCGCGCCGCCCTTCTGGCGCGCGAGTTCTTCCGCGCCTACGTGTTCCAGGTCGTGGTCGAAGGCGTGTACCACGCCGACCCCCACCACGGGAACGTGCTGCTCACCGGGGACGGGCGCCTCGCGCTTCTCGACTTCGGGCTGCTCGGTCGGCTCGACGAGGACACGCGGGCCGGGCTCGGGCTGCTGCTGCTCGCACTCGCCCAGAACCGGGCCGACGACGTCGCCGACCTCGTCATCTCCCTCTCCCTCACCTCGACCCACTCCGACCAGGCGGGGTTCGTGCAGGACGTCCGCCGCAAGCTGCCCCGCTTCCACCACCGCCCTCTCGCATCCATCGGGGCCGGGCAGGCGCTTGCCGACCTGCAGCGCGCCGCGATCCGGCGCGACATCCGCCTCCCCACCTCGTTCGCGCTGGTGGGCAAGACGCTCGCGCAGGCCGACTCGATCGCGCGAATCCTCGACTCGGAGCTCGACCCGGTCTCGCTGATCGAGGAGGAGTCGCTGGAGGTGATGGCGCGCGAGGTCGAGCACCGGCTCGAGCCGAACCGGCTCGCGGCTCACGCCTTCACGCAGCTCGCGCCGCTCCTGCGTCTGCCGGGCCGCGTCGGACACGTAGTCTCCGAGCTCGAGCGCGGGACCCTGAGGATCGGCATCGTCCCGACGGGGCTGGAGGAGCTCGAGCACAACCTTCGCTCGATCGCGAACCGGGTCGGCGCGGCGATGATCATCGGCGCGCTGCTGCTCGCGTCGTCGCTGCTCGTGCGCGCCCACTCGGTCGAGTGGCTCGGCGTCGCGGGCTTCTGCCTCGCGGCAGTGCTCGGGCTCTACATGATCTGGAAGATCATCCGCACGCCCGGCGAGCTCTAGCTCACGTCGGCGTTGCGCGAGCCCATGCGCTCGATCACGACCTGGGGAATCCGCGCCGTCGGGCTCAGGCGGAGGCACATGCGCACCACCTCGGCGCAGTCCTCGGGGCGGATCATCTCGTTCGGCTCGATGCCGGACCACTGCGCCATCGGCGTGTCGACGAAGCCGGGGCACAGCGCGATCGCGCGCACGCCGTCCGCGTCGAGCTCGTCGTTCAGCGAGCGCGTGAGAGCGATCACCGCGGCTTTCGTGGCGCCGTAGGTCGCCAGCCCCGGTGTCGGGAGCGTGCCGGCGATCGAGGCGAGGTTGACGACCCAGCCTTTCGACTCCCGCAGGAGTGGGATCGCCGCCTGCGTGACGAGGAACAGGCCGCGCAGGTTGACGGCGAGCTGGAGATCGTGATGCTTCGCCGGCAAGTCCTCGACCCGGCCGCCGATCCCGATCCCGGCCGAGTTGACGAGCACGTCGAGGCGCCCGAACCGGTCGCGGTGCTCGGCGACGACGCGCGTGCAGTCCTCCGCCTCGGCGACGTCGGCCGCGATCGCCCCCGCTCCCAGCTCGGCCGCCGCCGCCTCGATGCGCTCGGGCCGGCGCGAGACGAGCGTCAGCTCGAAGCCCTCGTCCCGCAGCATCCGGGCGATCGCGAGCCCGATGCCCGACGAGCCGCCCGTGACGAGTGCAGCTCCTGGCATTGCACCTACAGTAAACGGCGTGGAGACAACAAGCCTTACGAGCCTCACGGCCGGCGGCGGCTGCGCGGCGAAGTACTCCGCGGCTCGGCTCGAGGAGCTGCTCAAGGGCTTCGTCCCGGTGGAGGCCGAGGACCTCCTCGTCGGCCTCGACCCGGCGGACGACGCCGCCGTCTATCGCCTCGACGACGAGCGCGCGCTCGTCTTCACGGTCGACTTCTTTCCGCCGCTCGTCGACGGTCCGGGCCTCTTCGGGCGGATCGCCGCGACGAACGCGCTCAACGACGTCTTCGCCATGGGAGGGACCCCGCTGCTCGCGCTATCGGTGGCCGCCTTTCCGGAGGAGCTCGCGTCGGAGGTCGTGGGCGCCGTGTTCGCGGGCGCCGACGAGCAGGTTCGCGCGGCGGGGGCGATTCTCGCCGGCGGGCACACGATCCGCGACACCGAGCCGAAGTACGGCCTCGCGGTCGTCGGCACGGTCCATCCCGACGGCATCTGGGTCAAGAGCGGCGCACGGCCCGGCGACGCCGTCTTCCTCACCAAGCCGCTCGGCACCGGGCTCGTGCTCGCGCGGAAGGGCGATCTCTCCGAGGCGGCGGGCTGGATGACGACGCTCAACGACCAGGCGGCGGATGTGCTGCGGCCGTTCTCGCCGCACGCCGTGACGGACGTCACCGGCTTCGGCCTGCTCGGCCACGCGCACGAGACGGCGGAACGGAGCGGCGTCCGGATCCGGCTCCACGCCGCCGCGCTGCCCGCGCTCGCGGGCGCGCTCGAGGCTGCGCGCGACGGCGTCCGCACCGGCGGCGACCCGCGCAACCGCGACTTTGCCGGCCCACACGTCTCGAGCGACGGCGTGCCGGACGACCTGCTCGCGCTCGCCTACGACGCACAAACGGCGGGCGGGCTCCTGGTGACGCTGCCGGCGGAGAAGGCGCTCTCGCTCGAGGCGGAGTTCGAGCGCGCCGGCCTCTTCCTCGCGCGGGTGGGCTCGGTGGAGGAGGGGGCGGGCGTTCTGCTCGAGCCGTAGACGGCGGCAACGCCCGTCTACACTCGGGTCGTGCACGCGGGGTCCGCATCGGCTGCGCTGCCGCGCCGGTTGGCCCGGACGATCTCCCCGATCGTCTTCCGGCGGGTCGCGCTCGCCGCGGTCGGCGTACTGATCGTCATCGTTGCGTCGGGCGCAACCGTTCGGCTCACCGGATCAGGGCTCGGCTGTCCCAAGTGGCCGACCTGCACGACGCAACACGCGCTCCCGCAGAGCTACCACTCGTACATCGAGTTCGGAAACCGTGTCGTCTCGGCGGTCACCATCTTCACGACGCTTGCGCTCGCAGTCGCAGCCTGGCTCACGCGCGGGCTCGGCCGCCGCGGCCGCTGGCTGGCGACGGCCGTCTTCGTGGGGACGCTCGCGCAGGCGCCGCTCGGCGCGATCACCGTCTACTACGACCTCGACCCGTATCTCGTGATCACGCACCTGCTGCTCTCGTTCACGCTCGTCTCGCTCGCCGTGCTCACGCTGCTCGAGGCGGCGCGGCTCGTCCGCGGCGAGGGAACTGCGCTGCCGTGGATCGCGCGCCTCGGCGCGCTCGTGCTCGTCGTCGCCGTGACCGTGCTCGCGATCAGCGGGACGGTCGCGACTGCTGCGGGCCGTTTCCCCGGGAGCTCCGGCTCGCAGGTCGTGCCGCGGCTCGGCTCCTTCTATCCCGCCGTCTACTGGCACGTCCGCGCAGTCGCCGTCTTCGGCGTCGTCTTCGCTGTGCTCGCCGCCTGGGCGTGGACGCGGCGCAGCTCGTATCCGTGGCTGCTGCGAGGCTGCGCCGGGCTGCTCGCGATTCTCGCCGTGCAGATGGCGATCGGCGAGGTGCAGTACCGGACGTACGGCGACGTGCCCTGGTGGCTCGTCCTGCTGCACGTCGCGGCGGCCGCGACGCTCGTGGCCTGGACGGTCGGGCTCGCCGCGCGTCTCTGGCGTCCGCTAAGAGCGGACTAGACTCGGAGAATGTCGGAGCTGATCGTCTCCTCGCGGCCGGAGCTCCGCCGCCCGGTCCTCATCGCCGCCTTCCGCGGCTGGAACGACGGCGGCCAGGGCGCCACGCTCGGCGCCGGCTTCCTCGCGAAGGAATGGGACGCCGAGCAGTTCGCGGAGATCGACTCCGAGAACTTCTACGACTTCCAGGCGGTGCGCCCGAACGTGTCGCTCGAGGACGGGTTGACGCGCAAGCTCGAGTGGCCCTCGAATACGTTCCTGCACGCGCCGATCCCGGGGCTCGACCGCGACGCGGTGATCCTGCTCGGTGTCGAGCCGAACCTTCGCTGGAAGACGTACACGGCGCTCGTGCTCGAGCTGCTGCAGGACCTCGAGGTGGAGCTGGCCGTCACCCTCGGGTCGTTGCTCGCCGACGTGCCGCATACGCGGCCCGCGCCGGTGAGCGCCGCTGCGAGCGACCCTGCGCTCGTGGAGGAGCTCGGGGTCGAGCCGTCGCGCTACGAGGGGCCGACCGGCATCGTCGGCATCCTCCTCGACGCCTGCCGGCAGGCGGAGCTGCCCGCGGTGAGCCTCTGGGCGGCCGTGCCGCACTACGTCTCGCTCGCGCCGAGCCCCCGCGCTGCGCTCGCGCTCTGCACGCGCCTGGGCGAGCTCATCGGCAGCGAGATCGACGTCTCCGAGCTCGAGCAGGCCGCCGAGGAGTACGCCGAGCAGGTGACCGAAGCAGTCGCGTCCGATGCGGAGACGGCCGCCTACGTCGAGGAGCTCGAGCGCCGCGTCGACCTGATGGAAGCCGCCGAGGAACTTCCGTCCGGCGAGAGTCTCGCGGCCGAGCTGACTCGCTTCCTTCGCGAACGGGACGAAGAAGAGGACGGCGGCGAGAGCGCCGGCGGGCCGGCGTCCTAGTGGACTGAGTCAGTCGCTCTTGGCGGCTTCGGCTTTCGCCGGCTGTTCCGGCTTCGCCTCTCCGTCGCCGTTCTGTTTGGCCTGAGCGGCCTTTGCGGCGCCCCCGCCCTTGCGCCTCCGCCGGCGTCTCCGCCTGCTGCGCCCTGAGCCCTGCTTCGGTGCGGGGAGATTCTCCGCCAGCGCGAGCGCGACCTCCTGGACCGTGCCGAGTTGCTCGCGTGCCTCGTCGATCAGCTTGTTCGCGCGAGGCGTGTAGCCCTCTGCCGACGCCAGGAGCGCGGCGCCGACGGGCAGCGGGAGCTCGAGCGCGGCCCTGACGAGCTTCGCCGCGTTCTCCTCGTGCCGGTGGCCACGGGAATTCGCGAGCGCGCCGAGCAGGCGCTTCGCCTCCGGATACTCCGCCGACGCCCGCCGGTCCTGCACCTTGCGGGTCGCGCGCGCGAGCCGCCACGTCCAGCGGGCGAGGATCTGCTCCGGCGCGTCGGGCTTCTCCTCGCCGATCGCGCGCAGGAGGATGCGGATCCCGGGCAGCCGCTCCTTCTCCCACGTCGGCGCCTGCGTCACGAGCGTGACGAGATCGTCGAAGTCGGCGCGCTCGACTCGCATCGAGACCCGGTCCTGCAGCGCCATCATGCGCAGCCGCCGGTTCGGGTTCTCGGCCGCCGCGGTGGTCAGGAACTGCTCGAGCGCGACCTTGCTCGCGTTCCGGTCGGTCAGCTTCTGGACGAACGAGGCGCGCTCGTCGAAACGGATCTGGCGGCCCGCGATCGTTGCCCAGTAGCGCTGCTCGTCCTCGTCGAGATACTTCGGGTCGATGCGCTGCCACTCACGCTGGATGACTCCGATGCGGCGACGGACGTCGGGCGTGACCGGTACGAGCCACGGCGCCGGCGTGAGGCGACGGCGCGCGCGGCGCTGCGAGCGGCGGCGAGGCGCCGGGGTGACGCGCGCGCCTTCACGGTAGAAGTCGGCGTCGAGGAGCGAGTGGAGCGAGACGACCCGCTCGTTGTGGGTCGCGCCCTTGGGGACGAAGTCGACGACGATGCCCGCTTCCTTGCGCGGGTGGATGCGCATGATGCGGCCGATCCGCTGCTGGTAGACGCGCCGTGACGCGGTCGGCGCGAGGTGCATGCAGACCGTGGCGCGCGGCGAGTTCCAGTCCTCCGCGAGCAACTGCGCGTTGATGAGCACGTTGATCTCGCCGCGTTCGTACGCGGCCAGCGTTTCGGCGAGGCGCACCGGCGGCGTCCGGCCCGAGACGGCCTCCGCCTTGATCCCGGTCGCGCGGAACTCCGTCGCGAGGTTGTACGCGTGGTCGACGCCGGCCGCGTAGACGATGCCCGGCGTGTTGTCGAAGCGCTCGCGGTAGAGGCTCGCGGCGGCCTGGTTCAGCGCCTGATGGTCGAGGGTCTTGGCGAGGATCTCCTGGTCGAAGTCGCCGCCGACGATCGGCACCGAGTTGATGGCCGCGACAGGCGGCACGCGCAGGCAGCGCAGCGGCGCGATCAGCCCGCGGCGCGCGGCGTCCTGCAGCGGCAGGTCGTCGACCGAGGCGGGGAAGACGTCGGAGACCTGCTTCGCGATCAGCTGCTCGGTCGCGGTCATCCCGATGTAGATGGGCTCGGGGAAGGAGCGGATCGCGGCCGAGGTCTTCTCCCCGAGCGCCGTGTGCGCCTCGTCGCAGATCACGAGCTGGTACGCGTCGCGGTCGATCGAGTCGACGTGCCGCGCGAACCAGGCGTAGGTCTGGATCGTGAGCGGCGCCTGCTTCGCGCTGCGGCTCTCGCGCGTGATCACGTCGGTGAAGCGCTTGCCGTAGCCCTCGGTCGTCAAGTCGCGCGTGAACTGGGAGACGAGCAGGCGGCGGTGCGTGAGGATCAGGACGCCGAGCGTGCGGGCCGCCTCGACGAAACCGGCCGCGGCGATCGTCTTGCCCGACGCGGTCGGATGGCGGAAGCGGTAGCGGCGGATCGCACCGGGGTCGTCCTGCTGCGGCTCCTCGGGAAGCTCGGCCTCCTCGATCTCGACGACGAGTGTCGAGTCCTCATCCTCGTCCTCGACCTGCAACTGCTCGAGCTCCTCCGCCGTCGCCGTGTGGCCGTTCCCATTTCCGCCGTTCCCGTTGCCACTCGGCTCGTCGTAACGCTGGCTCGCGGCGATGAGCTCGGTGAGCATCCCGGCGAGCGCGTCGACCTGGTGGCGGCGGAGCGCGGTGCCGGCGGCGGTTGTCGGCTGCGGCTCGGCGAGCACACGTTCGAGGCCGAGCAGGAGCCCGTAGCGGACCTTCCATTGCGGAGAAGGAGCCTTCTGTCCCGCGTCCATCTCGGCGATTGCCTCGTCGAGCGCGCGACGGCGGGCTGTGCCCTCTCCGAGCGTGTCGGCCGGGTCCTCGCCCTCGCGGACGAACGGCTCGCCCGCCCACGCTTCCGCGCGGAGAGCGGCGGCGACTACCGGGTCTGCCGCCTCCAGTGAGCTGGTCGGCTGCGGGATTGCTTCTTGCATATGCGCAGCACATTGCGGTGCTGCAAATCCATCAAGAGATACGCGCTCGGCTTTGAGTTCCCCTGGGCGAGCGGCGCACTCCGAAGCATACCCTGCGCGCAGGAATCGTCAACGTGGGCTAGGAGCTCTAGACGCCCATGCCTCCGAAGATGGCGAACGGATTGCGCGGTTCGACCTCGTAGACGAGCTCGCCCCCCGGCTCGACCTCGCCGTGCAGGCGGGTCGCCAGGGCGTCGGCATCCTCGCGGCTCGCGGTGCCGACGATGAGGTACTGGAAGCGCCGCTCGGGCTTGTAGCCCTCGGCCTCGAGCTGCTCAGCAAGCTGACCGGCCTCCTGGCGCGAAGCGCACTCGACACGCACCTCCCACGGGGCGAAGCCGCGCTCGAGCTCTTCCTCCTCCCACGTCTCGCCCGGTGGCTCGTCGTCCCACCGGTCCTCCTCGTCGAGCCAGTGCTCGATCCCGCTCGTTCGCGCCTCGATGCCGTGCGCGCGCAGCTCTGCCTCGACGACCGCGT
>Ga0308176_10002905_pt1 | contig 10839 bp, 7 predicted proteins | sample PhyCR2_3_FD_203890 | JGI IMG/M metagenome (GOLD analysis project Ga0308176, IMG submission 203890) | Soil microbial communities from UC Gill Tract Community Farm, Albany, California, United States - DLSLS.C.R2 | ecosystem: Environmental > Terrestrial > Soil > Agricultural land | place: USA... | reverse complement strand
TCGGTGGGCCGATCTCGAACGCGTCGATCTGGCTGCGGGGCTGGGCGCGCTCCTCGATTGGCGGCAGCGGCGCGAGCTCGACACGCTCGCTCCATCGCATTTCGAGCTGCCAACCGGCTCGCGTGCCGCGATCGACTACTCCGATCCCGAGTCGCCCGCGCTCGCGGTGCGCATTCAGGCGGCGTTTGGGATGCGCGAGTCGCCGCGAATTTTCGGCGGACGCGTTCCGCTCACGATGCGACTTCTCTCGCCAGCGAATCGCCCTGTACAGGTCACGCGGGACCTCGCCGGATTCTGGCGCTCCAGCTACCTCGACGTCAGGAAAGACATGCGTGGGCGATACCCGAAGCACGACTGGCCCGAGGATCCGGCAGGGCCGGAGTGACGCCGTTGCTCAGCGCCGCGAGAACTCGAGATCGCGAACTCGGTTGATCGTCAACCGAATTCCGGTGACGTTGCCGGCGTCGTCGCGAACAACTTTGAGCAGCATCTGATCGCTGTTCGTGAAGAGATCGTCGGAGACCGGAGAGAAGCGCAGCTCGTCGGACTGTGCGCGCTGTAGCACGAGCGCGCTCTCGCGTGCGACGATCGTCACTGGGAGATCGAGCTCGGCACTGTAGTAGTTGCCGGCGATTCGTGCGAGCTGGCTCGCGCGGATTCGAACAGCGATGGAGTCGTTCGGCGACTGCGCCGTACCCGACAGCCACAGCGACGACGTCGGAAGCCCATAGGACGCGACGGTCGTTTTCTGCGCGGCGAAGTTCAACACGACGCTGGCGACCTGCTCGGCGAGCGTGCCTGGCGCGTCGCTCGTGTTGCAGAGAGTGATCACCGAAACGTTTTTGGCGGGAACGCGAAGAAAAGTGCTGCGATACCCGCCGTACGATCCGCTGTGCGAGAATGTCTTGAGGCCGTGGAACTCGCCGACGCTGATGGCCAACGCGTACGGAATTGGCTGGCCGTCGTTCAGCTTGCCCGGCGTTTGAAGAAGGGCGATTGCCTCCTTTCCTCCGACTTTACCGCTCCTGAAGTTCGCGTCCCACTTGGCGAGATCCGCGACCGTCGAATAGACACCGCCGTCCCCGACGATGTCGAACTGCGGCTGGCTTATATGAAAAGTCGAATTGACGGGTTGGTAGCCGAGCGCGCGGTCCGGGACAAGCGACGTGTGATCGTCGCGGAACATGGTGCTCGTCATTCCGAGCGGCTTGAAGATGTGCTCGGCGGCGTAGTCCTTTAGCGACTTCCCGCTCACACGCTTCACGACGATTGCCAGCAGCGCGTAGCCCGTGTTGCTGTAGAGAAATTCGTCGCCGGGATTGAAGTTTAGATCTTTCTGATGGCCGATGAGCGACAAGAACTGTTGTTCGCTGAGCTGGCCATCGGTCGGCCATCCGGAAAGCGCCAGGAGCGTGAAGTAGTCGCGAAGCCCGCTGGTATGCTGGAGAAGGTGCCGGAGCGTGATCTTCACGCCAAACGACGGCACTTCAGGCACCCACTGCTGAATGGAGTCGTCCAGGGTGAGCCGACCGTCCTGCTCGAGGAGGATGATGCTCATCGCGGTGAACTGCTTCGAGATCGATGCGATGTAGAAGCGTGAATCGGGGCTGATCGGCACGCTGTGCTCGAGATCGGCCATTCCGTAGCCCTTGGCGAGCGCGAGCGAACCTTTTTGTACGACTCCGACGGCGCAGCCTGGCGAATCGGGGTGCGCATACGGGGCGAAGATCGAGTCTACCCATCGCGAGACGGAGTCCGAAAGCGTGGCCTGCGCGCCCGCAGGCGAGGCCACGATCACGGCTGAGAGTCCCACGCGACCGAGTACAGACCGAAGACTCATGCTCAAACCTCTCAATAGTTCGACCGACTGTCCAGCACGGCGGGTGGACGCGAGCCGGCGTGGCGTCGGGTTTGCATTTTGGCGCTGGCGTACCCGCCGGTCCAGCGCAGAGGTCCTTCCTTTTGGAGAGAACGCATGGCTGAAATTCGAGTCGAGCCTCGACGTCGCAGCCTGGCTTGGCTGTGGATCCTCCTAGTACTGATCATCGCCGGCGGTCTCGTCTACTACTACTTGTACTATCGATGACGGGTAAACCGTTGAAAGGATTCGTCCGTTGAGAGGAGCGTTTGTATGAGTCGGAACGATCGAGAGACGCGCGACGCTGCCGGGATCGGCCCGTACGCGCGCGAACGTGAACGACTGGTGGCCTTGAGCACGCTCGGTTCCTGGAAGGTGTCGGACGGAGAACCAGACATCCGGGGCTGGGAGATTCGGACGGTCAACAATCGACAGCTCGGCGTCGTTAACGATTTGCTGATCGACGCCGATGCCGGCGAAGCGGTACTTCTGGATGTCGATCTGCCGGGCGGCGCACGACACACCTTCGTTCCGATCAGAGTCGTTCAAATCGACCGCGGCCGTCGCGTCGTTCTGATGGACTCAGCGGATTTGCCAACAGACGACGTCGAGCGCACCGGCGCGCCGCCCAGTGAACGACGCGCGAGCGATACCGTCGAAACAAGAACGGTTCGCTATCCGTCGACCGACCGCGAGGTCGTCGCGGAGCGTCCCGCGCTGGCAGACGCGCCGCCTCGCGACGGCCTCCCTGACACGGCGCGCACCGACGCGATCGACGAGCGACGGCGTGCTGAGCGACGCAGGATCGAGCGCGTCAGCACGGATCTCTAAGGTCAAAGGAGCGCGGCAAATTCGGAATGCTGCCCCTGGAGGAGACTCGCCACGGCGCGCCCGCAAAGCGCGCCGATGACGTTTCCTGTCCCCGAGTACCCGCCGATCGCCCAGACACCCGACCGGACTTGTTCTAGAACTGGCATTCCGCTTTTCGTATAACCGACGGTCGCGGCCCACCGATGTGTGACCGGCGCGTCGACGCCGATCGCGAGAAGCAACGAGGTCAAGGCCGACTGAACCGGCTCGCTCGGCTCAGTGCTCGTCGTCCACTCCGCCTCTCCGCCGACGTCGCGCCCGCCGCCGAGGACGACGCGTCCGTCCGTTCGTTGTTGCCAGTAGTCGAATCCCCATCGGGCGTAGACGGGCCGCGAGAAAACGGGAACCGTCGGTGCGGTCGCGAGCATTTGAAGACGGGCGCTCCGAACTCGCGGCGCGAGCTCCGGCAGAATCGTCTCCAGTCGCCCGTCGACCGCGACGGCGATATCGCGGGCTCGGACGGAGCCGCGCGCCGTGAGGACGCGACCATCTTCGATCGAGACCACGCGCGAGTTGCCGAACAGACGAGCACCGGATTCCAGCGCATCCAACGCGAGGCCGGCGCAGCGCGCGGCCGGGTCGAACGCGGCGTCCGCGGGGAACAAAAGACCTCGGCCCTCGGGACCATCGTAGGGTTCGACGGGCAATCCGTCGCTGCGCATCGCCGAGAGCTGTGCGTTGCAGTCGTCGAGCTCTTCGTCTGACACGGCGATGCGCAGGCTCCCCGTTCGTCGAATGGCCGCCGGGGTTTCGCGCTCCATGCGATCGATCTCGATGAGCGTTTGCTCATAGATGGCCTTCGCGGTCGCCGATCCGAGCCGCTGCCCGGCCTCGTGATGAAACATGGCCATTCCGCCGAGCAGGAATCCTCCATTCCGTCCCGCCGCGCCCCCGGCGACTCCGGACGCATCGAGGCCGATCACCGTTCGGCCGCCGGTCACCAGCTCCCGGATGCAGGCGAGCCCGGAACCGCCAAGGCCGACGACGCATACGTCGGCCTCGAGACCGGACGTAAGCTCGTCCAGCGCGACGCGCGGTTCCCAGATCGGAGCGACGATGACGGACATTGCACGAAGGCGGAAGTCGATGAGCAATTCCTCGCTCGTCGAACGGTAATCTGTCGGACGCGCGAGCCGCACGAGGATCCTGAAACCGTGTCTCCGACCTGCCCGTAGAGGCGAGGCCCTTCCACAAAACCCTCTCGCCCACGGGATCCGCATGCAGGGTCTGCTCCGTGACATTCGCTACGGGATCCGCACTCTGCTCAAGAGTCCTGGTCTCACTCTCGTCGCGACGCTCGCGCTCACCCTCGGCATCGGGCTGACGACGACGATGTTCAGCATCGTGTACGGTGCGCTCATGAAAGGGCTGCCGTATCCGGACGGCGATCGAATCATGATTCTCCAGCGCGCGAACCCGACGCGCGGAATCCGGCAATCGGCGCTGCCGATTCAGGACTACTTCGACTTCAAGAAGCAGCAAAGCAGCTTCACCGATCTCGCGGCCGTGACGTCCGGATCCATCTACGTCAGCGGCGACGAGAAGGCCGAGCGCTTCGATGGATCGTGGATCACGGCGAATACGTTCGACGTGATCGGGGTCCGACCGTTCCTCGGCCGGAATTTCCGCGCGGGGGAGGACACCCCACAGGGTGAGAAAGTGACGATCCTCGCGTACTCGACTTGGAAAGAACGGTACAACGGCGACGCCACCATCATCGGCAAACGGATTCGCGTGAACGGCATTCCGTACTCGGTCATCGGCGTCATGCCGGACGGATTCGCGTTCCCGAACAATGACAAGATCTGGTTGCCGCAGCAGACGGATCCGCTCGTCGGTAAGCGCGGGGATGGAACCTACCTGCAGGTTGTCGGGAAGCTGAAGCCGGGCGTCTCGCTCGATCAAGCCAACGTCGACGTCGCGACGATCGCCAAGCGTCTCGCCTCGGAATACAAGGAGTCGAACGACGGCTTCACGGCGAGCGTCATTGGGTTCACGGACAACTACATCGGGAAAGAGCCTCGGCAGCTCCTCTACACGATGCTCGGCGCCGTGTTCTTCGTACTGCTCATCGCATGCGCGAACGTCGCCAACCTGCTGCTCGATCGTGCCGCGCACCGCACGAAGGAAGTCGGCGTTCGGACGGCGCTCGGAGCATCGCGTTCGGCCGTCGTCAGACAATTTTTGGCGGAGTCGCTGGTACTTTCACTGCTCGCGACGCTGTTTGGAATCATTGTGGCGCAGATCGGCATCGTCTTGTTCAACCGGGCGCTGACCGTCACGAACGTTCCCTTCTTCATCGACATCAGGTTGCATCCGCCCGTTCTTCTCTTCTCGATCATCGTCGCGGTTTTGACGACGTTGATCTCGGGCGCCATTCCGGCCATTCAATCGTCGCGGGCAGACATCAATGAAATTCTGAAGGACGAAGCGCGCGGCGCCTCGAGCTTCAAGATCGGCCGAATCAGCAAGGCGCTCGTCGTGTTCGAGATCGCGCTGTCGTGCGGGCTGCTCGTCGCCGCTGGGCTGATGATCAAAAGCGTCACGAAGATGCGCACGATGGATCCCGGCTACGTGACCGCAAACGTGTTCACGGGGCGCGTCGGGTTCCCCGCCGCATACACGGACACGATCGGCGAGTGGCGTTTCTTCGACGACGTGCTCCAGCGGGTCTCCGCTCTTCCTGGAGTTCGATCGGCGGCTCTCGCGTCGGGACTGCCGGCGGCCCGTCAGGGCTTCGGCGGAAATACCTTCAGCATCGAAGGCCAGACGTATCTGAAAGACAAGGATTATCCGAACGCCCGGTTCGCGAGCGTGACACCGAGCTTTTTCACAGTTCTGAAAACGCCGATCATCGAGGGGCGTGGGTTCAACGAGAGCGATCGTCCGGGGAGCCTCGACGTCGTCATCGTCAGCAAGGCATTCGTGAAGAAGTTTTTCCCGACCACCGATCCGATCGGGCGCCGCATTCGATTCGGGAACGGGCAGAGCACCGGGCCATGGCTCACGATCGTCGGCGTTTCCGGCGACATGTTCACCGGCGATCAGGAGAATCCGTACTCGCCCACGATGTTCCGGCCATTCGCGCAGTCGCGGACGAGCTTCGTCTACATTGCGGCGCGAACGGCAGGTCCGCCGCTGTCGATCACGCAGGGCGTTCGCGACGTCCTGAACTCGCTCAACACGGACATCCCACTTTACTGGGCACAGTCATTCGAAGACGCTGTCGCGCAGTCCTTGTGGTTCATCAATGTGTTCGGCACGATGTTCATGATCTTCGGGTTCGTGGCCCTCTTCCTCGCGTCAGTCGGGCTCTATGCGGTCATGTCGTTTTCGGTGAGCCGGCGGACCCGCGAGGTGGGAATTCGCATGGCGCTCGGCGCCCAGGGCGGCGATGTCGTCCGGATGATCTTCGGCCAGGGGCTCTGGCAGCTTGGGATCGGTATGGCCGTGGGCCTCGCGATGGCGCTCGGTGTGTCGCAGCTGCTCAAGGTCATTCTCTTTCAGGTCGAGCCGCGCGATCCCACGATCTACGCGGGGGTGGCCCTGGTGCTCGTGGTCGTCGGCCTCGTCGCCTGTCTGGTTCCGGCGAAGCGGGCAACACTGGTCGATCCGCTGGTCGCGCTGCGAAGCGACTGAGGCCGGCCTGAGATGGTGATCGCGTGACCATCGAGTCTGTGGAGCGTCCAATTTGCGTTGGAGAATTGACGATCGGCGGTTCCTGGCATTAGGTTCGTTCGCATCATGACAATCGCCGCGAATCTCAATTCGAATAATTCGAATAATCGGAGCTCCAACTGGATCTCGGGCTAGGGCGTCGTTGTCGAAATGCAACCGCGGCCCGCCAGAGAAAGGCGGGCCGTTTTGTTTGGGTGGATTTTGCGTCGCACGTGATGGGGCGTAGGTCAATTGGCAGACCGTCCGACTGTTAATCGGAAAGTTCCTGGTTCGAGTCCAGGCGCCCCAGCTGTGATTTTTCGAAAGTGGCCGCGGTTCGCTGCGGCCATTTTCTTTTGGGCGTCCTCCACCACGAATTCCCTACCGACGGGTGCGTTCCAGCGCTCGCTCCAAGGACGTTCGAGTCGCGTAGTACGCGGACCCTTCGAGATCGCCGTGAAGTACGGGCTCGAGCGCGTGCACCGCGTCGGACCGCCGGCCCTCGCCGACGAGCACCCGGGCGAGACCGAGCGGGATTTGCGGCAGCCCATTCGTCGCCGAATAGATCGCGGACCGGTACGACCGCTCCGCAGCGCGGAGATCGCCGCGCGCTTCATATAACAATCCTCTAACAAACGACGACAAACGCCGGTCGCGCCCGAATGCGCTTGGCCGTGCGACGACATCGATCGTGTCTGCCAACGACTCGAGACGGCTGGTGTCGCCCGCGGCGGCGTAAGCCGCGGCGGCCAGCGACAGCGTCCAGGCGCGACGCTTTGCAATGACTCCCGGCCCGGTGATTCCCTGTGCGGCGAGGTCCGTCGCCGCTGTCGCCGCGATGAGCTCGAAGACCGCCGCCGCCTCGCGCGGTTTGCCGGCCTCCGCGAGGACCCAAGCGCGAGCCATGCGTCCCGACGAACCGTGATCGATTGACGAGCGTGTCGAATCATCGATCGCGATGGACCGATCCAGCGTGCGAATCGCCTCGGCGAACCGACCTTGATTCCGGAGGCTGATGGCGAGCCACCACAGGACGTCGATCCGAGCCGATGGACTTCCATCTGCCGCGTGGGATGTGAGGAGTTGGTCGGCACCGCGGAAGTCGCCGCCTCTGATGGCGAGGCGAGCCCGGTACGTGATGTCCACCAGTTCTCGCCCCGCACGCCGGCTCGCTTCGCGTTGCGCTTCCATGGCTTCCGCGAGGCGGCCCTCGGCTTCGTACACGCGAGCGAGCGCTGACCAAGCCTGTTCCTCGGAAGGCTGGCGAGCCGTCCAGTCGTGTGCGACGCTTTCCGCGAGTCGCAACGAATCATCACTCACGTATGCTTCTATGAGATTCCGGTTTGCGTCGCACGCATAACATTCCGAGAGTGCGCCGGAATTCAGAGCGGCGTCGCGTTCGATGACGCGACGGTACGTCTCGATCGCGCGGCGGCGATCGCCGGACCACGCCTGGTTTTCGGCGAGCAGCACGGCATCGCGCAGGTCCCGTGGGTACCGCGCACTCAATGACTCCGCCAACGCGACAGCCGAAGGGTCGTTTGTCGACGTGGCCCACATCGTTTGGGCAAACAAGCGGTCGTGCGGCGTCGCGTGGCTAGCGACACGAACCGCTTGTGCCATGTACGGGAGTACATGTTGTGGCCCGCGGGCTGTCCACTCGGACAGTCCCGCGTAATCCGCCGCCATGGCAAACGTGGAGTCCTCGGCGAGCGCTGCACGGAACAATCGCAGGGCGCTTGGGAAATCGTGTTCGCGATACGCGGCAATGCCGGCATCATAGAATCGTCGTGCGACGAGGGACTCGCTTCCAACCGACCCGGGCGACGCGAGGACCGCATGGTCGACGTCGCCGCCGTCGCTCCGACGTGAGTGAAGTGCGAGCGCTCCACCGAAGCCGAGCAGTAAAGTCGTGGCCGCGATCCCCGCCACCGATCGCCAGCCGCGTGGGAGCCACGAACGATGGATCGTCCCACTAGGCGCTTGTGGTTCGGGCGTCGGCGGGCGCGTCGCCGTCGCCGCGATATTTGACAATATACCAATTCGAGATTGCCCGACCTCCGTCGGAATTGATCCGCGCAACCGCTCGATCAGCGCCCGTGTTTCCGCCGACGGCGCAGACTCGAGCTCGCGCGACATTCGAGCTTCGAACTCGGCGTACTCTCGAAGCGCTCCGCCGACGTCGGCGGATTGCTCGAGGAACGATACCAACCGTCGGAGCGCAGGTTCGTCGAATGGCGACAAACGCAGCGCCTCGCGCGCAAATGCGATCGATGCGCGGAGATCACCGCGCCGCTCGGCGTCGTTCGTCAGTAGATCGGCGGCGCGGACGGCGATCGCGTGCAAGCGTGCTCGCTCGCGCTCGAGCCACCACTCGAACGCGGTCGAAACCCCCGCGGCTGTGAATTCCTGCAGGAGTGGCCCGCGATAGATCGCGAGAGCGTCGCGGAGTCGATTGCTCTCGATTGCCTCTACGAATTCCGTGACATCGCTTCGGATCGCCGCGTGGACGATGCCGATCTCGTCGCTCCCACGCGTGCGCACAACGTCGTCGCCACACGCTCGCCGGATGAAATGCAGCGCCTGACGCAGCGAGAGCCGCGCGTTGGCCGCGGGCGCGTCGGGCCAAAACAGCGCGCAGAGCTTGTCTCGCGACGGCATCGCATGCGGGTCCCCGAGAACGAGGTACACGAAGAGCGCGACGCGCTTTGGCTGCGCGAGCAGCGCATCGAGCGGCTCGTCCGCGATGTCGCGAACATCCAGCGCACCGAGGGCGCGGACGCGAATCCGTGATGACTCGAAAAGCTGCGGTGCAGTGGCCAACGCTCGGCGCCTCGACGGCTGATCTCGTGGTGGATCGGCAACAGACGATGCACGCTACGATGCATCACGATCGTTCGCGCGGCTAGCCGCGAGGGCCGAGTTCGGCACTTAGAAGAACGCGCCGCCCTGCAACGTCAGCATTTGATCACCGAGCTCTCGGCGCGGACAAGCACGTCGACTGCAAGCCGGCCTCCAGGATCATTCGGTGCCCGCTCGACGACAAGCTCGTGATTTGCGAACAGTCGCTTCGCCGCCCTGGCAACGATTGGTCGAAGCGTCAAGAAACCTTCATCGGTATTCGGCGAACGCAGCCGATCATTCGACTCGATACGAATTCTCGTCCGGTCGAGGCGCAGTTCCGCGTCGTCAGCGTCGCGCTCCAGCGCATCCGCCGCCGAGAAGAGCGCCTCGAGGGTAGAGGCCAAGCCATCCACGGGGTCGCCCACGAACGGTCGTCGCCGTTGCACTAACAAGCCGAACCGGCCGTCGGATCGATCGAGCGAAAACGAGGTGTCGTGTCCGACCAGCACCACGCCCGGCCCTTCCGGGACGTGTGTATAGTCGGCGACGTCGAGAAGAAGCCCACCGAGCGCGCGCCGACGGATCCAACGGTGGAAGATCGGAACAAACCGCTCGTCGGAAATGGCTGGCTCCGGCGAATAGATCTTCGCGCAGACGCGTCCGAGGCCGATCATACCGCCGCCGGGGTCAGTCGGGAGTAGCATGCGTGCGCCGCCTCGATGAACAGCTGCGCCTCTTCGACCCGTCGTCTCGCTTCATCGCGGTCCTTCGCCTCACCTCGCGCGTCATGCGCTGCTTGGAAATACTGCCATTCGCTGGTGCCGACGAAGCGATCGAGAAAGACGCCGGTGTCGACGAAATTTCTTTTGAAGGCCTCGAACACAGCGGTCGGTTCTGAGGCGATGTCCGGATCGCGAGCTTTGACGAGTCCCTGCGCCGCCGTAACGATGGCGCCGTACGCCACGCGCGATGCATTCAGGACTTCCTCATCTGTCGCCTGTTCGTCGTCGACCATCAACGACGCGTCGAACACTTTGCTCTCCGCGGTCGCGAGACTGAACTGCGTTAGGGAGACGACTTCACCCGCGCACTCCCCGACGCCGATGTCACCAATCGTGTATTCGCGCGCATCGTGCCAGTCGACGTAAAACGACGGATCCTCGTCGTGCGATGGCACGGTCATGAGGTCTTGTAAGCGTTCTTTGATCGTCTTCTTACCGATCCGCACCACCCAATCTCGGAACGATTCACCATCCGTCCGCTCGGAGGAGTAGTAGCCGAGGAGACGATCCACCGTCTCGGGAGCACGCTTCGAGGGGACGGCGCCGATGGCCAAGCCATAGTGCGCCGCGTTGTCCTCCAGCGATCCGCCAAGGATGACCTGAAAGTGCGGCACCTTGTACGATCCAACGTTTCGGCTCGACCCATAAAATCCGATGTCGCCGATGTGGTGCAGCCCGCACGAGTTGGGGCATCCGCTCACGCGAACGTGGACGTCCTTCACGACCGGATCGAGCTGCAGCGCCCGATCGGATAGACGCTGCCGCAACTCCGCGCCGAGGCCTCGCGAGCTGGCGATGCCGAGCTTACATGTGTCGGTGCCCGGGCAG
>Ga0308176_10002902_pt1 | contig 10853 bp, 10 predicted proteins | sample PhyCR2_3_FD_203890 | JGI IMG/M metagenome (GOLD analysis project Ga0308176, IMG submission 203890) | Soil microbial communities from UC Gill Tract Community Farm, Albany, California, United States - DLSLS.C.R2 | ecosystem: Environmental > Terrestrial > Soil > Agricultural land | place: USA... | reverse complement strand
ACGCTCGCACCGCAACTGCTCGCCACCGGCATCGGTGCCCAGTCGATGTTCCGCCAGATCGGCGGCGCCCTCGGTGTCGCTGCCTTCGTCGCCATCCTCGGCACTCCCACCGCCGACACGATCCTCGCCCGCTTCAACGACACGCGCTTGTTCATGGCCGCCGCTGCAATCCTCGCCTCAGCCGCCCTTGTGCTGATCCGGCGACCGGCCCCGACAGCCGTACCCACCGACAACTTGGATCTTCCAAGTCAACCCGCCGAAAGCTGACCGACTACACAAACACCTGGGCTCCGACAGCGGAGATCGAGTACGCCACGCTCGCGGACGGGAGGCGCTGGACAGGGGCGCGCCGTCGTCATGAACGCGGCCGACTCCCCCGGGGTCAGTGCCGACCTGAGGTTCGGTGTCCGCACCTCGCTGCTCTGGTGGCTCGGCGCCGGCCTCCTCGCCGCAGCGGCACTCGCCGCGGCCGCCGCTGCTGCGCTCTTCGCTCGCGCGCGTGTTGCGCCCTAACCGGTCCTATTCCTTCTTCTTGCCCAGCTTTCGTGCCCATTCCCGGCCGTGCCCGCGGTTCCCGCCTCGTTGCTCGATGGTAAGGAGGGGTCGACGGTTCGAGTCCGTCAGAGGGCTCTGCAAAACGGCGGACCTCGCTCTCCCGCCCACGCGACGGCGCGGCGAGCTGCCGTTGACTGCTCGCCGGCTGCGCGGCCGTTACGGCCGCGCAGCTGGTAGGGCCGGTCGTCTAGTCGGTGGCCGAGCCGATTCCGATCCAAGTCAGTCCTTGGTCGCCTGCCACCATCTGTCGGAGCACATCCGGCGGCAGATGGACGAAGTGGCCGGCGCGCAGGGGAATCTCTTCTCCGCCTGTCCGCAAGACGCCGTCGCCCGCGACCACCGCGTACACCTCTTCCTGACCGTTCGCACTGTGGTCGTGCTCGAGGCCCTCTGCGCCCGCGGCCAGCTCGAGCTGATTGATCCGAAAACCGGCGACGCCGAGCTGATCTGTCAACGCACGAAAGATCCCGTTCCGCGCCTCCACCTGACTCACGTCAATCACGTGATATGAACCCACTTGTCCTCCTTATTCGCTGATTCCCAGGGCGCTCGAGCGACGGCCGTGATCTCGACGAGCATCCCGGCGACAAGGTCAGCTCGCACGGTTGTTCGCACAGGCTTCGTGCCGGGGAACTGCTTCTCGTAGATCGAGTTGAAGGCCGCGTAATCCGAGAGGTCGGCGAGGTGCACCAAACACGACACCACGTGGTCGAGCGACGCGCCCGCTCCCTCGAGGAGTACTTCGATGTTGCGAAACGTCTGCGCGGACTGTTCGGCGACGTCGTCGCTGATCATCTTGCCGGTCTTCGGATCGAAGCCGCCTTGGCCTGATAGGAAGATCCACTCTCCAACTGAGAGGCCCGGCGAATATGGGCCGACGGGAGTGGGCGCGCTTTCCGAGGTGATCAACGTCTTCATGGGTGGCCCTCCTCGATAGTGGTGGAGGCGACTCATGCGGCCTCCGGTGCGGACGCAAGACGCGGCGCCGTCTCGTGGGGCGGGTCGGGAAGGCGGTCGCCGAGCCGCAGGAAGCCGGCCCCGGTCAACGCCAACGCAATGGCCCCGCTCCACCAGATGGCGTTGGGTGATGTTGCGAGCAGCGCGCCTCCGACCGCGGGGCCGAGTGCCACGCCCGCCATGAAGCTGAGCTGGTACAGCGACATGTAGCGGCCGAGCAGATGTGGCGGCGCGAGCTCGGCGACAAGCGGGCCGAGCACGATGAACTGTCCACACTCGGCGATCGCGATCACGATCGCCACCGCGGCCAAGACCGCGGTCGCAGCAAGCGTCGATCCCGTCTTCGTTGCGAGCAGGACGGCGAGCAAGCCGACTGCAAAGATCGCGCTGGTCGCGGCCAAGGCGTGTGTGCGGCGCATGCGTGCGACGACGCGCGTCGCGGGAACCTGCGCGAAGACGATGAAGAACGTATTGAGGAACACGACGACGCCGATCTCACCCGCCCCGACTGGAGTGTGCGCCACAGCAAACGGCGGGAGGATGTTGGAGAAGTAGGCGCCGCCGACCATCACGAGTGCGAGGTTGCCCGTGACCAAGGCGAGCAACAGGCGATCTCGAACCACAGCCCGGAAACCTCGTCCGCTCTCGCTCGTCGACGCAGCGCTCGCGGCCCCGGGATTCGGGATGCCCACGAGCACGACCAGCGCGAAGACGGCGAAGGTGACTGTGTCGAAGAGGTAGAGCCCCTGAAACGCATGCAGATGATGGTGGGCGGCTGCGACGATCAAGCCCGCAACGGTCGCCCCGAGACCAAGACCGAAGTTGCCCGAGACTCGGCGGAGCGCGGTCGATGCGGCTCGCTGCTCCGCCGAGATCAGAGTCAGGGTGAGGACTTGCCCTGAGGTTCCTACGAATCCGAAGCCGGCGCCGCCGACAACCGAGCAGACAAAGCCTTGCCAGGGACGGTGGACAAATGCCAAGCCTCCGTAACCGAGCGCGTTCACGAGATTGCCGGCGATCAGGACGCTCTTCGCACTGAAGCGATCGAGCAGCGCACCCGAAGGGGGCGTTACCACCGCGGCCGTGGCCATGACCGTCGCCAGCACCAGCCCGGCAGTCGCAGTCGAGAAGCCGCGGACCTCGTGGAGATAGACGATCTCGAACGGAAGGATCAGTCCAGAACCGAAATAGTTGAGTGCGTTCCCGCCTTGAAGAAGGAGGACAGGCCTCGGTAGTCCCGTGCGCCAAACGGCGAATACACGCGTGAGCGCGCTGCTCTGCATCAGCTCATCTCCGATTCGTGGTTGTGTGCACGTCACGACACCGCGATGCCGCGGAACGGACCGCCGGTCCGTTTCCGACGGACCTGGTGTCATTGATCCGATGAGCGTCGATCTCGAGCGGGCCAGGGCGGGTGACGAGCACGCGTTCGCGTCGCTGGTCGAGCCGTTTCGGCGCGAGCTTCAGCTCCATTGCTACCGGCTGCTCGGCTCCGTGCAGGACGCCGAGGATCTCGTCCAGGAGACTCTGCTCGCCGCCTGGCGCGGTCTCGACGGCTTCGAGGAGCGGGCGTCGGTGCGCTCCTGGCTTTATCGGATCGCAACCAACCGAAGCCTCAACGCGATTCGCGAACGCGGGCGCCGCCCCGCCACGGAGAACACCATGAGACCGTCAAGAACCCGCCGCCCCGTCGAGCCGAGCTGGCTCGAGCCGTACCCGGACAGCGCGCTTCCCGATCCCGCTCCCGGACCTGAAGCACGCTACGAGCAACGCGAAGCGATCCAGCTCTCGTTCATCGTCGCGCTGCAACACCTGCCCGCCAAGCAGCGCGCGGCGCTCGTGCTACGCGACGTGCTCGGCTTCCACACAGACGAAGCCGCCTCGATCCTCGAGACGACGCCGCAGTCGGTCAAGGCCGCACTTCAACGCGCACGCGCAACGCTCGACTCGTACACCCTCGAACGCGAGCAGGCGCCGCTGCCCGACTCGCCGACCGAACGGAACCTCCTCGCCACCTTCAGCGACGCCGTCGAAGCCGGCGACACGGCGCGCCTTCTGACGCTCCTGAGCTCCGACGCTCGTGTCACTATGCCGCCGCGCCCGGGTGAGCTCATCGGACGCGAAGCGATCGGCGGGTACCTCGACGACGGCGCCGAGGTCCGCGGCGCCCCGCTGCAGCTACGCCCGACCCGCGCCAACGGCCAGCCGGCCTTCGGCTGCTACCTGCGCTCGCAGCCCTGGGGCATGCTCGTCCTCACCTTGAGCGGCAGCAAGGTGGACGAGATCACCTTCTTCGAGAACCCCGCGCTGCCCGGCCGCTTCGGTCTTCCCGAGCACATCTAGCCGACAACGGTGACACAGCACCACGCTACCGTGGGCGACCGCTGTGGAGACCCGCTCGGACATCCGTAACGTCGCGATCGTCGCGCACGTCGATCATGGGAAGACGACGCTCGTCGACGCGCTGCTCTGGCAGGCCGGCTCGTTCCGCGACAACCAGGACGTCGCCGAGCGCGTCCTGGACTCGATGGACCTCGAGCGTGAGAAAGGCATCACGATCCTTGCGAAGAACACCGCAGTCCGCGTCGGCGACGTGAAACTGAACATCGTCGACACGCCGGGCCACGCCGACTTCGGAGGCGAGGTCGAGCGCGGTCTGACGATGGTGGACGGCGTGCTCCTGCTCGTCGACGCGTCGGAGGGGCCGCTGCCGCAGACGCGCTTCGTCCTCCGCAAGGCGCTGCAGGCACGGCTGCCGATCGTGCTGGTGGTGAACAAGATCGATCGCGATGACGCGCGACCGGAGGAGGTCGTGAACGAGGTCTACGAGTTGTTCCTCGACCTCGACGCAGACGAGTCCCAGATCGAGTTCCCAATCATCTACGCGAATGCGCGCGCCGGACAGGCGGGTCTGAGCGCGACAGACCTCGCAGACGATCTGCAACCGCTCGTCGACACACTGCTCGAGACCGTGCCGGCGCCGAGGTACGACCCGGCGCACCCGCTGCAGGCGTTGGTCACGAATCTCGACGCGTCGCCGTATGTCGGCCGGCTCGCGCTGTGCCGCATCCGGCACGGTTACCTGAGGAAGGGACACCGGATCGCGTGGTGCCGCGCCGACGGCACGATCGAGATCGGGCGCGTCAGGGAGCTCTACGTCACCGACGCGCTCGAGCGCGTTCCGGCGGACGAGGCGGGGCCGGGCGAGATCGTCGCGATCGCCGGACTTCCGGACGTGACGATCGGCGAGACGATCGCCGACCCGGAGGATCCGCGCCCGCTGCCCGTCACCGCGGTCGACGAGCCGAGCCTCGCGATCACGATTGGCATCAACACGTCGCCGCTCGCGGGCGCGGAGGGGCAGAAGCTCACCGCGAGCATGGTCAAGGAGCGGCTCGACCAGGAGCTCGTCGGCAACGTGTCGCTGCGCGTCAACCCGACGCAGCGGCCGGACGCATGGGAGGTTCAAGGCCGCGGCGAGCTGCAGCTTGCCGTCCTCATCGAGCTGATGCGCCGTGAAGGGTTCGAGCTCACGGTCGGGAAGCCGGAAGTGCTCACCCACGAGGTCGACGGCAAGAAGCACGAGCCCGTCGAACGGGTGGCGATCGACATACCCGAGGACTACATCGGCGTCGTGACGCAGCTACTCGCGCTGCGCAAGGGCCGCTTGCAGCAGATGGTGAACCACGGCACCGGATGGGCGCGGATGGAGTACCTCGTCCCGGCGCGCGGGCTGATCGGCTTCCGAACCGAGTTTCTCACCGAGACTCGTGGCACGGGGATCCTCCACCACGTGTTCGAGGGCTGGGAGCCCTGGCACGGCGACCTCCGCGCGCGCCCGACCGGCGCGCTCGTCTCGGACCGCCGCGGGGTCGCGACCGGCTTCGCGATCCTCAACCTCCAGGAGCGCGGCTCGCTGTTCGTCAAGCCGGGCGACGACCTCTACGAAGGGATGATCGTCGGCGAGAACTCACGGGCCGAGGATCTCGACGTCAACGCCGCCAAGGAGAAGAAGCTCACCAACGTGCGCAGCTCGACTGCCGAGGAGCTCGTACGGCTCATCCCGCCCCGGCCGCTCTCGCTCGAGCAGGCGCTCGAGCTGATTCGCGACGACGAGTGCGTCGAGGTGACGCCGAGCTCCATCCGGCTCCGCAAGGTGGAGCTCAGCGCACAGAAGCGGCAGACGGCGGCGTCGCGCGCCAAACGCGCGGCTGCGTCGACACACTGATGTGCCGCGGTGCGCCCGACGTCACCGGGCGTGACGATCTCCTCGGACTACGCGACCAGGATGGTCGACCTCACGGTAAAGGTGCCCGGATTCTGCGCGATCGACGGCGCCACCGATCACGAGGTCGACGTTTCTTCGACATCGACAGAAACCCCAGACCGGGACAGCCACGGGGAGCGAGTACGACCTCAACTACCGGGCGAACCGCCAACAACGAGGGCTGGGACGCCGGACGACGGCAAATGGACGTACGACCTCGCGGCCGATGCGGCCGCGCCGCTCTCGGAAGGCCCCTGGCAATGCCGATGCATCCGGCACACGGCAGCCATTCTCGGTCAGCTTTCCCATGTATCGGGCGAATACGACCAATCACCTGACCGGGGGGACGGCGACCGCGAGCGCCACGATCGGCGGCAAGGCCCTACGGGCGAAGGCGACGCTCCTGAACGCGACCGTCGCTCTCCTTATCCCGGCGCACGCGAAGGGAAAGACGCTCGTCGTGAGGATGACCGTAACCGCGCCGCCGGGAAGACGTGACACGCAGCACGTCGTTCGTCATCCGCCGAACGGCGTGCGTTATCGCTCCAAGCTCATCCGGGCGACCGTGTCGAACAGCTAGGCCCGGCTCGCGACGATTCCCGTCTGCGCAGCCCACGCTTCGACGTCGCGCTTCTCGATCGCGGCCGCCATCAACTCGGGAAACAGGTCGGGCGTGCAGGCGAATGTCGGCACGCCGAGCGCGGCGAACGCCTGCGCGTTCTCGTGGTCGTAGGCCGGCGCGCCGTCGTCCGACAGCGCGAGCAGCGCGATCACCGAGACACCCGCGGCGACGAGCTCGGCGGCGCGGCGGCGGAGTGCGCGCTCGTCGCCACCTTCCATCAGGTCGCTGATCAAGACGAGGATCGTGTCGTTCGGCCGCTGCACGAGCTGCTCGCAGTACGCCAGCGCCTGGTTGATATCGGTGCCCCCGCCGAGCTGTGTCCCGAACAGCACGTCGACGGGGTCGGCGAGCTCGGAGGTCAAGTCGACGACGGAGGTGTCGAAGGCGACGAGGCTCGTGCGCAGCGCGCGCATCGACGCGAGCACGGCCGCGAACACGCTCGAGTACACGACCGAGGAGGCCATCGAGCCGCTCTGGTCGATGCAGAGCACGATGTCGCGCTGCACCGCCTGCTGCCTGCGGCCGTAGCCGATCAGCGTCTCCGCGATCACCGTGTTCAGGTCGGGCTGGTAGTGGCGGAGGTTCGCCCGAATCGTGCGGTTCCAGTCGACGTCCGCGAGTCGGCGCGGCCGGCGTGTGCGCGACGCGCGATTGAGTGCACCGGTCACGGCCGCGCGCGTCCGCTGCTCGAGCCGCCGCTCGAGCTCCTCGACGACCTTGCGGACGACGAGTCGTGCCGTCTCGCGCGTCTTTGCCGGGATGACGCGGTTGAGCGCGAGCAGCGTGCCGACGAGGTTGATGTCCGGCTCCACCGCGTCCAGCAGCTCGGGCTCGAGCAGGAGCTGGTGCAGGTCGAGGCGCTCGATCGCGTCCTTCTGCATGACGCTGACGACAGGCGAGGGGAAGTACTCGCGGATGTCGCCGAGCCAGCGCGCGACGTTCGGCGCCGACGGGTCGAGGCCGGCGCCGCGCGCGCCGCCGCCGCGCTGGTCGTAGAGCGCGGCGAGCGCCGCGTCGATCTGCGCGTCGCGGCCGGAGAGTGAGACGCCCGTGCCATCGTCGCCGCCGCCGAGCACGAGCCGCCACCGCTTGAGCCGCGGGTCGGTCACCGCTCGACCCCGAGGATCTGGGCGAGCACCGGCAGCACCAGTGCCGCGCGCTCGTGGTCGAGATCGTCCTCGGCGTCGGCGACCGCTGTGAGGCGTGCGCCCTGCCGTACGCGCTCGCCGATCTGCCTTCGCTCCGCCGGCGAGAAGGTCGCGAATGTGCGCCGGAGCACCGGCAGCGAGCTCGTGAAGCCGTCCTCGCCGACGCCGGCGAGCCAGGAGTCCAGTACGCCGAGCAGGGTGTCGTCGTGGACGAGGACGAGGCCGCCGCCGGAGAGAAAGCCTTCGATCCATGCCGCGGCATGCGCCGGGTCGCCGCCGCGCGAGAGCGCGAGCGAGAGCCGTTGCGCAGCCTCCTCCGCTCCGAGCCGGCCGCCGTCGAGAAGCAGGCGTGCGGCGCGGCCGGCGACGAGACCATGCACGTCGCCCCGCGCCGCGACGCCGGCGAGCGCGTGCTCCCACTGCTCACGCAGGTCGGAACGGTCGAGAAGTGCGAGCGCGCCGTGCACGTTCGAGACGCTCGTCGACATCTCGTCAGCGGCTTCGTCGTCGAGTGAGGAGACGGCACCGCCGAGGCCGACGGCGATTCTCGCAACGAGCCCATCGACGACTGCGGCGACCGCCGCGACGTCGGTTTCCCGCACATTGCCGTAGCGCACGACGCGCGCGAGCAGCGGCAGTGCGTTCATCAGTTGCTGGACGTCGGTGCCGACGGCGGCGCGCGCCTGGAACGCCCGCATGACCTCGGTCGTCGCAGCAGGGAGGTCGGCGAGCAGCGTCGCCTCGACGAGCTCCGTGATCTGCGCGAGGCTCTGCGCCTTGTCGACGGCGTCGCGCACGTAGGCGGCACCTGCGATCGGAAGCGTCGTCCCCCACATCGATGCCTCGATCAGGCGAACGGCGTACTCGGGCTGCCACTGCAGGTCCCAGAGCTCGTGGAAGGTGCCGCGCGCGCCGGTCGCTTCCGCGAGGTCGCCCCAGTCGATCCCGAGCAAGGCGAGCCGGTGAAGCAGGCGCGAGCGGTCGCGGTCGTTCTCCTTCCGCAGGTCGAGGTCGATCCGCCGCGCGCCTGCCTCCGGCCTCAGACGCAGGCGTCGCTGCTCGCGTGTCACGTCGGCCTGCAGCGGCACGACCGGCGTCTCGTCGGGCACTCCGCCGAGCCGCTCGCCGACGATCAGCTTGTCGTGGATCAACGCGAGCGCGACGTCTGCGCCGGCGCCGACGACCGCGGCGGTTGCGTCCACGATCTCCGGCAGCCCGGCAAGCGGGCGTCGACGGAGCGCGGCGAGCGTTTCGGCCGTGCGCGTCGCATCGAGCACGTGCGCGGACGACAGGTCGATGTCGCGCTCCCGCAGCAGGCGCGCGGTCTTGGTCAGCCAGCGCACGACCACGTCGTCGTCGACCGTGAACAGGTGGTCGTACCAACCGGGGGAGACGACGCCCGCGCCGTAGCCGCTCGCGTACGCGAGTCGCCCGTACGTCCACGGCACCCACGTCGCCGTCACCTTCGTCTTCGGGAGGCCCCTGAGCAGCGCCGCGTCGTGCGACGCCTTCGGCATCTGCTGCAGTGCCGGCACGTGCCAGGCGCCGCAGACGACGGCGACGCGCTCGAAGCCTTCGTTCTCCGCTGCGCGGATCGTGCGGCGCATGTGCGCCTCGCGTCGCGCCTCGTGCTCGGATTCCGGCTCCTCGCCCTCGCGGAGCGCAGCCATTGCCTCGGCGACGCCCTCGAACGAGGCGAGCTCGTCACGGCGGTGCTCCACGACGTCCTCCCACCAGCGCTCGGCGTCACCATGCCCCGCTGCCTCGGCAAGCACCGCCAGCGGATCGGTGCGCAGCGTGTCGCGCTCGCGAGCAGCGCCCTCGCCGATCCAGTGAGTCACCGCGAGATCGATGAAGCGGAACGGCACGTCGCCGGAGAGCGCGTACCGGAGCGCCTGCCATTCCGGCGAGAACGTCGCGAACGGATAGAAGACGGCACGGCGCGGCTCGTCGGGCGCGTAGACGAGCAGCGCGACAGGCGGCCGCATCTGCTCGTGCACGGCAAGCTCGACGATTTCGTTCGCCTCGGGCGGGCCTTCGACGAGCACGATGTCAGGCTCGAGCTGGTCGAGCGCACGCGCAAGCGACCGCGCCGATCCCGGTCCGTGGTGGCGAATGCCGAAGACGGTGACGGTCACCCGGTGAGCTCGCGGCTCGCCCGGTAGAGGTCGGACCAGCCCTTTCGCTCCTTGACCACGGTCTCGAGGTACTCGAGCCACGCGACGCGGTCCTGCACCGGGTCCTTGACGACTGCGCCGACGATGCCGGCAGCGACGTCCGCGGCTCCGACTGTCCCGTCGCCGAAGTGCGCCGCGAGCGACCAGCCGTTCGTCATCACCGAGATCGCCTCTGCAGTGGAGAGTGTCCCGGACGGCGTCTTGAGCTTCGTCTTGCCGTCCTGCGTGACGCCGCCGCGCAGCTCACGGAAGATCGTCACGACGCGGCGGATCTCGTCGAGGCCGGGCGTCTCGCCCGGCAGCTCGAGCGCCCGTCCGAGCGACTCGATGCGCGTACGAACGATCTGCACCTCTTCCTCTTCATCGGCCGGCAGCGGCAGCACGACGGTGTTGAAGCGCCGCTGCAGCGCGCTCGACAGCTCGTTGACTCCGCGGTCGCGGTTGTTCGCGGTCGCGATCACGTTGAAGCCCTTCGTCGCCTGCACCTCGCTGTCGAGCTCCGGGATCGGCAGCGTCTTCTCCGAGAGGATCGTGATCAGCGCGTCCTGCACATCCGAGGGGATCCGCGTCATCTCCTCGACGCGCGCAATCCGTCCCTCGCGCATCGCCCTCATAACCGGGCTCGGCACGAGCGCGGCCTCGCTCGGCCCCTCGGCGATCAGGCGGGCGTAGTTCCAGCCGTACCGGATCGCCTCCTCGGCGGTCCCGGCGGTGCCCTGCACGAGCAGCGTCGAGTCGCCCGAGATCGCGGCGGCGAGATGCTCGCTCACCCACGTCTTTGCCGTGCCCGGCACGCCGAGCAGGAGCAGCGCGCGGTCGGTCGCGAGTGTCGCGACGGCGATCTCGATCAGGCGCCGCTCGCCGATGTACTTCGGCGTGATCTCCGTGCCGTCCATGTCGCCGCCGAGCACGTACGTGATGACGGCCCACGGCGAGAGCCGCCAGCTCGGCGGCTTCGGATGGTCGTCGGCGCGCTCGAGCGCTGCGAGCTCGTCGGCGAATTGCTGTTCGGCATGGGCGCGGAGAACATCGGTCATGCGAGCTCCTTGTGCAGGTCGTGGCGGAAGGCGAGCAGCTGGACGACGCCCGGCGGTGCGTCGGCGGGAAGGTCGTCGACGACGCGCGGG
>Ga0308176_10002901_pt1 | contig 10853 bp, 12 predicted proteins | sample PhyCR2_3_FD_203890 | JGI IMG/M metagenome (GOLD analysis project Ga0308176, IMG submission 203890) | Soil microbial communities from UC Gill Tract Community Farm, Albany, California, United States - DLSLS.C.R2 | ecosystem: Environmental > Terrestrial > Soil > Agricultural land | place: USA... | reverse complement strand
GCCGGAAACGCCGGCGCCAAGGAAAAATAAATGTCCTACATACTCGAGGCGCTCAAGAAAGCGCAGGCCGAACGTGCGCATGGCGCTATTCCCAACATCCATGCCCAACCTGCCGTCACGCCGGCGAAACCGGCAATGCCTGGCCGCTGGTTGTGGCTGGCAGGCATTGTCGTGCTGCTGACGGCAAGCGCAGCGCTGCTTTGGCCCGCGTCATGGAGGCAGCCGGTAGCGCTGACCGCCCCGGCGCCAGCAGCGGCGCCGGCCACGCCGCCCATCACGCCGCCGGTCGCGACGGCGCCTGCCGCGCCCGCCAGACCGCCTGCACCGGAGCCGGCGGCGCCAGTCGCAACTGCGTCGCCGGCCCCCGATGTCGGCGCGGCGCCGCCGCCCAAGCCCACGGCGCCATCCAGGCCATTGCGCAAGTTGGGCGAGCGGGCGCCGGATGCGGCGCCCGCTCCCGTCCCTCCGGCGGCAGCGCCGGAAAGAATTGCGTTGCTGCAAGAATTGCCGCCGCAGATACAGCGCGAGATTCCGCCTATTGCCATCAATGGCTATATCTACGCAAGCAACCCCGCCGACCGTTCGGCGCTCATCAATAATCAGCTCAGGCGCGAAGGCGATCAACTTGCCGATGGCCTGACGCTGGAAAAACTGCTTCCCAGGGAAATGGTGCTGAATTACCGCGGTTACCGCTACCGGGTTAGCTATTAGCAGCGCGGCTAAGCCGGCTTTATCGATCCTTGCCTAGTGTTCGTTGGCGCACAGACGCTGTGAAACGGTTGCATGCATGCTGCGCGTTGGACAGCAAGGCCGACCGCCCGGTCCGGCGGCGGGCGATTATTTCAACCGATTAACAAGGAAACACGATGAATTCGGAAAATACGATGGGCAAGCTGGATAAGGCGGCGATACGCGCCGCCGCCGCCAATACCGAGGAAGGCGCGGTGAGTTCGGGCTATCAGGGCGACCGTGAGGCCATTATCGCCATGCTGAACGAGGCGCTGGCAACCGAACTGGTCTGCATCATGCGCTACAAGCGCCATTACTTCACGGCCACCGGCCTGGAAAACGTCTCGATCAAGGAAGAGTTCCTGGAGCATGCGAAGGAAGAGGAAGCGCATGCGGACATGATTGCCGAGCGCATCGTGCAACTCAACGGCGATCCCGACTTCAATCCTCGCACGCTGGGCGACCGCAGCCACGCGGAGTATGACGATTCAGACGACATACGGGCAATGATCCGGGCCAACCTGGTGGAGGAGCGTGTCGCGATCGAGGCTTACCGGCAGATGATTGCGAAGATCGGCGACACCGATCCCACCACCAAGCACATGCTGATCCAGATCATGTCGCAGGAAGAAGAGCATGCGGATGACATGAAGGATTTGCTGGACTGATCCAGCCGGCTTGCGCAGGTCAGGCTGCAAAGTCCGGCCTGCGAAATGGTTACATGCCGAATGAAAAATCCCGCCGTCTTGTCGGCGGGATTTTTTTGCCGGGGAGCGCTTACGGCAACAGCACTGACAGCTCCTGCGCGCCGCGCAGCAGTACCGGCAGGAATTCCTCCTCCATCTGCCGGGTCGATACCCGAGTCGCCTGGGCACCCACATTCAGCGCCGCATGCACCACGCCCGATGCGCCGCGCACCGGCACCGCGATCGAACGCAGCCCGACTTCCAATTCCTCTTCGACCACCGAATAGCCGCTGACCCGCACTTCACTCAGGATTTCACGCAGTCGAACCGGGGAAACAACGGTGCGCTCGGTAAATGCGCGCAGCTTTACCGTGTCCATATAGTGCCGCAGGGTTTCATCGGGCACGCCGGCGAGCAGCACCCGGCCCAGGGAAGTGCAATAGGCAGGCAGCCGGCTGCCGGTATTGACCGCGATCGACATCACCCGCGAGGTGGCCGAGCGCGCCACGTACAGCACTTCATCATTGTCAAGTACCGCCAGCGAGCAGGACTCATTCAGCGAGCGGCTGATGTTGTTCAGGCAGGGCTGGGCTGACACCGTGAGCGGGGTGGAAGAGAGATAAGAGTAGCCCAGCGACAGGATCTTTGGCTTCAGAAAGAAATTATTGGCTTCCGAATCGGCGTAACCCAGGCGTTTCAACGTGTACAGGCAGCGCCGCACCGCCGCGCGCGGAATGCCGGTCTTGTGGCTGATCTGGGCGATGGTCAGGCTCCGTCTCTGGTCGCTGAAGGCACGCACCACGGCAAGGCCGCGTGCCAGGGAAGTCATAAAGCTCGGATCCGTCATCGCCTCGATTTCCTGGGCGATGGTCATCGCTTTATCGGACGAAGGCAGATGGCTGTCCAAAATGGCCGGCTCTTGATATGCATACATGATATTCCTCGCCTCGTAATTAATATTGTTAAGTAATGTTCGGCGATCGCACACTATTCGGCGCGGTGCCTTGACGATTGCTATTGTCCTATGAAAAACTCGCCAACTGTTCTATGAACAAACATTTGTTCGATTAACGAACATGCTACTTAATGATGAGTTCAAACATTGACGGCAGGATCTGGACAGTTACCGACGGTTAGTAACAAGATAGCAATTTCTGGATTTTACGTTTTCTAACCATTTGCCACGATTATTGTTAACACCTCGCCGATATGTTGTTTTCCGGTGTAGTCCATGATTTAACATTTTTCCGGCGGGTGGTTCCTTCCTCACGAAAGACTGATCCGTGATTAATAAAGTGATTCCGAGCCTGGAAGAAGCCGTGGCCGACGTGCATGACGGCGCAACGGTGATGATCGGCGGCTTTGGTAATGCGGGCATGCCATCGGCGCTGATCGATGCGCTGATTGCCCAGGGAGCGCGCGATCTCACCATCGTCAACAACAATGCCGGGAACGGCGAAACCGGCCTGGCCGCGTTGCTCAAGGCCAAGCGGGTGCGCAAGATCATCTGTTCCTTCCCGCGCCAGGCGGATTCCCACGTGTTCGACGCCTTGTATCGCGCCGGCGAGATAGAACTGGAACTGACTCCGCAAGGCAACCTCGCCGAACGCATACGCGCGGCCGGCGCCGGCATCGGCGGCTTTTTCACGCCGACCGGCTATGGCACGCTGCTGGCCGAAGGCAAGGAAACCCGCCTGATTAATGGCCGCCACTATGTGCTTGAATCACCCATCCACGCCGACTTCGCGCTGATCAAGGCGTTGCGCGGCGACCGCTGGGGGAATCTGGTTTACCGCAAGACGGCCCGCAATTTTGGTCCTATCATGGCCATGGCCGCCAAGTGCGCGATTGCCCAGGTGTCGGAAGTGGTGGAGTTGGGCGAGCTTGACCCGGAAGCGATCGTCACGCCCGGCATTTTCGTCAAGCGCATCGTCAAACAGGAGGCCGCATGAAGCGCATGACACGAGACCAGATGGCGGCACGCGTCGCCCGTGACATTCCCGAAGGCGCCTATGTCAATCTTGGCATCGGGCTGCCCACCATGGTCGCCAATCATCTGCCCAGGGACCGGGAAATTTTCCTGCACAGCGAAAACGGCTTGCTCGGCATGGGGCCGGCGCCGGCGCCCGGCGAGGAGGATGAAGACCTGATCAACGCCGGCAAGCAGCCGGTCACCCTGTTGAAGGGCGGGGCTTATTTTCACCATGCCGACTCGTTTGCCATGATGCGCGGCGGGCATCTCGACATCTGCGTGCTCGGCGCATTCCAGGTCTCGGCGGCCGGCGATCTGGCCAACTGGCATACCGGCGCGCCGGACGCGATACCGGCGGTCGGCGGCGCGATGGACCTGGCGCTGGGCGCCAAGCAGGTATATGTAATGATGGAGCACCTGACCAAGAGCGGCGAAAGCAAGGTGGTGGCGCAATGCAGCTACCCGCTGACCGCGATCGGCTGCGTTTCGCGCATCTATACTGACCTGGCGGTGCTGGACGTGACGCCGAACGGCCTTGCGGTACGGGAAATCCTGTCCGATCTCAGCTTCGAGGAACTGCAGAAATTGACCGGCGTGCCACTGTCGCGCGCCGCCTGAACAACCAAAACGACGAGACCCATCATGATCGAAGCCTTTATTTGTGACGCCATCCGCACTCCCATCGGCCGCTATGGCGGCGCACTGAAAGATGTGCGCGCCGACGACCTCGGCGCCATCCCGCTGCGCGCGCTGATGGAGCGCAACCAGAACGTGGACTGGAGCGCGGTGCAGGATGTGATCTACGGCTGCGCCAACCAGGCCGGCGAAGACAACCGCAACGTCGCCCGCATGTCGCTGCTGCTGGCCGGCCTGCCGCAGGAAATCGGCGGCGCCACCATCAACCGCCTGTGCGGTTCCGGCATGGATGCCGTCGGCACCGCGGCGCGCGCCATCAAGTCCGGCGACACCAGCCTGATGATCGCCGGCGGCGTCGAGTCCATGACCCGCGCGCCCTTCGTGATGGGCAAGGCCGACAGCGCTTTCTCGCGCAGCGCCAACATCTATGACACCACCATAGGCTGGCGCTTCGTCAACCCGCTGATGAAGTCGCAGTACGGCGTCGATTCGATGCCGGAAACCGCCGAGAACGTCGCCACCGACTACAAGATCAGCCGCGAGGACCAGGACAAGTTCGCGGTCGCCAGCCAGAACAAGGCGGCCGCCGCGCAAAAGAATGGCGCGCTGGCTGAAGAGATCACCCCGGTCGTGATCCGCCCGAAGAAGGGCGAGCCGGTCACGGTCGAGCAGGATGAGCATCCGCGCGCGACCAGCATCGAAGCGCTGGCCAAGCTGAAGGGCGTGGTCCGTCCGGACGGCACCGTCACCGCCGGCAATGCCTCCGGCGTCAACGATGGCGCCTGCGCGCTGATCCTGGCCAATGAAGCCACCGCCAGCCGCCACGGCCTGACGCCGCGCGCCCGCATCGTCGGCATGGCCACCGCCGGCGTGGCGCCGCGCGTGATGGGCATAGGCCCGGCGCCGGCGACGCAGAAACTGCTGGCGCAGTTGGGCATGACCATAGACCAGATGGACATCATCGAACTCAATGAGGCATTCGCGGCGCAGGGCCTGGCCGTGCTGCGCCAGCTGGGCGTGGCCGACAATGACCCGCGGGTCAATCCCTACGGCGGCGCGATCGCGCTCGGTCATCCGCTCGGCATGAGCGGCGCGCGCCTGGTCACGACCGCGATGTATCAGCTGCACCGCACCGGCGGCCGCTTTGCGCTGTGCACCATGTGCATAGGCGTGGGCCAAGGCATCGCGATGGTCATCGAGCGGGTTTGACAGGGGCAACACCACCATTACGGAGGTTTCCATGGCCGACCAGGCACAGTACCGGCGCCCGTTTCACAGCACGCAGCCGGAGTATCTTTATCCGCCGTATACGTCAACGGTCAAGCGCGCGCCCAGCCAGCCGCTGATCATCTTGCCGCAGACGCTGACCGAAGTGACTGGCCCCGTGTTCGGCCATGAGGAGGTGAAGACGGGCGACAACGACCTGACGCACCAGCACGCCGGTGAACCCATCGGCGAGCGCATCTTCGTCAGCGGCCGGGTGCTGGACGAGAACGGCAAGCCGGTTGCGCATTCGCTGGTGGAGATCTGGCAGGCCAACGCGGCCGGCCGTTATCCCCACAAGAACGACAACCACGATGCGCCGCTGGACCCCAACTTCACCGGCGGCGGCCGCACCCTGACCGATGAGCATGGCCGCTACCAGTTCCTGACGATCAAGCCAGGCTCTTACCCATGGCGCAACCATTACAACGCATGGCGGCCGGCGCATATTCATTTCTCGCTGTTCGGCCAAGCCTTCGCGCAGCGCCTGGTGACCCAGATGTATTTCCCCGGCGATCCGCTGCTGCCCTACGATCCGATGTACACCAGCATCCCGGACGAGCGGGCGCGCAACCGCCTGGTCTCAACCTTCGACTGGGAAACCACCCGGCCCGAATACGCGCTCGGCTATCGTTTCGATATCATCCTGCGCGGCCGCGACGCAACCCCGATGGAGAAATGAGATGAGCCTGCAAATGACTTCCTCGCAGACCGTTGGTCCCTATCTGCATATCGGGACTAACTGGCTGATCACTACCGATATGGCCGGCGCCGATGTCGAGGGCGAGCGCATCGTGATCGAAGGCCGGGTGTACGACGGCAATGGCGCGCCGGTGACGGATGCGCTGGTCGAACTGTGGCAGGCCGATGCCCAGGGCAGGTATGCCAGCCCGGCGGACGGACGGCTGCCCGCCGGCACGCGCGGCTTTCGCGGCTTCGGCCGCGCGCCGACCGACGGCAGCGGCCATTTCCGCTTCAGCACCATCAAGCCGGGACGGGCGCCGGGACCGGGCGCCAGCATGCAGGCGCCGCATATCGCGGTCACGATCTTTGCCCGCGGCCTGTTGAAGCAGCTGATCACGCGCATCTATTTCCCCGACGGCGAGGGCCATGCCGAGGACGCGCTGCTGAACGCGGTGCCGGCCGAGCGCCGCGCCACGCTGATCGCGCAGCCCGGCCCGCAAGCCGGCAGCTACCAGTTCGACATCGTGATGCAGGGCGGTCCCGGCGGCCGCCCGGAAACCGTATTCCTCGATGTCTGATGCGCCAGTCGCCACCGGCTTCACGCTGACCGGTCCGATGTCGGCCAGCGCCGACATGCTGCGGGCATTTTCCGACCAGGCGGCGGTGCAGCGCATGCTGGACTTCGAAGCCGCGCTGGCCAGGGCGGAAGCGGCGCACGGGGTCATTCCGCAATCGGCGGCGGCGCCGATCGCGGCCTGCTGCGATGCGTCGCGGCTGGACCTGCCGGCGCTGGCGCAGGCCGCCGCCGGCGCCGGCAATCTGGCCATCCCGCTGGTCAAGCAACTGACCGCCGTTGTGCTGGCGGCCGACGCCGAAGCCGGCAAATACGTCCATTGGGGCGCAACCAGCCAGGATGCGATCGACACCGGCCTGGTGCTGCAGCTGCGCGATGCGCTGGACCTGATCGAGGCCGACCTGGCCGGCCTGGCCGATGCGCTGGCCGTGCTGGCGCGCCGGCATCGCAACACCAGCATGATAGGCCGCACCTGGATGCAGCATGCCTTGCCGACCACCCTGGGGCTGAAGGCCGCCGCTTGCCTGGATGCGCTGCTGCGTCACCGGCAGCGACTCGCCGAGATGCGCAAGAGGACGCTGGCGCTGCAGTTCGGCGGCGCCGCCGGCACCCTGGCCAGCCTGGGCGACCAGGGCCTGCCCGTGGCCGCGACGCTGGCGCAGGGCCTGGGCCTGGCTTTGCCCGACCTGCCATGGCATACCCAGCGCGACCGCGTCGCCGAAGCGGCAACCGTGCTGGGTTTGCTGACCGGCACCCTGGGCAAGATGGCGCGCGACATTTCATTGATGATGCAGACCGACGTCGCCGAAGTGGCCGAGCCCTCCGCGCCCGGCCGCGGCGGCTCGTCCACCATGCCGCACAAGCGCAACCCGGTCGGCTGCGCGGTGGCGCTGACCGCCGCGGTGCGGGTGCCGGCGCTGGTTTCCACCATGCTGTCCGGCATGGTGCAGGAACATGAACGCGCGCTCGGGGGCTGGCAAGCCGAATGGGACAGCCTGCCCGATATCGCGCTGCTGACCTCCGGCGCGCTGCGCCAGATGCGCGATGTCGCCGCCGGCTTGACTGTGGATGCCGAACGGATGCGGGCCAATCTCGACCTGACCCACGGCCTCATCATGGGCGAGGCGGTGATGCTGGCGCTGGGCGCGAAAATCGGCCGCATGGCGGCGCACAAGCTGGTCGAGCAGGCCAGCCAGCGGGCCACCGCCGGCAAGCGCCATCTGCGCGCGGTGCTTGGCGACGATGCGCAGGTGACGCAGCATCTTTCCCCGGATGAATTGGACCGGCTGTTCGATCCGGCCAGTTACAGCGGCGAGGCCGGCGCCTTTGTCGACCGGGTGCTCGCCAGCTACGAGCGCAACAGGCATCTCAACATTCAGGAGAAAAAACCATGAGCTTCATGAACGGCGACGGCGTGCGCCTGTATTACGAAATCGGCGGCAGGGAAGATGCGCCGGTGCTGGTGCTGTCCAATTCCCTGGGCACCGACCTTGGCATGTGGACGCCGCAGATGCCGGCGCTGCTGGGGCACTTCCGCGTGCTGCGGCACGATGCCCGCGGTCATGGCCAGTCGTCGGTCCCGCCCGGCCCGTACACCATTCCGCAGCTCGGCGCCGACGTGCTGGCGCTGATGGATCACCTGGGCATAGACCGCGCGCATTTCTGCGGCCTGTCGATGGGCGGCATGATAGGCATGTGGCTGGGCGCGCATCACGGCGACCGCATCAACCGCCTGGCGCTGTGCAACACCGCCGCCAAGATCGGCACGGCCGAGACCTGGAACGCGCGCATAGACAAGGTCAATGCCGACGGCATGGCTTCCATCACCGGCGTCGTGCTGGACCGCTGGTTCACGCCCGGCTTCCAGGAGCGCTCGCCGGAGCAGGTTGACATTGTCCGCGCGATGCTGCTGCGCACCGACCCGGCCGGCTACAACGCCAGTTGCGCCGCCGTGCGCGACATGGACCAGCGCGGCGAACTCGCCGGCATTACCGTGCCGACGCTGGTGATCGCCGGCACCCATGACCTGTCCACGCCGGCGGCGGATGGCAAGCTGGTGGCCGATAAGATCGCCGGCGCCCGCTATGCCGAACTCGACGCGGCGCACCTGTCGAACTGGGAGCAGCCGGAGGAATTCACCCACCAGCTGGTCGACTTTCTGACCGCTTGACGCAGAGGAGCAGCGATATGGATGAACAGGAACGCCACGCGGCCGGCATGGCCGTGCGACGCGCGGTGCTGGGCGGCGCCCACGTCGACCGCGCGCAGGCCAAAAAGGATCAGCTGACCACGGAATTCCAGGACATGATCACCCGCTATGCATGGGGCGAGATCTGGACCCGTCCCGGCCTGCCGCGGCATACGCGCAGCCTGATGACTATCTGCATGATGGTGGCGCTGAACCGGGAAGAGGAACTGAAGCTGCACCTGCGCGCCGCGTCCAATAACGGCGTCACCCGCGACGAGATCAAGGAAGCGCTGCTGCAGACCGCCATCTATTGCGGCGTGCCGGCCGCCAACTCGGCGTTTGCGCTGGCGCAGGAAGTGTTCCGCGAGATGGACGCTGCCGGACCGGTGTAAGGCTCTGTACAATCCGCAGTCCGCCGCGGCGCCGCCGCGGCCAGTATCATTCCAATAACAACGATAATCGGAGTAGACACCATGCTCTTTGCCACCCAACGGAGTGCGCTGGTTTGCGCAGCGACGCGGCCGCCGGCCCGCGACGGAGGCCGCACATGGGCAACCTGATCGGCGTGCTGTTCGACGGCGTCGCCTATGGCAGCCTGCTGTTCCTGATCAGCGTCGGCCTGTCGGTCACGATGGGCCTGATGAATTTCGTCAACCTGGCGCATGGCGCTTTCGCGATGCTGGGCGGCTTCGTTTCCGTCACCCTGCTGTCGCGCCTGGGCGTGCCTTTCCTGCTGTCGCTGCCGCTGGCTTTCCTGGCCAGCGCCGCCGCCGGCTTCGTGCTGGAGCGCCTGCTGTACCGCCGCCTGTACAAGGCCAGCCATCTCGACCAGGTGCTGTTTTCCATCGGCCTGACCTTCATGTCGGTGGCCACCGCCACCTATCTGTTCGGGCCGTCGCAGCAGCCGGTGCAGCTGCCGGACTGGCTGCGCGGCCAGGTCAATATCGCCGGCCTGGATGTCGGCAGCTATCGGCTGTTTCTGATCGGCGTGGTGATCGTGGTCACGCTGGCGCTGGGCTGGCTGATCGAACGCACCCGCTTCGGCGCGCAGATCCGCGCCTCGGTCGACAACCAGCAGGCATCGGCCGGCCTGGGCATCAATGTCAGCCGGGTGTTTTCGCTGACCTTCGCGCTCGGCTCCGGCCTGGCCGGCCTCGGCGGCGGCCTCGGCATCGATGTGCTGGGCCTGGACCCGACCTTCCCGATCAAGTACATGGTGTACTTCCTGCTGGTGGTCGCGGTCGGCGGCGCCGGCACCATCAAGGGGCCGCTGCTGGCGGCCATCGTGCTTGGCATCTTCGACGTCGCCGGCAAGTACTATGTGCCCGAAGTCGGGGCCTTCGTCATCTATGCGCTGATGGTCGTGCTGCTGCTGCTGTTCCCCACCGGCCTGATCGGGAGGCGCTCATGAAGCCAGTGACGCCTGTCGTGCATGGCTTGCCTGACGGCCGCTGGAAACCGCTGGAAATCCTGTTCTGGCTGATCCCGGTGGCCGCCTATTTCCTCGCTCCCGGCTACCTGGTGCTGATTTCCCAGATCATGATCGTCGGCCTGTTCGCGATGTCGCTCGACCTGATCCTGGGTTACGCCGGCATCGTCTCGCTCGGCCATGCCGCCTTCTTCGGCCTGGGCGCCTATACCGCCGGCCTGCTGGCGGCGCATGGCTGGGGCGAGCCCATCAGCGGCCTGCTGGCCGCCGCCGCGGTGGCGTCCCTGGCCGGTTACCTGGTCAGCTTCCTCATCGTGCGCGGCCAGGACCTGACCCGGCTGATGGTGACGCTGGGCATAGGCCTGATGCTGTTCGAGGCGGCCAACAAGGCGGCCTTCATCACCGGCGGCGTGGATGGACTGTCCGGCATGGTGGTCGGCAAGCTGTTGGGCGTGTTTGAATTCGACCTGTCCGGCAAGACCGCCTACGTCTACAGCTTCGTGATGCTGTTTCTGCTGTTCGTAGCCTTGCGGCGCCTGGTCAATTCGCCGTTCGGCCTGTCGCTGAAGGGCATACGCGAAGGCAGCCGCCGCATGCCGGCCATAGGCGCGGATGTGAACCAGCGCCTGACCGCCATCTTCACCATTGGCGCCGGCGTGGCCGGCGTGGCCGGCGCGCTGCTGGCGCAGACC
>Ga0308176_10002900_pt1 | contig 10854 bp, 11 predicted proteins | sample PhyCR2_3_FD_203890 | JGI IMG/M metagenome (GOLD analysis project Ga0308176, IMG submission 203890) | Soil microbial communities from UC Gill Tract Community Farm, Albany, California, United States - DLSLS.C.R2 | ecosystem: Environmental > Terrestrial > Soil > Agricultural land | place: USA... | reverse complement strand
CCGACGACGACGAGGTCGTCGACGACCATCGCGACCAGGTCGATGCCGATGGTGTCGTGCCGGTCGAGGGCCTGGGCGATCGCCAGCTTGGTGCCGACGCCGTCCGTCGAGCTGGCGAGGACCGGCTGCGGGTATCTCGCCAGGTCGAGCTGGAAGAGGCCGGCGAACCCGCCCAGCCCGCCGAGGGTCTCCGGCCGGTCGGTGCGCTTGACCGCCGCCTTCATCAGCTCGACGGCCCGATCGCCGGCCGCGATATCGACCCCGGCGTGGGCGTAGCTGCTCATCCTTGGCCCCGCTGCGGCGATCGCCACGGCGTGTCTCGCCGCAGTGCGGCCACAAGGCCCTCGCTCACGGGCGAGAGAGTGCGTCTTCGGCGTTGTACGACGCCGCGTGCTCGGGGTCGCGGCCGACGGCCCGCTCGATGCCCTCGAGCACGTGCTTGCCGATGACCTCGGGCAGCGGGATCGGGTACTCGCCGTCGAAGCAGGCGCGGCACAGCCGGGTCTTCGGCTGCTCGGTCGCGGCGATCATGCTTTCCAGCGAGACGTAGCCGAGCGAGTCGGCGCCGATCGACGCCCGGATGCCCTCATCGTCCAGGCCGCTCGCAACCAACTCGGCCTTGGACGCGAAGTCGATGCCGTAGAAGCACGGCCACTTGACCGGCGGTGCGGAGATGCGGACGTGCACCTCGACAGCGCCGGCTTCGCGCAGCATGCGGACCAGCGCGCGCTGCGTGTTGCCGCGCACGATCGTGTCGTCGACGACAACGAGTCGCTTGCCGCGGATCACGTCGCGCAGCGGGTTGAGCTTCAGTCGAATACCCAGCTGCCGGATCGTCTGCGACGGCTGGATGAAAGTACGTCCGACGTAGGAGTTCTTCACCAGGCCGGTGCCGTACGGGATGCCGGATGCCTCGGCGTAGCCGATCGCGGCCGGCGTGCCGGACTCGGGCACCGGAATGACGAGGTCGGCCTCCGCGGGGTGTTCCTTCGCGAGCCGCCGGCCGAGTTCGACCCGGGTGGAGTGGACGCTGCGGCCGGAGATGGTGGTATCCGGCCGAGCGAGGTAGATGTACTCGAAGACGCAGCCCTTCGGCTCCGGCGCCGCGAAGTGCTGCGAGCGCAGCCCGTCCTCGTCGATGGCGATCAGCTCACCGGGTTCGATCTCTCGGACGAAGCTCGCGCCGACGATGTCGAGCGCGGCGGTCTCGGACGTGACGATCCAGCCGCGTTCGAGTCGGCCGAGGACGAGCGGCCGCACGCCCTGCGGGTCCCGGGCGGCGTAGAGGGTGTGCTCGTCCATGAAGGTGAGCGAGAACGCGCCGCGCAGCTTCGGGAGCACTTCCAGCGCAGCGGTTTCAACGCTGACGTCCGGGCGGTTGGCGAGCAGTGCGGTCATCAGTTCGGAGTCGGTGGTCGCGCCGATGTCGCTCCGGATACCTACCGCACGCGCTTCGTCGGCAAGCTCGGCGGTATTGACCAAGTTGCCGTTGTGGCCGAGCGCGAGGTGCGTGCCGGCCGGCGTGGTGCGGAAGCTCGGCTGCGCGTTCTCCCAGGTAGTGGATCCGGTCGTCGAGTAACGCGTGTGGCCGACTGCGATGTGTCCCTGCAGCGTTTTGAGGGTCGCCTCGTCGAAGACTTGGCTCACCAGGCCGAGGTCCTTGTACACAACGAGCGAACTGCCGTCGCTGACGGCGATGCCGGCTGCTTCCTGGCCACGGTGCTGTAGCGCGTACAGCCCGAAGTAGGTCAGCTTCGCGACCTGCTCGCCGGGCGCCCACACGCCGAAGACACCGCACGCATCCTGCGGGCGTTCGTCGTCGGAGAGGAAGTCGTGGGTGAGCTTGCCGTCGCTTCGCGCCACGGCCTCAGTCTACGGAACGTCCGGTGCCGTCCCGAACCGACACTCAGCGGAGCAGGGGCAGGAACTCGCTCAGGTCGGATCTCGTGCCGCTGGCACGCACCCGGCCGTCAGCCACGGCGTCGCTGAAGGCGGTCCGGCCTGTCGCTACACGGAGCCAGGTCACCGGGTCGGTCTCGACGACGTTCGGTGGCGTGCCCCGCTTGTGTGGTGGACCCTCGATTGCTTGCACCGCGACGAACGGTGCGATGCGCACTTCGACCGAGCGGCCGGGCGCGGCGTCGGCCAGCATCTCGGCGAGCATCCGGGTCGTTGTCGCCAATGCTGCGCGGACGAGCGGTACCGGGTCGTGGTCGGGTAGCGAGCGGCTCAGATCGTCGCAGTGCACGACCAGGTCGAGGATCCGGGTCCGGACGAAGTCGCGGGCGCTGAACGGCCCGCGCGGCCCGTCGATCACCGTGTTGGCGGTGACTCCGTCCGGTGCTGCCAGTGGTGCGCGCAAGCGGTCGATGAGCGCTGCCGGGGCGTGGTCGCCGGTGATCTCGATCGTCTGTGCGGAGATGTCGTCGGCCGCAGGTGCGTAGGCGCGCACGTACGTGGCCGGCGCCATGGCCCGGTCGGTCGATCGCGTGGCGAGCCAGTCGGGGATTCCTTCCTTGCTGCCGACGATGTGCCCGAGCAGCGTGCGCAGGTCCCAGCCGGGAAGAACCGACGGCCGGGCGAATGCATCGTCGGGAAGTTGGGCGAACCAATCGGCAAGCGTGCCCGCTTGTTCGGCGTAGGCGTCGATCTCGGCGGCAAGCGCCCCTGTCATCGCTCGAAGCGCATGGGCAACTGGTTCGACCAGGCGGCGCGCAACTCGCGAAGCGATACCCGGAACTGGCCGGCGACCTCGAGGTCACTGGAGAGCAGGTCGATGTCGCCGATGTGCTCGCACGGCACTCCGTGTTCGGCGCACAGCTCGGTGAACCGGGTCTCGTCCGCGCGCTCGACGCTCACCAGCACGCGGCCGGTCGATTCACTGAACAGCAGGACGAACGGGTCCGCATCGGCGGGGAGTTCGATGCGCGCGCCGACGTCCCCGGACAGGCTGCACTCGACGAGCGCGTGGGCAAGTCCCCCCTCGGACAGGTCGTGCGCCGAGTCGAGCAACCCCTCGCTCGAAGCCGCAGCCAGGAACTCGGCGAGCATCTGCTCGCGCGCGAAGTCGACGGCCGGCGGACGCCCGCCGAGGAAGCCGTGCAACGCGTGCCACTCGGATCCGCCGAACTCGTCCTTCGTCTCGCCGAGTAGGTAGATGCGTGCGCGGTCGCTGTGGAAGCTGCGCCGCAGCCGCCGCTGCACGTCCTCGATGACGCCGAGGACGCCGATCACCGGTGTCGGCAGGATCGCGCTCGTGCCCGTCTGGTTGTAGAAGCTGACGTTGCCGCCAGTGACCGGTGTGCCGAGCGCGCGGCAACCGTCGGCAAGTCCGCGTACCGCTTCGGCGAACTGCCACATGACGCCGGGGTCCTCGGGCGATCCGAAGTTCAGGCAGTTGGTCACTGCGAGCGGCTGTGCTCCGGTCGTCGCCACGTTGCGGTACGCCTCGGCGAGCGCGAGTTGGGCGCCGGCGTACGGGTCGAGTCGGGTGTAGCGACCGTTGCCATCGACCGAGACCGCAACTCCGCGGTTCGTCGACTCGGCCAACCGGATCATCCCGGCGTCCTCCGGCTGGGCGAGCACGGTGTTGCCCATGACGTACCGGTCGTACTGGTCGGTGACCCACGACTTGTCGACCAGGTTCGGTACGGCGACCAGCCGTACTAATAGGGCACGCAGTTCGTCGCCGTTGCGCGGCCGCGGCAACCCGCTGCCGTCGACATCAACCACTGCGTCCTGATCGAGCGGACGCTCGATCGGCCGGTCGTACACCGGGCCCTCGTCAGCGGCGGTGCCCGGTGGCAGGTCAACGATCTGCTCGCCGTTCCACGACATCCGCAGTCGACCGGTGTCGGTGACCGTGCCGATGACGGTGGCCGTCACGTCCCACTTCTTGCAGACGTTGAGGAACTCGTCGAGCCGCTCCGGCGTCACCACCGCCATCATGCGTTCCTGCGACTCGCTCATCAGGATCTCTTCGGGCGCGAGCGTCGGGTCACGCAGCGGCACGAGGTCGAGTTCGACGTCCATCCCGCCGGTGCCTGCGGCGGCAAGTTCGGTGGTCGCACAGGACAGTCCGGCCGCGCCGAGATCCTGGATACCGACGACCAGGTCTGCGGCGAAGATTTCCAAGCAGCACTCGATGAGCACCTTCTCGGCGAACGGGTCGCCGACCTGGACGCTCGGTCGCTTCGTCGCACCTTCGCTCTCGAACGTTGCCGACGCGAGCACCGATGCACCGCCGATGCCGTCGCCGCCGGTTCGCGCACCGAACAGCACGACCTTGTTGCCCGGACCGTCCGCCTTGGCGAGCTTGATGCCGTCCCGCTGCATGACCCCGACGCACAGCGCGTTGACGAGCGGGTTGCCGAGGTAACTCTCGTCGAAGTACACCTCACCGCCGATGTTCGGCAGGCCGAGACAGTTGCCGTAGCCACCGATGCCGGCGACGACGCCGGGCAGCACGCGCGCGGTGTCCGGCGCGCTGATCGGGCCGAATCGCAAGCTGTCCAGCACCGCCACCGGTCGCGCACCCATCGTCAGGATGTCGCGCACGATGCCGCCGACGCCCGTTGCCGCACCTTGGTACGGCTCGACATAGGAGGGGTGGTTGTGCGACTCGATCTTGAAGGTGACCGCCCAGCCGTCACCCACGTCGACGACGCCGGCGTTCTCGCCCATCCCGACGAGCAACACGTCCGTTTGCGGAGCCTTTTCACCGAACTGCTTCAGATGGATCTTCGACGACTTGTACGAGCAGTGCTCGCTCCACATCACCGAATAGATGGCGAGCTCGGAACTCGTCGGCCGCCGACCAAGGATCTCGCGCACGCGCTCGTACTCGTCGTCGGCGAGGCCCAGATCCTTGTATGGCTGCGACAGTTCCGGAGTTGCTTCGGCGTTCTGGACGGTGTCGAGATTGAAGCGACTCATGCGGCAACGCCCAGCACTGCCTGGAAGAAGCCGAGGCCATCGGTGCCCGGTCCGGTGAGCGCCTCGACCGCGTGCTCGGGGTGCGGCATCAGGCCGACGACGTTGCCCGCTGCGTTGCAGATGCCGGCGATGTCGCGGTAGCTGCCGTTCGGGTTGTCGCCGGCGTACTTCACGACGATCCGGCCCGCTGCCTCGAGCTCTTCGATCGTCCGCTTGTCGGCGACGTAACCGCCCTCGCCGTTCTTGATCGGGATGACGAGTTCCTGGCCCTCGCGATAGCGCGCGGTCCACGCTGTCGACGCGTTGTGCACGCGGAGCACCTGGTCGCGGCAGACGAACTTGCGGCGGTCGTTGCGGATCAACGCGCCGGGCAGCAGGTGCGCCTCGCAGAGCACCTGGAAGCCGTTGCAGATGCCGAGCACCGGCATCCCGTCGTTGGCCGCGTCGACGACCGCTTCCATCACCGGCGAGAATCGCGCGATGGCGCCGCAGCGCAGGTAGTCACCGTAAGAGAAGCCACCCGGCAGGATCACTGCGTCGACGTGGCGGAGCTTGCGTTCGGCGTGCCACAGCGGCACCGCGTCCCCTCCGGCGACGCGAACAGCGCGCAACGCATCCCGGTCATCCAGACTCCCGGGAAAGGTGACGACTCCAATTCGCATCGCCTCAGAGGCTACCGGGACGTGACGGCCGTCCGGTTCAGCCGCGGCGGATCGAGAAGTTCTCGATCACCGGGTTCGCGAGCAGCGTGTCCGCCAGCCGGTTGAGCGTGGCATCGTCGACCGCGTCATCCACGTCCAGTTCGAAATGCTTGCCCTGCCGAACGTCGAGGACGCCGTCGATGCCGAGCCGGCCCAGCGCGCCGACGATCGCTTGACCCTGGGGGTCGAGGATCTCCGGCTTGAGCACGACGTCGACGACCACGCGGGCCAAGGCTCCTCCTCAGGTGCGGCGGGCGGCGATGTGGCCGTCAGCCTATCCGGGCGCCCTCGGGGCGACTGGCTAAGCCGGCCAGTCCGCGAACGACAGTCCGGTGAGCCGTTCGTACGCCTCGACATACCGGTCCCGGGTCGCTTCGACGACGTCGTCCGGCAGCGGCGGCGGCGCTTCGCCGGACGCGCGATCCCAGCCGGACTCCGCGGACAAGAGCCAGTTCCGCACGTACTGCTTGTCGAAGCTCGGCTGCGCCCGGCCCGGTCGCCAATCGTCGGCCGGCCAGAAGCGGGACGAGTCAGGGGTGAGCACCTCGTCGCCGAGCACCAGTTCCCCGCTCGCCGGATCCCGTCCGAACTCGAACTTCGTGTCGGCGAGGATGATCCCGCGGCCCCGGGCGAGCTCGGCGGCCCGTCCGTAGATCAGCAGGGTGAGGTCGCGCAGCTCAGCGGCGGTTTCCGCGCCGACGGTGTGTGCCACCGCTTCGTACGAGACGTTCTCGTCGTGCTCGCCTCGTTCTGCCTTCGTCGCGGGCGTGAAGATCGGCTCCGGCAGTTCATCACCGTCGACGAGGCCGGCCGGCAGCGCGACGCCGCAGACCGCGCCGGTGGCTTGATAGTCCAGCAGCCCCGAGCCGGTGAGATAGCCGCGGGCGACCGCCTCGACCGGCACCATCTCGAGCGGCGTGCAGATCATCGCGCGTCCGCGCCATTCGTCCGGGAGCAGCGGGTCGTCGAGGGTGAGCAGGTGGTTATTGACGACATCGGCCAGCTGGCCGAACCACCACACCGTCATCGCGGTGAGAATCCGGCCCTTGTCCGGGATGGTGCTGCCGAGGACGTAGTCGAACGCCGAGATCCGATCGCTGGCCACCATGACGAGCCGGCCATCATCGGTGCGGAAGAGTTCACGGACCTTGCCGCTGTGCACATGGGTGAGGCCGGCCGGCGGAGGCGGCACAGCAGTCACGATCGTCATCCTCGCAGAGGCGACCGGGCGTTAAAAGTCCGATCCCGCCCCCTCCCAGTAGTCGGATCCCAGGGGATGCGACCGGCGGCACTTCGGAGAGGACGGGACCGGATGGGAAACGTTGCGGCTGCCAGGACTACAGCCGCAACGCAAGCTCTAGTGGGGTCACCACCACCAGTCCGGTGCGGAGTTCGTGTGCATTACGCCGCCGTTTTGTGCATCGGCAGACGCGGGTGTCGCACTCATGCCAACACCCACGCCGGCGACCAGCGCGATCACGGCTATCGCGCGTCGCCAGTTCAGCCAGCGCATGTCATGCCTTTCGTTCGGTCGAGACCCGGCTGTACGAGTCTACGGCGCGCGGCGCAGCATGCACCCCGCACAAACCGGTGCCCTCACATAGGATTGACCTGCATCAGCCGGGAAACCAACTCCCTCAACTGGCAGCTAGCTGCCTGGCACCAACTCGCGGATGGCTAAACATGGGCGAATTCGGCGAACTGACCGAGCTGGACATCGCCATGTACCGCGCCGTCCTCGGGGCGCCGAATCGGACGCTTCCGGAAGTTGCCGACACGATGTCCTGCAGCCCGGACGAGCTGGACAAATGCGTGGCCCGGCTGAGCGAGATGGGCCTGCTGCGGCAGACGGACGGCGACCGGTTCATCGCGGTGAGTCCGATGTTGGCCGAGGCAACCGTCCTGGGCGCCGAAGACCTCGAACTCGGAGCCCGACGGGCGGCACTCGAGCAACGCCGGGACGCGATCCGGCGGCTCGTCCCGGATTGGAACACCGCGCTCAGCACCCACACGAACGAAGCGGTCGTCGACGTCATCTCCGAGCCGAGCGCGATCGCGAACGTGCTCATGCACTACGCCGACAGCTGCCAGCACGAGTTGCTGTCCGTCGCCCCCGGCCGGCTGCCGTCGAGCCGGATCGATGCACGTACTCGTGTCGCAAACGTGTACTCCGCACGCCGCGGCATCAAGACTCGCGCGCTGTACCAACACACCGCGCTGCGCGACCGGGCGACCCGCGCGTACCTGAACGAGCTTGCCGCGAACGGCGCACGGATTCGGTTCGCGCCGTCGCTGCCCGGACGCAGTCTGGTCGTCGACCGCACCGCCGCGTTGCTGCCGCTGCCCACCGAGGATCCGGGCAAGCACGGGCTCGCGATTGTCCGCGACCCGAACGTCATCGCGTGGGTGGTCGCGACGTTCGAGCAGCTGTGGGCCGAGTCGGCACCGCTCGAGGACATGATCGATCAGCAACACCACGACGACACCGACATCGACCAGACGCGCGCCGCGATCCTGCGGTTGATGGCCGAAGGCGAGAAGGACGAAGCCATCTCCCGCCGGCTGTCGATCTCGGTGCGGACGTGCCGTCGGCATATCGCCGACTACATGGCACAGGTGGGCGCGACGAGCCGATTCCAGGCCGGCGTGATCGCCGCACGCGCGGGCCACACGGACACACCCTGGAACCGCTGATCGTCCCGTGTTGATCTTCCTGACCATCCTTGTCGTGACAAATCTCGTCACGCTCGGCGTGCTCGCGTGGTTCGTGCTCCGCCCGGTGGATCACCCGCGTCCGGACGCTGTCGTGGCGCGTGGCGTCGAGATCCGTCGTCCGGCGAACTCGACAAGCAGCATCCGCCGAGTGATCACCATCGAGATCCTCAACCCGATCGAGTTGGCCGGCAGCCGCGGCTGGTGGGCCGGCATCGCCGGGTCGCTGGCCCCCGGGCTGACCAACCGAGTGGTCTACGACGAGGCGATCAAGCTCGTCCGCACCCAACTCGCCGACCACGACGTGGTCGCGGACGTGCGGCTGCACGTGTTCGACCCGGCCACTCTCGCGGACGGGCCGACGACGCGCACCGAGTGACCCTCAGCCGCCCGTGACGACGCGGCCACCATCCATCTCGACGACGTCATCGCATCGGCTCACGACTTCGGGATCGTGAGACGCGATCACGACGATCGCTCCGGAATGACCCAGTTGGACGAGCAGGTCGACGATCCGCTCCCGGTTCTCCGCGTCGAGTTCAGCGGTCGGTTCGTCGGCGAGCAGGACGTCCGGTCGAGCCGCGAGGGCGCGAGCAACAGCGACGCGCTGCTGCTGACCGCCGGACATGTCCTCGATCAGATGGTCCGCGACGTCGGCCAAACCCACGTCGACGAGCGCGGACTCGGTACGCCGGCGCACGTCGTCGCGCACGACGCGTCGAGCCTGCAGGGTGATCGCCACGTTCTCGCGCGCCGTCAGGGCGCTGGCCAGTCCGTACCCCTGAAGCACCATCGAGATACGCAGCCGCATCGCCTGATCGCCTGGCTTCACCGGAGTGTCGTCCAGAACCACCCGGCCATCGGACGGGATGAGCAGCCCGCCGAGCATCGCCAGTAGCGACGACTTGCCTGCGCCGGAGGGGCCACAGATCGCCAGCAGCCGGCCGGCGTTCGCGTTCACGCTGACGTCGTCCAGGATTCGCTGACCACCCGCCTCGTAACGCAGCCCCGACCCGGTCAACCGTTGCGCCGTCATGTCGCACCGTCCGGCCGTCGGGAAAGGGTGATGTGCTCCTCCTCGGCGGAAACTTCGAGCAGCGTGCCCGGTGGGAACTGTTCGAGAACGTCCGGTGGCAGTTGCAGTGCGCCGTCGCGGCCGATGACCGCATACTCGCGGCCGTGCCGTCCCTCGGCGCCGACCCGTCCGTCGCGGATGGTGACCGCGCGGGCCGAGCGGTCCGCTACGTGCGGATCGTGCGTGACGAGGACGACGGTGGCACCGAGTTCACGATTCACCTGCTCGACGAGCGCGATCACCTCGTCGCGCCCGGTGACGTCGAGTTGGCTTGTCGGCTCGTCAGCGAGGAGCAGTTTCGCGCCCGAACAAGCGGCCGCGGCGATCGCCACCCGTTGCTGTTCGCCTCCGGCGAGCCGCCCGGCCACCTTGTCAGCCAGGTGTTGCAGGCCGAGTTGATCGAGCAACTCGTCCGGCCGACGGCCGTCCGCCTTCGGCGCGGCGGCGAACTGGACGTTCTGCCGCACTGTCGCGTAGGGCAGCAGGTTCCGGGCGGGATTCTGCAGCACGGTGGCCACGACCGACCCGCGCAACGCGCCCAGCGAGCGAGCCGGCATCCGGCCGATGTCGTGCTCGCCGATCAGGACGCGGCCCGCCGAGGGGCGGAGCACACCGGCGAGCAGGCCGAGCACGGTGGACTTGCCGGAACCGGACGGCCCGAGCAGCGCGACGAACTCCCCGGGGTCGACGTCGAGGTCGACGCCGCGCAACGCAACCACGTCGTCCATGTCGTTGCCGGACGCAGGATAGATATGTACGACGCCCTCGCATCGCACTGCCACCCCACCGCCGGTCGTCATTGCTGCGCCTCCCGGAAACGTGCCGGCGTTGCCTGCCGGGCGACCAGCCATGAGACCGCGACGCAAGTCAGCGCGAACACCGCAATCAGTGTGCCGACCAGGATGCCGACCATCCCCCACGGCAGGGCGTGGTCGATGGGCGGACCGACGTCGTCGGTGACGAAGAACGGCGTGCTCGGCAGCGCGAGGAGCGAACCGGCCAGTCCGGCGCCGACCCCGACGATCACGCCGATCGCGAGGAGCAGTGCCTGCTCGACGGTGAGCGATCTGCGCAGCACCCGGCTTGGGACGCCGGCTGCTTCCAGCGACGCCACCTCGTACCCACGCCGACGTGCGGTGGTGATACCGGCAAGGAGCGCCGCACCGATCGCCAGCAATACGGCAGTGATGGCTGCGATCAGATCGAGTTCGTCCGCAAACGCCGGCCCGGTGTGATCGAGTTGGTCGCGGAACGTCGCGGCGTGCACTGCACCGATGACCGTCACATGTTCGCGGGCGAGACGGGCGCGGATGTCCGCCGGCGCGGCCGGTGACAGCCAGACCTCGAATCGCGTCTGATAGCTAGGCGCCGCACTCATGGCACGCAGTGCCACTCCGTAGTCGACAAGCACCCCGTACCGGTCGAGCTCGG
>Ga0308176_10002899_pt1 | contig 10854 bp, 9 predicted proteins | sample PhyCR2_3_FD_203890 | JGI IMG/M metagenome (GOLD analysis project Ga0308176, IMG submission 203890) | Soil microbial communities from UC Gill Tract Community Farm, Albany, California, United States - DLSLS.C.R2 | ecosystem: Environmental > Terrestrial > Soil > Agricultural land | place: USA... | reverse complement strand
GTGTCGCGCAGGTGAATGGCGCGCCACAGCCCGGGGACGAAGAAATGGTGATCGGCGCCCCGGTGTGGGATGCGATCGCGGGCGCCGCGGCGCGCGATCAGATCGAGCAGGCGATGGCGACGGTGCGAGAGGGACGTGCGCCATCCGTAGCATGGGAATTCCCGTTCGGCGCACCCGCGGACGAGCGGATGTTTCTCATGCAGGTGAGCGCGATCGGCGAGGGACGCGCCGTGACCGGATTCACCTTCTCCACGGTGGACATCACGCCGAGCCACCGCTGGCGCGAGGCTCTCATCGACACGGGAATGGCCCTCGCGCACACGACGAGCGTCGACCGCGTGTTCCACGAAGTCGCGCAGCAGCTTCGGCGCGCGCTGGCCTGCGATTCCGTCGCCATCGCGCTCGCTGATGGCGAAACGGATGCATTGCGGATCGTGCACCACTCCGGCTTCCCCGGTGCCCCCGATCTGATTGCCGCGCGCTTCGCGCCTGTCTGGGACGAGGCGCTTCGAGACGGCCGCGTCGTCACGCGCACGTCGGAAGAAGGCATCGATCTCACCGCCCCGATGACGGGTGGCGAGGGGGTGTTCGGCGCGATCACGCTGACCTGCTCGCCCATCCCCGTGCACCGCATCGAGGAATCGCGTCGTGTGCTCGTGACGATCGCTGCGGAAACGGCCGCGGCGGTGGAACGCACGCGCGTCGTCCAGCGCCTCGGCCACAAGCGTCAGCTCGAGGCAATCGCCGAGGTGACGGCCGGTGTCGCCCACGAGCTGCGCAATCCGCTGTTCGGTATCTCGTCCGCCGCGCAGCTCCTGCGGTTCCGGGTGCGGGAGGATCCGGTCGTCGAGAAGAACGTCGGTCGCATTCTGCGCGAGGTCGAACGGCTCAACAGCATGGTGACCTCGTTGCTGGAGTACGGGCAGCCGGGTCCGATCACACTCGCGCCGGGCGATCCGGACACGGTGTGGGACGAGGTGCTCGAGAACCAGCGCGGTCTGCTCGAGAGCCGAGCCATCCTGCTCGAGCGGTCGCGTGCGTCCTCCGCCAGCTGCGCGATCGACGCCCAGCAGCTCTCCCACGTGTTCACCAACCTGCTCGTCAACGCGACCGACGCCGCACCGGAGGGGAGCGACCTCACGCTCAGCTCGAGCATTCTCGCGAACGGGCAGTGGCGGTGCCGGCTGCACAACGGTGGCCCCGCCATCCCGCCCGACGTTCTCCCGCGCGTCTTCGAGGTGTTCTTCTCCACCAAGCCTGGTGGCTCAGGCATCGGGCTCGCGCTCTGCAAGCGCATCGTGGAGGAGCACGGAGGTTCCGTGTTCCTCGAGCGCGCGCCAGAGGGCGGAACCGCCGCTACCGTCCTCCTGCCGCTCGCCAGGGCGTGAGCGGCGGGCCGCGGCGCGCCGCGGCGTCCGACCGGAGTGACGACAGGCCCCGCTCGAACGCGAATTGGAAATCGTAGACACCTTCTGCCCGCTGAATCGTATCGGTGGTGTGCGCGGTACGTCGTGGACGTGGGCGCCGTGAACGGACACGAGGCAGTGAGGCGACAGCGATGCAACGGCATGTTCTGACAGCGCCTGGCGGCGAGTCGGGCGAGATTCTCTGGCGCGGCCACAAGGTCGCGTTCACGCGGCACGGGCAGGGTTCCCCCGTACTGCTCGTCCATGGTCTGTACGCGGGAGCGTCGTCGTTCGAGTGGTGCCAGACGATCCCCGCGCTGGCGGAGCGCCACACCGTCTTCGCGCTCGACCTGCTGGGATTCGGCCGCTCCGATCGGCCCGCGTTGCGCTACTCCCCGGGGCTGTACCAGGCGCTATTGGCCGACGTCGTCGCCAGAGTGGTCCGCGAAGCCTGTGCGGTCGTCGCCAGTGGTCTCTCCGCCGCGCAGCTCATCGCGCTCGCCACACGCGATCCGGGGCGTATCGCCTCCGTGGCCCTCGTCGCGCCGACCGGAGTGGCATACCGCCGGGAGGCGGATGCGACGGGCAGCATCGTCACGCGCGCCCTCCTCGGCGCACCGCTCGTGGGCAACGCGGTGTACACCCGCCTCACCGCTCCGGCGAAGCTGCGCGAACAGCTTCGGGCGATGTACTTCGACGATCGCCTCGTCACGCCGGCGCTCGTGGAGGCCTACGTCGATTCAGCCAGGCAGCCGGGGGGCAAGTACGCCGTCAGCGCGCTCCGGGATGGACGGCTGAACGTCGACGTGCGCGCGGCCGTGCGGCGCCTGCGCCTTCCTACCCTGCTCCTCTGGGGGGATGTCGCCCGCCAGAATCCCGTGGCCCACGCCCATGCCTTCCGCGTGCTCAAGCACGACCTGGAATGGTCGCTCGTCCACGATGCAGGGGACCTGCCGCACGTCGAGCGTTCCAACGAGGTCAATGCCGTCCTCCGCTCCTTCCTCGAGCGGACTCGGCGCTGGTCGGGATCGCCCACCCAGCTCCTCGCGATGGCCTGACGGTTCTACGACCCGATCGCGACACCGATTCACATCGCTTGGCGGCGTTCGTTATCTTCCGCCCCCTATGCCGGATTCGTCGATGACCCCCGTCGCGTTGCTGCGCGCTCACTCGCGGCACGCACCCTGGAACGCGCGGGGCCTGGCGGCCCACGTGACCGCGCTCGTGGACGCGGCGGGGATCCGTCCCACCAACGCGTCGGCCCGCGTCGCCCCCAGCGCGCGTTCCGTGCGCTTCTACGTCGCCAGCGGGTTGCTCGACCGCCCCGAGGGCGCCGGGACGGCGGCGACCTACAACTACCGGCACCTCCTGCAGCTTCTCTCCATCAAGATCCGCCAGCGCGAAGGAGCCACGCTCGAGGGGATCAAGAAGGAGATGAAGGAGGTCACGGGCGACGCCCTCGAGCGCCGCGTGGCTGCCTCCCTCGCTCCGGCCCTCGGCGCGGGCGCCGACCACACCGTGCGCGACAGCGACGACGAGCGCTCGGCCAGCTGGCGCCGCGTCCCCGTCGCCGACGGGATCGAGATCCACGTGCGCGATGACGCCCCGGCCGCGCGCGACGAGGCACTCGTCGCGATGCGCGAAGCCGTGCGCGCCGCACTCGGGCGGGCGGATATCCGGTAGGTCTTCTCGGTTACAACAGTCTCGAGAACACCGCCGCGCCGTACTCGATCAACCGGTCGTACCATGGCCGGCGCTGAAACTCCGCGAGCGTGATCTCCTTCGAGCGCGTCAGATCGTCCATGAACACCGAGTCCATCTGCGCGCCGAGCGGCGTGTCGAGGAAGACGAAGTTCGACTCGTTGTTGAACGCGAGCGATCGGTTGTCGAAGTTCATCGAGCCGATCGATCCCCACACGCCATCCACGATGAATGTCTTCGCGTGCATCATCGACGGCTGATATTCGTAGATCCGGATTCCTGCGCGGAGCAGCTCCTCGTAGCGTGAACGGCCCGCCCACCACGTCGTCTTGACGTCGGTGTTCTTGCTCACGGTCAGGATGCGCACGTCCACCCCCCGTGCGCGCGCCAGCTTGAGCAGCTTTCGGAAATCGTCGTCCGGGACGAAGTACGAGTTCGCGACGTAGAGCGTCTTGCGCGCCCCAGCGATCGACAGCGCGATGAACCGTTCGGCTGGCGTGCTGCCCGTCGTGGGTGAGGAGAAGAAGACGCCCGCGTGCACGCCGCCGTCCACCTGGGTGAACGCCTTCTTCGGGAAGAAGATGTCGCCCGCGATCAGCTCCCCCGTGCATTCCGCCCACGCCGCGGCGAACGCCGCCTGGAGCCCCATCACCGACGGACCTTCGAAGCGGACGTTCGTCTCGCGCCACTGGCCTTCGTGGCGTCCGTCGCCCAGCCAGTAGTCGGCGAGGCCGAATCCGCCCGTGTACGCGATCTCGCCGTCGACCACCACGACCCGGACGTGCGAGCGGTCGCTCGCGTTGTGCAGCGAGTACCAGTGCAGCTGGCGAAGCAGGGCGAGCTCGACGTGCGCCGCGCGCAGGCTGTCCGCCCATGCCTTCTTCAGGTTCTGCGAGCCGAATGCGTCGAGCACCAGCAAGACTCGCACGCCGGCCCGTGCCCGTTCCTTGAGCACGGCCGCGAGCGTGTCGGCCACGGCACCGGGCTGCGAGTAGTACATCTGTACGGTGATCGTCTGGCGCGCCGCACGCAGATCGCGCCAGAGCTGCGGATACAGGCCATCACCGTTCAGGGCCAGCTGCGCGGCGTTGCCGTGCGTGAAATGAAGTCCTGTATACAGCTCGGTCGATTCCGTGAAGAGGGAATCGCCCACGGCCGGTGGGCCCCCGTGATCCCCGATCGCCACGACGGCTTTCACCGGTGTCCCCCGCGTGATGGAGAGGATACCGATCAGGGAGAGCACGGAGACGAGCAGAATGCCCAACACCACGCTGACGCGTTTGACTCGGAGCATTTTTCGCATTTGGCCGCTCCCTTCCACATACTTCATGCCAAGATGCCGAGCCCGGTATTGCGCGACTGAACGCGGAGCTCGGCGGAGGGACCGAGGGAGGTTCAGATGGAATTCTCTGGCCGCAGCGTGGTGCTCACCGGCGTTGGACGCGAAGGTCAGGTGGGCGAGGCCGTCGCGCGGGCGTTCGCCGAGCGCGGCGCGCGTGTGTTCCTCGTCGATCGCCAGGAGAGCCAGGCGCAGGCACGCAGCGAGGCGCTCGTGGCCGCGGGGCTGCGTGCTGCGGCCCTCGGCGCCGATCTGACCGACGCGGCGGCGGTGGACGCACTCGCCGCCCGCGTGCGGGATGCCACCAGCGGTCGCGTCCACGCGCTCGTCCATCTCGCCGGGGGATTCGCCGCGAGCGGCCCGCTGGCCGACAGCGACCCGGCGGCATGGGCGCGCCAGTTCGCGATCAACGTCACCACCGCGGCCCTCACCGCACGAGCCTTCATCCCGCTGCTGCGAAGCACGAAAGGCGCGATCGTCTTTTTCGGTTCGGAGGCTGCGCTGCCGGGCGCCCGCGTCGCCGGCATCTCCGCGTACGCGGCGGCAAAGACCGCCGTGCTCACGCTGGCGCAGGCGATCGCGCAGGAGGAGCGCGACAACGGAGTGCGCGCCAATGCGCTCGCACCGACTTCGATCCGTACGGCCGCGAACCTCGCCGAGATGGGCCCGGACGCGGCGTACGTCACGCGTGAAGCGGTCGCCGACGTGGTGCTCTGGCTCTGCTCCGACGCGGCACGCGCGGTCACCGGCCAGATCGTTCGGGTTCGGTGAGTAGCCCCTGGGTCGCCTTGCCCCGTGCGACCCGGCGCTCCAGCTTGCCCGCATGACAGTCGTGGCGCGCCGTCGGGCGGTGTCCCGGGCAGTTCGGCTCGACCGGTCGCTCGAGGCCCTCCCCCTCTTTCGCCTCAGTGACTCCGCCGACGACGGCGTGATCACCTATGCCGACGCCGCGGGCGGCCGCTGGCGCGTCATCCCCAGTCCGGGCGACCGCCTCCCCGGCACCTTCGATCAGGATGTGTACGTCGAGCTGCTGCGCCGCTTTCAGGAGGCGGGCGAGCCGACGGACGGAGTGATCACCTTCACCCTCCACGCCTTCCTGCGCGCCATGGGCCGGCGCGTCGACGGTCGCACGTACGAGCAGCTGCGCGGCGCGCTTGGACGTCTCGAGCGGACGACGCTCGAATCCATCGGCATCTACGAGCTGGCGAGCGGCACGCGCGCGGATCTGCGATTCACGCTGCTCACCTCGGTAGCGGTCGAGAGACGGCGCACGCTCGACCGCGAGCAGCTGCAGCTCTTCAACAGCATCGCCACGGGCGAGCCCGGCGTGGCGCGCGTCATCCTCGCGGCCGTCGTCCGCGACAACCTCGCGGCGAACCACGCCATCAGCATCTCCGCCCCCTGCTACTGGGCCCTCGGCTCCCCGGTCGCCCGGCGGTTGTATCGGCTCCTCGAGGTCGCTCGCGCGGACGGCCGGCTGACCTGGCGTGTCGGCTTGGATCAGCTCGCTCAGCAGCTTCCCCTCGCGCAACGGTACCCATCTCATCTCCAGCGAGTCCTCCAGCCGGCCCATGAGATGCTCGTGGCGCAGGGTGTGCTTCGGAATGCCGCCGTTCGGCAACATCAGCGAGACTGGTTCGTCGATTACGTGTTGGGTTCGCGCCCCGCCTGAACGTGGGCCGCGGCCCAGCGATCGCTCCGCGTTGCGTTGGGAACACTTCCGCTCGGCGGGGCGTATCTACCGAAAGGCCTTCCTCTTCACGCAGAGTCGTTCATGCTTCGTCGCCGCTCCGCTCTCGTTGCTGCCATCCTGCTGCCGGTCGTCGCCGGCGGCTTCTTGTATCAGAACCGGGCGACGACCGATGGAGCGCGCGTTCTGGATCAGGTGCTCCAGCTCGTATCGACGCGCTTCGTCGACACGGTCAGCCAGGGTGCGTTGTACGAGAAGGCAGCCCGTGGCCTGGTGAAGGAGCTCAACGATCCATACAGCGAGCTGTTCACCCCGAAAGAGCTCGCGACTTTCTCGCAGCAGACCAACGGCAAGTACGCCGGCATCGGCATGCAGATCGAGGAGCAGCAGGGTGCGATCACGATCAGCCGCGTCTTCCCGCATACCCCGGCGGAAGCCGCCGGCGTCCGCGAGGGCGATCGTATCGCCTTCGTCGATACGCTCTCGACGCATGGATGGAAGACGCAGCAGGTCTCCGACTATCTGATCGGCGCGCCCGGCACGAAGGTCACGGTGAAGTTCCAGCGGCCAGGCGTCCCGGAGCTCATCACGAGCACGTTCACGCGGCAGGTGATCCACATCCCCGCCGTGCCCTACGCCATCGTGCTCGACAACAAGATCGGCTACCTCCCCGTGCAGCGCTTCAACGAGACGGCTTCGGAAGAAGTGCAGGAGGCCGTCGCGCGGCTGACGCGTGAGGGTGTGAAGGGCGTCATCCTCGACATGCGCGGCAACCCTGGCGGCATCCTCGACCAGAGCACGGCGATGTCGAACCTCTTCCTCAAGTCTGGCCAGGAGATCGTCAGCGTCCGGTCGCGCACGAGCGACACGCAGCGCTTCACGACCTCCGGTGATGCCGTGTTCCCGAGCGTCCCGCTGACCGTCCTCACCGACGAGAACACCGCATCGGCGAGCGAGATCGTCGCCGGCGCCCTGCAGGACCACGATCGCGCGCTCGTCGTCGGCAGCACGAGCTTCGGCAAGGGACTCGTCCAGACCCTTTTCCCGCTCGATGGCGGCTACGCGCTGAAGATCACGACGGCGAAGTGGTACACACCGAGCGGCCGCAGCATTCAGCGTGAGCGCAAGTTCGTGAACGGCAAGTTCGTCGAGACGACGCCCGACTCGCTCGAGACGGAAGCCAAGAAGAAGGCGCGTCCCGCCTATCGCTCGGACGCGGGCCGCGTCGTGTACGGCGGCGGCGGCATCACGCCGGACATCCTCGTGCGCGACGACACGCTCACGACCGCCGAGCAGACGCTGTCCAAGGCCTTCGCCCCCAAGTCGCAGGACGTGTACGTCACGCTCGCCGACTACGCGCTCGAGCTGTCGCACGGCGCGAAGAAGGACTTCAAGGTGCTGCCACAGTGGCGCGACGAATTCTATCGTCGCCTGGTGGCCAAGGGCGTCACCCTCGACCGTGCGCAATACGCGGCCGCGGGCCGCTACGTCGATCGCCTGCTCGAACAGCGCGTGGCGCGACTCGTCGCCGGTGACTCGACGGCCAAGCGCCGCGATCTCCCCTTCGACGCTCCGCTGCGCAAGGCGGTCGAGGTGATGGAGAAGGGCCAGTCGCAGCGTGATCTCTTCACCATCGCGGCCGCGACGCGGTTGTCGGACAAGACGACCGCGCCCTGACGACACGCCAACCGCGATCGAGAACGGGCGCCCCAACGGGCGCCCGTTTTACATTGTCGCACATGCCCACGCCACTGCGCTTACTCGCTCTCCTGCTCGCCGGCGCGTTCGCCTGCGCCAGGCCGGCCCCACCCGCTCCGCTCACGTCCGTCACCGCCGAGCCGGGGGAGCGGCATCTCCGCAACGTCCGCCAGCTGACTGCCGGCGGTGAGAACGCCGAGGCGTATTTCAGTGCGGATGGACGGCAGCTCGTATTCCAGAGCACGCGCGACGGTCGTGCGTGCGATCAGGAATTCGTGATGAACGTCGACGGCTCGGGACTGCGGCGCGTCTCGACAGGCACGGGAAAGACGACCTGCGGCTTCTTCTACGCGAACGACCAGCGCGTCCTCTTCGGTTCGTCGCACGCGCTCGAGCAGAACTGCCCGCCGAAGCCCGATCCCTCGAAGGGCTATGTGTGGGGACTCGATCCCTTCGACATCTACACGGCGAGACCGGACGGCAGCGATCTACGTCGGCTCACCAACTATGGCGTCTATACCGCGGAGGCCGTGGTCTCGCCCGATGGCCGTCGCATCGTCTTCACCTCGCTGAAGGACGGTGATCTCGACATCTACACGATGAACGTCGACGGCACCGATGTGCGCCGGCTCACGACGTCACCGGGCTACGACGGCGGTCCCTGGTGGTCTCCCGATGGCACCCAGATCGCCTATCGTGCCTGGCACCCGACGGACAGCGCCCTCACCACGTATCAGTCGCTCCTGCGTCAGCGGCTCGTCCGTCCCAATCGCATGGAGCTGTGGGTCATGAACGCCGACGGCAGCAACCAGCGGCAGATCACGCACCTCGGCGGCGCCAACTTCGGTCCGTCGTGGACGCACGACGGCACGCATCTGATCTTCTCGTCGAACTACAGGCAGCCGCGCAGCGGCAATTTCGATCTCTATCTGATCGCGCTCGATGGCACGGGCCTCGAACAGGTGACGACGCACGACGCGTTCGATGGCTTCCCGATGTTCAGTCCCGATGGGCGGAGCGTGGTCTGGGCCTCGAATCGCCACGGGTCCACCCCGACGGAGACGAACCTCTTCATCGCCGACTGGGCGCCGTAACGCCGCTTAGCGCGCGGGCGCGGAGGGCGCCGCATTCGTCGCGGGAAGCATCTGCCGCAGGCGCGCCACGCGCTCGGCGACCGCGTCACTCTCCACCATGTCCGTGCGCGCGCGCGCGAGCGCCGAAAGCACGGTCGATGAATCGCGGTCTCCAAACGCCGCGCCGATCTCGCGCAGCGAGAGCGCGAGCAGCTCGTGGCAGAGAAGCATGCCGATGCGACGCGGTTCCACGACTCGGCGCGTGCGGCCTGCGCCCACCAGTTCATCCGGGGAGACCCCCCACTCCGCCGCGACGGCGTCCTGGACGGCCTGTGCCGCCCGCAACGGATGCGTCGCACTCTCGCTCCGCTCCGTTCGCATCGCGATGGCGCGGCGGGCGAGCACGAGAGTGAGCGGAGACCGCTCGAGGGCGGCGATGGCGAGCAGACGCGTGAGACTGCCTTCCAGCTCGCGCACACTCCCCTCGCACTGCGACGCGAGGTGGTGCGCCACGCTGGGTGGCAGCTCCACACCGAGCGTCGCTGCTTTCGCGTGGAGAATCGCCACGCGGTGCGCCCAGTCGGGAATGCCGAGCGTCGCGCTGTGACCCGTGCGGAAGCGGCGCACGATCCGCTGCGCCAGCGCGCTCGTCCCCGCCGCGTCGTCGCTCGTCAACATGAGCTGGCGCCCCGTGCTCACCGCGCGCGCGGCGAGCGAGAGCAGCGCCTCCTGCGCCGTCGCGTGCCGGTCGAGCACGTGCACGTCGTCGACGACGATCAGCGCGGCCCGCGCGAGCTCGTCCAGCATCAGCTCGGGCGTGCCCCGTCCCAGCGCCGTCGAGAGACGATGCAGGAAATCATCGGCAGTCAGCAGCTCGGCGACTCGCAGAGGATCGCGCAGCGCCGCCTCCGCCGTCACCGCGTGCGCGAGATGCGTTTTCCCCAGTCCCGTGCCGCCGACGAGCAGGATCGGATTGTAGAGCGTACCAGGCGCCACGGCCGCAGCCGAGGCGGCGGCATAGGCCCCCTCGTTGCTGCGTCCGACGACGAACTGCGGAAAGGTGTAGCGAGGATTGAGCGTCGCGGCCACGCTCCGGCTAGGAGCAAAAGGCGTGACGCCATAGCGGGCTCGGCCTATTCGCCGCGCAGAAGGGGGACCGCCACCCCGGACTGGGAGCGTCAGGAGCGTCGTGGTGCATCATGTGCGGAGATCCCGCACGTTCCCCATTCCGCATCCCCGCATCCCCGCAAATGTCCGACAGCATCGCCTCGCCTGCCGTTCGCGCGCCGGACTTCCCCGATACGCTCGATTGGGTGCACACCGCCGGTCGCCGATTGACGCTCGGGGATTTTCGCGGCAAGCTCCTGCTACTCGATTTCTGGACGTACGGCTGAATCAATTGCATCCATGTGCTTCCGCAGTTGCGGGAGCTCGAGCGGCGGTTCGGCGACGCGATCGCCGTGGTCGGCGTCCACAGCGGGAAGTACACGGCCGAGCGGGTCACTGAGCGCATCCGTGATGCGTCCATTCGACTCGACGCCATCCATCCCATCCTGAACGATCGACAGTTCCGCGTCTGGCGCTCGTATGCCGTGCGCGCCTGGCCGACACTCGTCGCCATCGATCCGCGCGGCGCGGTCGTCGGGATGAGCGCGGGCGAGTTCACCGCCGATGGCGTCACTCCGTTCGTCGAGCGCGTGCTCGCCGAGGCGCGCGCCGCGGGCGCGTTGCGCGAAGGGTCCATGCATGGCGCCCCGGATTCGCCTACCGTGCCGCCGGATCGTCTGGCCTTTCCGGGAAAGGTGGCCGTCCGCGGCGATCGGATCGTCATCGCCGACTCCGGGCATCATCGATTGCTCGTTGGCCGCCTCGAGGAAGACGGCAGTCGGATGCGCGTCGAGCGCGCCATCGGCTCCGGTGTGCCGGGCTTTGCCGACGGCGGCGCGC
>Ga0308176_10002898_pt1 | contig 10859 bp, 11 predicted proteins | sample PhyCR2_3_FD_203890 | JGI IMG/M metagenome (GOLD analysis project Ga0308176, IMG submission 203890) | Soil microbial communities from UC Gill Tract Community Farm, Albany, California, United States - DLSLS.C.R2 | ecosystem: Environmental > Terrestrial > Soil > Agricultural land | place: USA... | reverse complement strand
CCCAGCCGCCAAAGCGTGGGCGACGGAAAGAAAAGGTGGGCAGAGAAGAAGAAGAAACCCAATCTCAGAGCTTGACAACCGGGACCCTCATAGAAGCCCTGGGCTAAAATCTCCCGGCCCGTTGGGCCGGCAGGTAGATCGCGTCCAAGACGTCAAGAGGCATTAAATGAACAGCATTGGAATTAGCCCGGTGGCGTAAGCCCCGGGAAGGATGAATCCCTCCCACCCCCGGAGCCCCGCCAGGGACGGCAGGAGGGCTTGCGGCGATCTTCCTGCCGCCCCTACGGGGCTGATCTGACAAGTAGAATTAGGCGATGACCAAGAGAAAACGTCTGCGTGTCCTGGTCGATGCGCTGAGGGATGCTCCCGTAGACGACGAGCCTCTGACGGAGGAAGATCTCGCGGCCCTTGAAGAAGCTTGGGAAGATGTCGCTCATGGTCGCCTGATCTCTCACGAAGAGATCCGGCGGCGTTTCCTGGGCTCATCCATAGAGCCTATAGAGCGTCTATGAGGTGGAACGCGATCCGCCAGATGTGCCCCCGCCGCTGGCTTCTGGTAGAGGCTCTGGAGGCGCGCACAGCCAGTCCGGCAAAAGCCTCCACCATCGCGCGCCCGAACGCGAGCTCTACATCCTCCACACTGACCGCGAAGACCTCGACATCGGCGAGTTAAGATGGTTGGGGGCTCGGCCGTGGAGCTAGGATAGGCAGGAGATCGTTGGGCCATCCACATTAAAGCTGAGCAAAAAGCGCTCTGACCGGTAGAATCGCTCCGCATGGAAGCGCACCGTCACTTCAGCCGTTTCCCCAAGGTCGAGGCGCTCGCCTGCTGGTGACACCACGCGAGCGTCTCCGATTTTTTCCGCCAAACCTTTGTCTCTGAAAGCGGGTATCAGCAACAAATCCGTTTGGCTAGCGGGGAGGCGAGCCCAAAGCTTTTCCGCGCCGAACACTTGGCCTATGACAAGAACTCTTACATGCCACACGCTTAGATCCGCCGAAGGACTTCCGCCCAAAGAGAATTTGCCGTCCTCTTCCTTCGCCCAAAAGCAGGGTAGCTTAATCACGGAATCAGAGCCGCTCGCCAAAGTGCATACTGGCACCACTCGATGTAGATCCATTTTCCCTCTGTTCTGAACCTTGAGGACGGCGAACTCTCGCTTTAGTAGGCCTGATTCGATCATCGCGACTGACCTGCCGGGCTGGTCGTAGAGATGGCTTAGGTGGGCTATCGAGGGCTCGATAAACAGCTTGCGCCGCCGGCTCAACGGGTGACGTACCCGCGACGGGATCTTTGGCCACCAACCCCATAGGAGTACGCTGAGAGCGAGCCCGACCATCAGCCACCCAAGTAGGGGAGCGGTGGGCCAGATCACGGGCGCTGCTCCAACAAGAAGAGTTGCAGCGACAGAAGCTGCCAAGGCGGTCCGATTTTCAGATTGCACCCCGGCAAAATATCACGACCGTGGCGCTCAATCCTATAGGCTGGAGGCTAAGGTTACGCCCCGTTCGTTCCTGGCCGCCTCGAGATCGAAATCCATCTGCAATCCGAGCCAAAGCCGTTCCGAGGTCCCGAAGTAGCGGGCAAGACGGATGGCCGTATCCGGGGTGAGGGCGCGCTTGCCGAGGACGATCTCGTTGACGCGTGGCGGCGGAACCGTGATCTCGCGCGCGAGGCGGTTCTGGCTGATCCCCATGGGCTTCAGGAACTCTTCCAACAGGACTTCGCCTGGATGGACGTTGGGCAGCTTCTCGGTCATTTCTTCAGTCTACCGTGGTCCCCCGCAACCACGGAATCGAGGGGCAGTTTCATAGACCGGAAGTAATGTGCCTCTCTGCCCTACTGACACCGCTGATAGGATATCTCCCATAGGGAGGAGCATCCATGGAGTGGAACACGATTCGCCAGACCTACCCCCACCGCTGGCTTCTGGTGGAAGCGCTGGAGGCGCACAGCCAGCCCGGCAAAAGAATCCTAGACGATCTGGCCGTGGTGGATTCCTTCCCTGAAGGAGTGGCGGCGATGAAGGGCTACAAAGAGCTTCACCATCGCGCGCCCGAACGCGAGCTCTACATCCTCCATACCGACCGTGAGGATCTCGACATCACCGAGCTCAGATGGCTGGGAGTCCTGGTGGCTGATTTGCCACAGCAGCCAAACGGCTCTAGGATGAGCCATGACCGACCGAGAACGCCTGCGCGCCCTGGTGGATGACCTCCCCGAGAACGAGGTCCATGCGGCTCTGCGCTTTGTGGAGCATCTCCGGAATTCCGTGCCGCCGGAGGAGCAGCCTGTGGCCGAGGAGGAGGAGGCCAAACACGGCCGGATCATCTCCCACCAGGGGATGCACCGCCGTATCTTTGGCGAAGACTAGTGGTCCCCGCAACTGCGGACAAATTCCGCCTCCGCCGCCGGATTCTGAGCCACTCGCCCCGTGACGCGCCATCTGCCCTCCGAATTCCGCAAGACCCTTTTTGATCCTACTTTTCCGTTTTTCACCCTGTTCCGCGGATTTTTGACCCTCAAAAAACTGCCAAGTAGGGTGAAAAGCCGAAATCGAGCCTCAAAAACGGGCCGAACAGGCCCAAAAACCGGAAAACAGCCTCAAAAATAGATTTTTAGGGCTTAAAAGTCTGGGAGCTCCCTCGCAACCGCGGAATCTCCCTCCGCACCTCTTCCCGCGTAAGCCCCAGCAGATCGGCGCTCTCCACCAGCGGCTCCAGGTCCACCGGATGGAGCCGGTTCCGCTCCGGATCGGCCAGGCCCGCCAGGTTGCGCGGGGCGATGGCGGTCCGGATCGCCTCCTCATAGTCCGAACCCTGAAGCGCGGTGAGGACGCGGTCGAGCATCTCCCGCGTCACCGGATCGGTGCTGCCCAGGAAGCCGGTCCAGGCCCAGCCGTCCCTGGGAGAGGGGAGGAGGCGCTGGCTGGCTTCGGCGAAGCTGGCGGCGGCGAAGTAGTAGAGGGAGGCGGCGGCGAAGCGGTCGAAATCCCGCATCGTGTTGTAAGCCCCGGCCACGAGCTTCTGGATGTGGTCCGCCTCCCGGCTCAGGAGATCGCCATAGCGCTGGAGACCCGGGGGATCACCCCGCTCCAGCAGCAGGGCCAGGCGCTCGACGGCCAGGAGGCTCCAAGCGATGCCGGTCGAGAAGAGGGGGGAGAGGAAGCAGTAGGCGTGGGGGAGGAGGGCCCAGCCATCCCCGGACGCCCGCGCGAGGCGGTGCTGGAGGCGGGGGATCTTGCCGATCGGCCTCGCGGGACGGGCGGCGGCGAATTGGTCCCGCAGGGTGGGGTAGCGGGCGAGGAGACGCTGCCAGGCCTGATCCGGAGAGAGAGAAGCCAGCTCTTCCCGGGCCCGGGGCTCCGCGATCACGAAGCCGGCGCTCACCGTGCCGTGGTCGAAGGGGAGGACGTACGTCCACCCCTCCTCCAGGATGTGATGGACCGCCGCCTGCTCGTCCGGATAGGGGCCCGCGGGGAGCGCCGCGCCGCCGGCCACGTCGGCGAAGTCGGCCATCCCCTCGAAGTGCCCGAAGACCAGGGTGGTGCGCGGCTCGGTCTCGATCCGCTCGATCGGGAGATGCCGGGCCAGGAATCCGCCCGGCCCGGAGGCGTCGATCAGGAGGTCGGCTTCGAAATGGACGGGCTTTCCGTGGTGCGTCCCAGAGAGGCGCCAGCCGCCGGGCCTCGCCTCGACGCCGGTCAGATCCACCTCTTCCAGGACCTCGACCCCAGCCGCGGCGGCCTGGAGGGCGAGGTGGTGGTCCACGTCTTCCCGCAGCCAGTGGGTGTCGGCGATGGCGTCCGTGGGGCTTGCGGCCACCAGCAGGCGGCGTTCGTTGGCGGTGCCGTTGGCGTAGGGGCGGCCCGGCTGGTGGCCGTAGAAGGTGAAGCCCCGCTTGAGGCCTCGGCGCAGGTGGGGGAGCCGCTCCTTCCAGCGACCCCAGGCGGCGAGGGCATGGAGGTCGTCGAGCCCATAGCGCGCGGCGAGGCGCTCCAGGCAGATGGCGGCCAGCGGGGTGGAGGACTCGCCGAGGGCGAAGCGGGGGTGCCGCTGGCGGTCGAGGAGGAGCACCCGGTGCCCCTGCCCCTGGAGGATGCGGGCGAGGATCGATCCCGCGAAGCCGGAGCCGACGATGGCGATTTTCATGCGGGGCCTCCAAAGCCCCGCAGGGGCGCAGGCATAAAGCCTGGGGTTTCAACCCCAGGAAGGAGCAGCCAGACCAATCCAAAAGCCCCGAAGGGGCGCAGGCAGCCTGGTTCGGGCCGCTGCCTGCCTGCGCCCCTTCGGGGCTTCGAGAGACGGGGAAGGCGCCTGTACCTGGGGTTGAAACCCCAGGCTTTATGCCTGCGCCCCTGCGGGGCTGAATTTCTCACGACTTGCCGCAGACCGCGCATTCCCCCCGCGCCTCCAGACGCCCGCTCCGGCTCATCCGCTCCAGCCGCGCCAACCGCCCCTCCGCGCACTCGGCACAGCCCGCGAACCGCCGCGCATCCCAGAGATCGGCCGTGACAATTCCGCTCAGGGAAAGGCAGCGCTCCAGGGCCTCCTCGAGCTGATCGAGGCGAGGCGGGGTGAAGCCCAGAGCTTCCAGGGCGCCGTTGCCGCCCCGGACCGGGATCAGCGAGACGCGCTCGGCCCCCTGCTCCAGGGCGTGGACGGCGGAGCGGACCGCCCACTCGACCGTCTCCTCGGGCGGCACGAAGGGGCATCCCACCAGCACAAAGGCGCGCAGGCCGATCCCGGCTTGGCGCAGGGTGCTGGCGGCGCGGTCGAAATCCTCCAGCGTCAGGCCCTTGTTCAGGCGCGGCAGGGCCTCGGGATGCACCGTCTCCAGCCCCATCGCGACCTCCAGGCGCCCGGCCAGCCTCTCGGCGAAGCGGAGGCAACGGTCGCCGATCAGGCGGGGGTGGCACTCCACGGTGACGCGGGCGAAGGGGGCGGCGAGGGCGAGGATCTCGTCCTCATCCCCGGCGGGCACCGCCCGCGGCTCGAAGAAGTTGCTGGCGTTGTAGAGCTTCAGGGCCGCCGGGGTGGGCAGGGGGCCCGCGGCGGCCAGGGCCTTGCGGAGCTGCTCCGGCAGGGCACCGGGGGGCGTGGGGCCCTCGAGCGTCTCCCTCCAGAGATCGCAGAAGACGCAGGTGAACGGGCACTCCGCCCCGGCGAGAAAGACGGTGAGCGCCGGCAGGAATCCGCCGTCCGGCGCGCGCTCCTCCTCCCATAGCGTTCCGATCGGCTGCCAGGGATCGATCGTCCGGCGGGGCGCCCGCAGCGAGCGCACCCAGCCGGAGGAAACGGCGGCCGTCTCCACGGGTTACCCCTGCTGGTGGAGGCTCAGCAGGTGGCTCCGGTAGCGCACGGGGTGGAGGCCGAATTGGTTGCGGAAGGCCTCCCGGGTGACCGCGCCGTGCTGGAACCGGCGCTTGGGGAAGACCGGGAGGTCGAGCCCCGTCACCCGCCAGAGCCCCCGGCGCAGCACCTCCCCCTTCAATCCATAGAGGATCTCGTGGGAACCGCGGGTCAGCTCGGCGAAGGGGATGGCCTCGGCGGCGGCGATCACCCGCGGCCGGCTGAACGGGCTGAAGGGGGAGAAGCCGTAGCGCCGGGCCGGGGCGTACCCCCGCACGCAGCCGCGGCTCAAACCCCCGCTGTAGGTGAGGGAGTGCTTGATCGCTTCGACCCCCCATCCTTCCTGATAGAGCATCCGGTTGTTGACCACGCTGCGGATGGTCAGCTCCGGGTTCTCCTCGATGGGGTAGTCCTTGAGGTTCTCGTCGCCGCCGTCGCCGTCGGCGAGGTGGCGCCAGTCGGGGTAGCGCTCGCGGATCCCCCGGAGGAGAGCCAGGTTGACCGTGGCGCACTCGACGTCGAGCGGCTTGTAGTCCTCGATGACGGCCACCGCCGCGAAGGGGTCGAGGGCGGCGCTCGGGGCCTCGATCACCTCGTGGAGCATCTGGAGGCCGGTGCGGCCGAGGAATTCGCGGGCCTGCTCGAGGTCGGCGCCGCCGCCGTCCACGGCGAGGGTGAAGGCCTTGAGCCGGGACGGGCTCTGCCCACGGGCCAGGAGCTCGTGGTAGAGGGCGAGCAGCACGGCGCCGCTGTCGAGGCCCCCCGAGAAGAGCACGCCCAGCGGCTCCCGCTCCGGGATCGCGGCCACCCAGAGGCGGATCTCCTCGCAGAGGGCCTGGACGTAGGTCTCGCCGATGACGTCGAGGTCGGGCGGCAGCACCTCGCGCGGCGGATCGAAGAAGCGGCGGTAGACCGGATTGGGGTCGGGGCAGCCGACGAGCTGGATCTCGGTGACGTGGTGGGCCGGCACCATGCGGGTGTAGCTGGGGTGGAACTGGCCGCCGTGCCCCTCGCGCTCCAGGGCGTCGCGGATCTGGTCGATGCGGTCGGCCACCACGAGCATGGGGCCGTCCTTCTCCTTGGCGAGGAAGTAGCGCAGCGGCCGGTCGAGGCTGCGGGCCAGGCGGACCCGCTGGCCGTCGCGGGCAATCAGGGCGAAGGAGCCCTCGATCCGGAGGACGCCGGCCGGATTCTCCGCGAGGAGGAGGGCGCGGGCGTCGTCCACCGCCATGTTGAGGATCTGCTGGTCCTCGTCCGGGATGAGGTTGAGAACGCGGGCGATGGTCTGGTGTCGCACGGTGGGGCCTCCCTTCGGGAGGATTCTATGTCTACTTTGTCGGATTGCTCGGCCCGGCCCCGCCCGGGCATAAATGCCCGGGCTACGCATCAACCGAAAAGCCGGGTGAACCCGGCTCCTGGATGAGCAGCTCTGACTTTGGAGCCGGCTTCAGCCGGCTTTTCGTTTCCGGCGTAGCCCGGGCATTGATGCCACCCTCTTATACATAAGTCTGATCCCAGCCCGCAGGGCGACAGGCAGTAGCCCGGTGGCGTAAGCCCCGGGAAAAGAAGGGATTCCAAACTACCCCAAGCCCCGCCAGGGGCGGCAGGACCTCTTCAGGAACACCAAATCTCGCGGAAAAAAGAGGGTCTGACGCGGTGGGGGCTGTGCTTTCGATAGATTCCTGCCGCCCCTAACGGGGCTATCGAGAGGCCGAAACGCTTCATTTCCCGTGGCTTACGCCGCCGGGCTACTTCCTGCCGCCCTACGGGCTGGAAGCAGAGATATGTATAAGAGGGTGGCATTGATGCCCGGGCGGGCGAGGGCGAGCGTGCCCGGCCCTACACCGGCCGCCGGATCGCCACGATCGTCTCGTCCTCGAGGTGATAGCCGGCGTCGGACCAGGCGTCCAGCCCCCCTTCCAGGGGGCGGACCCGGGTGAAGCCTTTTTCCATCAGGGCGCGAGCCACACGGGCCGCGGAGGCTTCGCTCGGTCACGTACAGTAGAGGACGATCTCGCGGTCCCGGGGGAGATCGCCCAGCCGGGCGTCGATCTCGTCGATCGTCATCTTCATCGCGCCCGGGATGCGCCGGGGATCGTGCAGGTGGGCGGAGCGGTTGCGCACGTCGACGATCTGCGGCGGATTGCCGGAGTCCATGAGCGCCTTGAGCTCGGCGGCCGAGACACGGGCCAGCCGCAGGACTTTCATCACCCGTCGCCGCTGCCACCACTTGTAGAGGATTACCAGCGCCAGGCCGGCCGCCAGCACCACGCCGGCCCAGAATCCCAGGTCCTCCAGGTGTTGGAGCACCTGGTTGACGGCGTGGTGGAAGATGTAGCCGAGCGCCAGCCCTGAGCCGAGCCAGAGCAGGCTCCCCAGGGCGTCCCAGAAGAGGAAGGAGATCAGGGTCTTGCGCATCGCCCCGGCGAGCGGCGGCGCGATGGTGTTGTAGCCGGGGATGAACTTCGCGTAGAGCAGCGACGGCATCCCGGCCCGCTCGAAGAGGTCCTCGGTTCCCCGGACGCAGGAGTCGGGGGAGAGCGAGAGGCGGCAGACCGTGCGCAGCACCCGGTGCCCCTGCCAGCGGCCGATCAGGAACCAGACCGTGTCCGCGAGCAGGGCGGCGAGGAGCGCCACGCCGAGCACGGACCCGAGGCCCATCTGCCCCTGCTGCGCCAGGGCCCCGGCCACGATGAGAGTGGGGAGAGCGGGAACCGGCGCCCCGAGCTGCTCCAGGAAGACGTTGGCGAAGATGATCGCGAGGCCGTAGTGGAGCAGGTAGGTGGTGAGCTCGTGCATGGCGGGAGGGATTGTACCCTTGACATCCCGCCCACCCCCCGGGTTAAGCTTCCAACCCTGACTGGAATCTCGATGATGCGCCTGAACCACCTTCGCCGCTCCGACGTCGCCACCAGGGCCACCGCCTGGGGCTGGCGTGGCCATCATCATCATTCCGTGAGCTGAGCCGGGACTTGTTCCCGGCCTTACGGACCCGGGACGAGAGACCGCCTGCCGCCATACGCCTCCTCCTTCCGGGTCCCGGAAGGAGGTTTTTGTCTTGGAGAGACCGCCAGCCGAAGGACGCCGCGCCACCCTGGTCGCGACCGTCACCACCCTCCCGGAAGGGAGCGCCGCGCCCCTCGTCTCCGACCTGGAGGGGGTCGACTGGCTGGAGGTGCGCGCCGATCTGGTGGGCGATCTCGACGCCGCGCGGCTGGCCCGGATCTTCCCCGGCAAGCTCCTCTACACGCTGCGCAGCCGGGCCGAGGGGGGCTCCTCCGAGAGCTCGCCCGAGCGGCGGCGCAAGCGGCTGATCGAGGCGGCCGGCCGCTACGACCTGGTGGACCTGGAGGCGGCGCGCGATCTCAGCTCCGACGTGCTGGCCGCCGTCCCCCCCGAGAAGCGGGTGATCTCCTGGCACGGTCCGGCCCCGGGGCTCGAGGGCCTCATCGCCACCTTCGAGAAGATGGCCGCCTTCCCCGCGGCGCTCTACAAGCTGGTGCCCACGGCCGAGCGGCCGGGGGACGAGGTGCCGGCCCTGCTGCTGCTCGCCTCTCTGGGCCGCCGCGATGTCGCCTGCTTCGCCGTGGGGCCGGGGGGCGCCTGGACGCGGCTGGTGGCCCCCCGGCTCGGCGCTCCCGTGGTCTACGGCTCGCTGGGGGAGGTGCCGGGCGCTCCCGGACAGATCTCGATCGAGCGATTGCGGCGCGATTACGGCCTCCCCGAGTTGCCGCCCATCGAGGCGCTGTTCGGCATCGTCGGCAATCCCGTCACCCACTCGCTCTCCCCCCGCATCCACAACACGGCTTACAGGACCCTCGGCATCCCCGCCGTCTACCTGCCCTTCCACACCGACTCCTTCGGCGACTTCTGGCTGGAGGTGGTGGAGAGCGCCGGGCTGGAGGCGATCGGCCTGCCCGTGCGCGGGCTCTCGGTGACGGCGCCGTTCAAGGAGGCCACGCTGGCGGTGGCGGGGGCGGAGAGCCCGATCGTCAGCCTGATCGGCGCCGCCAACACGCTGGTCTGGAATCAGGGGGTGTGGGAGGCCGAGGCCACCGATCCGGACGGCGTGGTGCTGCCGCTGCGCGACCGGGGGATCGACATCACCCACCTGGAGGCGGCGGTGGTCGGGGCCGGCGGCGCGGGGCGCTCGGCGGCGGCGGGGCTCGACCGGGCCGGCGCGCGGGTGACCCTGTTCAACCGCGATCCGGGGAGAGGGCGGAGCTCCGCCGATCATCTGAACGTCCCCTTCCGGCCGTTGCCCGAGCTCGACCCTTCCGGTTTCGATCTGCTGGTCAACGCCACCTCGCTCGGCCGCGGTGAGGACGACGCTCTGCCCTTCGCCGTCGAACGGCTCCGTCCGGGCGCGGTGGTGATCGATCTCGTCTATCTCAAGGACCGGCCCACGCGGCTGCTCGTCGAGGCGGCGGCGCGCGGGGCGGTGGCGATCGACGGCCGGGAGGTGCTGGTGGATCAGGCGCGCGGGCAGTTCCGGATGATGACCGGCCGCGACCTGCCGCTCACCCTTGCCCGCCGGGCCGCGGGTTTGGAGGATCTGGTATGAGGGTCTCCGCCGCGCTCCCCACCGGGGTCGCCGCCCTGCTATTCGAGAGCGCCCGGCGACGGCGCGACGCCGAGGAGCGGCTGGTGGCGCGCCTGCGGGAGGCGGGGTACTCCGAGGTGATCCTGCCCATCCTGGACTACCTGGAGCCCTACGAGGCGATGCTCACCCCAGCCACGCGCGGCGAGCTCTACCGCTTCATCGACCGCGACGGCGAGCTCCTCGCCCTGCGGGCCGACTTCACGCCGATGCTGGCGCGGCTGCTGGCTCCCCGGCTCGCCTCGCTGGCGCTGCCGCTCCGCCTCTACTACCGGGGGGACGTGGTGCGCTATCAGGAGGAGCGGGCGGGAAGAGCCAGGGAGTTTTACCAGCTCGGCGCCGAGCTCCTGGGGCTCGCCGGTGGGGAGGCGGAGCGCGAGGTGCTGCGGCTCTTCCTGGAGCTGGTCACGGCCGGCAGGGTCGAGGGTCTCCAGGTGGTGCTGGGCTTCGCCGGAGCGCTCGACCGGCTGCTGCTGGCGGCGCGCGGAGGCGATCCCCTGCGGCTGGCGGCGGCGGTGGCCCGGCGCGAGCGCGGAGAGGTGCGGCGGGCCGCCGGCCGCACGCTCCTCGACGTGGTGGAGAACGGTGTCCCCGACCGCGCCGAGGAGCTGGGGCCCGAGGCCGAGGGGCGGCTGCTCGACCTCTACGCCCTGCGCGACGAGCTGGCCGCCGATTTCCCGGGCGTGCTCCTGTCGATCGATCTCGCCGAATTCGCGCGCAACAGCCTCGACCCGCGCCTCACCGCGGGTGAGGGGGACCGCCCCTACTACGACGGCCTCGTCTTCCACGCCTACGCGGGCCCCGCCGCGCTCCCGGTGGGGGGCGGCGGGCGCTACGACCGGCTCTTCCGCGCTCTGGGCGCCGAGGTGCCGGCGGCGGGCTTCTCGATCAGTCTGGAACGGCTGCT
>Ga0308176_10002897_pt1 | contig 10860 bp, 10 predicted proteins | sample PhyCR2_3_FD_203890 | JGI IMG/M metagenome (GOLD analysis project Ga0308176, IMG submission 203890) | Soil microbial communities from UC Gill Tract Community Farm, Albany, California, United States - DLSLS.C.R2 | ecosystem: Environmental > Terrestrial > Soil > Agricultural land | place: USA... | reverse complement strand
TGCACCTTAACGCAACCGAAGACTACCACCCCGACGATCAATCGGCGACGAAGCCTACAGGGGGAACTGGAGGAGCTGTCACGAAGCAGACCGGTTGGCTCGGCCGCGCATGGAACGCCTTGATGCGAAGGCTGCCGGGGCATCACTAAACTTCTTCGATTTTTCCCTCGATCTCTAAATTGTCCATTGCGAGGAACTGCTTCACGTGCGGATGCTGGCACTTGTCCAGATCCGCAACCGGACCAAAATAAATCGCTTCGCCTTTGTAGAGAAACATAACCGTATCGGCGACCTTTCGCATCAGGTCCAGGTCATGCGTCACAACAATGGAGGTCAGTCCAAGCTGTTGTTTCAGACGCAGCATCAGGTTGCCCAGGTCGTCTGACATGATGGGGTCCACCATCGTCGTCGGCTCGTCGTACAGGATGCATTCGGGTTGCGCGGCTAGTGCCCGGGCGATCGCCACCGCCCGTTTGTAGCCGGTGGAAAGATCGGCGGGATAAGCGTCTTTCACGTGCAGCAGATCCACCATCTTCAGCAGGCCGTCCACTACATCTTCTTTGTTCTGCTCGTTGTAGTCGTCACGCAGTTCCAGTGAAAAAAGAATGTTTTCACCAACCGTCAGCGAATCGAAGAGCGCACCGGACTGAAACACCATCGTCACTTTCTTTCGTATTTGGCGCAGCTCATTCTCCTTCATGTTGGTGATGTCGGTATGAGACACGATCACCTGCCCCTTGTCCGGTTTAAGGAAGCCCATGATGTGGCTGAGGCTGACTGATTTTCCCACGCCGCTTCGCCCGATGATGGCCAGGGTCTGGCCGGCATCGACATAGAAGTTGATATCGACTAGTACTGGCCGGTCAAAGGTCTTATAAACGTGGCGGAACTCGATGTAGTGCGGATATCCTTCCGTGGCCATGCGCTGCGGTCTACCGGGCCTCTGCGTCTTGCCAGGCCGCCCATTCCTCCGGTGTATTCACATTGAAAACAGGTTGCGAAATGGCCATGGTCCGGGGGGAAAGCTCGTCCACCACGTTCAGCAGTTTCAGCCGCCGTTCACGGACCGCACTCTGAATCGCCGGAAGGCAGCCGCTTCGATAAACGGCGCATAAAGGCTGCATCACTCCCTTGCCATCCAGAAGCACTGTGCAAGGTGAACCTGTTTCCGCCGACTCTGCAAGGAGCCGGTGAAGCCACGCGCTTCGCAGGCCGGGCATATCGCATGCCACAATCAGGTTCCGATCCCCTCTGCCGCTTAACAAGGCCGCTTCGATTCCAGCCAGCGGACCCAATCCGGGGTGCCGGTCCGGTAGACATTCGTAACCTAAATGCTGGTACCTCTGCGGATCGCCAATCAGAGCCACGCTTCCGGCAGCAGCCCGAACTTGTTCGGACACCTCTTCCACCAGCAGGCCTGAACGTCCCTGTAGCAGCGCTTTATCCTGTCCCATTCGCGAGCTGCGCCCCCCTACGAGTACGAAACCGGCCGCTCGCATGCCAAAATGGTAACACTCTGTTGCGAATTTTCCGGGTATAATCGAACAACCATACTGAGCCGTTTTTGTATTATGCCGCTTTACGCCCGGTCCATTGGGGGAGGGGACTGCCATTAAACGTCCGGCCAGCATCGTTACCCACAACCTACGTCGGCGCGCCACAACGCTGGTGCTTGCACTGACCGTGGGGTGTACCGTTTGCCCTGCCCGCGGTTCAAGCCGCCGGATATCTCACAAACCTGCCTCCCGCATTGAGGCGATACGGTTCTGGTCCTTTGGCGATGTGACGCGTGTCGCTATCCAGACCGGGGGCGAGTATAAGCTCAAATCCGATCAAATTGAAAATCCCTCGCGCCTCTACTTCGACTTCTCCGGCGTGCGTCCTCCCAGTGTGCGCCATCGCGGTGCGGAGGCCATTCCGGTCAACGATCATCGCGTGCGGCAAATTCGCGTCGCCGAAGTGAGCCCGGGCGTCACGCGGGTCGTCTTCGACCTGGAGGGGCCCGCAAATGTGGTCTCTTCGCAATTGGTCAATCCTGACCGCCTCATCATCGAGATTCGTCCGAAGAACCAGCCTGTGCCCAACATATCGATCGCTCACAGCTCGGCTGGATCCAGGCAGCTTGATCCACCGGAGCGTGGTGCCACCAGGAGCATGGCCGATGCCGGTACGTCTCCTGCACCCAGGATTGTGCCGGCCGCCTCTACTCTCGATTCGCCGACGCCCGGCGTTACCGCTGCCGTAAATGCAAACTTCGAGGATAACCGTACCGCACCGGCGCCCACCCCTGCCCACGAAGTCGCTGGTGCCCCCAGCACAATCGAATCCTCACGCGCTATCAGCCGCTCCACTCGTAAGAGTGCCAAGCGCGATGCGGACGACATTATCGCCGCGAAGTCTGACAGTACGGGCGACCGCTCTCTGGTGCGCGTCTTCGGTTTAAAAATGGGGAAGGTCGTGATCGATGCCGGCCATGGCGGACACGACACCGGCACCATAGGCCACCATGGCTTGATGGAAAAGGACCTTGCGCTCGATGTGGCTCTGCGCCTTGGAAAATTGATCACGCAGCGCCTGAGTGACGAAGTAGTCTACACCCGTTCGGACGATGTCTTTATCCCCCTGGAGCAGCGGACCAAAATCGCCAACAGCGAGAAGGCCGATCTTTTCATCTCCATTCATGCCAATTCCTCGCCGGAGCCGAGCGCTACCGGTGTGGAAACTTACTACTTCAATTTCACCGGCGACCGCAGCAGTTTAGATCTGGCCACGCGCGAGAACGCCACTGCCGCCAGCTCCATCTCCGATCTGGGTGACCTGCTCCATAGAGCGGTGCTCATGGCGAAGACCGATGAATCCCGCGAATTCGCGCAGAAGGTGCAAACGTCATTGTGGAGCATGTCGACGAAAATGAACAGCCATTCGCGCGACCGCGGCGTCCGTCAGGCGCCGTTCGTAGTCCTGATCGGCGCGACCATGCCATCCATACTTGCCGAGATTGGTTTCGTCTCAAACTCGCACGACGAGAATCTCTTGAAGAAGGGCGAGGAGCGGCAGAAGATCGCCGAAGCGCTATACAAAGGCATCGCGCAGTACGCCGGTACCCTGAGCCACATGCAGATGGCTCGTGTAGCGCCCTAGCTGAATTAGTTAGTCGCTGTCATTGCTGCGTGTGCTTTCGCGGCAGATGCCCCGCTTACTGCTGCGAATAAACTCGACCAGATGCTTCGTGTGTTCCGAGGGAACTTCGTTTTCGATGCGCGTCAAGGCGTCTTCGAGTTTCAACCCGGAGCGGTATAGAATCCGGTACGCTGTTTTCAGCCGTCTCACTTCGTCTAGTGAAAAGCCAGCGCGCTTCAGCCCCACTGTATTGAGCCCCTTCGCTGCCACGTTGAAGTCGGAGTAAAGAAAGTACGGAGGCAGGTCGCTGTTCACGCGAGTGTTACCGCCCACCATCGCAAGCCGGCCGATCCGGGAGTACTGATGAATCACGACCCCGCCTGAGATAAACGCCTGGCTCTCGATCTCCACAGAGCCTGCCACCAGCGCGCAACTCGCCACGACAATATCGCTGCCCAGCGTGCAATTGTGCGCAATGTGACCCGATGTCATGATGTAGTTGCGGTCGCCGATCCTCGTTTCTGATTCCGGCTTCGTGCCACGCGAAATCGTGTAATGCTCGCGAATTTTGTTTTGGTCCCCAATGATCAGGTAACTTCTCTCGCCGGTAAATGCCTTGTCCAACGGATCCGTACCGAGCACCGTCCCGGCCGATACCTCATTCTCGGCTCCCATCGTCGTCCAGCGCTTCACATACACATAGGGCTCCAGCAAACAGCGCGCTCCCAGGACAACATCTGCCTCCACGACGCAGAACTCGCCGATTTTGCTCTGGGGCCCGATCACTGCTTCGGGATGTACGCGCGCAGTCGGTGCCACATAAGCAGAAGGGTCAATCGCCATCATGATAAGTATGGGGGATGTCCGGTATCACCGTTGGTGAGCTAGCGCAAGAGTGCGGAGGAAAAGCCGAAGGGGACTTGAGCCGTTCCATTTCGGGCGCTAACGCATTGGAAAACGCTGCCGCCACAGACCTCTCATTTGTTGCGAACGCAAAAGCCGCGGAAACGGCGGCGTCTTCAAAGGCGGGCTGCCTGATTGTGCCTACTACATTCGACAAGCCAGGACCATGGGCGCTCATCCGCGTGAAAGATCCGCGCCTCGCCTTTGCCCGCGTTCTTCCTTTGCTCTATCCCAAGAAGCCGCACACCGCCTTTCTGCATCCCACCGCCATCGTCGCTTCCACGGCGCACGTTGCGGCGGGCTGCCACATCGGCCCTTACGTCACCATTGGCGAGAACACAACTATCGCGGCAGGAAGCTTCATCGGCAAAGGCTCCACCATCGGTGACCAGGTAACCATAGGCGAGAACGCCACGGTGCATCCCAACGTAACGGTATACGACCGCGTTCGCATCGGCGCGCGCGTGGTTCTACACTCCGGCGCCGTTATTGGAGCCGACGGCTTCGGCTTCACTCTTGTCGGAGACCATTACGAGAAATTCCCTCAGGTCGGTATCGTAGAGATCGGAGACGACGTGGAGATCGGAGCAAACTCCTGCGTGGACCGCGCCGCGTTGGGAGCGACGCGGATCGGGGATGGCACCAAGCTCGATAACCTGGTCCACGTGGCTCACAACTGCACGCTCGGAAAACACGTCGTAGCCGCCGCGCAGGTGGGCCTCTCAGGCAGTGTCACGGTCGGAGACTACGCTGTGCTCGGTGGACAGGCAGGCATCGGCGAAAAGGCCAAGATCGAAGCGAAAGCCGTTGTTGGAGGCAAGTCGGGCGTGATCTCTTCCCAACGGATTCCCGCGGGTGAACCCGTGTGGGGAATGCCTGCGCGGCCTTTGCGTCAGCATCTCCGCGGCCTTGCTCACGTGGCCAAGCTGCCAGAGCTGCGCGAAGAACTACGCCAACTGAAAAAACGAATAGAACAGATCGAAGGAACTACGGAGGGAGAAAGCTAGCCCGCTATCGCTGTCGTTGCGTCCGGTCTGCAATTACGCTTCAAAATCAGATTCGCTTGCAAGACCATCGCTTGGATCCGCTGTAAGTGTACCCGCGCTTTCTCGTCTGTTGATGTCAACTCCAGGTAGTACGCCAGCGATTCAATCACACTCAGCGGCTGTCGCACCTCATGCGCCAGGTCCTCCATTGCGGAGTGTGTAACACCGCTCTTGGCAAAAGTGCAGGAAGCGATACGGCCTTGTGTGGGTGTAGTGTCATCACAAGTATGAAGACGTTCAGATAAGAGAGGAGGATGTTCCATTGCAGGTCCTTGAATGCCCAACAGCAGCTATCAAGATGGGCATGCCGCCCGTATGATTGTTGCTCTGATATATATACGAGTCAATACTTTTAATGAATAAAATTTCAGGCTTGTATTTCCCTTTTGAATTTCCGGAGAGAGCTCCACTTCACTGTGATATCCTCAAAGAAATATTGCTCAAGCGGGCCTGTGGCGCAGTTGGGAGCGCGCTTCCATGGCATGGAAGAGGTCGACGGTTCGAACCCGTCCAGGTCCACCAAATCTCGTGAGCAAATCTTCTCATAACCTTTGAAGTTGCACCTGCTCAATGGCGTGCTCTTCGCCTTTATGCAAAATCAGATGGGCACGTTCCCGCGTGGGACGAATGTTTTCGCGCAGGTTAAGTAAGTTGATCTCTTCCCAAATACGCCGTGCGGTCTCGACCGCCTCCGCCTCCGTAAGATGTGCATAGCGGTGGAAATAGGAATCCTCCCGCTGAAACACCGTCTCCCGTAAGCGAAGAAACCGCTGCACATACCAGTACTCAATGGTCTGTTCTGAAGCATCAATGTAGATTGAAAAATCGAAGAAGTCCGAGACGAACACCCGCGACCCGTCCCGCCCGGCACTGCTGGGCGACTGCAGCACGTTGAGTCCTTCCACAATCAGGATATGCGGCCGCTCAACGCGCTGCTCAGCGTCAGGAATAATGTCATAGTGCAGATGCGAGTACATGGGAGCCGCCACCGATGGCTCGCCCGCCTTCACGTCTGCCAAGAACCGGATGAGCCGCCGTTGGTCATAGCTTTCAGGAAAGCCCTTCCGCTTCATGAGTCCCCGCTGCTCCAGAATGCGGTTCGGATACAGGAAGCCATCGGTGGTTACCAGATCTACCTTCGGATGGTCCGGCCACCTGGCCAGCGACGCGCGCAGCACCCGCGAAAACGTGCTTTTCCCCACTGCGACGCTGCCGGCGATTCCGATGATATACGGCACTTCCGTTGCCAGCGAAGTGCCCATGAATGCGCGCCGGGCCTTGTACAGATGCTGAATGGCCGCCACGTGTAAATTCAGCAGCCGCGAAAGCGGAACGTAGATGTCTTCCACCTCGCGCAGGGATACTTGATCGTTTATGCCGCGCAGTTCCGCCAGCTCTCCTTCGTTCAGCAGGAGCGGCGTATTTGCGCGCAGAGCCTTCCATTGCGCCCGGTCAAAGTCGACGTACCGGCTGATGGGGGCCTGCGTTACTGTGCTTTCCAATTGTCGCTGGGTTCCTATGCTGTTTCTATCTTCCCAGCTTTGCTCTTCCCGGCGAGCCATCCCCCTCCGAATTGGCCTTCCGGAAGAATATGATGTGCTGCCAGGGCATCGTATCTACAACCTTCTCGAACCGGTACCCCTCCGGCGTCACTTCTGCTCTTACCTCGCGCACGCTCATCTTGTGTTCCGGAAGAATCGGCACGTTCGGGTCCTCCTTGCGATACTCCAGCAGGACCAATTCCCCGTCCGGCTTCAACGATCTCTTTATCGATGCAAGCATCCTCCGGGGATGTGAAAACTCGTGATAGGTATCCACCAGCAGAACCAGGTCGAGTTTCCCGGCGGGAAGACGCGCGTCCGTATCTGTGCCCAGAATCGTACGTACGTTCTTGACTCGCTCGGCACCGGCATTCGCGCGGAGCCGCTCTAGCATGCCTTCCTGAATCTCGTTGGCGTAGACGATCCCGCCTGGCGCGATGCGCTTCGCAATCCGGAGAGTGTAATAGCCGGTCCCTGCGCCCACATCTCCTACTATCATGCCCGGATGCAGGCCCAATTCCGTCAGCGCTTTTTCAGGCCGTTCCTCTTTCACGCGCTCCTCTCTGTCCAGCCAATCGGCTCCGGGCAATCCCATCACTCGCGGAATATGGCGTCCTGTTACAGGATGGACGGTCTGCGCCGCTCCCCCCGGGGGGAAGACCGACACCACCAGCAAAATCGCTGCTGCTACGGTAAGTTGGCACGACATAGATGAGCAATGGCCATGCTGCAAACGCTGAGTATTGCGGCAGGAAGGTAAGCCGCGACCACAAAGCGTCTCAGCACCACGTAGGTTAGACGTCAGAGAACGCCTCCAGCGATCACTAATTGGCGTCGCTGCTGCTGGTAAAAGTCGGCAAGCGCACGCCTGCAATGCGGGTTTCGAGATACCCTGAAAGGCGGAGGTGGGCTCCATGAGGTCTCGAAACTCCTATGGCTATGGGACTGCGCGGAGAGTTCTGCTTTCGGTCCTGCTGGTTTCTGGAGCCGTCTTCGCTCAGGAGCGAGCTGGCGTGCCTGTCCGCGGAAAGCCCGACGAGTATGCGGCGCATGTCAGCAGCGGTGGCCGCACCTACGCTGCCACGGTACTTCCAGCAGATCAAGTGAAGCATCTTTTCGCCTTCGACATCAGCAAAAGCTACGTAGTCGTCGAAGTCGCTTGCTATCCCGGTGGCGCCCCGCTCAAAATTGAACCAGACTCCTTTGTGGCGAACGGCGGCAAAGGTAGGAGCGTGATTCGTAGTTCCGATGCAGTTACCGTCGCGGCCGATATTCAGCAGAAGAATACCCCAAGAGCCCCGTCTGTCACTTCCCCGATTTACACCGAGGCTACCGTCGGATACGAGTCGGGAACAGACCCCTACACAGGAAGGCGGGTGCATGGCGTCTATGGCGGCGGCGGAGTGGGCGTGGGTGGTGAGCCGGGCCCGCAATTCCCTTCGCCAGGCGGTTGGCCACAGGATCGTGAACTGCTGGAACGCCAACTGGCGAACAGAAGCCTGCCCGCGGGGCAGTTCGATCGTCCTACAGCCGGATACCTGTATTTCCCGCACGCCCTGCTCAAGAAGAAAGGCAAAGGCTTCTATCAGCTGGAATACCAGGCCGACGCTGCTGGTCCCGTGAAACTGACGATTCCCGCCAATAGCCGCTAGCCCGCTCGTCCGGGCCGAATCTCATCAGCACGTCGGGCATTCTGGCGCTGGCCGTAATGGAAATTACAATCTATCCGTCATACTCATGAGTAGACGTGCCCACATGCGGATATCGCCTCCGCTGTCGGCCTCCATTCGATACGCGCCGTATGTCGATCGCCCTTTTGTTTGCTACTGCAGCACTCTTTTCCTTTTTTGTCCCAAACCAAGCCGCTGATTCTCCCTTGGCCATCGTCCAAGCTGGAGTGCAGTCATCCGAGGATGCCCCCTTTGTCACAACCGACTATCACTTCCAGCCGGGCGACTATGTGTACTTCACCTTTGAAGTCGCCGGATTCGGCATTCACACCAACCCCGATACCAAAGCCCGCCGCATATCGCTCTCCTACCAGATCACTCCCGAAGACCTGAGCGGCCGTCCCCTGACAAACCCGGAGTCTGGAACCGTTGCGGTAGATCTCGCTCCGGAAGACAAGAATTGGACCCCAAAGAGAAGAGCCGCCTTTCTCCTTCCGTCCGGGCTTGCGGCTGGAGAATTTCAGATTCATGTCGTGGTGCAGGATGCCATCGCGAAGGCCCAAGCCCAGAAAAACATTCCCTTCCGGGTCGGTGGCGTTTCCATACAGCCCACGGACTCGGTTTCAGTCGAGCACTTTCAATTCTTCCGGAAGGAGGGTGGCCGCGAGCCGCTCGAACTGCCAGCCTACAGTGCCGGCGACACAGTCTATATGACCTTCGACATGGTGGGATTTAAGCTCGGGCCGGGAAACCAGTATCGGCTCACGTATGGCATCACAGTCCTTCGCCCGGATGGCCAGATATTTTTGCAGCAACCGAATGCGGCTGAAATCGAAGAGAGCGGCTTTTATCCTGCTCAGTTCGTGCCAGCAAACTTCCAAGTGAAAACACCCTCCCACGCTGAACGGGGCCAATACACCGTTTTACTCTCGATTCACGACTTAGTCGCGAATCAAAGTTACGACACTAAACAGGCATTCACGATTGAGTAAATGTAATTACTTCAGTATCTGTTATTCCTTTCCCCGATAGACTTATAGGTTTATAAGAAATAACGGCTTGATCTCGCTCGTTTCTGGAAAGTATGGCTGCGGTACAGCGTGCTCGCCCTGAATGAGCGCCATATTGCAATATGAAAGAGTGCTAGGACTCTGTGCAGTGCTTCACATACCCATAGAAATACGCATTGACCAAGGGCGAAGAAACTGGATAAATGTATGTGATGGCGCGGAATATACGTTGTGCAATTACATAATTCAGAGCAATCTCAGCTAATTTCTCGTAATTCTGCTCCTCGCACTATTCTGCGCTTCAACAAGGTCTCTTGTTTGGAGAAATATTTTGTTTTACACAATGCGACAGAAATATGTAGGTGTCGTCACTGCGGCGTTTCTATCCGCCGCACTTCCCCTCTGGGCCCAGAACACATCCGTGCTTACGGCCGAGTACGAAAATGGACGATCGGCAAGTAACGGCAGCGAAACTGTCCTCACGCCGGCCACGGTGAACGCTGCGACGTTTGGAAAGCTCGGCTCCTACAACGTTGATGGTCAAGTAGCCGGCCAGCCCCTGTACGTTTCCAAGCTCAAAATGCCGGGGAAGGGGAATACGCAGACAAACGTCCTGTACGTCGCAACAATGCACAACACCGTGTACGCCTTCGATGCGGACCACCCGGGCACTGCACCCTTGTGGAGCGTAAACTTGGGGCCGTCCGTGCCACAGAACTATGCGGGCACGTGCCCGGCGAATTTCAGCACTGGAACCGAGCTGGGCATCCTGAGCACTCCTGTCATCGACTCGAAATCGGGAACCATTTACGTAGTGGCCGCCCACCCGGTGCCGGGCACGATGGCCTATATTCATCAGCTATACGCTCTGGATCTCACCACCGGCGCAGCAAAAAACGGCGGCTCAGCTGTGATCTCCGCCCAGGTGCCCGGTACTGGTGTCGATTCCAGCAACGGAACGGTAACGATGAACCAGACCCGGATGATCCAGAGGCCTGCCCTCCTGCTGGCCAATGGAAGCGTGTACGCCGGCTTCAGCAGTTGCGGCCCCGACCCGGACCCCTATCACGGATGGGTGATCGGGTACAACGCCGCAAACGTGCAGCAACAGACCGTGGCCTATAACAGCACGCCGAACGGAGAGGAGGGCGGCATCTGGCAGTCTGGTGCCGGCCTGGTGGCAGACGGCAAGGGGTTCATATACTTTGAAACCGGAAATGGTACCAGCGACGACGTTTCAAACTTCGGAGAAAGCTTTGTGAAGTTGACGCCCACCGGAACCGTAGCTGACTGGTTTACTCCCAGCAATGCTGACGCGCTCAATGCCCTCGATTTGGACCTCTCCACGACCGGACCCATATTGACCTCCGACACGCATCTCTTGATCGGCGTTGGGAAGCAGCGCGGGGCCGTCCTTGGAGGTGGAAAGCAGGGGATTGTCTATGTGCTCAGCGCGGATTCTCTCGGCGGCAAATCCGGGCAAACTGGCCCAGTTCAAGCCATTCCAACAGATGGTTGTACGGCCGACACCTTCAGCGGCTGTCAAAAACTCCATTCGCTGGCCTATTGG
>Ga0308176_10002896_pt1 | contig 10861 bp, 8 predicted proteins | sample PhyCR2_3_FD_203890 | JGI IMG/M metagenome (GOLD analysis project Ga0308176, IMG submission 203890) | Soil microbial communities from UC Gill Tract Community Farm, Albany, California, United States - DLSLS.C.R2 | ecosystem: Environmental > Terrestrial > Soil > Agricultural land | place: USA... | reverse complement strand
ATTACATGGAGATCAACAGCCTGAAGCTGGTGGGCGGGCGCTTCTTCAACGAAGAGGAGGACCGTGATTCGGCGCCGGTATGCGTGCTGGGTGAAAGCGCCAAAGTGAACCTGCTGGGGTACGACAATGCCGTCGGCAAGTACGTCAAGGTCAACGACACGTGGCTGCAGGTAATCGGGGTGCTCACGCCGCAGGCCGCGGGCGACGATGTCGAAGGCATGCAGGCCTCCAATCGCAACAACCTGATCATTGCTCCTCTGAATACCGTGATGCGGCGCTTCGAGGACAATACCAGCTACCTCAAGGACGAAATCGACGGTATTTACATGAAGGTCGGTCCCGGCGTGGATTCGATCGAGACTTCCAACGTGGTGCGCGCCATTCTTTCGGCGACGCACAAAGACGCAGGCGATTTCACCGTCATCGTGCCCGCCGGTTTGCTGGAACAAAAGAAGCAGACCCAGTTCATCTTCAATGTGGTCATGATTTGTATCGCTGGTATTTCGCTGCTGGTGGGCGGTATCGGCATCATGAACATCATGCTGGCGACGGTTCTGGAGCGCACGCGCGAGATCGGTATTCGCCGCGCCATCGGTGCACGCCAGAACGACATTGTGCGTCAGTTCCTGACGGAGGCAGTGCTGATTTCGATTGTCGGCGGACTCATCGGCATCGCGTTCGGCGTGACACTTTCCAAGGTGATCGCCTGGCAGGCGGGCTGGTCTACCGTTGTTACTACCGCGTCGATTGCAGTCGCATTCGGCGTGTCCGTCTTCATCGGTTTGTTGTTTGGAATTTATCCGGCCGTTCAGGCCGCGAAACTGGATCCCATCGAGGCCATTCGTTACGAGTAATATATGCGGTACAGATCTCTACTAGCAGGACTCATTCTCTCGAGCTGCGCGTTTGCGCAACTGACCACGTTCCCCAAGCCGAACTACTTCCGCGAGACTTTCGCGAAGACGCAGCCCAGGGTGGAGTTGCAACCACCAGTCCGGCTGAAGGATTTCGTGCAGGGCGACAAGCTGGAACTCTCGCTCAAGAACTATCTGGAGCTGGTGATGTCCAATAACACGGACGTCCAGATCCAGAGGCTTTCGCTGGAGATTCCAAAGAACGCCATCCAGCGCGCCTTCGGCGCTTGGGATCCGCGCGGAACCGCGCAGTTCACCAGCACGCGAGCCACCCAGCCTTCCACCAACGTGCTCGACGGCGCGACCGAACTCAAGACGTTGGCCCAGCCCTTCACCGCCAGCGTAAGCCAGACGCTGCCCGTGGGCGTGAACTACACGGTGGCGGTCGGCGCGTCCAAGAGCACCACGAACAGTACGTTCAACAATTTCAACCCGGCGCTCTCGAGCAACATCTCGTTCACCTTCTCCCAGCCGCTGTTGCAGAATCGCGGCACGTACGTGAACCGCCTGACCCTGATGACCAACCGCAGTTCCCTGCGCCTCTCCGAATACCAGATGCGCAATCAGGTTCAGGGCCTGGTCTCCGCCGCGGAGAACGCCTATTGGGACGTGATCAGCGCGCGCGAGAGCCTGCGCGTGGCGCAGAGCGCGGAAGCGACCGCCAACGAGTTCCTGAAATTGCAGCAGAGGCAGTTGGAACTGGGCGCACTCTCCCCGCTCGACATTTACGCTCAGGAGCAGCAGGTGGCGCAGCGCAAGGTGGACACCGCGCAGGCGCGCTTCAACCTGGCCCTGGTGGAGGACATCCTTCGCAAGCAGATGGGGGCCGACCTGGATCCCGAAATTCGCAAACTGCCCGTGGTCCTGACGGAGACGGTAGAGGTTCCGGTGGATGACCTGCAGATCGATCGCGAGGCGACCATCCAGAAGGCGCTGGCCAACCGTCCCGACCTGAAGGTCGCGACGCAGAGCCTGGATATCGACGAACTGCGCATTCAGTCTTCTCGTAACGCGCTGCTTCCCAATCTCGCACTGCTCGGCAATTACACGATGAACGGCCGCGGCGGTATTCTGGTGCAGCGCACCAACGTATTCAACCAGGGCGTCGCTTCGTCGGTGGTGACCACCATCCCGGGCGGCTTGACGGACGCGTTTGGCCAGATGTTCGGCTTCGGCTTCAACTCCTACCAGATGGGCCTGCGCCTGACGTTCCCGTTACGATCGCGGCAGGCCTCGGCGGATATGGCCGACTCGCTGGTGCGAAAGAAGCAGGACACGCTGACGCTGCGCAATACGGAGCAGGGGATCCGCTTGACCGTGCTGAACGCGGCCACAAACGTGGAGTCGAGCAAGGAATCGGTCAAACTGGCCAAGGTGGCGCTGGAATTCGCGCAGAAGAATCTGGATGCAGCCAACAAGAAGTACGAGCTGGGCACCGGGCTTCAACTCGACGTCTCCAACGCACAGGACCGCATGGTGAGCGCCGAATCGAGCGTGGTCACCAACCAGATCCGCCTGCGCAAGAACCTGGTTAACCTGCTGGTGCAGACCGGGACCCTGCTGGACGACCGCGGCATCGTGGTGCAGTAAATCGGTTCAGCCGCCGATAAACGCCGATAAGTCCAAATAAGAATTCGGATTTCATCGGCGTTCACCGGCGGCTTGTCTTCATTCCTTCCTCCCTCTCAGCCCACTTTCGTCACTCTCCGTCCCACAAGCGAACACCCCAAATTTCTGCCTATCCGTCCTACCCCTTGAATCGTCACATGTTACGCGAGACGATGAATGGCAGACGCCGTGCGCTAACGGCGTGGGAATTCCAAAATGGACATACCTCGTAAAGACGCCAGCCGGAAGAGACTGATCCGGCGTATTCTCATCGGACTCGTAGTCATTGTCGCGGTTGTAGGCACCAGCCTTGCGCTCAACCGGCTGAAGCCGGCAGCTCCTTCGGTGGACGGAGGCGTCGTCTGGCGCAGTACCGTCGCGCGCGGCCCCATGACCCGCGAAGTCCGCGGCCTGGGCACCCTGGTTCCGGAAGAGACCCTGCTGATTCCAGCCACCACCGCTGGGAGGGTGGCCCGCATCCTGATCCGGCCGGGTACGCCGGTGCGCGCGAACTCCGTGGTGATGGTGCTGACCAGCCCGGAGTTGGAAACCGACACGCTCAATGCGGAGTATGCAATGAAGACAGCGGAGGCCGAACTGGAGAATCTGAAGGTGACCCTGGCGAAAGCCAAAATCGACATTCAGAACACCATCGGCACCATCGGCGGGGATCTGAACACCGCCAAGTTACAGGCCGACCGTGACGCGGCACTCGCCAAGGAAGGCCTTTTCAGCGAGATCGACGCCAAAATCTCGGCGGGCAAGGCGCGGGAATTGGGGAATCGGCTCAATCTGGAGAACCAGCGTCTGAAGATCAACGAGCAAGCCGAAGAGGCGCAGCTGGCTGCGGCGCGTGTGAAGGTGGAGCAGTTGCGCGCGCAATACACGCTGAAAAAGAGCCAGGTGGATCAGTTACAGGTAAAGGCGGGCTTCGACGGCACACTGCAACAATTGCCGACGCCCGTGGAAGTGGGACAGAGCGTGATAGCCGGAACTCCCCTGGGTAAGGTGGCACAGCCCTCCAAGCTGAAGGCGGAATTGAAGATCGCGGAGACTCAGGTAAAAGACGTCCGGATCGGCCAATTGGCGGACGTCGATACACGCAATGGTCATATTCAGGGTAAAGTTTCGCGTATTGACCCCTCCATTCTGAACGGGACGGTGACGGTGGACGTGGCGCTGATCATCGGCAAGGAAGGGTTGCCAGACGGCGCACGGCCGGACCTGAGTGTGGACGGAACCATCGAACTCGAGCGTCTGAACGATGTGGTCTTCGTGCAGCGCCCGGTATTCGGACAGCAGGACAGCACGGTACAACTGTTCAAGATCGAGCCCGATGGGAAGTACGCCAACAAAGTGAAGGTCGCGCTGGGGCGTGCCTCCGTGAATACCATCGAGGTAAAGGACGGTTTGAAGGTCGGAGACGTGGTGATCCTCTCCGATATGTCCGCTTACGATACGTACGACCGAATAAAGTTGAACCAGTAGGACGCCTGAAACGTAAAAGGGGTAAATGATTATGGACAACTCCCAACCGCTGCTTCGATTGGAAAACGTGAGCAAGGTCTTTGTGACCGACGAGGTGGAGACGCACGCGCTGCAAAGCATACACTTCGACGTCAAGAAAGGCGAGTACCTCTCGATCTCCGGCCCGTCGGGCTGCGGGAAATCGACGCTGCTCGCGATACTGGGGCTGCTGGACACGCCGACGGACGGCACGTATTACCTGAACGGTAAGCCGGTTACCGGCCTGAAGCTGAGCGAGCGGGCGCGCATCCGCAACCGCGAGATCGGGTTCATTTTCCAGGCGTTCAACCTGATTGGCGACCTCACCGTTTATGAAAACGTGGAACTGCCCCTGACCTATCGCGGCATGCCGAGCGCGGAGCGCAAGCGGCGGGTGCAGGAAGCGTTGGAGCGCGTCGGCATGAGCCACCGCATGAAGCACTATCCGAGCCAGCTATCGGGCGGTCAGCAGCAGCGTGTCGCAGTGGCGCGCGCGCTGAGCGGCGATCCGCTGATCCTGCTTGCGGACGAGCCGACCGGAAATCTGGATTCCGCCAATGGGGAGGCGGTGATGAGTCTGCTTCGGGAACTGCATCAGGCGGGCAGCACGATCTGCATGGTGACGCACGACCCGCGGTACGCGGAGTTCGCCGACCGCACCGTACGGCTTTTCGACGGGCGGATCGTCGAGGAGCGGCGCGGAGCGGGGCAGCCACAGGTCCAGGCTTAGATCACTGCGCTGAGGGGGCGCGATGGCAATGTTGAGGGGAATGGGTGCGTTTCTGCTGGTCTTGTGCGCCGGCACGTCGTTGGCTTCCACTATCGGAACTCCGCGGACGGAGTTCCGGGCGAGGTACTCACTGTCGTCAACCGGGCGCGTCGTGGTCCAGAACCTCTACGGGGATGTGGAGATTACCGCGTGGGACCGCGATGAGGTCCTGGTCCGGGCAACCAAGCATTCCGCCGATCCGCGCCGGCTTGACGACGCACAGGTCGTGGTGGACTCTTCGGACGGCCTGGTTTCCATTCATACCCAATACACTGGAGCCGACGCCGAGCATCCGGCCAGCGTGGAGTACCACATCATGGTGCCGCGACGCGCCAACCTGGAGCAGGTGCGGCTGATCAATGGCGGCCTGTCGTTAAATGGGTTGGCGGGTCCGGTTAAAGCATCCAGCGTCAACGGCAGCATCAGGGCCGACCGGATGGAGGGCGAGACCGAGCTATCCACCGTGAACGGACGACTGGAAGCGGATTTTCTGCGTGTCAGCAGGTGCCACGCGATTTCGCTCAAGTCGGTCAACGGACCCATCCGGGTTTCGCTTCCGGCAGGCGCCGGAGCGACGGTGAGCGCGCAAAACCTCAGCGGCGGCATCGAAGCCGATTTCGGCCGGCCGTGGCGCGCCCCGAACGGACACCGTCTGGAGGCTTCCGTGAATGGCGGCGGCGCAGCCATCCGCCTGCAGAACACCAATGGCGGAATCTCGATCCAGTCGCTGGCGGTGTGGTCGAAGCGCATTCGTCCGAGTTCCTGATCGTCCCGGTTCGAAACACCCCGGGGCGGCGTCATGTTACTTTACTGGCAATGCACCTGGGGACAGATTTTCAGTACGGTGCGAGGCGGCTTTGGAAGTCGCCCGGCTTTACGGCAATCGCGCTCCTGGCCCTGGCGCTGGGCATGGGCGCCACGACCGCGATCTTCAGCGTCGTCGATACCGTGCTGCTCAAGCCCTTACCCTTTCCGGATTCCGACCGCCTGCTGGCCATGTGGGAGAGCGACCCGGCCCTGAACCGGGACCGGAATTTCGTAGCGCCGGTCAACTACATGGCGTGGCGGCGTCAGTGCCGCAGCGTCGAATCCATGGCGGCGGTATACGACCTTCGCGCCAGTATCAGCGGAGGCGCGGGCGAACCGGAAGAGGTCAAGATCGAGCGGGTGAGCGGGCGGCTATTTCCGCTCCTGGGCATTCAAACCACGCTGGGACGGGTGTTTGACCAACAAGAGGAGCAGCCCGGACGCGCCGTGAGCGCGTTGATCAGCGCCTCCCTCTGGCAGCGGCGGTTTGGCGGCAGTCGTGACGCCATCGGCAAGTCACTCCGGGTTCGCGACCGGATCTATACCGTAACGGGCGTCCTGCCCCGGGGGTTTGCGGTATTGGAATCCGGCGTGGAGGTTTGGGTTCCGCTGGAGCTCGCGCCGGAGGATCCCAGCAACTACGGCCGCTACCTTACGGTGATCGGCCGCATGCGAAGCGGCGCCACGGTGTCCGGCGTTCGCCAGGAAATGGCGGCAATCGGAGCTGAATCCGAACGAGCCCTGCCGTCGGTCAATACCGGCTGGCGGCCTTCCATATACTCCCTGCAGGATGAGCTGGTCTTTGACGTGAAACGGCCGTTGTGGGTGCTGATGGCCGCGTGCGGGATGCTGCTCCTCATGTCGTGCGTGAATGTAGCGAACCTGCTGCTGGTTCGTGGATCGGCGATGCGCAGGGAGATGGCGCTTCGCGCCGCTCTCGGAGCGCCGCGGGTTCGCCTGGTGAGCCAACTGCTCTCGGAGAGTCTGCTGCTGTCGGCGGGCGGCGGAGTGCTCGGGTTGGCTTTGGGAATCGCCGCCGTCGCACTGGTTGCGCGCCTCGGTCCTGTGGACCTTCCGCGTTTGGGCCAGGTCAGTTTCAACACGCGGCTGTTCCTGTTCGCCCTCGCCGCCTCGATCGGAAGCGGCGTGCTGTCCGGTATCCTGCCCGCCTTGTACAGTTCTCGGACCAACCTGACAGCGATGTTGAACGAAGGCGGCCGCGCCGGAACCAGCGGGCGCATATCGCGGGGCATTCGCGAATCGCTGGCGGTTTTCGAGATCGCCATCGCGGTGGTGGTACTGATCGGCGCGGGCCTGTTGATCCGCAGCTTCGTACGGCTGCGCGCGGCAAATCCGGGATTCGACCCAGCGGGTGTCTTGACACTGAGGCTGCCCCTTGCCGGCGGACGAACTACCACACCGGAGCGAAGGATTGCGCTCGCTACCGCCGTTCTGGACCGTCTCGCGACTCTGCCGGGGATTCAGGCAGCCGCGGGCATCAACAGTCTGCCCCTGAATGGGATCGGCATCGGAGGCGATTTTACCGTGGAAGGCCGCTCCGGACCTCCGCCGGTGCGGCACCCCAATGCCTTGCTGCGCTCGACCACGCGAGACTACTTCCGCGTCATGCGCATACCGCTGCTCTCCGGCCGGGTCTTTACCGCAGCCGATACCCGCCAATCGAAACCGGTGGTCATTATCAATCGCGCGCTGGCCCGGCAGTCCTGGCCCAACGGCGACCCCCTGGGCGCGCGGCTGGTGATCGAATCCGGTACCAGGCGGACCGCGGAGGTGGTTGGCGTGGTGGGTGACGTCAAGCCGCACCGAATCGAAGGGGAGGACTGGCCGATGATCTACAGTCCTTACGACCAGGTGCCCCTGAATGTGCTGACGCTGGTTGTGCGGACCCCGGGAGCGCCCGAGTCCTTAGCCTCTGCCGTCTCCGCCGAGATCCGCCATATCGATGCGGAGCAGGTCATCGCCGATGTCCGGCCCATGCTGGACGTGGTGGACCGCGCGGTGGCAGGCGCCCGCTTCAACACCACGCTGCTTGGAACATTCGCGGTTATCGCGTTCCTGCTCGCCTCCATGGGAATCTATGGAGTGGTCTCGTTCGATGTCAACGAGCGGAGATGCGAGATCGGCATTCGCATGGCCCTGGGCGCTGTGCCCGCCGATCTCCTCCGGATGATTTTGGGACAAGGTGCGCGCATGGCCGCGTGCGGCATTATTTTGGGACTGGGCGGCGCGTTCTGGCTGACCCGCCTGATGGCCTCCATGCTTTACGGAGTGAGTCCCGGCGATGGTTGGACTTTCGCCATGATTCCGATGGTTTTGGCCGCGGTTGCGCTGGCCGCCAGTTACCTGCCTTCACGGCGGGCGATGTCTTTGGAGCCGGTTTCCGCGCTGCGGCACGGATAGGAAACGTCATGATCACACTTCGCAATGTCGAGAAGTTCTATGAAGGCGGCTACGGCCGCAGCTACGTGCTCCGCCGCGTGAACGTAGAGATTCAAAGCGGCGAGTTCGTCACCATCATGGGCCCTTCGGGGGCCGGGAAGTCCACCCTGCTGAGTATCCTCGGCATGCTCGATGGCGCCTGGACGGGCGAGTTCGAGTTCCTGGGCAACCAGGTGCATCGTATGAAACCGAAGGACCGGGTGGAGTTGAACAAGAAGTACATCGGCTTCGTGTTCCAGAGCTATCACCTGATCGACAATCTCACGGTGTACGAGAATCTGGACATCCCGCTCTCCTACCGGAACGTGAAGGGCAGCGAGCGCGCCTCCATCGTCTGCGATGCGCTCGATCGCTTCCACATTGTCGGCAAGCGCGATCTCTATCCCAGCCAGCTGTCGGGCGGACAGCAGCAGTTGGTGGCGGTAGCGCGGGCGGTGATTGCGAATCCGAAGCTGATCCTGGCGGACGAGCCGACCGGCAACCTCCACTCCAGCCAGGGCAAGGAAATCATGGAGCTGTTCAAGAAACTGAACGAAGAGGGGACCACCATCGTGCAGGTGACCCACTCGGAGGCCTCCGCGGCCTACGGCAACCGGCTCATCCAACTGGCAGACGGCTGGGTAGTCGGCGGCGGCAGCGACCCTGCTGTGGCGGGATAGCGCGGTCAACGATAAGCGCCTCGAGCGCTTTCGATTCCCGCGTGCGCTACAATGGCCCTTCAACATGCAGGTGCTTCAGGCGGGTCCGCACAAATTTATTTATCTCGAGCTGGAAGCGGATACCATTGCGACTCTGGCCAAGCAGGCGGGCTTCGACAGCAAGGCCAAGGAGTCGGAGCGGCTGATTCACCTGGATCTGTCCGCGCCCGCGCGGCAGGGTCCGCTGCTTCTGTTCGATGCCGCCGATCCCGCGAACCTCGGGTGGTTTTCGCGTTGCCAGTTCTATGTGGACGGCCGTAACGGCGGGGTTATGCAGACACCCATCAGCCTGGCCAACAAGCGGGATCGCGGCGGACGCGCGTCGCTGAACGCCGTGCGCCTGGCGATTTCAAAGGAACTGCCTGCCACTTTCCGCCTCCCCGGCAAGCAGCCCCTGACCGAGCAGGTGTTCTATCACCTCTTCCTGAATTTTCTGCGCGCCCTGGTTGAGACCGGCGTGGCCGTCTGCGGCGTAGGGAGCGTACAACCGCTTGCCGGGCGCACAGAAACCGTCGGCTCACGCAACTGAAGCTGACGGCAAGCGCCTCTCGAAACGGATCGCCCAACACCACAGGTCCATCCCGAGGCGTTGGACCGCACCCGATCCGTCACTTTAAGAAATGGTCAATGATGACGGAATATAGTTCGGCGAGCTGTGGGTTCGCCCCCGTCGTCGGTCGTTGATACCAGCGGACAGCTCCGAAAGCAGGCCGGAGCGCGACCTTGTAGGCACTACCAAGAATGGGGCGAGCATCCCGGTTTCCGAGTTGCGGGTAGTTTGCTTCGAGCCGGTGTCCCAATGCAACTTTGATAAGGGACGGCGTCGTCGCCGCTGATCATGGTTTCTGGACCATAAACGGCTGTAACGTTGGTGCCGATGGCCGAGAAACGCGACACTTTCATTTCAACGTCAGATTGATGTCCGGGACCTGGGGGAGTGCGATTTGGCTTGCGAGGGGAGTCGCCATCCACGGACCAGTGGAACTTTCTTGTCGCGCGCTCCTTTCGGGTCACGGCGTCACGGTCTCTTGTTGGCCAGAAAAGCCAAGGCTTTATCGATCACGCCAAAAGAAACGCCGGGTGCTTGAGATGCGAGTGCTCGAGCATCGACTGGCCGTCCGGCTGCAATGAGGTCCGCCGACGCTTGCTGGTTAAGTCCGAGAGTCTGTTGCTGATCGTTCTTCAGCTTGTTCAGGTATGAGGCGGTTATTGCACCGGTCAGATTTCCCATGGAACGATCTAGCGCGATCGTCACCGCGAGTTGGTTGACTTGATGTACCCCGTTTGCGTCAATCAGATTCAGCCCACCGGTCGCGGCCCTTACGAGTGCCTTGTCGTCGGAGGTTAGTGCATCACTGATGCTTACAAACTTGCCTCCGGCCGAGTCGATATATTCGCCTGGTCGCCCGGTACTCACGTATCCATTGCCAGCGCTCTGCAATGTGCCTTCTGTCGATAGTATGACGTTATCGTTGAACTCGTTCATCCATGGCGTTGGCCGCTGAGGAAATCGCTTCGACGGAACTTCTTGCCAGCTTGCAGTTAAACCCCCGGAGCCCAAACTACCAATAGTCACGCCGGAAACCTCCGCCATCGCGGTGCGAACCCACGGGTGGCACACATCCACACTGCACTCAGATGGCCGTTTGCGTGCTTGTCAAAACGGTCCAAAGGCTGAATGCCTCTCGGCTGAGCATCGCCTGCACAGCGCCAAACCATCGTCGCGACGCCAATTTTTACACTCAGATCCGAATTTCGACTTTGCGATCTCAGCCACTTGGACCGACTCCCTGTCCGCAACAAAAGTTTGAGCCACGAAACAAAGTCCCGACTGTCAATTAGGTGCCCACTATCTAAATGTCGTGACGGGAAAATACGCGGTCTCGAAGACGATATCGCGGTTGACGCGAACGTTGAAACGATAGCCGACCGGTATCCTGATTGTGGGCTGGACGTTCAGATTGCGCCTCCACTTCTCGCGCGGAGGGAGGTGTTGGAAGGTTTCTCTGGAGCCAAGTACGGTGGTTTTTCAAAGTGTTGATCGCAGACCGTTAAAATGGTATTGTGTACACTGAGTACGCAAAGATGGAAACTGAAAA
>Ga0308176_10002895_pt1 | contig 10862 bp, 8 predicted proteins | sample PhyCR2_3_FD_203890 | JGI IMG/M metagenome (GOLD analysis project Ga0308176, IMG submission 203890) | Soil microbial communities from UC Gill Tract Community Farm, Albany, California, United States - DLSLS.C.R2 | ecosystem: Environmental > Terrestrial > Soil > Agricultural land | place: USA... | reverse complement strand
GGATCGCGGCGGAGTGGGCGCGGGATTTGCCGCGGCTGGCGGAAGTGAGGCGGACGCTCAGGGGGAGGATGGAGGCTTCGCCGCTGATGGACGCGGAGGGGTTTGCGCGGGGGATCGAGGATGCGTACCGGATGATGTGGCGGACGTATTGCGAAGGGGGCGCGCGATGAGCGGCGTGGCGGATGAGATGGTGGCGGCGGGGCTGGAGCATCATCGGCGCGGGGAACGCGGGCAGGCGGAGGCGATTTACCGGCGGGTGCTGGCGGAGTGGCCGGCGCACGCGGACGCGCTGCACCTGCTTGGCGTGCTGGCGATCGAGGCGGAGCGAAGCGCGGAGGCGGTGCAGTTGATCGGGCGGGCGGTGGAGATCCGGCCGGGGGTGGCGCTGTACTACGGCAACCTGGGGGAGGCGTATCGGCGGCTGGGGGATCCGGCGCGGGCGTTGGCGGCGCTGGGGGAGGCGATCCGACTGGACCCGAATTACGCGGACGCTTACCTGAATCTGGGAAGCGCCCTGAGGCTGGCGGGCAGGGCAAAAGAGGCGGTGGAAGCACTGCGGGCGGCGGTGCGGCTGCGGCCGCAAGGAGTGCTGGCGCACCACAATTTGGCGCTGGCGTTGATCGAAGCGGGGCAGCTGCGCGAGGGGATTCTGGAACTGCTCGAGGCGGTGCGGCTGGACCCGGGGTTTGCGGAAGGGTTCAGGGAGCTGGGGACGGCGCAGTGGATGGCGGGGCGGATCGACGCGTCGGTGGCGGCGTTCGAGGAGGCGATCCGGCTGAATCCCGGCGACGCGCCGACGTACGCGGGGATGGGGAACACGCTGAAGGACGCGGGGCGGGTGGCCGAAGCGGCGGAGTGGCTGAAGCGGTCGGTGGACCTGTGGCCGGACTCGCCGCGGCTGCGCAGCAGCTTGATCTACGTGCTGCAGTTTCATCCCGCGGAGGAGGCGGGGGCGTGGGTGGCGGCGGAGCAGGCGGAGTGGGCGAGGCGTTTCGTGACGCCGCTGGCGGGCGAGTGGGGGCCGCACCCGAACGTGCGCGATCCGGCGAAGAAGTTGCGCGTGGGGTACGTGTCGGCGGATTTTCGGGGGCACGTGATCGGGCGCAACGTGCTACCGCTGATCGAGAACCACGACCGGGAGCGGGTCGAGGTTTTCTGCTACTCGGACGCGGCGTCGGAAGACCGGTTCACCGAACGGTTCCGGCGGGGGGCGGCGGGCTGGAGGCAGACGCGCGGGATGCGCGACCGGATGGTGGCGGAGATGATTCGCGCGGACGGGATCGACGTCCTCGTGGACCTGTCGCAGCACCTGGTCGGGAGCCGGCTGACGATGTTCGCGACGCGGCCGGCGCCGGTGCAGGTGAGCTTTGCGGGGTACCCGGCGGCGAGCGGAGTGCCGGTGATTGATTACCGGATGAGCGATCCGTACCTGGAGCCGGCGGGGGCGGCGGAGGAGGGGCCGATGGGCGGGGAGAGGCTCGTGCGGCTGCCGCACAGCTTCTGGTGTTTCGACCCGCTGGGGGATTCGGTGGGGGTGAATGAGCTGCCGGCCATTGGTGCGGGTCGTGTCACGTTTGGTTGCCTGAATAATTATTGCAAGGTGAATGCGGGGGTGCTGGAGCTTTGGGCGGCGGTGATGCGGGAGGTGGGGGGGTCGAAGCTGCTGGTGCTTTCGCCGGAGGGTAGCCATCGGGCGGCGGCGGTGGAGGTGCTGGGGAGGAATGGCGTGGCGGCGGAGCGAGTGACGTTCGAGCGGCCGCGGCGGCGGGAGGAGTATCTTCGGCTGTATCACGGGATTGATGTGGGGTTGGATACGCTGCCGTATAACGGGCATACGACCAGTTTGGATGCGATGTGGATGGGGGTGCCGGTGGTTACCCTGGCGGGGAAGACATCCGTGGGGAGGGCGGGGGTGAGTCAGTTAAGCAACCTGGGGATGACGGAGTTGATCGCGTCGAACGCGGAGGAGTTTGTAAGGATCGCGGCGGAGTGGGCGCGGGATTTGCCGCGGCTGGGGGAGGTGAGGAGGGCGCTCAGGATGAGGATGGAGGCTTCACCGCTGATGGACGCGAAGGGGTTTGCGCGCGGGATTGAGAAGGCGTACCGATCGATGTGGCGGAAGTATTGTGAGGCGGGGTGATGCTACTCCGGGTCGTTAGGTGTTCCTTTGAAGCCGGGCTTGTTTTCGTTGGGGCGGCCTTCCTTGGGGAGGACGGGGGCGGGGAGGTTGGAGAGACGCCGTATGGTCTATTGCGGCGTGGTTAGCTTCACGACGACGGAACGTTGGAAGTCCGGAAGCGAGATTTGTCCCAAGGTCTCCATTGCCTTTGACCAGCGGTCGGACCAAGGGTCGTAGGTAGAAAGCCCGCCGGCTCTGGGCAGGTGCGGCGAGAGATCGAGCGTCAGGCCGTGGAGGGTTTGGGGCGGCGTGCCGTCGGCGAGTTCGGTTTGCCAGGTGTTGGACTTGTCGCGGCACCAGACGAGGAGCGTGCGGCGGCCTTTGAGGGCATAAACGCGCAGGGCGGGGTGGTCGATCGTGATCGGCTCGAAGGATTCGGCGGGCGGGTCGAGGTCCTTGACTACGGCGGCGAAGCGGGAGAAGTGCCACCACAGGTCGTTTTTATCGACGTAGTGGTCCCAGTGCCAGCATTGGCCGGAGCCGGCGGCGCCGGAGAAGAAGGGGGCGAAGAGGACGTCGTGGAGGATGATGCCGGCGGTATCCCTGGTGTAGAGCTTGGAGGGTCCACTGTGGCTGCGCTCGACGGCGCCGCTTTCGGCGAGCATGGTGGCTTTGCCGGGTTTCGTGGCGAGGATTTCGCGGACGGCGTCGGAGGCGAGGACGTCCACCGGTGCCTGGCAGACGGGGAGCTTGGCGCCGGGGTCGAGGTAGCGGTGGACCTGGGCGACGTCGTTGCCGGGCATGGCGGCGAGCTTGCGGTAGGGCTCGCGGGCGCGATCCGAGTCGTAGCTGCCGAGGCTTTGCATGCAGAGGTGGTGGGGGAAGAGGCGGTGGAGCTCGGGGAGCATGGCGGCGGTCCAGGCGAGGTAGTCGCCGCCGCCGGTGATGGCGTTCATTTCGTTCCAGAGTTCCCAGCCGTAGATGGTGGGATTGTCGCGGTAGCGGGAGGCGAGGAATTCGAGCTTGCGGACGAACTGCTGTCGTGCGGCGGGTGAGGTGAGCCAGTCTTTCATGCTGTTGGCCAGGCCGCCGCGGGAGGTGTGGTGGAGGGTGTTGAGGGCCCAGGTCTTGCGCGGGTTGGCGGGGTCGATCTCGCGGAAGTGTTCGATGGTCATCTTCACGCGGATGTTGTGTTTTGCGGCCATTGCGAGCATGGCGTCGATGTGCTTGACCTGGTCCTCGTTGTAGTCGCCGGCTTTGTCGCGTTCGGGGTTGTAGAAGTCGTTGGAGATCCAGACGCGGATGTGGTTGCCGCCGTTTTGGGAGAGCTTGGAGAGCCAGGTGTCGAGGGCGGCGAGGCGGTCTTCGGGGGATTTGGAGGGGACGTAGGGCGGGGAGACGATGTTGAGGCCGATGGGGATGTAGGGGCGGCCGGCGGTGGTTTCGAAGTAGCGGGGGTCGCGGGGGCTGACGCGGATGAAGTCGGCGGCGGGGGCGGCGGTGGCGCGCGACGGGCGCAGGACGGTGGATGCGGCGGCGCCGGCGGCGAGGGCGAGGACGCGGCGGCGGGTGGGTACGTTGGGCATGGCGGGATTGTAACCCAGCATTGAGGACAGCCGTCCGATGCGGAAGTACACTGCGGGAACCTGAAGGAGGTCCTGATGAACGGCAAGTGGATTCTGGCGGTCGTCGGCTTGGGCGTGTTCGTGTCGGCGGGGGAGGCGCGGGCGGCGACGCCGAAGGAGGCGGTGGGGTTTTGGGGGACGGTGACGGGGACGGTGAAGTCGGCCAGGCCGGACGGGACGTCGTTCGTGCTGAAGGTGTCGGCCGCGGAGCCGGATGAGAAGCAGAACTCGGCGAAGAATCCGCCCGGCATGGTGGGCAAGGAAATCACCCTCGGCGTGCGCATGCCGCGGAAGGACGGGAAGCCCTACCCCAGCGCGGAGGACGTTGCCTACATCAAGACGCTCAAGCCCGGGATGAAGATCAAGGTGAAGATGTTCGCGGTGAAGGCCGACCCGACGGTGCTGCGGATTCAGGGGCCGGGGGAGGAAGTGGAAGGCGGGAAGGAAAAGAAGGCGGGCGAGTAGGGGCGGACGAGGGGGACCACCGGGGCGAGTTACGCGGGATTCTTCGCGAAATGGTCGCGTACGACGGCCAGGCCTTCGGGGGTGAAGGTGCGCATCTGGCGGGAGTCGGCGAGGATGCCGCGCTGGATGAGTTGGGTGCGGAGGCTGTCGGCCTTGGCGGTCGGGAGGTTGGCGGCCTTGGCGATGGCGCCGCCGTTGTAGGGGCGGTTGTCGGGCCCGGCGGTCTGGAAGGCGGTCTTGAGATAGGCGCGCTGTTCGTTGGTCCAAAGGGAGGGGTCTTTTCCCTTGGCCTTGAGGAGGTCGCGGGCGGCGGCGCGGCCGTCGGGGGTGAAGACGCCTTCCCCGCTCGGCGAGAGCGCCTGGAACACGCCGCGGGAGGCGAGCGCGCGGGCGAGGGCGTCGGATTCGGCCGTCCCCATGCCGAGGCGCTCGCCGACGGCGCGGTAGTCGAAGCCCTGACCGCCGCCGTCTTCGAAACAGGCCACGAGGAATTGCTCTTCGCGTTGGGGTGTGGGCGGTGTGGGCATCGGAAACCTCCGGCGGCATTGTAGGGGCGATCGCATGAACCGGGGAAGGCGCGTGGCGCCGGCTGCTCACTTCTTCGCGCGCGACATTGCCCCAGCCAATCCCTGGCGGGCGACGGCATTGTCGGGGTCCAGGCGCAACGCCGCCCGGAAATGCGTCGCGGCTTCGTCGAAGCGTCCCGTTCCCGCGAGGACCAGGGCGAGGTTCGTCCGCGCCCGCGGGTCGGCCGGGTCGAGCCGTACGGCCGTCTCGTACTCGGCGATAGCCGGTCCCCATTGGCCCTGCTGGGCGAGGATGGTGCCGAGGTTCGTGTGAGCCGCGGCGTAGCCGGGCGCAAGGGAGATCGCCCGCCGGCAGTAGTTCGCCGCCTCGTCCATCCTGCCTTGCTGCGCCAGCGCGCCGGCGAGATTGGTCATTGCCTTGGGGTCGTGCGGCGAAAGCGCCAGCGCCCGGCGAAACGCGGCGGCGGCGGCGTCGATCTTCCCCTCGCCCAGCAGCGCGTTGCCCAGCGTGAGGTACGACATGGGCGCGGTCGGCCGCAGTTCAATGGCGGCGTCGGCGTGATCGATGGCACGGCCCGGCTGCCCGGTTTCCACGTACAACGCCGCCAGGCTGTCGTGCGCCGGCCAGCTCCGGGGGTTCACCTCCAGCGCGTGCTCGAAGAGGGTTCGTGAATCCCGCCACGTCCAGGTCTGCACGCAGGTGAGCAACCCCCAGAACAGCAGCACGGCGGCGCAAAGGACGGCCGCCGTCACTCCGCCGAGGCGGCGCGATGCGCGGACAAAAGCCGCCGCCGCAACCATGGCGAAGCCCGCCACGGCGAAATAGACGTAATGGTCGGCGACGGTTGAATACGCCTGAAAGTCGAACGGCACCAACCCCAGCACCGGTAGGAGGGCCGCGGCAAAGAACACCGCCGCCGCCGCGGCGACGGCGGCCTCGCGCGCGTGCGGCCGCCTGCGCCCGAGGTACGCCACGGCCGCCGCGACCGCCGCCGGCGCCACCCACGTCCAGTACACCCGTCCGCTGGAGACGACCGATGCCGGCGTCCGCCCGTAGTCGATCCCGAGCCGAAGGGGCCAGGCGAGTTTGAACAGGTAAAACGCCAGCGCGTCGGCCGCCACGAGCGGGCGCAGTGCCGCACGGATCGGTTCGACGCGGTCCGCCGCCGGCTGCGCCACCTTCGCCACCACCGCCAGCGGGATGATCAGGAGAAGGAGCAACGCCGTCGCCGCGGCAACCCGCCTGAGCGGTCGTCCGATCACGCACCAATCCAACACCCCCGCCGCCAAAGGCACCGCGAGCGCCGACGGTTTGGCCAGCATCGCCAGGACGAGCGCCACGGCCGCAGCGATGAAGTGCGAGCGCGCCCGCCGGTGCCCAGACGCCTCGGCCCACGCCACGTACTGCCACACAGCCACCAGCGACAGGAACCCGCAGAGCACGTCCTTCAACCCGGATACCCACGCCACCGCCTCGACCTGCAGCGGGTGAAGCGCGAATACCAGTGCCCCGACGGCCGCCGCCGGCCGGTTGCGCAACAACCGGTCGATCAGCGCAAACACCACGGCGGCCGAGCCAAGGTGCGCGAGCAGGTTGACGGCATGAAACAGATGCGGGTCGAGCCGGCCGTCCGGGTGGAGTGCGCCCGAGACCCAGGCCACGACGGCCCACGCGGTGTAGGTGAGCGGGACGTAGATATCCATGGACGGGTGCCGCCAATGCCCCGCGAGTCCGGCCCACGTCGGCGGATTGAGATGCGGGTTGCGCGCGACGGTGTCGTAGTCGTCCCAGCTCGTGAAGCCGCAGAGGCAGACCGGCCACAGCGCGGCGGCGGCGGCCAGGCAGACCAACACCAGCCACGGCACCGGCCTCGCGCGGCCCTGCGCGTGTGCGGCGGGTATGTCGTGGATGGGCGTCGCGGTCATTGTTGGGGGGGCAGAGAAGAATTGGGCCCCCGCGTCGGCGGGGACGTGGCGGTGCTCGCGGCGCGCAACTGGCGGCGGTAGGCGACGGCGTCGCGGAGGAACCGGCGGGCCTTGTCGTCGGAGGGGTCGAGAAGCACCGCCTCGCGGAATTCGCGGACGGACTCGTCCATGCGATTAAGCTGTCCGTAGGCGACGCCGAGGTTGCGGTGGAGCTGTGCGTCTTTGGGCTTGAGTTTGGCGGCTTCGACGAAGTGTGGGACCGCTTCGGCGGGGCGGCGGCCCTGGAGGTAGGCCGCGCCGAGGTCGATCCGCGCGGCCCAGCTATCGGGGTTGACCTTCAGGCCGTGTTCGAAGAGGGCGAAGTTGTCGCGCCAGGTTCGGGTCTGGGCGAAGCTGCGGGCGGCGAGGAGGGCGATGAAGAATCCGACGCACACCCCGGCGATGCGTCCGGGCGCGGCTGCCGTCACCCACGTCACAGCCAGCGCAGGGCCGAGCATAGCCAGGTAGGCGTAGTGATCGGCGACGGTGGAGTAGATCTGGAAGTCGAACGGCACGAGGCCGAGCACGGGCAGTAAACCGGCTGCAATGAGACCTGCGCCGGCGAGCAACGCCGGAGCCTTGCGCGCGGCGAAGAAAAAGATGATTGCAAGATTCGTTAAAACTCCGAGGGAAATCCATCCGCGACCGTGCGCAAGCACCCAGTCCGGCGATCGGCCGTAGTCGAATCCAAGGCGCGCCGGCACGAAGACCTGTCGCAAGTAGAACAGCAGCGCGTCCGCCGCGATCAATGGCCTTTTCCAGACCGTTGTGGGCGGGGCGACCGAGCCCGTTTGAATGTGTTGCGTCCACCACAAGCAGGGGACGACGAGCAGCATCCAAATTCCTGCATCCCTCACCGCCCGCCCGATCGGCCGGCGAAGAATTGCGAGGTCCAGTACGAAGGCCATCAGCGGCACCCCGACCGCCATGGGTTTGGAGAGCATGGCCAGCAGCAGCGCCGCGGCTCCGGCCGCGTAATGCAGCCATCGGTGCCGGGCGCCTTTGGCGTAGAGCACGTACTGCCACAGGGCCAGCAGCGCGAAGAGCCCGCACAGGTCGTTGTTCATCCCGCCGACCCAGGCGACCGATTCCACCTGGATCGGGTGGACGGCGAAAACGAGCGCGCCCGCGCACGCCGCCCACGGCCGGCCGAACAGCTCGCGCAGCAGCAGAAATGCCGCCCCGCTGGCCAGCAGGTGCAGCACGAGGTTGCACGCGTGAAACAGCGCGGCGCTGACGTGCGCCCCTTGCTCGTCCGGCGTGGGCACGTACGAGACCATCGCCAGCGCGCCCCACGCCGTCATTGTGACCGGCATGTACAGGTTCCACGCCGGGTGTTTCCAGTAATAGAGAATTCCCTCGGCGGTCGGCGGGTTGAAATTGGGGTTGGCGTACACGACCTCGTCGTCGTCCCACAACAGGAACCGGAACGTGACCACCGGCCAGAACGTGGCGAGCGTCACCGCAGTGAGGACCACTAAGGCGGCGCGCGAATGGATCCCGCGCGGCCGCGGCGTCGCCGTCGGGGTCGTGCTTTGCGCGATGGTGGCGGGTGGGGTCATCGGGTTCGCCGGCTCACGCGATCAGCGGGACGGACCGGTGGTCGTCGTTGCGGCTTTGCGGCGGCGCATTTCGAGTACACGCTGCATGGCCGTTCTCGCGTACTGGTCGTTGGGCTGGCGGTCGAGAACGCCCTGGTACGCTTCGATGGCCTCATCGTACCGCCCGCGGTAGGCCAGCGCGTCGCCCAGGGCTCGGCGGGGGCGAAGGGCCTTGGGGTTCACGCGGATGGCCTCGCGGAACTCGGCGATGGCCTCGTCAATGCGGTTCAGCTTCGCCAGGGCCATGCCGAGGTTGTGGTGGGCCTGGTCGTCGTCGGGACAGACGGCGAGGCCGGCGCGGGCCTCGGCGATGGATTCGTCGAGGCGGTTGGCCGCCAGGTCGTCGGCCGCGAGGCGGAAGAGGGAGGTGTAGCTGTTCGGGTTGACGGTGAGGTCGTGGGCGAAGAGGGTGCGCGTGTTCTGCCAGACGTGGGCCTGGGCCCAGGTCCTGCCGGCTAATATCAGGAGGAGGATGCAGGAGGCGATGAGGACACCGGGGCGGTTCAGGCGGGCGACGAGCCATGCGGCCGCGAGTGCGACGCCGAGCATGGGGAGGTAGAGGTAATGATCGGCGACGTTGGAGTAGCGCTGGAAATCGAAGGGCACGAGGCCGAGGACCGGAAGCAAGCCGGCCACGAGTATCGCCGCGCCCGCCGCGAGGGCGGGCGCGCGGCGGCGGGCCAGGCAAAGGGCGACGGCCAGGACCGCCGGGAAAATCCACGTGTAGTACGCCTGCCCCGTGTCGAGGACGACCTTTGGCGTGCGGCCGTAGTCGAAGCCGAGCGTGGCCGGCCAAACCAGTTTGAACAGGTAAAACGCCAGGGCATCGGTTGCGAACAGTGGGCGCGCCCATTTCGGCGACATCGCCCAGGACTGCGGCGCCGGCTGCGCCCATTGCGCGACGATCACGCAGGGAATTGCCAGCACGAGCCACGGCAGCACGGCCGACACGCTGCGCCAAAGACCGCGACGGTTGAAGGCGAGATCGAGGACCAAGGCAATCGCCGGCACGACCATGGCCGTCGGCTTGGACAGCATCGCCAGGACGTAGGCCATCGTCGCCAAGGTGAAACGCCAGTGCCCGGACGCCTTCGCCCAAGCGGCGTACTGCCACACGGCCAATATGGAGAAAAGCCCGCAGAGCAGGTCCTTCATGCCCGATACCCACGCCACGGATTCCACCTGCACCGGATGCACGGCAAAGAGCATCGCGCCGACGGCGGCGGGCAGGGGCTGGGCCAGGAGGAATTTGAGCAGGCCGTACACCGCCAGGACGGTCAGCACGTGGACGATGAGGTTGGCCAGGTGGAAGACGTAGGGATTGAGGCGGAAGCCCCCCTCGTCCGGTTCGGGGAGTTGCGCGCCCTTGGCCAGGGCTTCCCACACCGTGTAGGTGAGGGGGATGTAGATGTCCATGGCCGGGGCGCGCCAGTAGCGCAGCGTGTTCTCGATGGACGGCGGGTTCATCCGGCCGTTGCCGGCAACGGTCATCTGGTCGTCCCAGTCGACGAAGTCGCAGGTGACGACCGGCCAAAAGGCGGCGGCGGTAACAAAAACCAGTGCCAGGGGGAGCAGGCGCCTTGCGGAGCGCGGGAGGGCCATGAGGCGTTGTGCTGAATTGCGCTAAATCGGCCGGTCCACGCGGGCTTCGCGGCGCAGGTCGATGCCCGGCTGGTAGTCGATCTTGATGCTGGTCGTCGCGGCCGAGCGCACCCAGTCGAGGTAACCGAAGCGCCACAGGTACGCGAAGCCGACGAGCAGCACGCCGAAAAAGAACAGCATGTCCACGATCGCGACCTGTCGCACCTGGAAGGCGGTCATGCCCAGCGAGTGGGCGAGGTCGGCGGCGGAGCCGTAGGCGACGGCCCAGGGGTAGAACAACGCCACTTCGACGTCGAAGATGAGGTAAACCAGCGCGACGATGTAAAAGCGGAGGTCGAACTGGACCCAGCTGGTGCCGATGCTCGGCTCGCCGCACTCGTACACGCAGGCCTTTTCGGGGTTGGGGATGTGGGGGCGTGCGAAGTGGCCGACGAGGAGGTTGGCGAAGACGAAGACCGCGCCGAAGGCGACGAAGATGGTCACGGAAAGGAGCAGGTCCATGGCGAAGAAGGTACGGGTTAAGGGCTTGCGGGTCAAAGGCCCGCGTCGGGCGACGGCCTGGAATAATGCATCGCGCCGGGCGGTTCTTTCCCTGGCGTAAGTGGCATCCGTTTCAGCTATTATACGCCCCGGCTCACGTTCGGGAATTTTCGGCGGATTTGTGAACCGCCGCCGACCTAAAGTGAGTTGCGGGGAGCGGAAAGGAAGTTCGAAGCCATGGACAGCGAATTGGTCCGGCGGGCGCGGGGATCAGAATCCGAGGGAATTCTCGAGAGCCTGTCGGCGCAGCAGTACCTGCGGCCGCTCCAGAGCGTCGGCGAGGCGCTGGGCGTGGCGTCGGAATCGGTCGGGTTTTGCCCGGGCGCGGCCGAGCAGGCGATGCAATGGCTGCGCCTGGACCCGGAGAAGCGCATCGGCCGCCTGCGCCGGACGGAGTTGACGCAGTTGGCGCGGAGCA
>Ga0308176_10002894_pt1 | contig 10863 bp, 8 predicted proteins | sample PhyCR2_3_FD_203890 | JGI IMG/M metagenome (GOLD analysis project Ga0308176, IMG submission 203890) | Soil microbial communities from UC Gill Tract Community Farm, Albany, California, United States - DLSLS.C.R2 | ecosystem: Environmental > Terrestrial > Soil > Agricultural land | place: USA... | reverse complement strand
CGGCGGCGCTATCACCCAGCCCACCCGCCAACCTGTCACCGAGTACGTTTTGCTCAGGCTGTTCACCAAAACGCATCGCTCCCGCATCCCGGGCAGCGTCATGGGCGGGGTATGCCTCTGTCCGTCAAAAACGATATGCTCGTAAATCTCGTCCGTAATCAGCAAGCAGTCGTGTTGCTCGCAAAGCTGTCCGAGTAGAGTTAACTCTTCGCTGGAGAAGACCCGGCCGGTCGGATTGTTGGGCGTATTGAGGATCACGGCCCGAGTTCGTTCCGTAAAAACCGCCCGCAGTTCCTCGGGATCGAACGACCAATCGGGCGGCCGTTGCGATACGAACCGGCAAACGGCGCCGCTGAGCTGCGAATCCGGCCAGTAATTCTCATAAAAAGGTTCAAATACGATGACTTCATCGCCCGGATTGAGCAGAGCCAGGAGGCCCGCAATCATGCCCTCCGTCGAGCCGCAACAGACGGTAACCTCCCGTTCCGGGTCTAAAGATAGTCGGTAGAACTGCCGATAGTAGTCACAGATGGCATCGCGGAGAGGCTTAGCACCCCATGTTATGGAGTACTGATTAACGTCCTCCGCGATGGCCCGTTGCGCCGCGGATTTCAATTCTTCGGGCGCGGCGAAATCGGGAAAGCCCTGCGCCAAGTTCACCGCGCCATGCTTGAGGGCGAGCCGCGTCATCTCGCGAATTACAGATTCCTTGAAACCGGCGACCCGCGCACTTCCGAAGCGGCGGACCGAAGTGGTGCTCATGTACTAAATCATAATGAAACGGAGGAACCACACTGGCGTATCTTTCGTTTCGGGATGTCAGCTATCACGTCGACGGGCGGATCATTCTTGATCGGCTCTCATTCGACGTAGACCGTGGTGAGACGCTGGTTTTACTCGGGCGGAGCGGATCCGGAAAAACCACTGCCCTGCGGCTGATCAACCGTATGCTCATCCCCACGGCCGGCAGTATTCTGATCGACGGCGAAAACACGAACGACAAGGACTCGATCGAACTGCGCCGGAAGATCGGCTATGTCATACAGGAGTTCGGATTACTCCCGCACTGGACGGTGGAGCAAAACATAGCTCTGGTCCCGCGGCTGCTGGGCTGGCCGCCAGAGAAGCAGCGGGAGCGATCCAGAGAACTGCTTCAACAAGTAGGGCTCGACCCGGAAGCTCAGGCCCGGCGTCTGCCACGAGAGCTTTCTGGCGGCCAACGCCAGCGTGTGGCTGTCGCGCGAGCGCTGGCTGTCCGGCCCGCATTGCTGTTGTTCGATGAGCCGTTTGGAGCCCTCGATCCGGTAACCAGGCACGAGATGCAGGAGCAGTTCCGTGTGCTGCGCTCGGAATACGATGTCGCATCCGTTTTTGTGACTCACGATCTGTTGGAAGCGATGGCGATCGCCACTCGTATCGCTGTACTTGACAAAGGAAAAATGGAAGCAATCGTTTCCCCTGCTGAATTTTCCCGCGTAACCACTCCGACCGCTCGAGCCTTTCTGGATACATTACCCAACGGTTTCGGAGGGAAATAATGGCGCCGGTGCGACTGCTGTCGCTCGTTCCGGCCGGCTTGTGGGCTTTGCTCCTGGCGTATGGTCAAGCTCCTTTGCCCGACCGCCAAGAGCTAAAAGCACGAGCCATCGCGAACATGAAGAAGTCGGAGAAGGCGCTGGAAAACTACTCTTGCATTGTGCGCGAGCAAGTTGACGAGCTCAACGCGGACGGCACTGTGAAACATCACCAATCGAAGAGGCTGGAGCAGTTCTATGTGAATGGCATCGAGATCCATCACCTGCTGGCGAAAGATCGCCGGCCGCTTTCACCCCACGATGCGAAAAAGGAGCAGCAACGGGTTGATGGCGAGGTGAAAAGGTACAGCGATCCGGGTGAAGCACAAAAAGCCCGAGCCGATCAGGATGAGCAGGTGAATCGGTTTCTCGAGGCTCTGCGGTTCGAGAACGGGCGGCGCGAGATACGCGACGGTCGAAGTATCATTGCCTATGACCTAAGCGGCGATCCCGGATTTCACCCGAAGAACATCGAAGGGCGGTTCGCTCAGGCGTTGGTAGGCCGGATCTGGCTGGATGAGGAGACTGCTACGCCCGTGGAGATGCGAGTACGAACCGATCGGGACATAAAGATCGGCGGAGGGCTGTTGGCGAACGTTCACAAAGGCTTCCGATTTCAAATGCAGCAACAGCGGCAGCCCGATGGAGTGTGGATATTGAAGTCGCTGGACGGGAATGGCGATGCTCGGGCCGCGCTGTTCCTGCACCCTCGATTCCGGTTCAGGCAGGATCTTGACCAGTGCCACTTGTTCTCCGTGAACACCAGGGAAACGACTCGTCATCCGTAGACTGCTTATGGACCCAATCGTTCTAAAGAGCCTGTTGCGAGACGTGGGTGAGTTGACTGTAGAACATCTCGTGCTGGTGTTAATTTCATCCGCGTGTGCGATCGCAATCGGCGTAAGCGTGGGAATTGTCGCCACGCGCCATCCTGCGGTGCGCCGAATCTCGGTGACGGTCGCCAGCATTTTGCAAACGATTCCCAGCCTGGCGCTGTTCGGGTTTCTGTTGCCGATTCCCTTAATCGGTGGTATCGGTAACCGAACCGCCATCATTTGTCTGGTCCTCTATTCGTTACTGCCGATCCTTCGCAATACAATCGTCGGTATTGCGAGCGTGGACGCGCCGGTGCGCGAGGCGGCGATTGCGATGGGGATGACCGACGGCCAATTGCTGCGGTTAGTGGAACTCCCATTAGCCGCTCCTACGATTATTGCCGGAATTCGAATCGCGGTCGTCACTACCATTGGAACAGCCGTGATCGCGGCAGTGATCGGCGGGGGCGGTCTCGGCGTATTAGTCTTTCGCGGTTTGGCCTCAGTAGACACGCTGGAGATCCTGGCGGGTGCGGTGCCTGCTGCGCTTCTGGCCATTCTCGCGGATGCGGGCATAAGCTTTTGGGAGCGGAGACTAACTCGAAGATGAAATATTTATTCGCTGTAGCGGCGGGCCTCCTTTGCCTTGGATCGTGCTCACGACGGGACGCCATTGTGGTCGGATCCAAAAATTTCACCGAGCAGGTAATTCTCGGTGAGATAGCCGCGCAGCAGATTGAGCGGAAATGCCACCTCGTGGTCGAGCGGCGTCTTGACCTGGGGGGGACATTGCTGGCGCATGAGGCTCTGAACAAGGGGCAGATCGACCTCTACCCCGAGTACACGGGAACGGCTCTCAGTTCGGTGCTCAAACGGCCAATTCCGGCCGACTCCGCGACCGTTTACATGCAAGTCAAGGACGACTATCGCGACCGCTTCCATCTGATTTGGTTGCCGCCACTGGGCTTCAACGACACATTCGCGATGGTGGTCCGCAAACAGGATGGCCAGCGGCTGGCTCAGCAAAACCTATCGTCCGCAGAGGGGCGGCCGTGGCGGTTGGGCGTGGGATACGAATTCCTGACGAGGCCGGACGGCTTGGCGCGTCTGAATAAAATCTATGGACTGCGGTGGCAAGGTACCCCGCAGACGATGGATCTGGGTTTGCTGTACCGGGCATTGCAGCAAAAGAAGATCGACATGGCGGCGGCCAACTCTACAGATGGCGTCCTGACCGAACCGCAGTACGTGGCGCTTGCCGATGACAAACGGGCATTTCCGCCGTACAACGCCTGTTTCGTGGTCCGGGCGCAGGCGCTGGATCAGCATCCGGAAGTGAGGGTCGCCTTGACGATGCTTTCGAATCACATCGGAGATGACGTCATGCGAAGCCTGAACCGTCGCGTCGATGTGCAGCACGAACGTGTTGAGCAAGTGGTTAGGGACTTTCTCGCGACACAGCCGTAACAAAAAGGCATCTATGGAGCAGACAAGCTCATGAATACAAAAGAGCTCGGGCGCTCTTCGCTGCGGGTAGCTCCCTTATGTTTCGGTGGGAACGTCTTTGGATGGACGGCGGATGAAAAGATGTCTTTCCAATTGCTGGACGCACTGGTCGAGTCAGGGTTGAATTTCGTCGATACCGCCGATGTGTACACAGTGTGGGTTCCCGGCAACCGGGGCGGGGAATCCGAAACGATTATCGGGAGGTGGCTCAAGAAGACCGGCAGGCGGGCTGAGATGATCATTGCCACGAAGGTCGGGATGGAGATGTCCGCGGACAGGAAAGGTCTATCGAAGGCCTATATTTTACAGGCTGCCGAGGAGTCGCTCAGGCGTTTACAAACCGACTACATCGATCTATATCAGTCGCACACCGACGACACCCAGACGCCGCTGGAGGAGACATTGGAAGCTTATGCGCAGCTCATGAAACAGGGGAAAGTGAGGGTTATCGGCGCTTCAAACTACAGCGCGGAACGCCTTCGACAAGCGTTGGACGTCAGCGAGAAGACTGGACTGCCGCGATATGAAAGCCTGCAGCCTGAATACAATTTGTACAACCGCTCTCAGTATGAGGCAACGCTGGAGCCGATATGTGTGGCGAAGGGAATCGGGGTTATCACTTACTATTCACTGGCGAGCGGGTTTCTGACGGGGAAGTACCGCTGGGCAAGCGATCTGTCCCAAAGCCCCCGTGGAGAGCGCAGTGTAAAGAATTACCTCAACGACCGCGGACTGCGTATTCTGGATGCCGTGGACGCGGTAGCTCGCGAATACAACTCTACGCCAGCACGGGTTGCTCTGGCCTGGCTTATGGCGCGGCCAAGCGTCACAGCCCCGATTGCGAGCGCAACCAGCGTGGAACAGTTGAAGGACCTGGTCGCGGCGACAAAGCTAGGGCTAAAAGAATCAGCCATCGCCCTGTTGTCCCAGGCGAGCGCTTGAGTCAGAAAGAATGGGAGCATTACTCGCTATAATCGAGATGTTTTGTATTTATCCGCCCTTCTTCAATCCAATCGGGCTTTGTTGACAGCTGCCTAATGATCAACAAACTTGTTCTAGAAAATCTGAAACATCGTTGGGTGCGCACGCTGCTCAGTGCGCTCGTTGTAGGCGTACAGGTGATGCTGATCCTGACGCTGGTCGGCTTGAGCCGGGGCCTGTTGCAGACCTCGGCGGACCGTGCTAAAGGGTCCGGAGCTGACATCTTCCTGAAGCCTGATACGCAAGGAACGATATCGTTCTCGACTGGCCAGGTAAGTGAAAAGTTCGTTGACTTCGTGCGAAAGCAGCCTCACGTTGCGCAAGCCATGGGAGTTCTGTCGCAGGTCGCTGTGCTTACAACGGCAGTTAATGGCGTTGATATCGATCAACTCAGCAAAATGAGCGGCGGCCTTCATTATTTGTCTGGCGGACCGCTGAAGGGGCCGGACGACCTCATCATTGACGACTATTACCAACGGGAAAACAATAAGCAGGTCGGTAGCACCGTCAAACTGCTCAACCATAACTGGAGGGTGTGCGGCGTCGTGCAGAGCGGAGTCCTGGGGCGATTGATCGTCTCGCTGACGACGTTACAGGAGTTGACGGGCAACCTCAATCCGCCGCGCGTATCCGAAATTCTGGTGAAAGTGGACAAGCCGGCGCTTACTCATCAGGTCGTGGAGAATCTGAATCGGCTTCTAGCGGGCAACCTGAAAGCTATCTCGACCACCGACTTTGTTTCGCAATTTACCGTAAGCAGCATTCCGCAATTGCAAGCTTTTATTCAGGTAATCACAGTGGTGACGGTGTTTGTGGAACTGCTGGTGGTCTTTCTGACGATGTATACCGCTGTGGTTGAACGAACACGAGAGATTGGAATTCTAAAGGCCTTGGGCGCAAAGCCATTCACCGTATTGGATATTCTGGTGCGCGAGTCCATCGTTCTGGCGATCATCGGATGCGTGCTGGGTATTCTTCTGTCATTCGGCGCTCGAGCTCTAATTATGTCGCTGGCGCCTGCATCTCTGACCGTAATCAGTGTTCCGGACTGGTGGCCCAAAGCAGCAGCGATTGCGCTGATCGGAGCCCTTCTCGGCGCGGCTTATCCCGGGATGAAGGCGGCGCGGCAGGATGCTATTGAGGCGCTGTCTTATGAGTAATATCATCCGGGTCCGCGGTCTCAGCAAGGTCTACCACGTGGGCGATGTGGATGTGCCGGCCCTGCGCGGCGTCGATCTTCAGGTCGAACGCGGGGAGTTCCTGTCTGTCATTGGGCCCTCCGGCTCAGGGAAGTCTACCTTGTTTCACATTTTGGGTGGCCTCGCTCCTCCGACCGACGGCGAAATTTTTATCGATGGGGTGGATCTGCGTAAGCTAACCGAATCCGAGAGGACGGAGCTGAGACAGAAGAAGATCGGGTTTGTTTTTCAGAAGTATAATCTGCTTCCAACTCTAACCGCGCGCGACAACATTGCGATCGCACAAGCCCTTTCGCATAGTTCCACGCGCCCAGCCGGCTTCGACGATATGCTGAAGCTGCTGGGCATCAGCAACCGTCTCGACCATAAGCCGCGCGCGCTCTCGGGTGGTGAGCAGCAGCGTGTGGCGATCGCGAGAGCGTTGGTCAACCAGCCCGCCATTCTACTGGCAGATGAACCCACGGGGAACTTAGACACAGAGAATTCCAACGCAGTGCTGGGAATCTTGAGAGATTTGAACAAGCGTACAGGACAAACGATCCTGATGATCACGCACAATCCGGAAGCAGCGGCATTTGCAGACAGAACCGTTGCCATGCGGGACGGCAGAGTCGTCTAGCGCATCCCCACTCCGGGGTTAGTGGGGGCTATCGGCCAGATAAGTCTGCAGTCTGGGACTTTTAGCGCGCACGCGGCCAAACAGTCGCTGGATACGATCCAGGTAAAGATAGACAACCGGGGTGGTGTACAGAGTGAGCAGTTGACTCACAATTAAACCCCCGACGATGGCGATTCCAAGCGGCTTGCGCAGTTCGGAACCCGTACCGGTCCCGAAAGCAAGCGGCAGGCCTCCCAGCAGGGTTGCCATGGTGGTCATCAGGATGGGCCGGAAGCGCAGCAGACACGCCTGGTAGATCGCGTTTTTGGGGGAAAGGCCGTCCTTTCGCTGACCCTCCAGCGCGAAGTCGATCATCAAAATCGCGTTCTTATTTACGATGCCGATCAGCAGGATAATACCAATCAGCGCGATGACACTGAGATCGACATCGAAAAAAATCAGCGCGAGCAAGGCTCCGACTCCGGCCGAGGGGAGCGTGGAGAGGATTGTAATTGGGTGAATATAGCTCTCGTAGAGCATCCCGAGCACAATGTAAACGGTTGTGAGCGCGGCCAGAATAAGCCAGGGTTCACTTTTGAGGGACTGTTCAAACACTTTGGCGGTTCCGGCGAAGGCACCCTGCACACCCGAAGGCATACCGATTTCTTCTTCAGCTCGTTGCACCTCGGTGACAGCAGTGCTCAAAGCCAGGCCCGGAGCTAAGGCAAAGGACATGGTAATCGCCGGAAATGGGCCCTGATGGTTCACGGCCAAAGGACTGAGCTCGGTAGTGAAGTGTGTAATTGCGGACAAGGGAACCATCTGACCGGTTGACGACCGCACATAGACTTGGCTCAGCGCCTCAGGATTCTGCTGAAACTGAGGGAGAACCGTGAGCACTACATGATATTGGTTGATGCCCGTGTACATAGTGGAGACCATGCGTTGTCCGAAGGCGCTGTAAAGCGTGTTGTCGATCTGCTGCGGGCTGATGCCGAGGCGCGATGCCGCTGTGCGATCTATGGTGAGCTGCGTGGTCAATCCATGAATCTGCTGATCGGTGTTGACGTCAAGTAGATTTGGAACGGTCTTTAGCTTGGCCAGGAGCTTCGGCGCCCATTCGTACAGCTCCTGCAAGTTATCGGATGTCAGAGTGTACTGGTACTGTGCATTGCTGGAACGCCCGCCAACGCGAATGTCCTGAGCGGGCTGCATGAACAGAGTCGCGCCGGGAACGACGGCGAGTTTGCGGCGCAGTCGGTTCACTACCATGTCAGCCGAAATCTTCCGCTCGTTCAGTGGCTTCAAGGACATGAACATGCGAGCGGAGTTCAAGGTGCCCCCTCCGGTGAAGCCCACTACGGCATCGACTGCCGGATCCTTAGTGACGATGTTGAGAAACTGGTGCAGCTTTTGATCCATCGCCTGAAATGAAATGTCCTGGTCCGCCTGTACGAAACCACCCACGCGGCCTGTGTCCTGTTGAGGAATAAAGCCCTTCGGGACGACGACGTAGAGATAAACGTTGATCGCGACGGTCAACAGAAGCATAACCAGTGTCATTTGTGGATGTCTCAGAATGACGGTTAACGTCCTGCCATAAACCCGAATGATTGCGTCGAAGCCGCGCTCCGTGGTGCGATAAAGCCAACCGTGCTTCCGGTTACGCTGCGGGCGCAAAAATCTGGAGCACATCATGGGCGTAGCGGTGAGCGAGACGACGAGTGACACTCCAATCGCGACGGCCAAAGTAACCGCAAATTCGCGGAACAGCCGACCCACGATGCCGCCCATCAGCAGCAGCGGAATGAAGACGGCGACGAGCGATGTGCTCATGGCGAGCACGGTGAATCCGATCTCCTTCGCGCCCCGCAAGGCGGCCTGCACGGGAGGAAGTCCCTCTTCGAGATAGCGCGATATGTTTTCAATCACCACAATGGCGTCATCCACGACAAAGCCGGTGGCGATAGTGAGTGCCATCAATGAGAAGTTGTCAAGCGTGTAGCCCAGCATGTACATTACGCCGCACGTCCCGAGCAACGAGACCGGAACGGAGATGCTGGGGATAATGGTGGCCCAGGCATTGCGCAGAAACGCAAAGACGACCAAAACGACCAGAATGATCGAGACTATCAAGGTGTATTCCACGTCGTGGACCGCAGCCCGGATCGTAACGGTCCGGTCCATGGCGACGCCGAGCTGGATCGCGGGAGAGATGGAGGACCGCAGTTGCGGCAATAGGGCCATTACGCGATCCACAGTCTCGATGACGTTGGCTCCGGGCTGTTTGAACAGAACCAGGAGGATCGCGGGTTTGCCGTTGGCTAGACCGTCGTTGCGGACGTCCTGCACCGAATCGATCACGTCTCCGAGGTCGGACAGTCGCACCGCGGCGCCGTTGTGATAGGCCACGATGAGCGGCCGGTATTGATAGGCTTTGAGTAATTGGTCGGTTGCTCCGATCTGCCAACGCACATCTTCGTCACCGAGAGCGCCTTTCGCCTGGTTGGCATTTGCAGCCGCGAGCGTGGTGGCTACCTGATCGATACCAATCCCGTACTTATTCAGCAGCGTGGGGTTCATCTCGGCACGCACGGCGGGATGCGAACTGCCACCTACGTTGACCTCGGCGATCCCTGGAATTTGCGCAATCTTTTGCGCAAGAATGGAATCGGCTACGTCGTACATGTCGCGCTTTTCGACCGTATCCGAGGTCATGGTCAGGATCAGGATCGGCGAATCGGAAGGATTGACCTTCCAGTAGCCGGGATTACTGGGCAGATTGCTGGGCAGTTGACCGCGAGCGGCGTTAATAGCAGCCTGAACATCGCGGCCAGCAGCGTCGATGTTGCGATTCAAGTCGAACTGCAAAACGATGGACGTGCTGCCCAATTGGCTGGACGACGACATCTCGGAGATGCCAGCGATGCGCCCAAATTGGCGTTCGAGAGGCGTCGCTACGGCGGAAGCCATGGTCTCCGGGCTCGCGCCTGGAAGATTGGCGTGAACCTGGATCGTAGGGAATTCCACTTCCGGCAGCGGGGCGACGGGCAATAAGCGAAAGCCGAGAATGCCAGCCAAGGCAATGCCCGCAGTGAGCAGCGACGTGCCTACCGGCCTTCTGATGAAGGGGGCTGAGAGGCTCACATCCGCTCCATTGCAACCGATTCCGGCAGCGCCGCGGGACTGGTCGCTTGAGCGCGGGAATGGAAGAAGCGTTTGGCCAACCGGTCAAAGAACAGGTAGACCACCGGCGTGGTGTAAAGCGTGAGCACCTGGCTGACGATGAGTCCTCCGACGATGGTGATACCGAGCGGGCGTCGTAGCTCCGAACCGACACCGTGTCCCAGGGCTAAGGGAACGCCGCCAAACAGCGCGGCCATGGTGGTCATCATAATGGGACGGAAGCGCAACAGGCAGGCCTGATAGATCGCTTGCCGGGGAGACTTGCCCTCGTTCCGTTCAGCGTCGAGCGCAAAGTCGATCATCATGATGGCGTTCTTCTTCACGATGCCGATGAGAAGAATCAGACCGATGAGCGAAATGACGTTGAAGTCTTCATGGCAGATGTAAAGCGCGAGAATCGCACCCACGCCCGCCGAGGGAAGCGTGGAGAGAATCGTGATCGGGTGGATGTAGCTTTCGTACAGCACACCGAGCACAATGTAGACGACCACAAGCGCTGCGAGGATGAGGAGCGGCTCGTTTGAAAGCGAGTTTTGGAAGGCAGCTGCGGTGCCCTGGAAACTGGAATGAATGCTGGCGGGCATTCCGATCTCCTGCTCGGCCTGATTGATGGCCTGAACGGCGTCGCCCAGGGACTTACCGGCCGGAAGATTGAAGGAGATCGTGTTCACCGGAAATTGGCCTTGATGGTTGACGGTGAGCGGTGTGGTGGATTCTTCAAAGTGGGTGAAGCTGCTCAGCGGAACTTGCATTCCACCCGCCGAACGCACGTAGATGTTAGTGAGCGCCTGCGGATTCCGACGGAAGTCCGGGCCGACTTCCAGCACCACATGATATTGGTTCAACTGGGTGAACATCGTGGATACCAGCCGCTGGCCGAAGGCATCGTACAGCGTATTGTCGATTTGCTGCATGCTGATGCCGAGACGAGAGGCCGTATCGCGATCAATGACCAGAGTTGTCCGGAGGCCTGAATTCTGCTGATCGGAGGCCACGTCGCGAAG
>Ga0308176_10002893_pt1 | contig 10864 bp, 8 predicted proteins | sample PhyCR2_3_FD_203890 | JGI IMG/M metagenome (GOLD analysis project Ga0308176, IMG submission 203890) | Soil microbial communities from UC Gill Tract Community Farm, Albany, California, United States - DLSLS.C.R2 | ecosystem: Environmental > Terrestrial > Soil > Agricultural land | place: USA... | reverse complement strand
CGGCGCTGGCTGATTCAGCACGACGAGCTGCCCGCGGAGCCGCTGGTGGCCCAGATCCCGGTGTCGGTGCGGACCGACGAGGAGGTCGGCACATACGGCAACCGCATCATGCTCATGAGCGCGCCGCTGTTCACCGACGAGGCCGATCCGCTGCGGCGCCTGGAGCGCACGCATGATGCCCTGGTCGTGATGAAGGAGCGCCACCGCGCGCTTCCCGCGACCCTGCTGCAGGACGCCAACCACTTCATCCCGCCGGCCGTGTTCTCGCGCGCGGCGCGGCTCACGTTCAGCCTCGCCACGAGCCGTCCCGGCCGCCCGACCTGGAACCTCGTGATCTCGAACGTCCCCGGTCCGCAGTTCCCGCTCTACTGCGCGGGCGCGCGGCTGGTGGCGAACTACCCCGTGTCGGTGATCACGGACGGCATGGGCCTGAACATCACGGTCATGAGCTACTGCGGCAGCCTCGACTTCGGCATCGTCGCCGACCGCGCACAGATGCCTGACGTCGCGCTGCTCATGGACTGGCTGCGCGAGTCGCTCGCCGAGCTGATGCCGGCACCGGTCGTGACCGCATGACGCCGCCGACGCTGATCGTCATCGACGTCCAGCGTGCGTTCGACGACCCTGCCTGGGGCGAGCGCAACAACCCGCAGGCCGAGGCGAGGATCGCCGAGGCGATCGCCGGCTGGCGCGAGCGCGGCGCGCCCATCATCCATGTCCGCCACCGCAGCGTTGATCCCGAGGGGACGTTCGTCCCGGGCACGCCGGCGTTCGAGTTCAAACCCGAGGCCACGCCGGAAGAGGGCGAGCCGGTGATCACCAAGGACGTCAACAGCGCCTTCATCGGGACCGATCTCGAGGAGCGCCTGCGCGGCGCGGAGGTCGAGACTGTGGCGATCGCCGGGCTCACGACCGACCACTGCTGCTCGACGACGGCGCGGATGGCCGCGAACCTCGGCTTCCAGACCTGGGTGCTCGGCGACGCGATGGCCACGTTCGCGCGGCGCGATCCAGACGGCGAGCTGATCGGCGCGGACGACATGCACCGGACCGCGCTGGCGAGCCTGCAGGACGAGTTCGCCGAGGTCATCCCGACCGCGGTCGCGCTCGAGCGCATCTGATTGCTCAATACCCCCCAGGGGTATTTGATAGAATGGTCGACATGGAGCACCTCGAGCTCCCGATCACCGGGATGACTTGCGCCTCGTGCGCCAACCGCATCGAGCGCAGGCTCAACACGCTCGACGGCGTCAGCGCGTCGGTCAACTACGCGCTCGAGCGCGCCGCTGTCGAATTCGACCCGGCCGCGGTCGAGCCCACGGAGCTCGTGGCCGCGGTCGAGGCCGCCGGCTACGAGGCGACGCTGCCGTCCGCCGAGCCGCCCGCGGCCCCGGAGGAGCCTGACGAGAGCGCGCCGCTTCGCTTCCGGCTGATTGTCAGCGCGGTCCTCTCCGTGCCCGTGCTGCTCATGGCGATGATCCCGGCGCTGCAGTTCGACAACTGGCAATGGCTGTCGCTCCAGCTCGCCACGCCGGTCGTGATCTGGGGTGCATGGCCGTTCCACCGCGCGGCGTGGGCCAACCTCAGGCACGGCGCCGCCACGATGGACACGCTGATCAGCCTCGGCGTGCTCGCCGCCTGGCTGTGGTCGCTGTACGCGCTCTTCCTCGGCGACGCCGGTGCCAACGACATGCGGATGAGCTTCGACCTGATCCCGGAGGCGGGCGCCGGCCGGAACCAGATCTACCTCGAGACCGCGTCGATCGTGACGACCTTCATCCTCGCCGGCCGCTACTTCGAGGCGCGCGCCAAGCGCCGCGCCGGCGCCGCGCTCAAGGCTCTCCTGGAGCTCGGCGCCAAGGACGTGTCGGTCCTCGATCCGGACGGCAGCGAGCGCCGCGTGCCCATCGAGCAGCTCGCCGTGGGCGACCGCTTCGTGGTGCGGCCGGGCGAGAAGGTCGCCACCGACGGCGTCGTCGTCGATGGGACCTCCGCGGTCGACCAGTCGCTGCTCACCGGCGAGTCGGTGCCGGTCGAGAAGGCGCCGGGCGACAGCGTCGCGGGTGCGAGCGTGAACGCGGGCGGGCGGCTCGTCGTCGAAGCGACGCAGGTCGGCGCGGACACCGCGCTGGCGCAGATCGCGCGCCTCGTGTCCCAGGCGCAGACCGGCAAGGCGCCGGTGCAGCGGCTCGCCGATCGCATCTCGGGCGTGTTCGTACCGGTGGTGATCGTGCTGTCGCTGGCGACGCTCGCCTTCTGGCTGGGCGCGGGCGAGGACACCGCGCTCGCGTTCACCGCTGCCGTCGCGGTGCTGATCATCGCCTGCCCGTGCGCGCTGGGGCTCGCGACGCCGACCGCGCTGCTCGTCGGCACCGGCCGCGGCGCGCAGCTCGGCCTGCTGATCAAGGGCCCGGAGATCCTCGAGTCCACCCGCCGCGTCGACACGATCGTGCTCGACAAGACCGGCACCGTCACGACCGGGCGCATGAGCCTGGTCGAGGTCGCCGGCGACGAGACCATGCTGCGGATCGCCGGCGCCGTCGAGGACGCCTCCGAGCACCCGATCGCGCAGGCGATCGCGCGGGCGGCGCGCGAGCGGTTCGGCGCTCTTCCGGCGGTCGACGGCTTCGCCAATCGCGAGGGACTCGGCGTCGACGGCACCGTCGAGGGCCAGGCCGTGCGCGTCGGGCGCCCGGACGGACCGCTTCCGGCCGTCCTCGACGCCGCGCTACGCGCAGCGCAGGCCAAGGGCCGCACCGCGGTCGTCGCCTCGCTGCGCGGCGAGCCGCGCGCCGTGCTCGTCGTGGCCGACACCGTCAAGCCGACGTCGGCCGAGGCCGTCGCGCGCCTGAAGGCACTTGGCCTGCGCCCGGTCCTGCTCACCGGCGACAACGAGACAACCGCCCGGGCCGTGGCGGCCGAGGTCGGCATCGACGAGGTCATCGCCGAGGTGCTGCCGGCCGACAAGGCCGCCGTCGTCCGGCAGCTGCAATCCGAGGGCCGGGTGGTCGCGATGGCCGGCGACGGCGTCAACGACGCGCCGGCGCTCGCCCAGGCCGACCTCGGCCTGGCGATCGGCACCGGTGCCGACGTGGCGATCGAGGCGTCCGACCTCACGCTCGTCTCCGGCGACCTGCGCGCCGCGGCCGACGCCATCCGCCTGTCCCGCGCCACGCTGCGCACGATCAAGCAGAACCTCGGCTGGGCGTTCGGCTACAACGTCGCGGCGATCCCGCTGGCGGCCGCCGGCCTGCTCAACCCGGTGATCGCGGGCGCCGCGATGGCGTTCTCGAGCGTCTCCGTGGTGGGCAACGCCCTGCGCCTGCGCCGCTTCCGTTAGTCCCAAATCCGGCTCGAACACTTGCAATCCGGGGTCGGGGACGCGTTACGCTGGGCGCGAAAGGACCGATATGGAACCCAAGGATGGGGCCCCGCTGGTCTCGGCGGCGGCCATTATCGAAGGCCTGCCCGACGCGGTCGTCGCGATCTCGCCGGACGAGCGGATCGTATACGTCAACGCGCTGGCGGAGGAGCTGTTCGGCTACCGCCGCGACGAGCTGGTCAGCGGGCCGGTCCGGCGGCTGTGGCCGGTGCGCCTGCGCGACACCTACACGCGCAACATGCGCCACTACTTCGCCACCGAGCATCCGCTTCGGTTCGTCAGCGAGGTGTTCGGCCTGCGCGGCGACGGGACGGAGTTCGCCGGCGAGATGAGCTGGGGCGTCGTCGGCACCATCGACGGGCCGCTGCTGCTGGCGATCGGGCGCGACATCACGGCGCGGCAGATCTCGGACATGCGGCGGCAGGCGCTGGCGGCGATGAGCGAGCGCGCACTCGCCGGCGCCGATCCGGCCCAGCTGGCCGCCGAGGCCGAGACGCTGCTGCGCAGCACGCTGCCTGTCTCGGGCGCGTGGGTGTGCCCGGACCCGGACGTGGCGGTCGACGCGACCCTACGCCTGCCGGTCGGCGGCGCAGGCGAGCTGCTGCTCGCCACGGAGCGCCCGCTGACCGACGAGGAGACGACGCTGGTCCATGCAGTTGCGAACATCCTCGCCACAGCGCTGGCGCGGCTGCGGGACGAGGAGCGGATGCGCCACGACGCGCTGCACGATCCGCTGACCGGGCTGGCGAACCGGACGCTCCTGCACGACCGCCTCGCGCACGCCGTGGCCCAGGCCGAGCGCGGCCTGGGAGACACCTGCGTGCTGTTCGTGGACCTCGACGACTTCAAGCGCGTAAACGACCTCCATGGCCACCAGATCGGCGACGAGCTGCTCGCGACGCTCGGCGGCCGGCTGCTCGGCGCGGTGCGCCCGGCCGACACGGTGGCGCGCATGGGCGGCGACGAGTTCGTGATCGTGTGCGAGCAGATCGACATCGTTGGCGCGCTGGCGCTGGCCGACCGCCTCGAGGCGGCGATCGCCGAGCCGGTCGGCGCCGGCGGGATCGTGCACCGCCTGTCGGCGAGCATCGGCATCGCGCTCGGCCCGGGCGCCGGTGACGCGCTGCTGCGCAATGCCGACGCCGCGGTCTACCGCGCCAAGGCCGCCGGGGGCGCGCGCATCGAGGTCTTCAGCGCGAGCTGAGCTGCGGCACCCGCGCGACCGGCACCAGCTCGCTCGTGACCAGGCCGATCTCGCCGGCGATCGAATCGACGATCTCGAACCAGCGGCGCGTGCGCTCGGGCGTGTCGACGATCACGGTCACGACCGGCACGTGGCGGCGGGCCTGCAGGAAGCGGTCGCCGTGTGGCGCATGGTCGCCGTGGTAGCCCCAGATGCCGCGCAGGCTCGTGGCGCCCGCGGCGCCGGCCTCGCGCAGCGCGCGGATCAGGTGCTGGTAGGTCGGCCCGCTCGCGTACACCATGAGCTTCTGCCAGACGTCCTCGCCGCCGGGCACCTCGTTGGGATCGCCGATCCGCTCCAGTGTGATCAGGGGGCGAGCGAGCATCGCCGTCAGCTCCGCGAGGACGCCGGCAATGCGCTCGCCCTCCCCCACCGCGATGATCATCATCGGCACCTGAGCGTTGCGTGCGAAGAACCGCGCGCGCTCGCGCAGGCCGTGCGCCGTCCCGTCGATGCCGAGCAGCACGGTGGCGCCCGCGATGCCGCGGCGGTGCAGCAGGTCGACGACCGCCAGGTATGCCGGCCGGCCGTTCGCCCGCTCCTGGCGCCCGACGTAGACGGTCAGCTTCGTCGTCTCTGGCAGCGGCTCCCGCGTCTGCCCCTCGCCCGTGATCATCCGCGCGCGCTCGAGCGTTACGAGGCCGTCGAACTCAAGCCGCTCCACCTCCTCGTGCGCCGCCTCGATCCGCTCGCGAGTATCCACCGCGACCGACACGATCGGCAGGTCCTCCGACAGCGTCAGCAGCCGGTCGGTGCGCAGGTGGTGCTTGTGCCCGAAGCCCTCGACGCCGCGCAGCACGAGGCTCGTCCGCAGCTCGTGGCGCGCGTAGATCTCGGTGAACGCGTCGGCGAGAAAGCCGCCGTTCGCCCGGTCGCGCTCCCCGAAGTACGTTGTCAGCTTGAGGCAGTCGTCGTTCACCGGCATCCGCGAACCTACAGCGAGTATGCACGAGCATCACGACCTCCCTACGGCAGGCCGGCCGCTCACGACGGTCGCGATCTCCGCGACGCTCCACTGCCTCACCGGCTGTGCCATCGGCGAGGTCCTCGGCATGGCCATCGGCACCGGGCTGGGCCTGTCGAACTGGTGGACGGTCGTCCTGTCCGTGGCCCTGGCATTCGTGTTCGGCTACAGCCTCACGAGCCTGCCGCTGCTGCGGGCAGGCCTGGCGCTCGGCGCCGTGATCCCGATCGCGCTGGCCTCCGACACGTTCTCGATCGTGGTCATGGAGATCGTCGACAACGCGATCATGGTCGTCGTGCCGGGCGCGATGAACGCAGGGCTCGGCGTGCTCCTGTTCTGGGGCTCGCTGGCGTTCTCGCTGTCGATCGCGTTCGCCGTCGCGGTCCCGGTCAACCGCTGGCTGATCGCGCGCGGCAAGGGCCATGCCGCGGTCCACGCCACCGGCATCCACGGCGGTCCGTCACCGCGCCTGGTGGGAAGCGCCCTGGGGGTCGCGTTCGTGTTCGGCGCGACGGTCCTGCTGGCCGAGGCGCTCTGAGCTGGTGCGTGAAGCGCACGTGTGATCCCGTGGTCCCGCCCAGCGGGACTCGGGGATCACACGTCGGGAGTGGACACGTCCCGCGGGAACAACACGGCCGGCGCGCCCGCCGCTACTTAATCGCGTCGTAGACCTTGAACAGCGGCAGGTACATCGAGATGACGATGAAGCCGACGATGCCGCCGACGATCACGATCATGACCGGCTCGAGGATCGAGGTGAGGGACTTGACGGCCGCGTCCACCTGGTCCTCGTAGAAGTCGGCGATCTTCGAGAGCATGGTGTCCAGGGAGCCCGTCTCCTCGCCGACGGAGACCATGTGACTGACCATGGTCGGGAAGACCGAGGACTCCTTGAGCGGGTCGGCGATCGTGCCGCCGCTCTTGACGGATTCGATCACGCCGGCCATCGCCTGCTCGATGACATGGTTGCCGGCGGTCTTGCCGGTGATGTCGAGCGCGTGCAGCAGCGGCACGCCGGCGGAGACGAGCGCTGACAGCGTGCGCGACCAGCGGGCGAGGGCGACCTTCTGGACGATGTCGCCGATCTTCATCGGCACGCGCAGCCGGAAGCGATCCCACTGTGGGCGGCCCTTCTCGGACTTCTTCCACTTGCGGAAGGCCCAGACCGCGGCGAAGGCGCCGCCGAACATCACGTACCAGTAGCCGGTGATCGCCTGCGAGAGCATCACGGTGACCTTCGTGATCGGCGGCAGGCCGCCACCGAACTGCTTGAAGACGCCGATGAAGACGGGCACGAGGAAGGCGACCAGGGCGAGCAGCACGCCGCCCGCGAACGTGAGCACGACGGCCGGATAGGTCATCGCGGACTTGACCTGACGGCGCAGCGAGTCGGCCTTCTCCAGCTGGTCGGCGACGCGGATCAGGGATTCGTCGAGCATGCCGCCGGTCTCGCCGGCGCGGGTCATGTTGACGAACAGCGGATCGAAGATCGCGGGGTGGCGCTCCAGCGCGTCGGACAGCGGCAGGCCGGCCTCGACGTCCTTGCGGACGGCGACGATCGCCTCCTGGAGCTGCTTGTTCTCGGTCTGCGCCTCGAGCACGTACAGCGCGCGCAGGATCGTCATGCCCGACTGGACCATCGTGGCCAGCTGGCGGGTCATGACCGCCAGGTCGGTCGCGCTCAGCTTGTCGAAGAACGAGATGTTCAGCTCGCGCGACTGGTGCTTGGCGCTGATGTCGAGGACGATCAGCCCGCGCGACTTCAGCTGGTCGGAGACGACCTGCTTGGTGTCCGCCTCGACCTCGCCCGTGGCCTTCGCCCCGGTGAGGTCCATCGCCTTGAAGACGTAGGTGGCCATGGGTTACGCGGCAACCCCGACGGGAGCCCCGCCACCGCCGGCGCTCATGAGGCGCTTGAGCTCGTCCGGCGTCGAGGAGGTGTTCTCGGCGAGGCGCTGGGTGATCTTGCCCGCGCGCACGAGCGTCGCCAGCGCGGCGTCCATCGTCTGCATGCCCGACGCGGCGCCGGTCTGCATCGTGGAGTAGATCTGGTGGGTCTTGCCCTCGCGGATGAGGTTGCGGACGGCGGCCGTGGGCACGAGCACCTCGCAGGCCACGACGCGGCCGGAGCCGTCAGCGGTCGGCAGCAGCGTCTGGGTCATCACGCCCTGCAGGGCGACCGAGAGCTGCACGCGCACCTGCTGCTGCTGGTGGGCCGGGAAGACGTCGATCATGCGGTCGATCGACTGCGGCGCGTCCTGGGTGTGCAGCGTGGCGAACACGAGGTGGCCGGTCTCCGCCGCGGTCAGCGCGGTCGAGATCGTCTCCAGGTCGCGCATCTCGCCGACGAGGATCACATCGGGGTCCTGGCGCAGCGCGCCCTTCAGGGCCATGTCGAAGGACTGCGCGTCGGAGCCCAGCTCACGCTGGTTGACGATGCACTTCTTGTGGCCGTGGAGGAACTCGATCGGATCCTCGACGGTCATGATGTGCTCCTCGCGCGTGGCGTTGATCTCGTCGATCATCGACGCCAGCGAGGTCGACTTGCCAGAGCCGGTCGGGCCCGTGACGAGCACGAAGCCACGCGGCTTCTTGCAGAAGTCGTGAACGACGGACGGCAGCCCGAGGTCGTCGATCGGCGTGATGATCGACGGGATCAGGCGGAACGCGGCGCCGAGCGAGGAGCGCTGGAAGTAGGCGTTGACGCGGAAGCGCGCCTTGCCGGGGATCGAGTAGGCGAAGTCGATCTGCCAGTCGGTCTCCAGCCGCTGGCGCTGATCGTTGGTGAGGATGCCGTAGATGATCTCGCGGGTGTCCGCGGGCATCAGCTTCGGGTACTCCTCCAGCGGGATCAAGCGCCCGCGCACGCGGACCATCGGCTGCGAGCCGGACGTGATGTGGAGGTCGGAGGCCCGGCGTTCGAGGACGTCGAGCAGCAGGTCGGCAAAGTCGAATCTCACGCTCTTCCCTATCGGCCGCTGGACATCAGTTCTTGACTCACGACACGGCCCCACTGCCGGTGACACGCGAAACCTCGGCGATCGAGGTGCGCCCGAGCTTGACCTTCTCGAGCCCGTCCTCGCGCAGCCGGCGCATCCCGTTGCGAACCGCGACCTCGGCGATCTGGTCGGCCGAGGCGCGCGCGATCGCCAGATCGCGGATCTCCTCGTTGACCAGCATCACCTCGTAGAGGCCCATCCGGCCCTTGTAGCCGCTCATCCCGCAGCGCGAGCAGCCCTTGGGCTCGTAGGCCTCTATGTCCACGACCGAGTGGAAGCCGTGGTCGCGCAGGACCTCCGCGGAGAGGATCGTGCGCTCCTTGCAGTGTTGGCAGAGCGTGCGCGCAAGCCGCTGGGCGACCACGCAGTCGACCGCGCTCGAGACGAGGAACGGCTCGATGCCCATCTCGACGAGGCGCGTGATCGCGCCCGGGGCGTCGTTCGTGTGCAGCGTGGAGAGGACGAGGTGGCCGGTGAGGGCCGCCTCGATCGCGATCTGGGCGGTCTCGCGGTCGCGGATCTCACCGACCATGATGATGTCGGGGTCGGCGCGCATCATCGAGCGCAGGCCGTTGGCGAAGGTCAGGCCGGCCCGGGGGTTTGTCTGGATCTGCGTGATCCCGTCGAGCTGGTACTCGACCGGATCCTCGATCGTGATGATGTTCTTCTCGGGCGTGTTGATCTCGGTCAGCGCCGCGTACAGCGACGTCGACTTGCCCGATCCGGTCGGACCCGTCACGAGGACGGCGCCGTAGGCCTGGCGGATCGCGCGCGAGAAGCGTGTGCGCTGCTGCTCTGCCATGCCAAGGCGGTCGAGGTCCATTCGCACGCTGTCCTTGTCCAGGATGCGCATGACAGCGCCCTCACCGTGCACGCTCGGTAGCGTCACGACACGGAGGTCAACGTGATGGCCGTCGATCGCAAGGCCCACACGGCCGTCCTGCGGGATCCGCCGCTCGGCGATGTCCAGGTCGCTCATGATCTTGATGCGCGACACGACGCCGGCGACCATCCGCCGCGGGACCGTCGTGGAGGTCTGCAGCACGCCGTCGATGCGGAAGCGGACGGCCATCTCCTTGCCGTCGGGCTGGAAGTGGATGTCGGAGGTTCCCTGCTCGACCGCCTGGGCGATGATCTGGTTGACGAGCTTGATGACCGGCGCGTCGTCGGCGGACTCGCGCAGGTCGACGATCTCGGCGGGGCCGTCGGTCTCGACGTCCTCCATCGAAGTCGAGGCGACGACGTCGTCGAGCCGCGTCAGGCGGGTGACCAGCGCGGCGATGTCCTCGCGGCTGGCAACGGCGACCTTGACCTCGTAGCCGGTGAGGAGCGCGACGTCGTCGCGCACGAGCACGTTGGCGGGATCGGTCATCGCCACCAGCACGGTGCGCTCGTTGACGAACGAGATCGGCACCGCGTCGTAGCGCTTGGCGTTGGCGCTGGAGATGAGGTTCGCCGCCGCCATGTCGACCTTGAAGACGCCGAGATCGATGTGGTCGAGGCCGTGGCGCGCAGCGATCGCGCGGCTGAGCTGATCGTGGTTGATCGCGCCCTGGTCGAGCAGGATCGACTCGGGCGTCGAGCCCTGCTGGCGAGCGAGCTCGATCGCCGCCTGCACGGTCTCGTGAGGCGAGTAGCCGAGCTGGATGATCACGTCCGACAGGAAACGCGTGGTGCCGCCGCGCACGGTCGGCGGCGTGATCCCGTCCCAGTCGGGCGGCGGCTGGGCAGGGGCTAGCGCACCGGCGACTGCGCCCGCGGGAACAGGGCGGAGATGGGACGGCTTGTCTGTCATCTCGTCTGGCGATGCCTCCACGCCCTACGAGCATCGGCTATTTGGCCAGTTGGCTTGATCCCCAGATCAGGGGAGCTGGACGGCCGCGCGCATGGCTTCCAGGGGCGCCTCGCGGCCGGTCCAGAGCGTGAACGACAGCGCGCCCTGGCGGACCAGTAGCTCGAGGCCGTCGACCACGCGCCCGCGGGCGGCGCGCGCGAGCGCCGTCCCACCCGGGCGATAGGCGAAATCCACGACCAGCTCGTAGCCGGCCGGGTCGAGCGGCAGCTCGTCGGCGTCGTGCATCCCGACCGGCGTGCAGTTCACCAGCGCCTCGACATCGGCCGGCTGGCCCACAACTTGAGCCGGCAGGTCAGAAGCCCGACCCGGCGTGCGCGCCATGACGAAGACCTCACAGCCGGCGCCGGCCAGCGCGTGGACCGCGGCGCGCGCGCTGCCGCCCGCGCCCAGGACGAGCGCGCTGCGCGGTGGCTCGCCGATC
>Ga0308176_10002891_pt1 | contig 10870 bp, 9 predicted proteins | sample PhyCR2_3_FD_203890 | JGI IMG/M metagenome (GOLD analysis project Ga0308176, IMG submission 203890) | Soil microbial communities from UC Gill Tract Community Farm, Albany, California, United States - DLSLS.C.R2 | ecosystem: Environmental > Terrestrial > Soil > Agricultural land | place: USA... | reverse complement strand
CACGCGGGGCGTGAGCGGACAAGCACGGTGCCGGCTTCATTGACGGCGATGCCGTCGACATGGACAATTCGCGGTTCGCCGCGTCCCGCGCGGCCCGTGGCTATGTAGCTCAGCCGGTTAGAGCACAGCACTCATAATGCTGGGGTCGGTGGTTCGAGTCCACCCATAGCCACCATGCGTGACATGCACTGCCCCACGTACCGCGCGTACGACTCGGCGTCCGGATGGACATCTTCAAGACTTTCACCATCGAGGCCGCCCACCGGCTGCCCCACGTGCCGGCCGGCCACAAGTGCGCGCGCCTGCATGGGCACTCGTTCCGGATCGAGCTGCGGGTCGCCGGCGAGCCGGATGCCCATAGCGGCTGGATCATGGATTTCGCCGACATCAAGGCCGCTTTCCAGCCGCTCCATGAGCAGCTGGACCACCATTACCTCAACGACATCGACGGCCTGGACAACCCGACCAGCGAGCGCCTGGCGCAATGGATCTGGACGCGCCTGAAGCCGGCGCTGCCGCTGCTGGACGAAGTCGTCGTCCATGAGACCTGCACCTCGGGCTGCCGCTATCGCGGCCAATAACCTCGCAAGCCGTTGAATCCAAACGGCTTGTGAACCGTTCGTCGAATGACGACGCTGGATGTTGCAATGCAACATTTCCGGGTTTATGCTGCAACGCACAAAACCGGCATTCCCTGCCGGATCAGCGCAGGAGACCCGCCATGAACCAGCAGTTCAACCAGTTCAACGACCAGTTCGCTTCGGCCTCGCGCCAGTTCGCCGACACCGCCAGCCAGGTCAGCCGCCTTGCCCTGGGCAACGCCGAGCAGGTGTTCGGTGTGCAGCTGGCCGCGATCGAGCAGAACGTCAACGCCACGTTCGCCTTCTGGGGCCAGCTGGCCGAAGCGCGTGATGTCGACGGCCTCAAGGCGCTGTGGCCCAACGGCGTGCAGGTTGCGCGCGAGAACGTGCAGCGCGCGATCGACGCCGGCCAGGACGTGATCGGCCGCACCCTGAAGACCAACGAAGCGATCGGCCAGATCGCCAAGGGCCAGTTCGAGCGCGCCACCGCGCAGGCCAAGGACGTCGCCGCGCAGGTCAGCCAGGCCGCCCACAAGGCGACCGAGCAGGCCAGCGAGCAGGTCAAGGCCGGCGGCAAGGCCGCCAAGTAAGTCACACACGCCGGGCACGTCCCGGCACGCGGCTCTCTCTCCCCGCGAGTGGACCCGGCAGTGAAGACTGCCGGGTTTTTTTATGGCGCGCCGCGAGCAGCGCCGGTAGCGATTCCGTCCAGCGCTGCGCCGCGCGCGTTCAACCCGTCGACGCGAAGGCCCGGAGCCTACAGCGTCGACGGCGCATGCACGTCCTTGGGCACCTCGTCCAGCTTGTCGCCGAGCAGGCGGCGCACGATCGCGTAGAACACCGGGATGAACAGCAGCCCGAGGAACGTCGCCGCGAGCATGCCGCCGATCACGCCGGTGCCGATCGCATGGCGCGCATTCGCGCCGGCGCCGGTGGATACCGCGAGGGGCAGCACGCCCATGATGAAGGCGAGCGAGGTCATCAGGATCGGCCGCAGGCGCAGCTTCGCCGCTTCCACCACCGCCACGCCCAACGGCTTGCCGGCGTTGCGCTCCTGGATCGCGAATTCGACGATCAGGATCGCGTTCTTCGCCGCAAGGCCAATCACGGTGATCAGTCCAATCTTGAAATAGATGTCGTTCGGCAAGCCGCGGATCATCGACAGCGCCACCGCGCCCAGCACGCCGACCGGCACCACCAGCAGCACCGACACCGGCACCGACCAGCTTTCGTACAACGCCGCCAGGCACAGGAACACGACGACGATCGACAGGATCATCAACATCGTGGTCTGGCTGCCGGACAGGATTTCCTGGTGCGATTGCCCGGCCCAGTCGTAGCCGAAGCCGGCCGGCAACTGTTTCTCGACGATGGTCTGCATCGCGTTCATCGCTTCGCCGGAGCTGTGGCCAGGCGCCTGCGAGCCGACGACTTCCACCGCGGCAAAGCCGTTGTAGCGGGTCAGGGCCGGTGGCGCGACGGTCCACTTCGCGTCGACGACGTTGCTCAGTGGAATCATCGCAGGCACGCCGCTGGTATCGCCGCTGCCCGACGCCGCACTGCCGTTCACCGGAGTGTAGAAATGCGACAGCGAATCGGCGCCGGTGCGATACGGCGCGTCGGCCTGCATCGTCACGCGCTTCACGCGGCCGCCCTGGACGAAGTCGTTGACGTACACCGGCGCCAGCATCAGCTGGATCGCGCTGTAGATGTCGCCGACCGACAGGCCCATCGCCTGCGCCTGCACGCGATCGACGTCGAGCTTGAGTTGCGGCGCATCGGCCAGCGTGTTCGGCCGCACCGCCATGAGCGCCTTGTTCTGGCTGGCGGAGCCCATCAGCGTGCCCAACGCCTGGCCGAGCGCTTCGCGGCCCTGGCCGCTGCGATCCTGCAGGTACATGTCGAAGCCGCCGAACTGCCCGAGTCCATTCACCGTCGGCAGGTTCAACACGAAGATCTGCGCATCGCGGATCCCGAACAGCGCCATGTTCGCCTTCTGGATGAAGTCGCTGGCCGTGACCTTGCGCTCGCTCCACGGTTTGAGCTTGATGAACGCCATGCCGACGTTCTCGCCCTGGCCGACGAAGCTGAAGCCGGCGACCTGCATCATGCCCTCGAAGCCTTCCTGCTTATCGATCGCGGCGCGGACCTGCTCGAACACGGCGTCGGTCCGGCGCAGCGTCGCGCCCGGCGGCAGCTGCACGATCGCCAGCGCGTAGCCCTGGTCTTCTTCCGGCAGGAAGCTGCCGGGCATGCGCGTGAACAGCAGCGCGCACAGGCCCGCGAGCGCGGCGAACACGATCATCCAGCGCGGCGCATGCCGCACCGCGCTGCCGATGTGGCCGACGTAGGTGCGGCTCAGGCGCGTGTAGATGTTGTTGAAGCCGCGGAAGATCGGATTGCGGCTGTCGTGGTGCGCGCTGGGCTTGAGCAGGCTGGCGCACAACGCGGGCGTGAAGCCCAGCGCCAGGAACGCCGAGAACACCATCGCCATCGCGATCGTCAGCGCGAACTGCTTGTACACCGCGCCGGCGCTGCCGGCCTGCAACGCGCTGGGGACGAACACCGCCGCCAGCACGATGGTGATCGCGATCACCGCGCCGCTGATCTGGTGCATCGCCTTGCGCGTGGCTTCGTAGGGCGACAGGCCTTCCTCGGTCATGATGCGTTCGACGTTCTCGATCACCACGATCGCGTCGTCGACGACGATGCCGATCGCCAGCACCATGCCGAACAGGCTGAGCTGGTTGATGGTGAACCCGATGATCTTCATCCCCAGGAACGTACCCAGCAGCGCCACCGGGATCACCAGCGTCGGGATCAGCGTCGCGCGCAGGTTCTGCAGGAACAGCAGCATCACCAGGAACACCAGCACCATCGCCTCGGCCAGCGTCTTGACCACCTCGTGCACCGAGATGCGCACGAAGTCGGAACTGTCGTAGGGCGAGAACCACTGCACGCCGGCCGGGAAGCTCGGTTGCAGCTCGGCCATGCGGTCCTTCACCGCCGCCGCGACCGCGAGCGCGTTCGCGCCCGGTGCCAGCTGCACCGCGAAACCGGCCGCGGGCTGTCCGTTCCACTTCAGGTCGAAACCCTGCGCCGAACCGGACAACTCCACCCGTGCGACGTCCTTCAGCCGCACGGTGGCGCCGCTGGGATCGGTGCGCAGCAGGATCTGCTCGAACTGCTGTGGCGTGCTGAAGCGGCCTTCGGCGGACACCGAGGCGGTGAACATCTGCGAGTCCGGCGACGGTTCGCCGCCGACCGCGCCGGCGGAAAACTGCACGTTCTGTCCGCGCACCGCCGCCAGCACCTGGCTGGCCGAGAGGCCGTAGGCGTGCAGCTGGTCGGGGTTGAGCCAGATGTGCATGGCGTATTCGCCGCCGAACAGCTGGGTGCTGCCGACGCCGGGCACGCGCGCCACCTGGTCGAGCACGCGCGAGGCCAGGAGGTCGGCCAGCGCATCGCGGCCGATCGCCGGATTGGTCGATTTCAGCGCGACCACCAGCAGGAAGCCGGAGTTGGCCTTGGCCACGGTCACGCCCTGCTGCACGACCTCGGTCGGCAGGCGCGGCGTCGCCTGCGAGACCTTGTTCTGCACCTGCATCTGCGCGGTGTCCGGATCGGTGCCGGGCTTGAACGTCAGGTTGATCGACGAACCGCCGTTGGAACTGGACGAGCCGCTGAAGTAATCCAGGTTGTCGATGCCGGTGAGCTGCTGCTCGATGATCTGGGTGACCGCGCGCTCGGTGGTTTCGGCACTCGCGCCCGGGTACACCGCCTGCACGCCGACCTGGGTCGGGGCGATGTTCGGATAGGACTCCACGCCCAGGCTGCCGATCGACAGGCTGCCGGCGATCACGATCAGGATCGCGATCACCCAGGCGAACACCGGGTGTTCGATGAAGTAACGCGACATGGCTCAGCCCTGCTTGGTGGCGGCAGCCGCCGGCTGCGTGGGAGCGGCCGGAGCCGACGTGGTCGCCGGCACGGCCTTGGCCGGCTGGCCCGGCTGCGCACGCTGCAAGCCGGACACGATCACCTTGTCGCCGTTGGCGACGCCGCCGCTGACGACCCAGTCGCTGCCCTGCAGGCGTTCGGTGGTGACGTCCTTGCGCGCGACCTTGCCGTCGCTGCCGACGACGAGGACGTAGGCGCCCGCCGCATCGCGCTGGACTGCGGTCTGCGGGATCAGGAACGCCTGCCCGCTGTCGCCGAGCGAGGCCATGATCGTCACGAACGTACCCGGCAGCAGTTGCTTGTCCGGGTTGGGGATGCGCGCGCGCAGCGACACCGCGCCGGTTGCGGGATCGACCACGTCACCGGAGAAGTCCAGCGTGCCGGGGTGCGCGTACGCGGTGCCGTCGGGCAGCAGCACCTGCACCTGGTTGGCGGCGCCGTCGCCACCGGCCTGGCGGATGTGCTCGCGCTCGGCGACGCTCATCGAGAAGTTCACGTACAGCGGGTCGATCTGGTCGACGGTGGTCAGCAGCGTGGCGTCGCCCTGCCCGACCAGCGCACCTTCGGTGACCTGCTGCTTGCCGGCGCGACCGCTGATCGGCGCGCGCACGGTGGCGTAGCCGCGGTTGATGCGCGCGGTCTCGACGCCGGCCTTCGCCTGCTGCACCGAGGCGCCGGCGCTGCGTTCGGCGGCGATCGCGTTGTCGTAGTCGGACTGCGAGATGTATTTCTGCGGCAGCAGCTGGCGGGCGCGGTCGGCGGCCGACTTGGCGTTGGCATAGGTCGCCTGCGCCTGCGCGAGCGCGGCCTCGCTCTGGCCGAGCGCGGCCTGCAGCTGCGCCGGGTCGATCAGGAACAGCACCTGGCCCTCGCGCACGTCGCTGCCTTCCTCGTACACCCGCCGCTGCAGCACGCCCGGCACCCGCGCGCGCACGTCGGCGCTGCGGAACGCCGCGAGGCGGCCGACGAGCTGCTGCTGCATGGACACGCGGGTCGCGTGCGCGGTGATCACGCCCACTTCCGGGGGCGGCATCTGCCCGCCCGGCCCGCCGGGGCCCGCCGCCTCCTGCTTGCCACAGGCGGCCAGTACAACCACTGAGAAGCCGGCGATCGCCAGCGCGCGCAACGAAGGGGTCATCGGTGGGGGCTCCGGATCACCGCTCCCCGCGGGGAGCATCAATATGGGGTGTATTCCTATACCGGGCAGTCTAGCATTCAGGCCCATGAACACCCGTGCCAGAAGTGCTGACGCGGGCGCACGGATCAGGCCGGAAGCGTGAGGTAGCGCGAGAATGCCCGGCCGTCGGCGTCGGCCGCGTGAGGCAGCCAGCCAAGGCACGGCGCCGCGATCCGCGCCTGCAACATCGCGCGTTGTTCCTCGCGGCAGGCCATGTCCGGATCGATGGCGTTGCCGATCCAGCCGAGCAGTGGAAAGCCGTCGGCGGCGATCGCGCGCGCGCTGAGGATGGCGTGGTTGAGGCAGCCCAGGCGCAGGCCGACCACCAGCACCACCGGCAATTCCAGCGCCCGCACCAGGTCGGCTTGGCGCAGCGACGCCGACAGCGGCGCTTCCCAGCCGCCGACGCCTTCGACCACCACCTGTGGTGCCAGTGCCCGCAGCCGCGCATGGGCGGCGAGCAGGGGCGCCAGCTGCACGTCGACGCCCGCGGCGCGCGCGGCCAGTTCGGGGGCCAGCGGCAAGGGCAATGCGTAGGGATTCACGTCCGCGTACGCCGGCGTCGGATCGCTCGCCGCCTGCAGCGCGAGCGCATCCTCGTTGCGCCAGCCTTCCGCTGTCTGTTCGCAGCCACTGGCGACCGGCTTCATGCCCACCGCGCGCGCGCCACCCGCGCGCAGCGCATGCAGCAGCGCGCTGCTGGCCAGCGTCTTGCCGATGCCGGTGTCGGTCCCGGTGACGTAACAGCCCTGTCCATGCATCCAGACATGCTAGCAAGCCCGCCGCGGCCTTCGCGCCGTACCGGGCCCGCGCGCGTAGACTGCGCGGATGTTCGCAACCGCCGACCTGTCCGGCACCAAGCCGGAGCAATACGCCCAACTGCTGGCGCAGGCGCGCGCGCTGCTTGCGGGCGAACCCGATCGCATCGCCAATGCCGCGAACCTGTCGGCGCTGGTCTACCACGCCTTGCCGCAGCTCAACTGGGTCGGCTTCTATTTCTTCGACGGCACCGAACTGGTGGTCGGCCCCTTCCAGGGACTGCCCGCGTGCGTGCGCATCCCACTGGACAAGGGCGTGTGCGGCGCGGCCGCGCGCAGCCGGCGCACGCAGCGCGTCGACGATGTCGATGCGTTCGACGGCCACATCGCCTGCGATTCGGCCTCGCGTTCGGAACTCGTCGTGCCGCTGTACGTCGACGACACGCTCGTCGGCGTGTTCGACATCGACAGTCCGGTGACGCATCGCTTCGACGACGACGACCAGGCCGGGCTGGAAGCGATCGCCGCCTGCTTCGTCGCTGCATGCGTCGAGGAACAAGTCGCATGACCACGCCGGAGAAACTGCGCAACGTGGGCCCGAAGTCGGCAGCGTGGTTGCGCCAGGTCGGATTGCGCACGCGCGAGGACCTCGCCTCCGTCGGAGCGGTGGACGCCTTCATGCGCGTCAAGCGCGCCGGCTTCAAACCCAGCCTCAACCTGTTGTATGCACTGGAAGGCGCGCTGTGCGACTGCCATTGGCAGGAGGTGCCCGAGGAGCGGCGCAGCGAACTCGTCGCCCAGGCCGAAGGCAAGATCGCGTTGCTGCCGGCGCCGCGCGGCCGTCCCGCCGCGGGACCGGTGACGACGACGATGATGGCGCACGAGGACGAAGGCCACGACGGCGGCGGCCTGTCGCTGTTCGATCCGATCGAAGGCGACATCCGCGAATAGGTTTTGCGGACGCGCAGGTTTTGCGGATTGGTCCGCGCTCGCATAGACTGCGCGCGCTTCGAGGTGACCTGCGGACTGTCGTCCAAGGGTTGAAACGGGAAGCCGGTGACACAGCGCATTGCGCGCCGTCAGTCCGGCACTGCCCCCGCAACGGTAAGCGAGACAAGCCGCGACATCCGCCACTGTGCATTGCACGGGAAGGCGTCGCAGCCGGATTGCACGCAATCCACTCGCAAGTCCGGAGACCGGCCTCGGAGTCACTGGTTGCGATGCGGCGGGCATTGCGGCGGCGGTGCCGCCTGCTGTCCGCGGCCCTTCGCATGCATGGCTTCCCATGGCGACTCCCTCGACATCGATGCGCGCGGGCGTGCGCGCCGGAGATCTTCCATGCACTTGCGAATCCTCACCGCAGCCATTGCGCTGTTTCTTCCTACATGCGCGCTGGCGCAATCGACTGCGGCAACGGATGGCCCCGGCGACCTCGACGAAATCACCGTCACCGGCACCCGCACCGCGCTCACCGTCGACCAGTCGCTGTCGGCGGTCGAGGTCATCGACCACGCGCAGATCGAGCGCAGCCAGGCGCATTCGCTGCCGCAACTGCTGCGCGGCCGCGCCGGCATCAACCTCGTCAACCAGGGTGGCCTGGGCAAACTGACCACCCTGTTCCTGCGCGGCACCGAATCCGACCAGACGCTGCTGCTGGTCGATGGCGTGCGCATCGGTTCGTCGACCTCGGGCCTGGCGGCGCTGCAGGACATACCGCTGGACAGCATCGACAGGATCGAGATCGTGCGCGGGCCGCGCTCGAGCCTCTACGGCTCCGAAGCGATCGGCGGCGTGATCCAGATCTTCACCCGCCACCCCACCACCGGCATCACGCCGCAACTGCGCGTCGGCGCCGGCAGCCATGGCCTGCGCGAAGCCGGCGCCGGCATGGACGTCGCCAATGCGCGCGGCTGGTTTGGCGTCAACGTCAGCCGGCAGCTCGACGACGGCATCAATGCCTGCCGTGCCGGCGCGCCCGGGTTCGCCGGCTGCGGCGATCCCACGCCGGATCCCGACCACGACGGTTACCGACGCAGTGCGCTCTCGCTGCGCGGCGCACTGAAGTTCAGCGATGCATGGACGCTGGAAGGCAATGCACTGCGCGGCGAAGGCCATAACGCGTACGACTCCAACCCCGACTTTTTCCTTCCCGACAACTCCGACACGGTGCAGCAGGTGATTGGCGGCAAGCTGCGCTACGCGCCCAATGCGCGCGTGGGCGTGCAGTTCATTGCCGGCCGCAACATCGATGCCTCAAAGGACTTCCTCGGCGACAGCTATGTCGATCGCTTCGACAGCACGCGCGATACCGCGTCGCTGCAGGGCGACTTCGGCGTGGCCGCGGGGCAGCTGCTCACGCTCGGCTACGACTGGTCGCGCGACCACGGTGTCGTCGCGAGCGCGTTCTCCGGCTTCGACAAGTCGCGTGGCAACCGCGCCGGATTCGTGCAGTACCAGGGCCGCTTCGGCCGCAACGACCTGCAGGCCGCGCTGCGCCACGACGACAACGACCAGTTCGGCGGCCACGACACCGGCAGCCTGGCTTGGGGCATCGATGCCGCGCACGGCCTGCGTTTCACCGCCAATGCCGGCACTGCGTTCAAGGCGCCAACGTTCAACGAGCTGTATTACCCGTATTACGGCAACGAGGCGCTGCGCCCCGAGACATCACGCAGTGTCGAAGCGGGAATCGCCCAGCGGCTGGCCAAGTGGCATTGGCAACTCAACGCCTTCCGCACGACCATCGACGACCTGATCAGTTACGACCCTACGCTGTTCGTCGCCAACAACCTGGACCGCGCCCGCATCCGCGGCGCCGAACTGACCGCCGGCGCGACGCTGGCCGGCTGGGATGTCTCGGCGCAGGCGAGCGTGCTCGACCCGCGCAACCTCAGCCAGGACAACCCGGGCAAGGTATTGCCGCGTCGCGCCCGCCGCAGCGCTCGCGTCGACCTGGATCGCGCATTCGGCGCATGGCGGGTCGGCGCGAGCTTCATCGCCGAAGGCGAGCGTTACGACGATGTCGCCAACACCATCCACGTCGGCGGCTACAGCACGCTCGACCTGCGCGTCGAGTACGCGTTGCGGCGCGACTGGACGCTGCAGGGCGAGGTGCGCAACCTGTTCGACAGGACTTACGAAACGGCTGCCTATTACAACCAGCCGGGGCGCGAGTTCGCGATCAGTTTGCGCTGGCGGCCGGTGCAGTAGCCATCGGCGCGACAAGCCGCGTACGCGTGACGCCGGCGCGACTCCGCGCCGGCTATCCGCTGCGATGCGTGCGCGTCGATGGGACCACGAGCAGGCCGGATCGCGCGCGGCTGGGCGCGGACATCAGCTTGTGCAGCGTCCAGAAGGTGCTGGCGAGGTAGATCAGGCCCGCGGGGACCCACATCAGCAGGCCGGCTTCCTGCTGGTCGAGCAGTCCGCCGGGACCTGCGTAGCTGCTGTACAACGGCGCGGGCGCGAGCGTGATCAACGCTGCCATGAGATTGCCCTGCAGCCCGACCAGCGTCACCAGCACCACCGCCGACGGCAGGCTCAGGCGCCGGTTGCCGGCGGTGATCACCATGCGCCAGAACACCGCCGCGGTGAACAGGAACACCAGGTGTTCCAGCGTGTGCACCGCGCGGTGCGCGAGCGCGGCTTCATACAGCACCGGTGCATGCCACAGCCACAGGCCTGCAGTGAACGCCAACGCGGCCAGCCACGGACCGCCGCGGTGGCGTGCTCCCGCGCCGGCGCCCGGCGCATGCCCGATCCAGCGGCCGACCGGTTGGCGCCACGCGCGCGGGAGCGCGAACAACGCAACGAAATGCGCGTTCGACAACGCCAGCAGCGGCGCCGCCACCAGCATCAACAGCAGGTGCTGGCCCATGTGCCACGCGAAGCTGTCGTCGGCGCGCGCATCCAATGGCGAGAACAACGCCAGCACCAGCGTGGCGACGACGCCGCAATAAGCGGCGATGCGCCAGGGCGGTGCGATCGTCGCGCGCGCGCGGCCCAAGCGTCGCCACCCGACCACCTGCAACAGCGACGACAGCACGATCAGCGTGGCAATGATCGGATCCAGCGACCAGCCACCGTTTTCGCCCGAGGCCACCGTGTGCGCGCTGGCCTGGCCCGCGACGATGCAGGCCAGGCTCAGTCCAGCAGGCCGGAGCCGATGCATGGCCCGAAGAACACCAGCGAGGAAAACTGCACCAGCACCGCCAGCAACAACAGCGCGCTGGAGATCAGTCCGAGCTGGGCGAGGAAACGCGTGCGGCCATCGCCGCGTTCGGCGGTCGCTTCGGCGCCGCCGGATTTCTCGCCGCGCGTGTGGCGCCAGCTCGCCCACGCGGCGAGCACGCCGGCGGCGGCGATCAGCACGGTGGCGACGTTGATTGCGACCA
>Ga0308176_10002890_pt1 | contig 10872 bp, 8 predicted proteins | sample PhyCR2_3_FD_203890 | JGI IMG/M metagenome (GOLD analysis project Ga0308176, IMG submission 203890) | Soil microbial communities from UC Gill Tract Community Farm, Albany, California, United States - DLSLS.C.R2 | ecosystem: Environmental > Terrestrial > Soil > Agricultural land | place: USA... | reverse complement strand
GGTGGCGCAGCTCGCCGAAGTCCTCGGCGCGCAGGCGGTACAGCGCCGCGCCGTACAGCTTGGTCGCGCCGCCGACGTAGTAGTGGACCTGCGGCTGGAACGGCTTGTCGTCGGCGTCGTACCACGTGTCCGGCGAGACGTAGCGGTTGTCGACGAACACGTCGTGGCTCTGCCAGTTCTGGGGCTCGCGGGCCAGCCAGCCGCCGCGCTCGAGCAGCAGGATGCGCTTGCCCGACGGCGCCAGCGCGCGCACGAGCGTCCCGCCGCCGGCGCCGCTGCCGATGATGATGACGTCGTAGGAGCTCATCGCAGCTCCTCCACCCGCTCGATCAGGATGATCGCCGCTGCGGCCTGGATGAGCGCCAGGTGCGAGAACGCCTGCGGGAAGTTGCCGAGGAAGCGCCCGGTGTCGGCGTCGAACTCCTCGGCGTAGAGCCCCAGGGGCGAGGTGATGCGCAGCAGCCGCTCCATCAGGTCGCGGGCCCGCTGGATCTCGCCGATGGCAGCCAGCGCGGAGACCAGCCAGAACGAGCAGATCAGGAACGTGCCCTCCTTGCCCTCCAGGCCGTCGTCGGTCTCGCCGGTGCGGTAGCGCAGGACGAAGCCGCGTTCGGTGAGGTCGCGCTCGATGGCCAGGACGCTGGCCCGCAGGCGCGGGTCGTCGGGGGCCAGGAAGCCGAAGAGCGCGGCGAGCAGCGTCGAGGCGTCCAGCGCGTCGGTGTCGTAGTGCTGGCGCAGCACGCCGTCGGCGGTCACGCCGTGCTCCAGGATGTCGGCCTTGATCTCGTCGGCGACGCCCTGCCACGTGTCGGCGCGCTTCGGCTCGCCCCATACCTGCGCGAGCTTCGCCGCGCGGTCGAGCGCGACCCAGCACATCAACTTGGACGAGACGTAGTGCTGCGGGGCGCCGCGCGCCTCCCAGATCCCCTGGTCGGGCTCGCGCCACACCGCGATCGCCCCCGCGGCCTGCGCTTCGATCAGCGGCCACAGGCGGCGCGGGAGGCGCTCGCTGCGCCGGGTGTGCAGCAGGATCGAGTCCAGCACCGCGCCGAAGACGTCGTTCTGCTTCTGGTCGAAGGCGCCGTTGCCGACCCGCACCGGCTGCGCGCCGGCGTAGCCGGAGAGGTCGTCGCGCGTGCTCTCGGTCAGGTCGCGGCGGCCGTCGATCCCGTACATGATCTGCAGCGAGCCGTCCTCGTTGAGGCCCAGGTCGCCTACGAACTGCATGAACTCGTCGGCCTCCCAGTCGAGGTTGAGCCAGTGCAGCGCCTGCAGGGTGAACGTCGAGTCGCGCATCCAGGTGTAGCGGTAGTCCCAGTTGCGCTCGCCGCCGGGCGTCTCGGGCAGCGACGTCGTGGCCGCGGCGACGGTGGCGCCGGTCGGCATGTACGTGAGGCCCTTGATCGCCAGCGCCGAGCGCTGGATGTAGGGCCGCCAGCGGTGGTCGGGGATCCGCGCGCGCTCCAGCCAGGCCCGCCAGAACCGCTGCGTGCTCTGCAGGCGCTCGTGTGCCTCGTCGCCGTCGGCCGGCGCCGCCAGGCCCTCCGCCCACGACAGCGCGCAGAACACGCGCTCGCCGGCGCGCAGCACGTGCCGGGCGCGGACGCGGTCGCCCTCGATGCCGAGCGCCATGTCGGTCGCCAGCCGGATCGTCTGACCGGCGCCGGCCGCGTCGGCCGCATGGCGATCGCCGTCGGCCGCCAACGTCCAATCGGCGGGCACGCGGCCGTAGTCGAAGACGGGCTCGCAGATGAGCTCGACCTCGACGTGGCCGTCGAGGCACTCGACCGTGCGCACGAGCATGTGCTCGGCGTCCTCGTCGGTCGGCGGCCGGGTGTGCGGCGTTACCGTGTCCTCATGGCGGCGCGGGCCCATCGTCAGCGCGTCACGGACGACGAGCCAGCCGCTGGGCGCGTGCCAGGTCGTCACCAGCGTGTTGGTGCCCGCCTCATAGGCGCGCGAGGACGGCACGTTGATGCCGTAGGGGCCCAGGCGGAACGCCCCGGCGCCCCGGTCCAGCAACGTCCCGAACACGCTCGGGGAGTCGAAGCGCGGCACGCACAGCCAGTCGATCGCCCCGTCGGGCGCGACGAGCGCGCTCGTGTGGCAGTCCGAGAGGAACGCGTACTCGGCGATGGGCGGGAACGGTGAAGGGGCTGCAGCGCTCTGGGGCGCGGTGTCCGACTGGGAAGGGACGGCGGTCGCCATGGTGTCTGCCTTTCGCGGTGGCTCGCCCGAGTGTTGTGACCCGCCCAGGGCGTCGCATCACCCGTTCGGGGCGATGCGGCGGCGATCGCCCACTGCTCGCATGACCGGATGCTCCTGCCGCTGCGGCGCGCCGCCGTCATCGCCACTGCGGGCGGTCTCCTCGCAGCCACCCTGCCGGCCGGCGCCGGCGCCTCGTCCACCACCGTGGACTACGGCCCGATCTCGCACCAGGGCATGGTGAGCAAGGGCGCCGCCTCCAAGAGCTCGAAGATGACGCTCCAGATCGGGCTCATCGCCAACCAGTCAGGCATCCAGGCCGCGGTCAAGGCGGCGAGCAACCCGGCCTCGTCGTCCTATGGCAAGTACCCGTCGCTCGGCACGCTGGCCTCGACCTACGGGGCGTCGTCGAATCGCCGCAACGCGGTGGCCGGGGCGTTCAAGCCCTACGGCGTCACCGCGACGGCCGACGTGACCCACCTCCAGATGACGGCCACGATCTCCATCGGCAACGCGCAGAAGCTGTTCGGCACCTCATGGACGCTGTACCAGTCCGGGGGCGAGACCCTGGCGCTGCCCACGCACACTCCGAAGGTCGGCGGGACCGGCCTCGCGGGCAACGTCGACACGATCGCCGGGATGCGCCTGGTGATCTCCGGATCGGGCGCCACCCCGACCTCGACGACGTCGGCGGCCCGGCCGCCGGCCGGCCATGCGGCCCAGGCTCCCGTCGTTGCCGGCGGCACGCCCACCCGCACCGGCACGCCTTCGACCGGCTGCCTGGCCAGCCAGTATCCACTGCAGGCGCTCGGGTCGGCGGGGCTCATGCCCAACCAGATCCTGTCGGCCTACGGGATCGCGCCGCTGCAGGCCGCGGGCCTGCGCGGCCAGGGCGTCCGGCTGGCCATCGTGGGCGAGGCGCCCACGCCCGCATCGGACGTCAACGCCTACCGCACCTGCTTCGGCGCGACCGGAACCGCGCTGGCGATCCACAACGCGGGCTCGATCCAGCCGATCCTGGAGAGCTCCCTGGACGCCATGGTCAGCTCGACGGTCGTCCCGCAGCTGACGAACTTCGACCTCTGGGTCTCGCCTCTGAACGAGAACGCCGACGACGGCGACGTGCTCGGCTTCTTGAAGATGCTGGCCCAGCCGATGCAGGCGGCCGCGGGAGGCAAGCATCCGCTGCCCGACGTCGTCTCGGTGTCCTACGGCGAGTGCGAGCCGACCGTCGCGCCGTTCACAGCCTCGCGCACGCTGGTCGAGCGCGAGCTCAGCGCGATGGCCGCCGTCGGCATCACCGTGGTCGTCGCCGCCGGCGACACCGGCTCGTCGGCGTGTGCGCGCGGCGTCCCGCCCGGGCAGCTGACCAGCGCCCAGAAGCAGCCGCAGGCCGAGTGGCCGGCGACCTCGCCCTGGGTCCTGGCGGTCGGCGGGACGAGCCTGACGCTGAATGCCGCCAACGGGATCGCGTCGACCGGGTCGTGGAACGACACCGGCTACGCCGCGCCCTACACCGCGACGTCGGGCGGCGGCGGCGGGCAGAGCACGCTCAACGCGCGGCCGTGGTGGCAGCCCGCCCCGCCGTTCGCGAGCACCGGCAAGCGGATGGTCCCCGATGTCGCGGCGTTCGCCGACCCCGCGCCGGGCTACCCGATCTTCTGCTCGTCGGGCGTCAAGAGCTGCGGCCCGGGCGCGCAGAGCATCTCGTTCGTCGGCGGGACGAGCGCGGCCACGCCGCTGGTCGCCGGGATGGTCGCGCTGTGGAAGCAGCAGGCCAAGGCGAAGGGCCTGCCCAAGCCGGGCTTCGTGACGCCGCTGCTGTACACGCTCGCGCACCGCTCGCCGGCGTCGCTCGTCGACGTGGGGCTGGGGACCAACGCGCTCTTCGGGGGCCCGTGCTGCTCGGCCGGCGCGGGCTATGACCTGGCCACCGGGCTGGGGTCGCCGCTGGCCGACCAGATCGCCGCGCTCCTGGTCAGTTGAGCGTCACGAGGTTGACGCCGAGGCACAGGCTGCACAGCAGCGCGACGCCGAAGAGCGGCAGCTGCACGCCGAGCAGGCCCGCCTCGAGCTCCTCGAGTCCCTGCAGGTCGGCGCTGACCGTGCGCTCCCCCGACAGGAGCGTGTCGGCGCCCCAGACGTCGGTCACGATGCCGAGGACGGCCATGCCGACGGCCAGCCACCCGGTCCAGAGCGGCCCGTCGAGGATGATGAACAGCGCGCAGAACACGAGGCCGCCGATGGCGGCGACGGCCTGCAGCCCGAGCCCGATCGAGCCCGACAGTGCCCCGGCGGCGACCGGCAGTGCCAGCATCGCGACGACGATCCAGACCACCAGCGCGACCCATTCCATGACGTGCTCCTCCGACCGTGGGGTGTGGCGGTCAAGCCTCTGGCGCGACGCGCCGTCCTTCATCACCCGGACGGGATGATGCCGCCGGCCGGCGCCACTCGGATCATTGGCTCGTGCCGATCCCGGCACACGACCGAGAGGAGAGCGATCCGTGAGCGAACAAGAGCTCCGTGAGATGGGCCCGATCGACTACATCATCCTGGAGTGGCCGAACGAGCCGTCGGGCGACGAGGTGGTGCCGTTGATGATCGACCTGGTCGACCGCGGGATCATCCGGATCCTCGACATCGCGTTCGTCAGCAAGGACGACGACGGCGAGCTCACCGCCATCGAGATCGGGGACCTCGGGCCCACCGCCGCCGCGTTCGGCGCGTTCGAGGGCGCCGCCTCGGGCCTGGTCGACGACGACGACCTGAGCGAGGCCGCCGCCGCGCTGGAACCCGGCACCTCGGCCGCGATCCTCGTCTGGGAGAACCTGTGGGCCGCGCCGCTGGCCGTGGCGCTGCGCCGTTCGGGCGGCCAGCTGGTCGCCAGCGGCCGGATCCCCGTCCAAGCCCTCGTCGCGTCGCTGGACGCGCTCGAGACCGCCAACACCTGATCTTCGAGGAGAGACCATGCCCGGATTGCTTCGCGGGGTCGCCCGCACCGCCGTCATCGCCGGCACCGCCACCAGCGTCAGCAACCGCGTCTCGCGGCGCCAGGCCAACCGCTGGGCTGCCGAGGACGCGCCGCAGGAGCCGGCGCAGGCGCCGCCGCCGCCCGAGCCGGCCGCTGAGGCCCCCGACCCGCTGGAGCAGCTCAAGCAGCTCGGAGAGCTCAGGGACTCGGGCGTGCTGACCCAGGAGGAGTTCGCCATCCAGAAGGCGCGCATCCTGGCCTGAGGCCGTCGGCCGAGGAGCCTGTTCCGGGCTAGCCCCGGGACAGGCTGCGGCCCAGGCCGTAGGTGATGACGTCGAGCAGCAGCGCCACGCCGACGAAGATCCACTCCAAGCCGTAGACGCCGTCGGAGGTCAGGCCCCACATCAAGGCATAGGCCACGGTCGTCCACGGCAGGAAGACGAAGCCCAGGACCTGGATGACCCAGCTGTCGTCGAACGCGTCGTTCATGAAGTGGCCGAAGATCCAGAAGGTCAGCAGGCAGATCCGGGGCCAGAACAGCGAGCTCACCAGGAAGAACCATCCGTACCAGTGGGTGGCGAGCTGATCGTCGGATTCCGACCGCGTGACGTTCGCGGTCATGGGCGTCAGGGAGTTCGTCATGGCCTGGCGGATGCTGCAGCGCCGTCCTCGGCGGGGCATCATCCGATCGGGGTGAGTGCGGCGGGCATGGTGGTGCGCGCTTCCCTTGCGGGCGCTGGCCGGCCCCCTTGCCGGACCCCGCGCGGGCCAGGAAGGTGGAACGTGCCCCGTCCCCCTCGCACCCGAGGTGCTCGTGTCAGGATCGCCCTCCGCCCAGCTGGCCCGCGCCGGTGTCGACGTTCCCCGGCCGATGAGCTTCCTGCGCGTGGCCGAACCGCCGGTGCCCAAGCGTGTCGAGCCTCGCGTGCGCCTCGTGCGCCGCCTGCTGGCCACCGCGAACACGCGCGTCGTGCTGCTGAGCGCGCCGGCCGGCTACGGCAAGACGGCGCTGCTGGAGGCGTGGGCGAGCGCCGACGTGCGACGGATCGAGTGGGTCAGGGTCGAACGCGCACCCGACGGCGTCGCGACCGCGGCAGCCGAGCTCGACGCCGCGATCCACCGCCTCCGGCAGGCGGGGCAGACCGCGGTGCTCATCGTCGACGACGCCGATGCCGGCGACGGCGCCGTGGCCGTCCAGGCGCTGCGCGCGGCCGAGCGCGACCTGCCGGCGCCCGTCACGCTCGTGCTCGCCGGCCGGGGCGTGGTGCCGTATTCGCTGGGCCGGCTGCGGTCCGCGTGGCCCGTGCTGGAGCTCGGCGCCCAGGACCTGGCGATGACCCACAACGAGGCTGCCGTGCTGCTGGACGCCGCCGGGGTGGCGGTGGGCGGCAACGCCGTCTCGACGCTGATGGCACGGACCGAGGGCTGGCCCTCCGGCCTGCGGCTCGCCACCGTGGCGTTGAGCGCCCAGGGCGACGTGGATGCGGCGATCGCCGACTTCGGCGGCGACGACCGCGTCGTCGCCGACTACCTCCGGGAGGAGATCCTCGCCGAGCTGCCCGCCGAGCGGTTGGCGTTCCTCACCGCGGCGGCCATCCTGGACTCGCTGTCGGGCCCGGTGTGCGACGCGGTGCTCGAGCGCCACGACTCGGGCGGCGTGCTGTTCGACCTGGGCCGCTCGCCGGTCCCGATCAGGCCGACCGATCGCTGCGAGGAGCACTTCCGCCTGCACCCGCTGGTGGCCGACATGCTGCGGGCGGAGCTGCATCGCGGCGACCCGGAGCGTGAGCGGGCGCTGCACGCCCGGGCGGCGGACTACTACGAGGAATGCGGTGAGCTCGCCAGAGCGCTCGATCACGCGATCGACGGCGGGCACTACGACCGGGCCGCGGAGCTGCTGTGGAGCGTGGCACCCGGCGAGCTCTTCGACGGCCGCTCGGCCGAGCTGTCTGCGCGACTGGACCGCATCGGCGAGGCACAGGTCGGACGCCGGCCGGTGCTCGCGCTCACCGCGGCGCTCGCCGCCTTGGTCGATGCCCAGCGCGAGCAGGCCGAGCGGTGGCTGGTCGTCGCGCGCCGCGCGTCGGACCGCGACCCCGGCGCCGCCGGCCCGGGGGTGGACGCCGCCGTGAGCCTCCTGCACGCGGCGATCATCTCCGGAGACGCAGCGATCCTGCGCGATCGCGCGGCGGAGGCGCTGGCCGTCACGCCGGAGGGCGATCCGTGGCGCGCGGTCTGCTGCCTGTTGCTGGGGTCGGCCCACGGCCTGCTCGGCGAGCGTGGCGCGGCGGCGCACGACCTCCACGACGGCGTGCGCGGCGGCGCGGTCGTCATGCCCGCGATCGAGGCGCTGGCGTTGGCACAGCTCGGGCTCCACGCCCTGCTCCACGGCGATGCCGACGAGGGCGCGATCCTCGCCGAGCGGGCCCGGACGCGGATCGACGCCCGCGGCCTCTCCGATCCCATGACCCGCGGCCTGGTCTGCGCCGTCTCGGCGTTCGCCCGGGCGCATCGCGGTCGCGTGGAGGAGGCTCGCGAGGACGCCGCCGAAGCACGGCGGATCCTCGGCGCCGGCGCCTCCCTCATGCCGTGGTATGACGCCCAGGCGCGGCTGGCCCTCGCGCGCGCCCACCTGCGCCTCAGCGACGTCGCCGGGGCGCGGGCCCTGACCGCCGAGGCGGCCCGCTGCGCCGCGCGCATGCCCGACGCCGCGGGGCTGCGGGCGTGGATCGACGACGCCTGGGCCCGGTCCGACACCTTCGCCGTGGAGGCGCTCGCGGGCCCTGCGTCGCTGACGACCGCCGAGCTGCGCGTGCTGCGGTTCCTGCCGAGCCACCTCTCGTTCCGCGAGATCGCCGAACGCCTGCACGTCTCCGCCAACACGGTCAAGACCCAGGCGCATGCCGTGTACCGCAAGCTCGACGCCTCGTCACGGTCGACGGCGGTCACCCGCGCGCGGGCGGTCGGCCTCCTGGATCCGTGAGCCGTCCATCCGGTCCGGCGCGTGCCCGGCGCGTGCGCCGGCTCCAGCTAAGAGGCTCCTGCACCGCGATCAGCCGTTGAGCCATTGCCCGTGAAACAGGAGCGAGACACGGGTCAGACCTCGAACACGACCCCTCGCTCGCGTTATGGTCGACTCATGCGCCCCTGGTCCCCTCTGCGGGGCTGGCCCGTGCGGGGTCCCTGGCCTGCGGTGTCACCCGCTGGGGTCTGGGCGCTCTTCGCCGCGGGCGTGCTGGCCAGCGCGGCGGCGGTCGCCATCACGCTCGACGGCGCGCCCCCTGATCAGCAGGCCACGGCGGCCGTCCTGCACGGCGTCATCGTGGCCGTTCCGGTCGCCCTTGGCTGTGCCGCGCTCGCCCGCCGTCCCGACGACCGGTTCGCCATGCTGCTGGTGCTGGCGGGCTTCCTGTGGTCCACGACCGCGCTGGCGGAGTCCGGCGACGCGGTGCTCTACAGCCTCGGGCGCCTGCTGGCGTGGAGCTCGGAGGCGATGGTGCTCCTGCTCCTCCTGGCGTTCCCTTCCGGGCGGCTGCGCACGACGCATGAGCGGCAGCTGGTGCGGGCCGCGGTGGCCCTCGTCGCCCTCGGGTACGTGTCGACCGCGCTGTTCGTCAGCCACTTCCCCGAGCCGGCGGCGTACACCTCGTGCGGCACGGAGTGCCCCGGCAACGCGTTCAACCTCGTGTCCTGGGGCGCGCTCGAGAGCGTGCTCGCGCCCGTTCGCGAGGTGCTCAGCATCGTCCTCTACGGCCTGGCCGTCGCGCTGCTCGTCCGCCGCCGTCGCCTGTCGGGCCGCCTGCTGGCGGTCGCCCTGGCGCCCGTCATCGCCGTGGCGGTCTTCCGAGCGGTCGCGCTCGCGGTCTACTTCGTCGCCCGGCGCGCCGACGCGCCGGCCGACACCCTGGAGGCCATCGCCTGGGCCTACGTCGCGACGCTGCCGCTCATCGCCATCAGCTTCGCCGCCGGGATCGCGGTGCGGCGGTTCCAGGTCGCCGGCGTGCTGCGCAGGGTCGGCACGCGCCTGAGCTCGCATCCGACGACCACCGATCTGACCGAGGCGCTCGCCGAGGCGCTGGAGGACCCGACGGTCCGGCTCGTCTACCACGTGCCCCGCAACGACGGCCACTGGGCCGACGCCACCGGGTGGCCGATCGCGGCGCCGGTCGCCGGCGGCGACGTCGGGCTGCTGGAGCTGCGCTCCCAGAACCGCGTGCTCGGCACCATGCTGTACGACGTGGGCGCCGGCCCGGACCCGGCGCTCGTGGCCGCGCTGGGGTCTTTTGCCGTCGTCGTGCTGGAGAACCTGTTGCTCGTCGACCGCCTGCAGAGCTCGCTCGCGGACCTGTCGGCATCCCGCGGGCGGATCGTGGCCGTGGCCGACGACTCGCGGCGCGCGATCGAGCGCGACCTGCACGACGGGGCGCAGCAGCGCCTCGTCGGGCTGCGGCTGAAGCTCTCGGTGCAGAGCCAGCGGCTCGTCGGAACGGCGCCGGTCGAGGCGGCGGAGCTCCAACAGCTCGGGGTGGAGGTCGAGGAGGCGATCGACAACATCCGCGAGCTGGCCCACGGCATCTATCCGTCGCTGCTCGCCGAGCAGGGGCTGCCCGAGGCGCTGCGCTCGGCGGCGCGCCGCTCACCCCTGTGGACCCATGTCCAGGCCGACGGCATCGGGCGCTTCCGGCGCGAGATCGAGAGCACGGTCTACTTCGCCTGCCTCGAGGCCATGCAGAACGCGGTCAAGCACGCCGAGGGGGCCACGGAGATCGGGGTCGTGCTCTCGATCGGCGACGGCCTGGCCTTCGAGGTCTCCGACGACGGCCGCGGCTTCGACCAGGCGGCCGTGCCGGCCGGCAGCGGCCTGCTCAACGTCCGCGACCGCGTCACGGCGCTCGGCGGATCGCTGCGCGTGCGGTCGACACCGCAGGTCGGCACCGTCGTGACGGGCGTGCTGCCCGTCCCGAGTGAGACGTTGCCGATGGAGAAGGTGTGAGACGCCGGTCGACACCCGCGCCGGAGCTGGCCGCCGAGCCGGAGTTCCTGGCGTCCACGCTGGAGGAGCTGCCCGACGCGGTCGTGATCGCGGCGCCCGACGGCCGGATCCACGCCAACCGGCAGGCCCGCGAGCTGCAGCACCTGCCGCGGGAACCGCTGAGCCAGGAGGACTGGGCCGCCCGGCACCGCGTGTTCGCGCCCGATTCCGACCGGGCGCTGCCGCTCGGCGAGCTGCCGCTCATCCGTGCGCTGCGCGAGGACGAGCCGATGTCGGTCGCGCTGGAGATGGCGTCCTCCGCGGGCGACCGGGAGCGCGTCGACGTCAGCGCTCAGCCGATCCACCGCGGCCGCCGCGTCGTCGGAGCGCTCAGCGTCCTGCGCCGACGGCCGTCGCCGGAGGCCACCGGCCCGGCGCTCCAGTCGGAGCTGCTGCGACACGCGGCCGACGGCATCGCCGTCATCTGCGCAGCGACCGGCACGTTCGTCTACGCCAACGACGCGTGGACGAACGCCCTCGGCTACGCCCCCGGGGAGCTGGCCGGACTGCACGTCTCGACGGTCAACGCGCCCAGCGATCGGCTGCCGCAGGAGATCGCGATGGAGATGCGCGAGGTCCTCGACCGCGGGGAGGTCTGGCGCGGTGAAGTGGAGCTGCGGCGCCGCGACGGGGTGATGGTGTGGTGGGAGCAGACGGTGTC
>Ga0308176_10002888_pt1 | contig 10876 bp, 9 predicted proteins | sample PhyCR2_3_FD_203890 | JGI IMG/M metagenome (GOLD analysis project Ga0308176, IMG submission 203890) | Soil microbial communities from UC Gill Tract Community Farm, Albany, California, United States - DLSLS.C.R2 | ecosystem: Environmental > Terrestrial > Soil > Agricultural land | place: USA... | reverse complement strand
CCTAGCGGATCCACCACACCGCGTACGAGATGAACTTGACGCCCCGGTCCGGATCGAACTTCCGGGCGGCCGTCATGAGCCCCAGGTTGCCCTCACCGATGAGATCGACCAGGGGCACGCCGCGGTTCTGGAACTTCTTGGCCACCGATACGACGAAGCGGACGTTGTGGCGGGCCAGCTTTTCCTGGGCCCCCACGTTGCCCTTGAACGCCTTGCGGGCGAGCTCCATCTCCTCCTCACGGTTGAGGAGGGGCACCCGGCTGATCTCGTCGAGATACAGGTCCAGGCTCTCGCGGCCTTCATCGATTGCACGAGCGATCTGCGCCGGTCGCACCGGGCGACGCTTGCCACGTGCCTTCATCGTCACGCTGTGGGCCTCCTCAGGACTCCCGTCCCCGCACGGTATACCAGCAAGGAAACTGGAACCGACTGGATTTAAGACGGGCCAATATATTGCCTAAGATGCCTAAAATCAACACCTTAGGCTAAGACGTGACAGGAAACACAGTTGCGGGGACGCAACGGGTGGGAGCCGGCGGAGTTGCACAACAGGAGACGGGGGCCGCCGAGTTGGCGGTGCGGCTCGGCGAAGGGTCCTGCAGGCGGAAGAGTTGATAAGGTAGTATGCTTGGCTACTTCTATAGTCCACCTGTTGGATCGGCCGGTTCGGGGCCCGAGCCGTTCCTGGCCCGGGACCCGACCTGCTTCAGTGCAAGCCGCTTCCGCCCGACAACTGCTTCACCAACTCCCCGATCACGTTCTTCGCATCCCCGAACAGCATCCAGGTCTTGTCCGAGAAGTAGAGCTCGTTGTCGATCCCCGCAAACCCGGGATTCTTGCTCCGCTTGATGGCGAACACCGTCCGCGCCTTGTCGGCATCGATGATCGGCATGCCGTAGATCGGGCTGGTCTTCTCGGTCCGTGCCGCCGGATTCACCACGTCGTTGGCTCCCACGACCAGCGCCACGTCCACCTGCGGCATGTCGGGGTTGATCTCGTCCATCTCGACCAGGTCGGTGTACGGAATGTCCGCCTCGGCCAGGAGCACGTTCATGTGGCCCGGCATGCGTCCGGCCACCGGATGAATGGCGAACTTGACCGCGATGCCGCGCTTCTTGAGCTGGTCGTACAGCTCGCGCACCTTGTGCTGGGCCTGGGCCACGGCCATGCCGTAGCCGGGAATCACCACCACCAGGTTGGCCTGCTCGAGCACCTGCGCTGCCCCCTCGATGCTCTCCGCCTTGTAGACCTTCTCTTCGCCCCCGGCCTTGACCTGCTGCACCTGGCCGAAGGCGCCGAACAGTACGTTGGTGAACGAGCGGTTCATCGCCTTGCACATGATGATGGCCAGGATGAGGCCGCTCGAGCCGTCGAGTGCGCCGGCCGTGATGAGGAGCTTGTTGTCCAGCACGAAGCCCATGGCCACCGCCGACAGGCCGGCGTACGCGTTCAGGATCGCAATGACCGTCGGCATGTCGGCGCCGCCGATCGGGATGATCAGCAGCACGCCGAACATGAGCGCCAGCAGGATGATCAACGGAAAGGCGAACGCGGCCCACGGCGCCGTCGGGTTCATCACCAGCGCCACGCCGGCCACCGCGGCCACGCCGAACAGGGCCAGGTTGGTGACGTTCTGCAGCGGGTACGTCACCGGCCGCTGCGGAATGAACTTGACCTCCTGGAGCTTGCCCGCCGCCATCAGGCTGCCCGTGAAGGTGAGGAAGCCCAGGATGATCTCGACGATGATCGCCACCATCCGGAAAGCCGTGAGGTTCTCGGGCCCCTCGCCCAGCCACAGATAGTACTTGGCGGTGCCGACCAGGCCGGCCGCGAGGCCGCCGAAGGCGTGCGAGAGCGCGGTCCGCTGAGGCACCGCCGTGAGCGGCACCAGCGAGAGCGGAACGCCCACGATGATGCCCGCGATCAGGGCCCCCACGATCCACCAGTGGTGGATCACCTCGGGCTCGGCCCAGGTGGCGACCACGGCGATGGTCATGCCCACCACGCCCGCGTAGACGCCGCGCCTGGCGGTGGCCGGGGTGTTCATCCAGTGCAGCGCGAAGACGAACAGCGCCGTCGCGATGATGTAGGCGAATTGCACCAGACCGTGCGTCATGAGTGGCCGCCTCCGCTGCCGCCGCCCTCGCCCGGCTTGGAGCCGGTCTTGAACATCTTGAGCATTCGATCGGTGATCAGGAAGCCGCTCACGATGTTGGTCATCGAGGCGAACAGCGCGATCGCGCCGAGGATCCGGATCGGCTCGGGGTAGTCCGCGCCGGTCACGATGATCGAGCCGACGATCGCGATCGCCGAGATGGCGTTGGTGATGGACATGAGCGGAGTGTGCAGCAGCCGGGACACCCGGCGGATCACCCCGAGCCCGATGAACGAGGCCAGCACGAAGACGAACAGCTGGCTCCAGAGGTCCGCCGGCGGCGGGACGGCTCCACCTTGCACCGGAATCACATCCCCTCCTTGGCGAGCGCCTCACGCGCGCGGGCGTTGCGAACCTCGCCCGCGTGCGTGACGAGGGCGCCCTGCTGGATGTCGTCGTTGAGATCGAGCTGGAACGCCCCGTCCTTGGTAAACGCCTGCAGGAAGGCGGTCAGGTTGCGCGAGAACAGCAGGCTGGCGTGGAGCGGCATCGACGCCGGGACGTTGAGCGGCGCCATGACCGTCACCTCGCCTACCCGGATGGTTTCGCCCGGCCGGGACAGCTCGCAGTTCCCCCCGCCGTCGGCGCCCAAGTCCACGATGATCGCGCCCGGCCGCATCGAGCGCACCATCTCGGCGGTGATGAGCCGGGGCGCGAATACGCCCCCGATGAGCGCGGTGGTGATGACCACGTCGGACTGGGCCACCTGAGCGGCCAGGATCTCGCGCTGCCGGAGCTTGTCCTCGTCGCTCAGCTCCTTGGCATAGCCGCCGCCGGCGGCCGCGCTCTCCTTGAGCTCGATGCCGACGTACTTCCCCCCCACGCTCTCGATCTGTTCCTTCACCTCGGGCCGCACGTCGGTCGCCGTGACGTTGGCGCCCAGTCGCTTGGCCGTCGCGATGGCCTGCAGGCCGGCCACCCCCGCCCCGATGACGAACACCTTTGCCGGCGGCACCATGCCCGCCGCGGTCATGAACATGGGGAAGTACTTGTTGAGCTCGGCGGCGGCGAGCAGGACCCCTTTGTAGCCGCCGATGTTGGCCATGGACGAGAGGGTGTCCATGCTCTGCGCCCGGGTGGTGCGCGGGATGGCGTCGGTGGCGAACGCGGTCACCGGCCGGACCGCCAGCGCCCGCACCGCCCGCAGGTTGCGGAGCGGCATGAGTGAGCCGAGATAGACCGCGGCGGGCCGCATCCAGGCCACTTCGTCCCGTCCACCGTCGAGCGCGGGCGGACCGACCTTGAGCACGACGTCGGCCGCGCCCAGCAGGGCGGCGGGATCGGGCTCGAGCGTCACGCCGACATCGCGATACGCCGCGTCGGGATATCCAGCGGCGATGCCGGCCCCCGCCTCGACGACGATGTCATAACCCGCCTGTTTGAGCTTCTTGCCCGATTCGGGCACTAAGGCGACGCGCCGCTCGCCCGGGGCGGTTTCCTTGGGAACACCGATGCGCATCGGAACTCCGCAAAGCTGGAGGGATGGTCCGATCTAATGTGCGGCCGAATGGAGCGGGGTCAAGAAGGGCCGAGCCGCAATCCCGCTACAGCTTGATCTTCGGCAGCTTGATCCCAGGCGCCACGCCCGCGGTGAGCCGCCGGAGCTGGGCCTCCAGCTCGGACTGGACCTTGTCGAGCTGCGCCTGCTGATCGCCCACCCGGCTGGTGGCGTCGGCCTGGAGCGCGGCGATCCGCTGCTTGACCGGCTGCACCTGGTCGTTCACCAGGCTGTCCACCTTGGCGCGCGCCATCGCCTCCGCCTTGGCGACCTCCTCGCCGACCACGGCCTTGAGCCGCTCCGCGATCGCGTCGTCGAGGTTGCTCCGGACCGAGAGCGTGGGCGCGCCTACCGTCCCGCCCAGCTGGGCGTTCACGTCGAGTTGCCGGAGGCCCGAGAGCACCCGCCAGACCACTTGCTCGAGCTGGCTCCGGTTTCGGGTGCTGTCGAGCGCCCACGACACCTGACTCGAGCCGATCGCCCACCGACCTGAAAGCTGGTCGCCGCGGCGCAGGAAGTTGAGGTTGACCGAGCCGGTGCCCGGCGCGAGCCGGAACGGCAGGCCTGGGATGTCGAAGGCCGGCAGCCGCACACCCCGAAGGCGGGCGGCGACCGAATCCCGGACCTTGGACGTGCGGTGGTCCACGATCGCGCCGACATCGAGCCCGGCGATGGCGCTCCCGGGCGCATCCCGCCTGGCGCTCACGACCATCGGCTTGCCGTACAGCGCGGGCGCCGACGTGAGGCCCTGCACCGAGGCGGCATACGCGCCCTTGAGAAGCCCGGCGTCGATGCTGAAGTCCACCTGCCCAACCTGGAGCAGGAAGGACGGCCAGGAGCGCGCCTTGGGAAACCGGACCGTCGTGCCCGACGCCCGCAGGCGGTTGGGCCCCGGATCTTCGCGGGGGAGCAGACCGGGCGGCATGTAGTGGCGGGCCAGCTCCGCCCAGTAGAGCGCCTGCTGGAACCGGTCGATGCTCACCTTGCCGAAGAACGCGCTCCCGATGTCGGGCGACGAGATGCTGGGCAGCTTGAGCAGCGAGCGGGCAAAGGCGTAATCCCGCTTCCGGGCCTCGTCGAGCCCCTGCACCCCCGCGCCCAGCAGCTGGACACCGGCCTTCACGTTGCGGTCGAGCGCGCCCACCTGCTGCCTGGCCTGGTCCAGCCGTTTGAGGGTCTGCTGCACCGACTGGATCGCCTGGCGGGTACCATCGAGCCCCAGCGAGCGAGGATCGGTCCTGCCCAGCCGGTCGGCCAGCGCGTGCGCCGAGTCCACCGTGCCCTTGATATCGAGCGCCTTGAAGCCGCCCTCCAGGGCCTGCCGGGTCGAATCGGTCCGCGCCAGGAGGCCCTGGGCCGCCTGCACGGTGCCGAGCTGCGACGGGTTGAGTACCAGCGACTTGATGGTGTCGATCGGCGTGAGCTGCAGCAGCGGCACGTCGAACCGCTGCCCCCACTCGCGGACGGCGCGGAGCGCCTGCGGCGCGAATCCGCCGCCCTTGACCGGCCGGGCCGGCCGCTTCCGCGCGGTGCCGAACCGCATCCCGTGCAGGGCCAGCCGCTCGACCACCAGCTTCTTCTCGGTGAGCGCTTCGGGGTTGAGCTTGAGCACGATCCGATCGGCCTCGAGCAGGTTGCGTCGCGGCTCGAACGGGTCGGCCACCTGGAGCGCGCCCAGATCGACCGAGGCCTGACGGGGCAGCAGGTCGAGCCGCCCCACGTCCACTTCGGTGCCCAGGAGCTCGGTGCTGGCCTCCTCGGTGGTCTGTCGGGCGATCGGCTCGGCGAACAGCCACAGGAGAATGGCGATGAGGATCAGGAGCCCGAGGAGCGGCCCGATCGCCTTCCAGCGGAAGATCTTGACGCCCATGCTCAACTGGGCCGAAACAGCTTGTACCAGTTGTACACCTGCGAGGCGGTCACCGCCTTGTAAAAGCGCGACTGCCTGACCCGCTCGCCGATGGTGGCTCGATACCGGGCCACGCCGTACCGCGCCGCAAAGAAGATGGGCACCGCCAGCACCAGCCAGCTCACCAGGCTGCCGAGCACGATCGTGTTGTTGAAGTTGGTATAGGGCAGCAGCGGCGTGTTGTAGAGCGAGGTCCAGAGCGGCCGAAGCGACCCGGCGCCGAGCAGCGCCGCGCCGACCCGGTCGAACACCGGATCGAAGATGAACCCGAGCGGGACGAACAGTGCCCAACCGAGCATCCCGCCCCCGAACGACACGTTGAGCAGCACGATCAGCGCGAAGACCACCAGGTTGTGGACGTTCACCAGCGGCGTGAGCCCAAGGGCCGAGCCGAGCGCGACGCCGGCGGCCACCTGCCCCGGCGTGCCGTCGGAGTGCAGGGTCTTGATGATCGATTGGATCAGCTTGAGGAGGGTGAGCATCCTGGGTATCCTCTACGACTTATGCCTCGCTCCCGCCGAGCGCCTCACGTGCACAAGTTCGGCGGTGCGTCACTGGCCGATTCCGCCGCCGTCCGCCACGCCGTCGACATCATCCGCCGCCATCGTCAGGAGCCCACGGTCGTGGTCGTCTCCGCGATGGCGGGGACCACCGACGCGTTGCTCGGCGTTGCCCAGCAGTCCGGAGCCGGCGAGTCACGCACCGTTGCCGCGCTGATCGCGCGGCTGCGCTCCCGCCACGCCGAGGTGGCGCGATCGCTCCTGCCAGCCGGCCGCGACCGGGCCGACGTCCTGGACTACATCGGCGACGTCTTCGAGGAGCTGGAGCAGATCGCCCAGGGGCTGCGGCTGCTGCGCGAGCTTACCCCCCGGACCACCGACTATCTGGCCTCGCGCGGCGAGCGCTTGAGCGCCCGGCTGGTGGCGGCCGCGCTCGAGGCCGCCGGAACCAAGGCAAAGTACGTGGACGCCCTCGACCTCGTCCACACCGACGGCCACTTCGGGCAGGCGGCACCGGACTATGCCCGCACCGACCGCAGCGTCCAGCGCGCGCTCACGCCGCTGCTCGCGCGCGGGGTCGTGCCCGTGGTGCCCGGCTTCATCGGCTGCACGCCGGCCGGCGAGGTGGCGACCCTCGGGCGGGGCGGCTCCGACCTCACCGCGACGCTGCTGGCCCGCGCGCTCGGGGCCGCCCGGGTCTCGCTCTGGAAGGACGTGCCCGGGCTTCTCACCGCCGATCCACGGGTGGTGCCCGATGCCAGGGTCATTCCGCAGCTCCACGCCCGGGAGGCCGCGGAGCTGGCCTACTACGGCGCCAAGGTGCTTCACCCGCGGGCGCTCATCCCGGTCACCGGCCGCCGCATTCCGGTCTACGTCCGCCCGTTCAGCGACCCCGAGGCCGCCGGCACCGAAGTGTCGGAGCGGGTGGCGCCCGCCCGGTTCCCGGTCAAGGCGCTGACGGCGGCCGCGGGGCAGGCGCTGGTCACCGTCACCGGCAACGGCATGCTGGGCGTGCCCGGCATCGCGGCACGCACCTTCCATGCGCTGCACGAGCGCCGGATCTCGGTCTCGCTCATCTCGCAGGCCAGCTCCGAGCACTCGATCTGCTTCAGCGTGCCCGACGCCCTGGCCGCCGATGCCCAGCAGAGCCTCACCCGTGAGTTCAGCGACGAGATCGCCCGGGGCGAGATCGACGGCGTCGAGGTGACGCCGGACATGGCGACGGTGGCGGTGGTCGGCCTCGGGATGCACGGCACACCCGGCATCGCGGCCGCGGTGTTCGGCGCGCTCGCGGGGGCCAAGATCAACGTCGTCGCCATCGCGCAGGGAAGCTCCGAGCTCAACATCTCGGTGGTGGTGGAGGCCAGGCAGGCGGCCGAGGCGCAGCGCCGGATCCACCACGCATTCCAGCTCTCCCGCATTGCCGGCGGCGGCGTCATCCAGCCCGAGCGCATGGAGGTGGTGCTCCTGGGCTTCGGGCAGATCGGCCGGAGCCTCGCCACCATGATCGGCCAGGTGCGTCGGCCGGCGCTCGATCTCAAGGTGGCGGCGGTCATCGACCGATCGGGGTTCGTGTTCGACCCGCAGGGGCTGGGACCGCGCCGCCTGGCCGCGCTCGCGGCGGACAAGCGGAAGGGCGTCCGCCTGGCGGACACGGCTCGCGGCCGCGCGGCCACCGCGGAGGAGGCGATCCGGCACGTCGCCGGCTACGCGCTCACCCGGCCGGTCCTGGTGGACCTCACCGCCGACGACACCGGGCCCGCGCTGGAGCAGGCGCTGGTGAGCGGCATGGACCTGGTGCTCGCCAACAAGCGGCCCCTGGCTGGCCGGCGGACGGTGAGCGACTCCCTGTGGCAGACGGCCCGCGCACGCGGGCGCCGGGTGCAGCACGAGGCCACGGTCGGCGCGGGCCTCCCGATCATCGACACCTTCCACAAGCTCACCGAAAGCGGCGATCGGGTCGAGCGCATCGAGGGCCTGCTCTCCGGGACCCTCGGCTTCGTGCTGACGGAGATCTCGAGCGGCGTGTCGTTCTCGGATGCGGTGCGCGACGCGCGGAAGCGCGGCTACACCGAGCCCGACCCGCGGGACGATCTCTCGGGCATCGACGTGGGCCGCAAGGCGCTCATCCTCGCCCGGCTCCTGGGATACCAGGGCGAGCTGGGCCGGGCCTCGGTAGAGTCGCTGGTGCCCAAATGGGCCCGCTCGATCCCGCTGCCCCAGTTTCTCGACCGGCTCCCCCAGCTGGACGCAGCCTGGCGGCGCCGAACGGAGCGTGCCGCGCGGAACGGCACGGTGCTGCGCTACGTCGCGACCGTGACGCCCACCAATATCGCCGTGGGTCTCCAGGCGGTGGCGCTGTCGAGCCCGCTGGCGGCCATCAAGGGCTCGGACAACCAGCTCGTGTTCACCACCAGCCGCTACAAGGCCAATCCGCTGGTCATCACCGGCCCGGGCGCGGGCGCGGAGGTGACCGCGGCCGGCGTGCTGAACGACATTCTGCGGCTGGCGGGCGCATGAGGGCGGACGCGGTCACCGCCTTTGCACCTGGCGGCGTGGGCAACGTGGGGCCGGGGCTGGACGTGCTGGGGCTCGCCGTGGCGGGCGCGGGCGACGAGGTGCGCGCCGAATGGACCCGCGAGCCCGGACTCCAGCTGCGCGACCCCGGCCACCCCAGCCTGCCGAGCGACCCCGCGCACCACACTGCCGCCCTCGCCGCGCGGGCGGTGCTCGAAGCCGCGGGCGCGCGGCTCGACGGTCGAACCGGCATCGCGCTCACCGTGCGCAAGGGACTTCCGCTCTCGGGCGGCCAGGGAGGGAGTGCCGCCTCGGCGGTGGCGGGCGCCGTCGCCGCCAACGCGCTGCTGGGCGCGCCGCTCGACCGGTCCGAGCTCCTGGCGGCGTGCCTCGTCGCGGAGGAGACCGTCGCAGGCCGCCACCTCGACAACATCGCCCCCTCGCTGCTGGGCGGCATCGTGCTGATCCGCTGCATGGAGCCACCCGACATCGTGACGCTGCCGGTGCCCGAAGAGCTCACCGTGGTGCTGGTGCGTCCCGAGCAATCGCTCCGCACGGCCGATGCCCGGGCGGTGCTGCCGACGACGGTGCTCCGCGACATCGCGATGCACCAGGCAGCGCAGGTCGGCGCCATCGTGGCTGCGCTCGCGAGCTCGGACTACGAACTGCTGGGCCGCGCCATCGACGATCGCATCGCCGAGCCGGTTCGGGCGAGCCTGCTCCCGGGATTCGCCGAGGCCAAGGCGGCCGCGCTCGCGGCCGGGGCGCTGGGCAGCTCGATTTCCGGCAGCGGTCCGACGGCGTTCGCGCTTACCCGCGGCCCCGACGTCGGCGCGCGCGTGGCCGAGGCCATGGTCGGGGCGTATGGCGCGGCGGGGCACCGGGCGTCGGCCCGCGTGGCCCAGGTCGACCGGGTCGGCGCCCGACTGCTCGAGGACACCGGAGGCACGGGATGAAATTCGCGACGGATCGGCCGGGGACGTGGCAGGTCTGCATCGCGTGCGGCCACGAGCTGACCGAGCTCGATCCTCATCCACGATGCCCCGCCTGCGGCGGCCTGCTCGAGGTGCAGCACCGGCCGCCCGAGATGACCTCGGCCGAGCTGCTCCAGCGATTCACCGAGCGGCGCGGACAGCGGCCGGGGGCGCTGTCGTCGGGCGTGTGGCGGTTTCAGGAGGTGGTGCTGCCATCCGCCCGGGACGTGATCTCCCACCCGGAGGGCAACACGCCCCTGCTGCACCGCGAGGTGATCGACCGCTGGACCGGTGCGGACCACCTGCTGCTCAAGCACGAAGGCCACAACCCCACCGGCTCGTTCAAGGACCGGGGAATGACGGTGGGCGTGACCCAGGCCCGCCGCATCGGCGCCCGCGCCGTGGCCTGCGCCTCGACCGGCAACACCTCGGCCTCGCTCGCGGCGTACGCCGCGCAGGCCGGCCTGCCGACGCTGGTGCTGGTGCCCGCGGAGCAGGTCGCCATCGGCAAGCTGGCCCAGACGCTGGCCTACGGCGCCCGGACCCTGCTGGTCCGAGGCGACTTCGACGACTGCCTGCGGCTGGTCGAGGACGCCAGCCGGAGCCTGGGCGTGTACCTGCTCAACTCCATCAATCCGTTCCGCATCGAGGGCCAGAAGACCATCGTGCTCGAGCTGCTGCAGCAGCTCGCCTGGGAGCCGCCCGACTGGATCGTGCTGCCGGCGGGCAATCTGGGAAACACCGCCGCGTTCGGGAAAGCGCTGCTGGAAGCGTACCGGTGGGGGCTCATCCCGCGGCTGCCGCGGCTGGCCGCGGTGCAGGCGGCGGGGGCCGCGCCGTTCGCCCGCAGCTTCGCCGAGGACTTCGAGAACCGCTACGCGGTGCGCGCCGAGACGGTCGCCACCGCGATCCGGATCGGCGACCCCGCGTCGTTCGAGCGCGCGGTGCACGCCATCCGGGAAACCAACGGCGTCGTGCTGGCGGTGACCGACGAGGAGATCCTCGAGGCGAAGGCGGTGGTGGACGGGTCGGGCGTCGGCTGCGAGCCGGCCAGCGCCGCGAGCGTGGCCGGCGTGCGCGATCTGGTGCGGCGCGGGCTCATGGCGCCGGATCAGCACGCGGTCGCGGTGCTGACCGGGCACATTCTCAAGGACCCCGGCCTGCTGCTCCGCTATCACCGGGAGATGGAGCCGCCGCCGGCTGGGGCCAACCGGCCGATCGAGATCGCGCCGGAGCTCGGAGCTGTCGAGGCGGTGCTCGCCGAGATGCGCTGAGCGCAGGGGCGCGGGCCCCCGGGGGGGGCGGAGCCCCCACGCGGGTTTT
>Ga0308176_10002887_pt1 | contig 10879 bp, 11 predicted proteins | sample PhyCR2_3_FD_203890 | JGI IMG/M metagenome (GOLD analysis project Ga0308176, IMG submission 203890) | Soil microbial communities from UC Gill Tract Community Farm, Albany, California, United States - DLSLS.C.R2 | ecosystem: Environmental > Terrestrial > Soil > Agricultural land | place: USA... | reverse complement strand
TGGTTCAGACGTTCATGGCGGCCCGGGCTCCTGCTGCCTTGACCGAGGCCGACAACGTGCCGATGTCGTAGGCGCCCTGATGTCGGCGGCCGTTGATGAAGAAGGTCGGGGTGCCACCGACGGCGGAGACGTCGGCGCTCTCGACGTCCCGGTCGACCCGGGCCGCGTATCGGCGCTCGGCGAGGTCGCGGGTGAACCGGTCCACGTCCAGACCGAGTTGGTACGCGTAGCCGACGAGGTCCTCGGGGTCGAGCTTGTCCTGGTGCTGGAAGAGGAGGTCGTGCATCTCCCAGAAGGCCCCTTGTTCGGCGGCGGCCTCGCTCCCTTCAGCGGCCTGCCGGGCGTGCGGATGAACGTCGTCGAGCGGCAGGTGACGCCAGACGTAGGTGAGGTCGGCAAATTCGCGCAGCAGTTCTCGGACGACGGGTTCGGCCCGGCCGCAGTAGGGGCATTCGAAGTCGCCGTACTCCACCACGGTCACGGGCGCGTCGAGGGGGCCTCGGATGTGGTCGACCTCGGGATCGACCGGCTCGGCGAGGTCGACCAGGTCGACCGGGTCACCGAGCATGGCGCGGACGTGGGTGCGTTGCGGCAGGGCGTCCAGCGCCCGGAACACGGCCGCGGACAGCAGAGGAGCCGCCACGACGGTGGCCAGGATGCCGAGCTTCGCTTGCTGGAGCAGCTGCCCGTCGAACGCACGAGAGGCGATCAGAAGCGCGACGGTGAACCCGATTCCAGCCGCCGTCCCGGCGCCAGCCACGGCCCCCCAGCCGACAGGTGGCCGCAGGCGTCGGCGGGACAGCCGGGTCACCAGATCAGAGGCGACTGTGATCGCGAGCGGCTTGCCGATCAGGTAACCGACCACGATTCCGAGCGTCACCGGGGAATGGACGGCCGCCCATAGCGTCGGACCGGTAACCGCAACACCTGCGTTGGCCAGAGCGAACAGGGGGACAACGAGGTAGCTCGTCCAGGGCAGCCACAGGGCGGCCAGCCGGTCGTTCGGCGACACCGCGGCCGCGAGACTGGCGCCGGCGCGTCGGGCGAGCGAACCCGTGGGCTGCTCCCGAAACCGGCGGAACTCCCTGCTGGCCTGCTCGAGGGTGGTCCGCCGCGCCGGGGAGGCGTAAGCGAGGAGACCGACCGCCAGGCCGACTACCAGAGGGTCCACACCGGATGCCAGTACGGCTGCCCACATGGCCGCGCCCAGCACCAGAAACACCAGGCCGACTCGCACGCCCGCGGCCCGGACGCCGAGGACCACCGAGAAGACCCCGACGGCGACGAGCAGGGGCATCACCGAGATCCGCTTGGAGTAGACGACCGCGATCACGACGAGCGAAGCGAGGTCGTCGAAGACGAGGACGGCGACGATGTAGGCCCGCATCCGGTCGGCGTAGCGCGGGCCCACCAGCGACAGCGCGCCGAGCGCGAAGGCGGTGTCCGTCGACAATGCCGTCCCCCAGCCGTGACCAGCGCCGGAACCGCCGGCGAAGCACAGGTAGATCGCCGCGGGAATGGCGAGCCCGGTGAGCCCAGCTGCCAGCGGGAGAATGACGGCTCGTGCCTGGCGCAGCTCGCCCAGGTCGGCTTCACGGCGGGCCTCCAGCCCCACCACGAAGAAGAAGAACGTCATGAGGCCGCTGTTCACCCACTCGCGCAACGGCAGGGACAGTTGCCACCGCCCCAGCATCACCGCGAGCGGCGAGTTCCAGACCGCCTCGTAGTCCAGGGCAGGGATGTTCGCCCAGATCAGAGCTATGACTGCGGCAACGACGAGCAGGCCCGCACCGCGCGTCTCCGTGCGTACGAAGACCCGCACCGGACCCCGGGTCGCCTTCGCGATGGTCCGCCCGCCGGCCACGGCGTCGACGTCGGTCCTCCTGAGCATTCGTCCTCCCGGCGTCGCGGCGGCCTGGGCCGTACATCTTCTGGAAGGCCAGCTCGCCGTCGGTTCGGTCGCCGGCCAGCGGCGCTTTCTTCGCAAGAAGGCGGGTCAGCGCTCTTGGAGGTAGCGGACGAACCCGATGACGTCATCAGGGACGAGTCGGCCGATAGCGCCGCTGGAGTAGACACTGACCAGGACGCGACCCTCGGGGTCCAGCACAAAACCAGTGGACTGAAGGAACAGTGGGTCGTCGTTGACGAAGGCGCCGGTTGCCTCGGCCACCTTGCGGGCATCGGCGCCATGGCCGACCGGGAAGCTCAGATGGTGCTTCGCCACGAGGTCCGCTGTTGTGGCCTCGTCGTCCACTGACAGGGCCACGACCTTGATTCCCAGCTCTGTCAACGACTTCTCCATCCTCTGGAAAGCACGCAACTGCGCACTGCAGTACGGACACCAGGAGCCCCGGTAGAAGAGGACGACGCCGAAGGCACCTGCCAGGGCATCGGGGAGGTCGAAGGCGGCTCCTTCAACGGGCTGCACGGTCAGGGTCGGGAAGCGGTCACCAGGCTCGAGTCTGGACATGGTCAGGTGTTCCTCGTCTCTGCATCGTTCGGTTCGGTCGGTTCGGTTCGGTCTCCGCCGTGTGCGGAGTGACGACAGCCGCGCTTCATCGCGAGAGTCGGCCCGCGATCGACGCACGGACCGTCTAGATGAACTGGACTCTGTAGTCCAAGATACGACATCGGCGGTGATGTGAAGGGGGGAGCCGCGATGAAGGGGCCCGAGACCGTCACCATCTCGAATCGGACGTCGACATCGCATCCGGGAGCCCCCCAGGGGGCCCCTGGCTCGGAGGGTGGACCTGACTCGGATCCGGCGCGGGCTCGGACTCAGGAGTCCGTGGCCGAGGTGAGGATTCAGCCCGGGGCGCGCAAGGGGGGACTATCCAGGCCGCAGGGCTGTTCCTCGCCGAGCCGGCGGGCCTGCGGTGCCCGCGCGGGGTTGCGGATCGTCCCCGCGGCCAGCAAGCCACCCGCCGAGCAGGTGGCCGCCGCGACGAGCACCGCCGTCTGGAAGCCCCTTCCGAGCTGCACCGGATTCAGATAGGAATCGCCGGTGATGCCCGCCAACGCCGGCAGGACGGCGACGACGATCAGGCCTGCGATGCGGGCGACGTCGTTGTTCACCGCTGAGGCGACGCCGGCGTGTTCGGCCGGCACGGCTCCGAGGGCAGTCGCTGTCAACGGCGCGACGGTCACCGCCAGGCCCAGCCCGAAGACCACCACCGCAGGCAGCACCTCGGTGAGGTAGTTGCCGTCCGCGGCGAGGCGGACGAGCAAAAGCAGACCGGCGGCGACGATGCAGGGGCCGACCGACATCTGCAGCCGCGGCCCGATTCGCACGGCGAGCGATCCTGATCGGGCCGACAAGGCGAGCATGATCGTGGTCACTGGCAGCAGAGCCGTCCCGGCAGCGAGCGGGCTGTAGCCGGCGACTTCCTGGAGCGCCACGGGGGTCAGGAACAGCACGCCGCCCAGTGCCCCATAGACCACGAAAGTGACCGCGTTGGCCGCGGTGAACTGTGCGGACGCGAACAGGCCAAGCGGAAGAAGCGGTTCTTCGGCACGGGACTCCACGAGGAGGAACAATCCGAGCAGCACCACGCCCGCGATGAGTGAGCCCATCACGGCCGGCGAGGTCCACCCGGTCGCTGGGCCCTCGATCAATCCGTACATGAGGGCGAAGAGCCCGGCCGTCACGCTGACCGCACCCACCACGTCGAGGGAACCGCGGCCATCTCGAGTTCGTGACTCCGGCACGTGACGCGCGGTCATCAGTACGACTGCGGCGGTGAGCGGCACGTTGATGAAGAACACCAGCCGCCACGAGACTGCGGTGATCAACCATCCGCCGACGAAAGGGCCGGCCGCAGCGGCCACACCGCTCAGCCCCGACCACGCCCCGATCGCCCGCGGCCTGTCCTCCGCCACGAACAACCCTTGCAACAGCGCGAGGCTCCCTGGGGTCAGCAGCGCCCCGCCCACGCCCTGCAACCCGCGGGCCACCACCAGCGTCCTCGCGCCGGGCGCAAGGCCGCAGAGCGCGGACGCGAGGCCGAACCACACAGCCCCTATGACGAATACCCGGCGGCGCCCGAACCGGTCACCGAGATTGCCGCCCAGCAGTAGCAGGCCGGCCAGGGTGAGGGTGTATGCGGTGACCACCCACTGCAGCCCGTCGACCCCCACGGCGAAGTCTCGACCGATGGTGGGCAAGGCGATCCCGACCACGGTGGCGTCCAGCCCGACCACGCCCGAACCGAGGACGGCTGTGGCCAGAAGCCACCGGCCACGAGAACTCGCGTAGTACAGGCCTGAGTTACCGTCGGCTCGCGTGCTCACCGCGCGATCACCGCGATCTCCGGCCGATCACCGTCGGGCGCGCGGGGTGTGTGCGCGCTGCGGCGAGCTCGGGTGCCACCGGTTGGGGTGCTCGCTCGAGGGCGACCAGCCCGACCAGGGTTCCGTCCTCTACCACCGGTAGGTACCGCACCCCGCGCGAAAGGACGGCGATCGCGGCCTCTCGGACGCTTGCGGCGCTTGCCGCGCTGAGGCGCGCGCCCGAATCGGCCCGGCGCCGGTGCTGGGTCAGATCCCTGATCTCGGCGTCATGCGGTTCAGCGTCGGGCTGCTGCGATTGCTCCGTCATGTGAACCTCGCGAACGTGAGCTCCTGATGTGGTGAGCCCACGGTGCGCGGGGGCGGGACCGCTTCGCGTCCGGGAACGTCCGAGTCGCCTCGCAGGCTGGGGCGTGGCCTCCCGTCGCTGGTGACCTCCGTGCGGTGTACGCAGGGGTGGATGGCGACGAGGTCACCTCGCCGACCTCCTCGCCACCCGCGTGGAACCACACGCAACGGCGGAGTGTGGGTGGACAGCGCCCTCGAGTGAGCCGATTGCGTCATTCCGGCACGTGGCCACGGACGCCGTCGCGGCACGAGTCCAAGGGCGTCGCCAATGCCTGGCCTCCTCCATGTGCACCCGCACGAGGTGCGCTGGCTCGCTTCGACTGCTGGCGGGGGTATCGGACCGCGGCGGACGGCAGAACCGAACTTCTTTCCGTGTGCGGGTGACGGGGCTCCGTGGTCGGCGAACCTCGGATTGCCCGGGCCCCTCATCCGGCCATGACTCCAGGCGACGGGAACGGTCGCCCGAATCGAGGATCCGTGGGTGTCGTCAGGTGCGCGACGAGAAGGCCGACGTCATCTTCTGGCGAGTCGGGAAGCAGGCGAGCAAACAACTCGCCGCACAGGGACTCGGGATCACGGAGCGCGGGTGGCCCAAGAGCGGTCAGCGTGGTCGAGAGCGACCTGATGCCATCGTCGATGACCTGTCCGCGCCGTTCGACCAGGCCGTCGGTGAAGAGGATCAGGGTCGTTCCCGGGTGAAGGACCAGCTCGGTCTCCGAGCGGGGACAGTCGGCTCCGATGCCGAGCGGTCGATCCGGTGGCGTCTCCAGCGTCCTGACGAGGCCATCGCCGTGAACCAGCACCGGCGGGGGATGACCGGCGTTGGACCAGCGGAGGAGCCACGCGTCCGCGTCCGGGAGGCGGGTCAGCCGCGCCACGATCCCCGTTGTCAGGATGCCGACGCCCAGGTTCGTCATGGCCGCGTCAACAGCAGTGAGGAGCTCCGCGGGACCTGCCCCATGGGTGGTGTCGGCAGCGACTCGGCGGAGCAGACGCCGGACCCGGATCATGGCCCGGGCTGCCGTGGCGTCGTGGCCGGCAACATCTCCTATGACGAGTGTGTGCCCCTCATCCTGGACGAAGGCCTCGCACCAGTCGCCGCCGACCGGAGCGGCCTGCAGCGCGGAGACCTGACGCATCGCGAGATGGATGGCGTCCGACCGTTGCGTGGTGTGTCGCTGTGGCCACTCCATGCGCTGGTGGCGGTCGTACCGGGTGTTTCGCTGCGAGGTCTTGCTCATTCTGAGCTCAGCAGCCGTGGCGCCGGCCGGGAAGTACAGTGCGATGCCTTTCCCACAGCTGGCGGCGGGCTCGCGCGGCTCCCGTGGCTCGTCACGGTGTGGGCCCGAGATCGCGGCCGTGGACTACTCGAGCAGACCCAGGGGGGTCGGCCAGCCAACCGAGTGCCACCCGTGGGCTCATGGGGCGCCCGCCGCGAGGAGCGTCAGGTCGACCGCGTGATGGATGTGGTCCACGCAATACGGGGCACCCTTCGTGAGGTGGGTGCCGACCGGCCGGACGATGACGAAGCCGTGCTGGCTCCCGAGGTCCGGATCGAGCAAGACAGGGGCGGCTACCCGACCGCGGGCGGTCTGCTGGCAGTCGGGGTAGGAGCATGCGATGGGCGCGGGGGTGGGCACGACGCCTCCTGGGGCGGTGAGCGGCGGCCGGGATGGTGGCCGTTGTGACGGCGGTGCGGAGGTTGGTTCGGAGGTGCGACGAGATGCCTGCCGCGGGGCGTTGTCACCGGTCCGGGTCAGCCCGTGTCGCCGTCGCCGATCGGGGCATGCGCCCTGGGGATGGAATGGCCGAGAGGCCGTTCGGCGCACGTCGCGTCGGTCGTCACCCGTCACCATCGGCCCGCGAGTGGTTCATCCGGCGTGCATCCAGGGGTGCGAGCTGAAGCCATCCACGTCCCATGGGACCTGACGCCAGCCGTCGGAGAACCAGATGCCGGCCAGGATGTGAAGCCCCAACCCGTACAGCTCGGCTCGAGCGGCGGGCGGGTGCCAGCCGAGGACGACCCGTCGAAGGCGGGCAAGCCCGACCGTGATGAACGACGGAGTGCGCTGCATCGTCAGGACCAACCTGCTGCACGCCCCGGACCAGCGTCACGATGCGTCTCGGCATGGTTTCTCCTCCAGCGTTCGATCGGGGAGCTGCGATCGCAGACGTACTGACGATCCCGGCGAGCCGGCCGCATGGCCCCAGGGAAACGCCTGGTTCGGTTCCCGGTCAGGCAGGAACGCACCCGCACGGGCGCCACAGCACGTCGACGGCCGAGCGCTGCCGCCGTCGCTGCGCACCTCCCCAGCGGCACCGGCGGCCGCGAAGTGGCCGCTGGTGCAAGGGCGACCGACTTGGGGTTGTGCGGAGGCAGCCTGATGCGGCGAGAGCCGCAGGAGAAGGCGCGATCCAGTACGACCTCGCGGGTTGCGGGCGCCGAGGGTCGTGCGGACTCAGCTGCAGGCGAGCCCGATGTCTCCTCGGCGAGGCACCGCACATCGTCGCTCGGCGAGAGGCGTTAGGGCCTGAGGATGATGGCGCCGCCTGCGTGGCCGCTGATCGCCTGGGCGAGTGCTGCGGCGGCATCGGCGAGGTGGTAAGCGGCGGCGATCGGAATCGCCAACTTGCCGTCGGCAAATTGTTCTGCCAGCTTGCGCAGCTGGCTTCCGTCCGGCCGGACGTAGACGTTGGAGACCGTGATGCCACGCTCCTCGGCGGGCGGATCCGACGTGATCGTGGCCAGCCGCCCGTTGTCCGCGACTGCGCGAATGGCGTCGGCGGCATAGCCCGGGACCGCGTTGACTGCGGCGGGCGCGCCACGGCCTTCGGTGATCGCGCGAACCTGTTCGGGCCAGTCCCGGTCGTGGTAGTCGATCACGTGGTGTGCCCCGAGCGCCTTTACCCGCTGCCGGCTTGCCGGACCTGCCGTCGCGATGACCTGGGCGCCGCGCAGTGTGCCGAGCGCGACCAGCAGGCCGCCGGTCACACCGCCGGCCCCCTGGACAAGGAGCTGCTCGCCTGCCTGGAGATCCAGCGCCTCGCCGATGACTTGCTCGGCGGTGAGCGCGGGCACGGGGAAGGCGGCCGCGGCCTCCCACGTGGCATTGGCAGGCTTTCGGGCCAGCAGCGCGGCCGGAGCAATCAGCTGCGGCGCCCAGGTTCCCTGGTCTCGCAGCGGCAGTGGATGTGTCATGACCTCGTCGCCGGGCGACCAGTCAGCGACCGCGTCTCCCACCGCCAGCACGGTGCCTGCTGCCTCCACGCCGAGCGCAGTCGGTGGGCGGCCGCCAACGTCCCAGCCGCCGGTGCGCACGAACTCGTCCCAATTGCCCACGCCGGCCGCCGCCACCTGGACAAGCACTTCGTCAGGGGCCAACGGCCGCGGGTCGCTCACGTCGATCAGCTCGACCGGGGCACCGATCTCGCGAATTCCTGCTACCTGCATCGTCACCATTCTTCTTTCATTCCTTGTTACGGCAAGGCACATCGGCGCCGTCGACGTAATTGGCTGTCTGGTCGACGACTCGCATCAATCGACCGTGTGAGTAATAACTGCTCGTGGAGATGGACTGTTCACAGTCGTCCTGTGCTGCTGTCGGGTCGGTCCGCCTGGGGGTGAATCTCACCTGCTCGATACCGTCCGTCGAAGCGCTGACCGCTGCGGGCGTCGGTGAAGCTGAGTCCTACCGGCGAGTTGTCCTCGACGATCCAGCGCAGGGCGTAGGTGGCGCGATAGGACGGAGGCCAGAAGGAGGAGAAGGTGCCGTCCGCCAGGACGGACCACTCGCCCGCGGTCGGTCGCCCCTGTTCGACGTAGGTGGTCCGACCGTCCGGGGTGAACGTCTGGGTCGCGCCGTCGTCGAACACCAAGGTCGCGGCGGTCAACGCATCGGCCATGTCGGCCGCACCTACGAGTTCGCCGTTGGTCGCGGCAGGGACGTCGTCTGGTCTGGTCATCGAATTGCCTTTCGTCGGAACGCTGGGGACGGGCACGACGTGCGATCGGGAAGCGGCGGCTGCGTCGTCCGTCGGAGAAACTCGACCCGACCGAAGAACGCCGTCGTGCTGCTTGTGTCCTGATCTCCGGTCGCTCTTACGTTTCACGGATGCCGGGGTGGGCAACGGTCGGCATCCGGACGCGGTGCTGTCATGACCGGCGCCGCGCACCTGACCGAGCGACGAGAGGAGGAACGCGATCTGGTCGATCTGGCGCGCAGGGCTCAGGTGGGGTAGCGGCCGCGCAATTCGTCGACGTACCGGCTGGTGACCGGCACCGCGATGTGGTGCCGGCCGGCGGCGCGGACGACGGCTCCACCGATGGCGTCCAGTTCCAACCGTCGGCCGCTCTCCGCGTCCCGTTGCATCGAGGACCTCATGCCCGTCGGGATGGCGTCGAAGAAGCCCACGACGTCGTCCGCCCTCACAGCGGCGCCCTCGGCCCGGGCAACCGCCGCAACCTCACCGACCATGGCCACCAGGTCGTCGCGGCAGCGCGTGCGAACCTCGCCGGCCGCAGCCTGCGCCGCTGTGGTGAGCAGGGCGAGCGCCGTCAGGAAGGTCAGCTTGCTCCACATCACTGTGGCCGCGTCGTCGCTGACATCGACCGTTACGCCGGCGCGTTGCAGCGTGTCCGCCAGCCGGCCGACAGCCGGGCCCGCGCTGCCGTCCACGGCCAGTTCCACGTTCACGAACGGGCTGTCGTGCCGGATGACTCCCGGAGCGGTGCGCGACGACTCGACCCGGATCGTGGCGGCGACCACCGTGGCGTCCGGGTAACGCTGCCGCAGCAGCTCTACGTGCTCCACCCCGTTGAGCAGAGGGACGATCAGGGCGCTTCCGACGACGTCTGGCGGAAGACGATCCAGTGCACCCACGAGCTGCGTCGCCTTGACCGTCACCAGGCAGACATCGACCGGTTCGGACAACCGCTCCGCGGCCGCGACCGGCGCGACGAAGTCGCCGAACCGGGCGCTCTCGACCCGGATGCCTGACGTCGCGATGGCCTGCGTCGTCGACGCCTCGGCCAGGCAGGTGACCGCCGAACCGCTTCGGGCGAGCAAGGCAGCAAGCAGACCACCCACCCCGCCCGGGCCCAGCACGGCGAACCGTCCGCCCGACGCCGACTCACCGTTGCTCATCGCACCTCCACGGACCGGCGACTCCACGGCCGCCCGACTCTGCGTCGACGTCGCGGTGGCCGGCGAGTGGCTTCACGGCAGGGGCGCGGCCTCGCCGCGACGGGGCAGCCTCCAACCGGGGCGGACGAAATGGCATGTGTAGCCATCGGGATAACGCTCGAGGTAGTCCTGGTGCTCGGGTTCAGCCTCCCAGAAGGCCTCGGCCGGTACAACTTCCGTGACCACCTTTCCAGGCCACAGGCCTGAAGCGTCGACATCGGCGATCGTTTCTTCGGCAACACGCTTCTGATCGTCGTCCAGATAGAAGATCGCCGATCGATATGAGGCTCCGATGTCGTTGCCTTGTCGGTAGCGTGTGGTCGGATCGTGGATCTGGAAGAAGAACTCGAGGATTTGCCGATAGGACGTTCGGGCGCCGTCGAAGACGATCTCGATGGCCTCGGCGTGAGTGCCGTGGTTGCGGTAGGTCGGATTCGTCGTGCCACCCCCGGTGTAACCAACCCGCGTGGACACCACGCCAGGCTGGCGGCGCAGCAGATCCTGCATACCCCAGAAGCATCCCCCCGCCAGAACTGCCTTCTGGTGGCTACTCGCAGCCCGGCTCATTCCTGCGCCTCGGCCGGTGTCGCGTCGAACAGCCGCCGGTACTGCCCGTACCCCTCGGTCTCGAGATCAGCCGCAGGAACGAACCTCAGGGCAGCGGAGTTCATGCAATACCGCAAGCCGCCGGCCTGGGTCGGCCCGTCCTTGAACACATGCCCCAGGTGGCTGTCGCCGTGCATCGAGCGGACCTCGGTGCCGAACATGCCGTCGCTGGTGTCGGTCCGCTCGACGATGTGGTCCGGTTCGAGTGGCACAGTGAAACTGGGCCATCCCGTACGGCTGTCGTACTTGCTGGTCGAGGCGAACAGCGGTTCGCCGGAGACGACGTCGACGTAGATGCCCGCGTCCTTGTTGTCCCAGTATTCGTTGCGGAACGCCGGCTCGGTGGCTCCCTCCTGGGTGACGCGTCGCTGTTGAGCCGACAGTCGGCTGATCGCCTCAGGACTCTTGCGGTAGTCCCTCGTCATGGCTCCTTTCCACTCGATGGAGGCCGCCGA